>Ga0315900_10003656_pt1 | contig 22291 bp, 24 predicted proteins | sample LakEriMetagenome_FD_203521 | JGI IMG/M metagenome (GOLD analysis project Ga0315900, IMG submission 203521) | Freshwater fungal communities from buoy surface, Lake Erie, Ohio, United States - Buoy 12 MA114 | ecosystem: Environmental > Aquatic > Freshwater > Lake > Lake biofilm | place: USA: Lake... | reverse complement strand
CACCGGGACGTCCCAGGGGGTGCCGTTCGTCGGGTGCGATTGCCGGGTCTGCCGCTCGGACGATACCCGGGACAAACGGCTGCGTTCTTCCATCCTCGTCGAGGCGCCGGACACCACCTTCCTGGTCGACACCACCCCGGACCTCCGCGCCCAGGCCCTGCGCCACAACCTGCGCCGGCTCGATGCCGCCATTTTCACCCACTCGCATACGGACCACGTGGCGGGCTTCGATGACCTGCGGCGCTTTTGCGAATTGGCGGACCGCCCCATGCCGATTTACGCCTCGCCGCACACCATGGCCGACCTGCGCCGCGTGTTTTACTACGCTTTCGACGGACAACATTCCTTCCGCAACTACGTCCGTCCGGAGCCGCACGAGGTCACCGAGCCCTTCGAACTCGGCAGCGTGCAAATCATTCCCGCCGAGGTTCCGCACGGCAAAATGCTCGTCTACGGCTACATCTTTGCCCGCGAAGGCCGCAAACTGGCTGCTTACTTCAGCGATTGCCACCACGTGCCGCCCGCGGTCATCGAACAAATCCTCGGTATTCCCGTGCTGATCATCGACGCTTTGCGCCACGAACCGCATCCGAGTCATCTTTCCCTCAACGAGGCGCTCGGGGTCGCCTCCGCGGCTTCGGCCCAACGCGCCTACCTTACCCACATCGGCCACGACCTCGGTCACGAGGACACCGAAAAACTTCTGCCACCCCACATTCGCCTCGCCCATGACGGCCTGCGCATCGAGATTTAGCCTCGGCCTGCTTCTCCTCGTCCTTATCGCCACAGTGCGAGCAGAGGAAGGAACGCTCCGCCGCACGCGCGAGGCCGACGCCACGCTTGTTCTCTTCAACACGCGCGACCCGGAATCCCGCGCGCTGGCGGAATATTACGCCGAAAGGCGCCGTGTTCCTGCCGAGCAAGTGGTCGGGCTCGATTGCCCGCTCGAGGAGGAAATTTCCCGCCAGCAATACATCGACACAATCGAGCAACCCCTGCGCTCCCTTTTCGACCGCAAAGAATGGTGGTCCCTCCGCACCGGTTTCGAAGACCAGCGGGAGGTCTCTGAGAACCGCATCCGCTTCGTCGTGCTCATGCGCGGCATTCCGCTCAAGATCAAGACAACCATCCAGCCGCCGGCACCCGACAAGCCCGCGCCGCCGCGTCCCAACGCCGGGGACCCGATCCGCAGCCACGACGAGGCCGCCGTCGATTCGGAACTCTCCATACTCGGGGCATTCCGCGACGACCCGTTCGGAATCATCAACAATCCCTACTTCCGGCGTTTCACCCCCATCCTCGATTCCTCGGTCAGCGTCGGGCTGCTTCTTGTTGCCCGTCTCGACGCGCCGACCGCGGACACCGTCCGCCGCATGATCGACGACACTCTTCTCGCCGAGCGTGTCGTCCTTTACGGGTGGGCCTACATCGACCGTCGCAGCATTCCCGAGAGCGGTTACCGCGAGGGTGACGATTGGCTCCAGAATGCCGCGGCGGAATGCTGGAATCACGGCATTCCGGTTATCCTCGACAACAATCCCGCCGTTTTCCCGGCCGGTTTTCTCGTCAACCACGCCGCGCTTTATTACGGCTGGTATGAATGGGCCGCCGGCGGCGCCATGGCTTCGCCGGAATTCATCCCCGGCGCCATAGCGGTGCACATCCAGTCGTTCAGCGCGGCGACGATCCGCGATCCCAACGGTCACTGGGCGGCACCTCTGCTCGTGCGCGGGGCGGCCGCAACGCTGGGCAATGTTTACGAACCCTACCTCGACCTCACGCCGCATCTCGACATCTTCAACGAGCGTCTGCTCCAAGGATTCACCTTTGCCGAGAGCGCCTACATGTCGCTCAAAGTTCTCTCTTGGATGACCACGGTCATCGGGGATCCGCTCTACCGACCCTTTGCAAGCGGGGCGGCCGCAGATTGGCGCCGCCAACCCGATCCCGCTGCCGAGCCGTGGACGGCGCTGCAAAAACAACTCCGCCAAGGCTCGCGCGCCGGTCTCACCCAGACGCTTTATCTCTCCCAGCTCGCGCGCTCGAATCCCACCGGACTCAACTACGAAGCTCTCGGCATGCTGCAAAGTTTCTACGGTGAGTCCCGCGAAGCCCTCACCTCGCTCGAATCGGCCGGATCACTCTACAAAAATCCCGCCGAAGCCTTCCGCACGGTGGTGGAGCGGATCCGCATTCTCCAAGGTCTCGGTGACAAGAAAGGCGCGCTGAAACTAATCGACCGCACGCTGCAACGCACCCAGCCGCCCGACCGCGCGAAATTGCTCAACGACATTCGCAACGAGATCGCTCCACCCCCGCCGCCGCCCACCCCCGTCGGCACGCCGAAGAAACCGTGACCGCCGTCCGCCGCGCTTACGAACAGGCGTTGCGTGGAAATACACCGCGCGTGGCAGAGAGCACGGAACCGGAAAATGAACTCGCCTGGCAGGCGCGCTGGTTTTCGGGGGCTTGCGGACGGAAATTCACCTCCGCGTCAGGCGCCGAGGTGGTGGTCACCGATTTTGGTCAATGGAACCGCGAAGCCGGACCGGATTTCGTCAATGCGTCTGTCCGCATCGATGGCAAAGACTTTCACGGCGCGATCGAAGTCGATCTGAGTCCGTCGGGGTGGGAACAGCACGGACATGCCACCAATCCGGCCTACGAAAATGTCGTGCTGCACGTTGTCGTGGGTCAATCAGGACGCCGCCACTTCTCCCGAACTCTTTCTAACCGCGACGTGCCGCAGATTTGCCTGGCCGACCACGATGGCGCCATGCCGGAATGGTCGGGTTTCGCCGCAGCCCGTCCCGGACGCTGCCTCGCCCCGCTGCGGGAACTTCCGTCCGAAAAACTGTGCGATCTTCTCGCCGTGGCGGCCCGGAGGCGCTTCGAACGCAAGGAATCCGAACTCCGGCGGATGATGGATTCCCGCGGTGTCGATGCCGCGCTCTACGAAGCCGTGGCCGTCGCGCTTGGTTACAAAAACAACAAAATGCCATTCCAACTACTGGCTCAGCGCGTGCCGCTCAAGATGGCATCATCGGCTAAGGGTGAAGCCCTGCTTTTCGGCGTGGCCGGATTCCTCGAGCGACCGGAACCGCCGTCCGGCGCAGCCAAGTCGGAATTGGCGCAACTCTGGTCCGCGTGGTGGAAGCAGCGGGCATCATGTGTGCAGTCCATCCTTCCACGCTCGAGCTGGAATCTCGCCGGAATCCGTCCGGCCAACCACCCGCTGCGACGCATCGCGGCCCTCTCCGCCATGGCCAGCCGCTGGAAAAGCGTCCGCGCCGCGCTCGAATCGGCGGATCCCGATCGGCTCGAGGATGTGCTGGGATCGCTCCAGCATCCGTTTTGGTCCCATCACACGAGTTGGAACAGCCCGCGCCGGAAAACGCCGCTGGCTTTGCTCGGATCGGACCGCATCCGAGAAATCTACGCCAACATTGCCATTCCCCTCGCCATGGCGGGCGGCAAGGAACCCGCCTGGCTCGATAGTCCGTCTGGTCCCTCCAACACCTCGCTGCGCGTCGTTTCCGCGCGTTTGTTCGGCGGACCGCTCCCGCGCCAACTCCCCAAGCGGATGTATGTCCATCAAGGACTGCTGCAAATCTACGCCGACTTTTGCCGGCGCGATCACGGCGAGTGCACCAACTGTCGTTTTCCTTCCTTGGTTGCCGGGTTGCCCGCTTGACCCTCCGCCGCGGCAAAATATCCTCGCGGTAATGAGTAATGTCACACCGCCGCCTGATCTGACCAAACGCCCGCCCCGCAGCACCCGCGCTCGCCTCGGCGGCTACGTCCTTCTTCCGCGCATCATCGATAAATGTCGCGCGGTCATTGCGGGAACAAACGCCGAATTCAACTATGCTTGCCCGCTCGACATGGAATTCTTCGAATTCACCTCGGTCGATCCTGAGGCTTTCAAGAAGCAGATCGAAGCCGGTCTCGGCGATACCGCACTGCTCGAGTGGGTCCGCAAGAATGCGGGAGCAAAACGCAGCCCGCACGAAATCCATCTCTGGTCCCGCTACATGGAAGACCGCGCACCGTCCGGCGTGGAAATGCGCGAATTCTTCAACCAAACGCACAAGGACAATGCGCCCGGGCGCGACGATATCTCGACTTGGTTCGACTGGCTCGACCTCGACGATTACGTGTCCTACGGCGGCAAAGCCTGAACATGCCGCTCCGTCTCGGCGTCAATATCGACCACGCAGCTACCCTGCGTCAGGCGCGCTACGCGCGTGACCCGGACAGTATTCTGGTCGAGCCCGATCCGGTCGAAGCCGCGCTCATCGCCGAGAAAGCCGGCGCCGAAGGAATAACCGCTCATCTCCGCGAAGACCGCCGCCACATCCAAGACCGGGACATCTTCCGGCTCAAGGAGACGCTCAAGACCAAGCTGAACCTCGAAATGGGCAACGCGCCCGAAATCGTGTCCATCGCACTGCAGGTCAAACCCCACGACGCCTGCCTCGTTCCGGAAAACCGCAACGAAGTGACGACCGAAGGCGGACTCGATTGCCTCGCCCATCGCGCCGCCCTCGCCGATACCATTGGCAAACTCCACGGCGTCGGCACCGTGGTCAGTCTCTTCATCGATCCGGATCCGGACCAAATCCGCGCAGCCGCCGAACTCAAAGCCGAATACATCGAGTTGCACACCGGGGCGTTTGCGAATGCCACCGGCGCTGCCCGCGCCCACGAACTGCAACGCCTGATCGAAGGCGCAACGCTCGCGCACGCTCTCGGTCTCCGCGTCAACGCCGGCCACGGGCTTAATTACGCCAATGTCCGCGAACTCTTTGCCGTTCCCCACCTCGAGGAACTCAACATCGGTCATTCCATCATTTCACGCGCTCTGACCACTGGTCTGGCCGCGGCGGTGGCCGAGATGAAGGCGATCTGCGGGGAATATCCCGGCTAAGCCTTTGCCGATTTCACCTCGGCAATATCCCGCGTGATTTGTGCGCGGAGTTCATCGATCGATCCGAATTTTTTCTCCGGCCGGACAAAGCGCAGGAATTCCACTTCGATATCAAGCCCGTAGAGATCGCCGTCGAAATCGAAGAGATGAACCTCCAAGACGCGTTTGGCGTCATGGGACACTGTTGGACGCAGGCCGAGGTTGAGAATGCCGCGAAACGACTTTTCGCCGATGCGCACCTTGGCCGCGTAGACGCCATCGGGTGGGAGTTGGAATCCGTCGGTGTCGATGTTCGCCGTGGGAAACCCGATCCCCTTGCCCGCTCCGCGTCCGGGCACCACGGGTCCGAGAATGGAATAGGGACGTCCGAGAGCCTTTTCGACAAAAGCCACGTCACCCCGCGCGACCGCCAAGCGGATCGCCGTGCTGGAAATGACTTCACCGTCGAGGGCGACTGCCGGAATGCCGTCGACTTCGAATCCGCCCAGCTTTTGCAGAAGCGCCACATCGCCGGTGCGTCCTTTGCCGAATTTCCAATCGGCACCGACCACAATGCCGCCGAGCGGACGACACGCCACGCGCAAATCCTCGACGAAGTCCTCGGCGGTCTGACCGGCCCGTGCCGCTTCGAAGGGCAGCACAACCAGGTGCTCGACGCCTTGGCGCTGGAGAAGAAGCTCTTTGAGCCGCGGGCTGGAAAGACGCAAGGGCGGCTCGCTGCGCTGAAAAAACATCATGGGGTGCGGCTCGAAGGTCATGACCACCGCCGTGCCGCCGGTTTTCTCCGCATCGGCCCTCGCCTCTTCGATCAGCGCCTGATGTCCGCGATGCACGCCATCAAAAATACCGATGGCGAGGTAGACCGGTCCGCGCAGCGACCCCAGCGACGCGAGATCGTGGTGGACTTGCATGGCCATCAGACGCCGCGCAGGCGCGAGACTTGCGGCAGGCTGAGCACGCGCGTTTTGATCTCGTCGAGCGGGAGAGTACGCAGCTCGTCGACGGTAAGCACGCCGTCGACCCGGAACTTGCCCGAGGCGGTGCGGCGCAGCGCCTTCAGGTGTCCACCGCAGCCGAGAATTTGTCCGATATCGTAGGCATAGGTGCGGACGTAAAAGCCCTTGCTGCAAACCACGCGGAATTCCACCTCGGGCAGCGCGACATTGAGGATCTCGTGGCCGTAGATGTGAACAAGACGCGGTTCGCGTTCGATGGTTTTGCCTTGGCGGGCCAACTTGTAGAGCGGCACACCGTCCTTCTTAATCGCCGAGACCATGGGCGGCGTCTGGTAGAAATCGCCCTGGAATTTGCCGAAGGCTTCGTCGATCTGCTCGCGGGTCAGGTCCGGCACCGGCATCTCCTCGGTAATCTCCCCGTCGGCGTCCTGGCTGGTGGTGTTTTGTCCGAGCCGGATGGTGCCGACGTATTCCTTGTCCTCGCTCATGAGGAGATCCTGGATCTTGGTGCCGCGACCGATCGTGATGATGAGCAGACCGGTGGCCAGCGGATCGAGCGTGCCGCAGTGTCCGACTTTGCGGGTGTTGAGGACGCGGCGCGTGATGGCAACCACGTCGTGCGAGGTCATGCCCGGCGCTTTGTCGATGAGGAGAACCCCGTCAATCGTTGATTCGGACTTCATGGGATACGGCTTCGAGAACTTTTTCCTCGGCGGCTTCGAGCGGGCCGGTGAGACGCGCGCCGGCGGCTTGGGCGTGTCCGCCCCCGCCGAACAGGCTGCAAATTTTGCAGACGTCGAAGCGAGGCTCTTTCGAGCGCATGCTCACGCGGACTTTGTTTTCCGGGAGTTCCTCGAAAAAGACGGCGACTTGCACGCCCTCGACGGCACGCAGGTGGTCGATGAGCCCTTCGTTGTCTTCGGGCAGCACAGCAAGGTTGTTGGCCGTCTCGAGCGACAAGCTGAAGCTGGCCACGCGATCGTCACAGTCGAAGCGGGCCGAATTAAGCAGCGCCTTGAGCAACTCGAGCCGGCGGCGCGGATAGCTGTCATACATCTTGCGCGAGATTTCCGGAACATTGACCCCTTTTTCCACGAGGTCGGCGATGAGGCGGAACGTATGCGGCGACGTTTTGTCGTATTGGAAAGAGCCGGTATCGGTCGAAATGGCGGCATACAGATTGACCGCCATGGCCGCGGTGATTTCGGCGCCGGCTTCGACGAAGTAATCGTAGAGGATCTGGCCGGTGGCCGGCGCGGAGTCATCGATATAATTCAGGTTCCCGTAACGGTGGTTACTCACATGGTGGTCGAGATTGATCCACGTGGTGACATTACCGGTGGCCTTGAGCACGCGGCCGAGGCGCTCCTTGGTCGAGGTGTCGAGGGCGAGAACGACGTCAAAGTCGCGTTTTTCGTGCTCGGGCGGAGCAGAGACAATGTCGCACTCGGGAAGATAGCTGAACTTTTCGGTCATCCCCTCCTCGTTCCAGACCGTGACATCCTTGCCTTGCGCCTTGAGGTGGAGCGCCATGGAAATGCAGGACCCGTAGGCATCGGCATCGGGGCGCACGTGGCTGGCGACAAGGATACGCGTGGCCGCGTCGAGCGTGTGCTTGATCTGGCCGAAGGTGGCTTCCGGTCCGTGGCTCATCCGTTGGCCGCCTCCCCGTCGGCGTCGAGTTCGTCGAGGATATCGAGCACGCGGGATCCGCGTTCGATCGACTCGTCGAGTTTGAAGTGGAGGTGCGGGGTGAATTTGAGGACGACTCGCTTGGATACTTCGGCCTGCAGGACGCGGCGGTGCTGCTCGAGGCGTTCGAGGGCCTGCTTTTGCTGGGCGGCGGTTCCCATCACGCCGACAAACACGCTGGCGTTGCGCAGATCCGGCGAGACATCGACGGAATTGACCGTGATGAGCGCGCCGTCGGACGGCACTTCGCGCAGGATGACCGTGCTCAATTCGCGTTTGAGAATTTCCGCGACGCGGACCAGACGGTGTTTCATTGCTGATGAGTTGAAAGTTGAGAGATGAGGGTTGAGGGAGGGAGCCCCACCAACCGCCACTACTCGAGTTTCTGGGCGACCTTTTCGAGCGTGTAGGCCTCGATGATGTCGCCGACTTCGTATTCGTCGTAATCGCCGAGCTTGATGCCGCACTCGAAACCGTTGCGCACTTCTTTCACATCGTCCTTGAAACGACGCAGCGTCGAAATGCCGCCGTCGTAGATCGGTTGTTTGCGGCGCAGCACGCGGGCCCGCGCGGTGCGCAGGATGCGGCCGTCGGTGACCATGCAGCCGGCTACCATTCCCTTGGTCAGGTCAAAGACCTGACGGACTTCGGCGTGACCGATGACATTTTCGCGCAACTCGGGCTCGAGCATGCCGGCCATGGCCTCTTTGATCTGGTCGATCAGCTCGTAAATGATCGAGTAAAGCTTGATCTGCACGCCCTCGCGCTTGGCTGCGGTGGCTGCGCTGTTTTCGGTCTTCACGCCGAAACCGACCACGATGGCGTCCGACGCCGTGGCGAGGAGAATGTCCGACTCGCTGATCGGTCCGACTGCCGCGTGGATGACCTCCAAATCGATCTGCTTGGCATTGATGTCGCCGAGGGCCTGCACCAGGGCTTCGAGCGAGCCCTGCACGTCGGCCTTGAGCACAACACGCAGAGCCTTGCGCTGATCGGCGGCGAGGTTGTCGAAAAGACTTTCCAGCGTGGCGCGTTGCGGCGCGGCCAGCTTTTCTTTGCGCTGCTCTTCCTGCCGTTCCTCGCTCAGGGTGCGGGCCGAACGCTCGGACTCCATGACCATGAGTTCGTCGCCCGCTTTGGGCAGCCCGTCGAAGCCGAGGATTTTCACCGGCATGCCGGGACCGACCTCTTTGACCGGTTTGCCGAGGTCGCTGATCAGAGATTTGATTTTGCCCCACTGCAGACCGCAGAGGAAGGGCTGGCCGACTTTCAGCGTTCCCATCTTGACGATGACCGTGGCGGTCGGTCCGCGCCCGGGCTCCATCTCGGCTTCGATGATTGTGGCGCGGGCCGGAACTTTCGGACTGGCCCTCAGCTCGAGAACCTCGGCTTGGAGATTCATCATTTCGAGCAAGTGATCGACGCCGGTTCCCTTCGTTGCGGAAACCGGACAAACAATGGTCGCGCCGCCCCAATCCTCCGGCGTGAGGTCGTGCTCTTGAAGCTGCTGCTTCACACGGTCGACGTTGGCCGTGGGCAGGTCGGTTTTGTTGACTGCGACAATGATGGTGACACCGGCCGCCTTGGCGTGGCTGATCGCCTCCTCGGTCTGCGGCATGATGCCGTCATCGGCGGCGACGACGAGGACAACGATATCGGTGACATTGGCGCCGCGCGCGCGCATCGCGGTAAAAGCGGCGTGGCCGGGGGTATCCAAGAAAGTGATTCTGTGTCCGCCGTGCTCGACCGAATACGCGCCGATGTGCTGCGTGATTCCGCCCGCCTCACCCGCGGCGACGCGCGCCTTGCGAACGAAGTCCATGAGCGAGGTTTTGCCGTGGTCGACGTGGCCCATGAACGTGATGACCGGCGGACGCGGCTCGAGTTCTTCCGTGGCCACCTCGACTTCGGGTTCGGACGGAGGAGCAACAACCGGCTCGGCTTTGTGCACGCCGGCACCGGCCACGCGTTTTTCTTTTTCGAAAACAAATCCGTGCTTCTCGCAGACGATGGCGGCGACCGACGGCTCGATCGTCTGGTTGAGGTTGGCGAAAATGTTCGCCTCCATCAGGTCCTTAATGACCACGAAGGGCTTGATGCCCATCGCCGCGGCCAGATCTTTGACCACGATGGGCGGCTTGATGTTGATGACTTTCTTGCCGTCCTCGGTCACTTCGGCCTCGGCCGGAGCGTCAGGTTCTGCCGGCGGCGGGGCAACGGGGGGAATAACCTCGGCGACCGGCGCGGGCTTGGCCGGAGCTTCATCAATAAGCGAAACCACCTCGACCGGCGCTTTCGGAGCCTTGGCGGGCGCCGCGGTTTTCGCGGGAGCGGGTGCCGCTTTTTTGACAGTGCGCGCAGCGGCCGGCTTGGCCGCGGGTTTTTTCGCGGCGGGCTTTTTGTTCGCTGGCGCTTTGGCGGGCATGAAACTGGTGGATTATTCGGCGGTTGATTTTTCCGCGACCGCGACTTCCACCGCTTCCGCCGCAGGCGCGGGAGCAGGCTCGGCCTTCTTCCCTTCGAGGCCGCGTGCACGGTCGAGAATTTCGGCGGCGCGGGCTTCGTCGATACCGAGCATGCCGACGAGATCGGCTGCTTCGACACCGCCGGCGACAAGATCGGCCGGACTCGGAATACCGTTCTGCACGAGTTTCGCCGCAGTCTCCTCGTCGAGCCCGAGTTGCGTTTTGAAAGCTTCGGTCGCGCTGCTGACTTGGCTTTCGAAAGCCTGCTCCTTGGACGCGTCTTTCTCGATGTCCACTTCCCATCCGGTGAGCTTCGCGGTGAGGCGCGCGTTCTGCCCCTTCTTGCCGATGGCGATGGAAAGCTGGTCTTCGTCGACGGTCACTTTGACGCGCTTGTCCGCTTCGTTGATCTCGATCGATTTGATTTTGGCCGGTTTGAGCGCCTCGACGACGAATTCCTTCGGGTCGTCGCTCCACTTGATGATGTCGACTTTCTCGTTGTTGAGTTCGCGCACGATATTCTTCACGCGCGCACCGCGCATACCGACGCAGGCGCCGACCGGGTCGACTTTGCTGTCCGCGCTGGCCACGGCGACCTTGGTGCGCACGCCGGCCTCGCGGGCGATGCCTTTGAGTTGCACCGTGCCGTCGGCGATTTCGCTCACTTCCAATTGGAAGAGTTTGCGGACGAAATTGGGATGGCTGCGCGAGAGGATGATTTGCGGGCCGTCTTTGCCGTTTTCCACGGCGACGACGTAGGCGCGCAGGCGGTCGCCCACGCTGTAGTCCTCGGTGACCACGCGCTCGCGCGAGGGCATGACGGCCTCGAATTTCCCGAGATCGAAGATCACGTCGCTCTTGACGAAGCGGCGCACCGTGCCACTGACGATGTCGCCCGCGCGGTCCTTGAATTCCTCGTAGATCCGCTCTTTTTCGACGCGGCGGATGCTGGACATGATGGCATTGCGTGCCACGCCGGCGGCGATGCGGCCGAATGCAGCGGGTTCGACTTCCACTTCGAGAGTGTCGCCGACTTTGATCCCCGGCTTTTGCACCTGGGCGCGGGCAAGGAGCATTTCCTCCTGCGGATTGGTCACCTTGTCGACGACAAGGACATTGGCCACGCCGCGGATCTTGCCGGTCTTGGGACTGATCTCGACGCGGAGTTCGCGGGTGAATCCGCCGAAGCCTTTGCCTGCGGCTTTGATAATGGCCTCCTGCATGGCTTGCAGCAGCGTGTCGCGCGAGATTCCCCGCTCGCGCTCCAGATATTCCAGCATGGTCAGCAGCTCGTTACTCATGGTCGTTGGTTCTTTTGAGGATAAAAAAAAGTGGGCCGAAACCCACTTTTCGTCAGAAAAGGTTGCCAAGAGGCTACTGAAGAGCCCCAGAAGTGTCAAGACGTGCGCGATGCAGGGTTCGAACCTGCGACTTCTTGCGTGTGAAGCAAGCGCTCTACCACTGAGCTAATCGCGCGAAACGAGACGTTTATCTGCCATGCCGGACGCGGGGCGTCAATCCCGCTACCGGACGAGCAAGCGGTCGCCGGCCGACAATCCCTCGAGCACCGGGTAGAATCCGTCTAACTCCTCACCCACCCGCACGCGCACGCTTTCGGGACCGGACTCGCCCTTTCCGACACGCAGGACATACGCGCCGGCGCCCTCCAAGCGCACGCAAGCTGTGGGGACAAACAATTGCTGGCGGTAAAGGCCCACCACCGCGGTGACCTCGCCGCTCAGGCCGCCGCGCAGCGAGAAATCCGGATTAGCCAACTCCGCCTCGACACGGAACAGGCGTGTCGCTTCGTCGGAGGCCTGCGCGACGTGCACCACCGGGGCCTCGAAAACTTTTCCGGGCGCGGCGGGCAGGCGCAGCTTGATCGCCGTTCCCGCGGGAAAGGAAGCCACGTCGCGTTCATTGACATAAAACAAAACGCGCAGGCGACTCGTGTCGACCATGCGAACGACGGGCTTGCTCACAGTGACGGCCTCGCCGACCTGCACGAATCGCTCCACGACCGAGCCGTCGAACGGCGCGCGGATCGTATGGTCCTCGAGCCGCGCCCGCGCCGCATCTTCCTCGGCATCGGCTTGGCGCGCCTCGGCGCGCACGGCCTCGACCTGTGTGCGGGAAACCACGCGGTTTTTGCCGAGAGTTTCCGCCTCGCCAAGCAGCCGCTGCAACTCCCCCAATTTGGCCTCGGCCCTGCGGTAGTCGCTCGCGGCGATCTCGGCGTCGAGCAGGACCAGCGGGTCGCCAGCCTTGGCCGGCGACCCGGGCTCGACCTTCACCTCGGACACGCGGCCCGCCACCTCGGCGGGAACATCGGCCACGAGCCACGGATCGACCGCCGCCGCATAACGGCGCTCGCGCTCGACCGTGCGCGGTTCAACCGTGAAAATGAACTCGTCCCTCTCGCGCAACGAGGCCTTCTCCTCCTGCAGCCTCCGCTTCTGTTCGACGTTTTGAAAATAACGCCCGACCACCGCGAGGAGCACGGCGACCACAAGAAGAAGCCCGGTGAGGGCGAGGATGGCGCGCTTGGATTTGCGGGCGAGCATGGGACAAGTTAGCGCGCTTGGCGCCGCGCGTCACGCGTCAGGCATCAAGACGGACGACGCACTCGATCTCCACCAGCATGTTCATCAACTGCGCGCCGACCGTGGTGCGGGCCGGGTAATCGCCGGCGAAGAATTCTTTGTACACCGCATTCATTTCGGCGAAATTTTTCTCGGTCAGCTGGGCGAGAAAAACGCGGCAACTGACCACATCGGTCAGCTTGGCCCCCGCCCCTTCGACCACTTTGCGCATATTCTCCAGCACGATGCGCGTCTGCTCGCCGACCGGGCCGTCGTGCATTTTGCCCGTGGCCGGGTCCATCGGCGTCATGCCGGAGACAAAAAGAAATTTCCCCTCTGCGGCGACCGCGAGGGAGTAAGGACCGATGGCCGAAGGACCATCGGGGACGGAGGTGATGCATTTGCGCATGGAATTCCTTCTATCTTCTCGCGGTTGGAAATCAACGCTGGCCCGCGGCCCGGCGCAGTGCCTCGACTTCGCGCGCGGTCAATTCGCGCCACGCGCCGCGCGGTAAACGCCCCAGACGCAGCGGCCCGAGGCGCGTGCGCGTGAGGCGTTTCACTTTGTAGCCGAGCGCGGCAAACATGCGGCGGATCTGGCGGTTGATTCCCTGAGTGAGGACGAGGCGCAGCTTGTTCGCGCCTTCGATATGCACGTGCGCGGCTTTGGCCCGGCCTTCCTCGAGGTAAATGCCTTTAAGCAACTTGGGAACGAACTTCGCGTCGAACGTGCGATCCAGCACCACGTCGTATTCTTTTTCTACGTGGCGCGAGGGATGGGTGAGCGCCTGGGCCAGCGCGCCGTCATTGGTCAAAAGCAGCAATCCCTCGCTGTCCGCGTCGAGCCGCCCGACATGCGGCAGGTTGCCCGCATCGCGCGGCAGAAGGTCATAGATCGTCGGCTTCCCACCCTGCGAGGCGCGCGACGACAGCGCGCCGGACGGTTTGTGCATGAGGAGAAAGCGCGATTCCGCCGGTCGCACCACGCGCCCGCGCGCGACAACGGTGTCCCCCGGTTGCACCATGGTCGCCAGCTCGCGCACCGCGCGTCCGTTGACCCGCACGCCGCCGCCGAGAATGATCTCCTCGCAGGCGCGGCGTGACCCGAGCCCGCAGAGGGCCAGGTAGCGGTTCAGGCGCATCGATTGGGTCATAAAAAAACAGGCGGCCGCGGCCGCCTGCCCTTGGAAGTATGCTGCGGAGTGACGGTCACTCGTCCGGTTTGGTCTTTTTCAGGCCGATGACGCTCTGGCCATCCTTGAATTGGCCGCGCTTCTTGAGCACTTCAACGCGCTCGAAACGCTTCAAAACATTGCGCTTCGCCTTGATCGCGCCCTGCCCCCGGAGACTTCTGTGCTGACTCATAGTGCGCGGGACCATAGCCGGACCCCGCCCCGCTGCCAATCAAAAGCTCGGTGCCGCGCCTAGCGCCACCAGATGGCCAACAGCATCCCCGCGCCCGCCCAGAAGAAAACGGTGGCGGCCAGAATCGCCGCCCAGACTAGCAAACGCGCCCACCGCCACCTCTTCTGCTCCATCGCCTCGGGGTTCACGGCTCGTTCAGCGCTTTGCTGTAATGGCCGCGGACAAAACGGAAAACGGTCAGGACGCCGGGAATGGCGAGGACCGCCACGCCGAGCACGAAAATTTCCCGCGGGAAAGCATCGTAGACGAGGTAGCTGAGCACCGCGGCAAGCAGGATGGCCACGGCAAGAGGCAGACAAATGTAGGCCGCAGGCATGACCATGCGGTCGAATTTTTCCCGCTCGCTCCGGCGCGAGAGTCGCTTCGGGCGGTGTTTGAATCGCGCCCTCATCCGGCGAAATCGGGTGTCGCGGACTGGCTATCCAATTTCCGGGCCAATTCACGGCACGCGGGGACCACCCGCACAGCGACTTGGTCCCCGAGCGACGCGGGATGACCGACCATTTCCTCCGACCACAAAAGGCGTCCCGTCATGCCATCATGCAAGCGGGCTGTGAGCACCACCGAGCCATCCATGCCGCTCGCATCACCGGAGAGGACAAATCGCGTGCCATTGCGCCGGGCCACCTCGCGCACCGTGTCGCTGTTGAGCAAACCGCCGTCGTTGAACGGCGCGGGTCCAGAAAAAACCGCCAGTTCGGAATTCCGCGCCAAATAGTCGGCGACGCGCGCGCGGAAGGATGGTTCGGCTTGGGCCAACGCGCACTGGCTGCTGTGCAGCGCGTGCACCGTGATGCCGCGAGGATCGAGCGAAACTTCGGCCGGCTTGAGTCCGACTGGAGTCCGGCGGTGGAAGGCAGGGATATATCCCCCGCGCGGCAACGAGATGGCGATCGCCTCGGCCGCACCGGACTTGAGGTAGTAAAACTCCAAATCCCGGCGCAGCTTGCCCGCTTCGATGCGCACAATGGGATCGAGCGTGGGATTGAAACTCAGGGGCCTGGCGAAAACATCCGTCGCCACGCCGTAACCGCTCACGTCTTCGGCCAAGCCTGCGATCGTTTTTTCCACAACATAAGCGAGAAAGCGACGGTTGCGCGGTGTCGCCGGAAAATCCTGACTGGCCAAGAGGCGCTTCAACGCGGAACGCACTTCATCCGGGGAGATCGTCGGATCGCTGGCCATGGCTTGCGTGCGGCGGCGGACGCGACGACGTGCAGGGGAATCTTGAGACGGAGGCGGTATGGCGAATGACATCATACTTAAGGTATCCAAACTGAATTGCGGCTACCAATTGCCCTTTAGGGCAACCCCACGGAAAGCTGTTTTCATAGTTTTGAATTGGACGTTTGTTACCGCGACAGCCGCGAAAGACCGACTTATGCAGGAGGCGTAATGATCGGACTATGCAAAATCAGTAGTTTCATCGTCCCGCCACCCTGCCCTTTGGTGCAGGCCGAAGGACCGACAAACCGGGCCTGCGTTAGGCTGTGGACATGCCCGATTCGCGGGCGAAAAGCGCCAATTCCGCCGGGGAACGAAGGCCGAGTTTGGCGGACAGATTCGACCGGTGCAGCTTCACCGTGCGTTCGGCCAAGCCCAGCTCGTCGGCGATTTCCTTGTTGAGCAATCCTCTCGCCACGCCGGAAAGAACTTGGCGTTCGCGCGGGCTGAGCAAGTTCAGTTTTGCCTCGGCCGAAGCCCGCTGCTCGCGCTCTTCAGTCTCTTTTTGTCCACGGTCCAACGCGCGCTCGATCGCTTCGAGTAACTGAGTTTTCGGCGCGCGCTTGGTCAGAAAATCCTCCGCACCTCCACGCATAGCGCGAACGGTCGTCGGAATGTCGCCTTTGCTGGTCAGAAAAACGACCGGCAATGGATTGCGCGACCGCGCCAGTGCTTGCTGCAAATCGAGGCCACTCTGCCGCGGCATCTGCAGGTCGGTCACCACACAACCGGGCGCCGAGGGAGCCTCGCGTTGCAGAAAACTCTGCACCGAGGCAAACGTCGCCACCTCGTATCCCGACGCGCGCAGCAAACGCGAAACACTGCGCAGGAAAGATTCGTCGTCGTCGACGACATGGACCACCGATTTCATCCGCCCGCTTTGCCTTTCCAGACGGACAGGACAAGGACCAAGGAAAGCCCGCGGCCCGGTTGGTTGTCCACGCGTAGCGATCCACCGTGCTGCTCGACGATCGAATTCACGATGGGAAGACCCATGCCCAAGCCGCCCTCCTTCGTCGTGTGGAAAGGTTGCAAAAGTTGATCCGCTTCTTCGGGCGGAACGCCGCCGCCATTGTCGCTCACCGAAATCCCGACGCGATGGGCCCCCGCCTCCCCGGCGCGCAATGAAACGACGCCGCCGTCGCGCACGCCGATCGCATTGACCGAGTTGAGCACGAGATTGAGCAAGGCCTGCTGGAGCAAGACGCGATCGCCCTCGATGGGAGGCAGCCCGGGCTCGCAGGAAACCTCCACCACAATCGGTTTTTTCCCCACGGCCGCTTTGATCAGCGGGCCCAGTTCGCGGAACAGTTCGGGCACATCGATGCGCGCGGACCGGAATGGCTGCTTCTGCACCATGGCACGGATGCGGTCGAGCACATCGCCGGCGCGACGGTCATCCTCGATGATGTCGTCCACGATCGCGCCCAATTCGGAGATTTTCGGTTTTTTTCCGGTGAGGATAATGCGCGCGGTTTCCGCGTTGTTGAGGATGGCACCGAGAGGCTGGTCCAATTCGTGCGCGAGCGACGCGGCGAGCTCGCCCAGAGCGGAGACCCGGCCGACGCGGGCGATTTGTTCGCGCTGCTCGCCAAGCAGCCGCTCGGCGTTGTTCCGATCGGTCAGATCCATCCACATGCCGAAAACTTCGTTGCGAACAATGACGCCGGAAAACTGCATTTCGTGCCGCTGCCCGTCCTTCGCCGTGACCACGACCTCGGAATCCTCGATCCGGCCCCCGTTCTCTTCTGCCTTCCGCACAGCCCTCACCCAATCCGCGCGCACCTGCTCGCGGTAAGCGGGATCGGGATAGGCGCGAAGCATCCACTCCTCGAAACCGGGAATATCGTCCGCGGTGTAGCCGAGTATCCTGACGAAAGCGTTGTTCACCCACAACTGCTGCGAGTAGACATTCATGCGCACGATGCCGAGTGGCGCTTCTTGGAAGAGGCTGCGCAAGGTTTCCTCGCTGGCACGAAGAAGGCTCTCCGCGCGGCTGCGCTCGGTCTGGTCTTCGAATGCGATGACCAGTTGGTTGCCGACGGTGACGGCTTTGAGAATGACATCGAGCACGCGGCCGTCTTTCGTGGTCACCGTCGCCTCGAAGGGTCCGACGTCGCTTTCACCGGCGAGCGCGCGATGCACTTGCTCGTCTATTTGCGCCATGACGCGAAGACGGTATTTCTCGGCAGGAAAGCAGGCGCAGGCCCAGCCGGATACGGTGGGAACGTCGGATAACTCGTAGCCAAAAAGCTCGGTAAGACGTCGGTTGAAAAATGTCACCTTTGCCCGGGGATCGGTCCAATCGAAGTCCGCCCCGGCCACGCTCATGGCCACCGGGAAAGGAACGTTGTCGAGAACGCGACGCAACTCGGCTCCCGCGTCGCGCGCCTGTTCGAAGGAACGCTTGCGCGCGGTCACATCGGTGAATGTCCCGACAAACTTTCCCGCGACCAGAGCGGAGGCCACTTCCACATCCAAGATGGCGCCGTCGCGGCGAGTGATGCGGTATTCGCGGGGTTGCGGCAACTCGCCCCGCGCAATTTGTGCCATCCAGTCCTCCGAATCGCGCTGCACCCGCGCGCGGTATTCCGGGTCGGGGTAACCACGGGCGAACCAAGCTTCGACGGTCGGGATCTCTTCCGGGCCATAGCCGAAAGTGCGCACAAAAGTTTTGTTCACGTGGAATTCACCTTTGCCGTCGATGTTGGTGAAGGCCATCGGCACCGGCGCCTCCTGGATTTGTCGCCAAAGATCCTGCTCGCTGGCGCGGAGACTTTCCTCGGCCCGCTTCAATTCGGTGATATCGCGGTCCGCTCCGCGGAAGCCGACCACCCGCCCCTCGCCGTCGCGGATCGGCATGCCGCTCGACGAGACCCAGGTGATCTCGCCGGACTTGGCGACGAGAGGAATGGCCAATTGCGAAAATTCCTCGCCCTTCCCGATCCAGTCCTCGGACAACTCCGTTTGCAATTCCGGCGGAAGCTCCGGCGGGTAGAAGTCAAGGATCGTGCGCCGTCCGACCAGTTCCTCCGGCCGGTAGCCGAGCAAATCCTCGAAGGAAGAGCTGACATAAGTGAAGACACCTTCTCGGTCCACCTCCCAGACCGCCATCCGGCTCAACTTCAAGACGGTTTCGATGCGCCGCAAGGCATCGGCGACATCGCTCGACGCAGCGGCTTGCTGGGTTAAAACGTGCATGACAGGGCAGCGCCAAAATAGTCCGCAAATCCGACCTGCGCCAACTCCCGATCGTCCCGCCGGAAGAAGCCTCAGACCAAGCCCAACTTCATCCGCCCCGCCTCGGTGATCATTCCCTGGTTCCACGGCGGGGACCAGACGAGTTCGACTTCGGCCGACTCGACGCCGGGCACGGTGAGAATGCGGCCGCGCGCATCGGCTGCGATGGTCGGTCCCATCCCGCATCCCGGGGCGGTGAGCGTCATTTTGACATGCACCGATGTTGCGCCGGATTCGCTTTTGCCCAAGGCCAAATCATAAACCAATCCGAGGTCGACGATGTTCACCGGAATCTCCGGGTCGTAGACATTCTTCAATTGCGCCCAAACATCGTCTTCTTTGACTTCGCCGCCGGCGGCTGCGGGTGCGGTGGACGCTTCTTTTTTCTCCACCTCGAGGCCCAGCGCGTCGGCGTCCGCCTCGGAAATTCGCGCCAGGCCCGTTTGCGTCGCCACCGTGTAGGTGCCGCCCAGCGATTGCGTGATGATGACCGGACTGCCCGCCGGCAGCGACGACTCCTCGCCGCTGGGAATCAGAATGACTTTGCAATCGCGCGTGAGGGTGATTTCCCGGTGCTGCATGCGGGAAAAATTAGCTGTCCGCACCGCCGATTCCAATCAAATGGTTTCGCGCCACCTTGCCGGCCGTGTAAAGTCCGCCCCCTTATGCGCTGGCAAACCATCTGGCAGGGAAAATGGATCCTGCTTGCCCTCGGCATTCTAGCCGCCGCGGCTTGGCTTTGGTCCCCTTGGCTGGCCCTGCTGCCGGCCGCCCTGCTGCTCTTCACGCTGTGGTTCTTCCGCGATCCGCCGCGCCGCATTCCCGAAGGTCCCGGAATCATCGTGTCGCCGGCGGACGGACGCGTCACCGACATCGCGGAAATCGAGGAACTCGAGCTGCTCAATCGCCGGGTCCGCCGTGTCGGCATTTTTCTCTCCGTCTTCGACGTCCACGTCAACCGCGCGCCGGACAACTGCCGCGTCGTCTACACCGCGGAATTCGAGGGCACTTACCATGACGCCCGCAGCCCCGCGGCCTCGACGCACAATACCGCGCGAACTTGGGGTTTCGAATGCGCCGACGGTGTTATCCTCGTCGTCCGCCAGATTACCGGAGCCATTGCCCGCCGCATCGTGCCGTGGGCCGCGCTCGACGAACAGCTCGCGCGCGGGCAACATTTCGGCATGATCCGATTCGGCTCCCGCACCGAGATCTGCCTGCCGCTCGAGGCGGAGGTCGCCGTCAAAGTCGGAGACCACGTCAAAGGCGGCAGCGGTATCATCGCCCGCCTGCCCCGCCCATGAACCAAGACCACGAAGGACCGCGCATTTATCTCCTGCCGAATTTGATGACGGCGGGAAATCTGTTCTGCGGATTCGCCGCGGTGCTCAACATTCTCGACGCCGTTATTCAGCAGCGGGCCGGCGGCAGCCCGGCGGAAAACATCCACGTCGCCATCTGGTTCATCCTCGGTGCGTGCATTTTCGATTTGCTCGACGGGCGCCTCGCGCGCCTCGGCGGCAACGAAAGCGCGTTCGGGCGCGAATTCGATTCGCTGGCCGACATCGTTTCGTTCGGTGTCGCCCCCGCCCTTCTCGCTTTCCACATCGTGCTGCGCGACTTCGACCGCTACGGCTGGCTCATCGCCTTCGTCTATCTCGCTTGCGGCGCGCTGCGCCTCGCGCGCTTCAACTGCGTGGCCGCGCAGCAGAAGGATGAAGCACCGAAAGACTTCGAGGGTTTCCCCATCCCCGCGGCGGCCGGACTCATCGCCTCACTCACGCTTTTCATGCTCTGGCTCGACGCCGGTCAGCGCGAGATCGGACCTTGGAAGTTCGCCCTGCCCCCGCTCATGCTCTTCCTCTCGTTCATGATGTTCAGCAAGGTGAAGTATCCGAGCTTCAAGGCGGTGAACTGGCGGACGCGCCGCTCGATCCCCAAATTCCTCGCCACCATCGTGGTGCTCATCTTCACCGCGATGAATTACGAGTGGATGCCGGCCATGCTCTTCATCGCCTACCTGCTTTACGGCATGGTGCGGCCGCTCATCTCGCAGGCGTGGCGCCGCGAGATCGAATCCGAAATCGAAGAAGACGAGGAAACCGCGGCCGAGCCGAGATAAACCGCGGGCGGATGGATCGCGATGTCTCGTCGCGATAGAAGTGTCCGGACAAATCGCGCTAGGACGGCGCGATCCACCTAAAACGGGATGTCGTCGTCGGCCGGCTCCTCGGCCGGAGCCGATTTGGAAGGCTTCCCGCCGCCGGATGCGCGACCACCACCGCCGCCTCCACCGCCACCGCCCTCATCGCGTGATCCGAGCAGTTGGAGGTTTTCGCCGATGACTTTGAGCTTCGATCGTTTCTGGCCGGTTTGCTTGTCGTCCCATGTGTCGAGCTGCAAGCGCCCCTCGATCATGACCGGACGGCCCTTTTTGATATACTCGCCGGCGATCTCCGCGGGGCGGCCCCAGAGCGTGACATCGACAAAGGTTGTTTCTTCGCGCTTCTCGCCGCCATCGGTCGAGTAGTAGCGGTTGACGGCCAGACCGAGCTCGGTCACGGCGGTGCCTTTCGGGGTGTATTTGACCTCGGGATCGCGGGTGCAATTACCGAGGAGGACGACTCGATTGTAGGAAGCCATGATGGTGGGGACGCGGGCGCCGGTCAGGCCGCTTTCGCGGCGGGTTTGAGTTTCTGGTAGTGCTGGAGATGGACGGTCGAATCGAGTTTCCACTTGGCCTGCAGCGCGTCGATCTGCGCCGGTTCGGCATGGACGAGATAATTCACATAGAAACCGGCGGTCTGCTTCCGGCTCGGGTAGGCGAACGTGCGCTTCTCGAGGCGCTGGATCTGCTCCACTTCCACCTTCTCGGCCTTGATTTGTTTCTCGATCGAGTCGATCAGGTCGTTGGCCGATTCCTCCTTGCCCTTGGTGTTGAGCACCAGCAGCACTTCATAGCGTCGTTTGGTCATAATCCTTCTTTATTGAATTCATTCATCGCCGCGGCAAGCCCGTTTTTCAATATGACGCGAATTGCCTCCGCCGCGCGGTCGAGAACTTGGGGCAATACCGCCTCTTCCTCGGCCGCAAATGGGGCGAGCACATAATCATGCAATTCCATGGGGGCCGGAGCACTGCCGATGCCGATGCGCAAGCGAGGGACGTCCTCCGTGGCGAAGTGGACGAGGATGGATTCCAAACCGTTGTGGCTTCCGGCGCTGCCCGAGGGGCGGATGCGCAGGCGGCCGAAGGACAAAGCGGCATCGTCGAGCACGACAAGCACGCGGTCGTGCGGGATCTTGTAAAAATCGGCCAGGGCGCGCACGGCCACGCCGCTCAAATTCATGAAGGTGGTCGGTTTGATCAACCACGCGCCGTCCGTGCGTGAAACCTCGCCGTCGAAACGCTTTTCCTCGCGGAACGGCTCCGAGGCCAGCGCATCGAGGGCCAGCCACCCGATATTGTGACGCGTGCGGGCGTAGCGCGCACCCGGGTTGCCCAGACCCGCCACCAGCCAAGTCGGGGCCCCGCTTTCCACCGCGGATTACTCCTTTTTGGCCTCTTCCTTGGCCTCGCCCTCGGCGGGCTTTTTCTCGTTGATGACTTCCGGCTCGGTCGCGGCGCCCTCGGCCGGAGCGGCTTCCTCGATCGTCTTCGGCTCGGAAACGAGGAAAACGGTGAGCTCGGGATCGGCTTTGTAGGTGACGCCGGCAAGTTTCGGCAGATCGCTGACGTGCAGGGATTGGTTGAGCTCGAGCGCGGAGACATCCACGC
>Ga0315900_10003655_pt1 | contig 22295 bp, 13 predicted proteins | sample LakEriMetagenome_FD_203521 | JGI IMG/M metagenome (GOLD analysis project Ga0315900, IMG submission 203521) | Freshwater fungal communities from buoy surface, Lake Erie, Ohio, United States - Buoy 12 MA114 | ecosystem: Environmental > Aquatic > Freshwater > Lake > Lake biofilm | place: USA: Lake... | reverse complement strand
CTCTACTACACCCCCGGCTCGCTGAAGGCCGAGTCCTGCGTGCGCGGCAAGGCGCTGCTGTACGAGTACTGCCGGGAGCGCGGCATCGCGCACCGTCGCTGCGGGAAACTGGTGGTAGCGACGACGCCCGGGGAAATCGGCGCGCTCGAGCGCTACGCGGCGACCGCGGCGGCGAACGGGGCCGGGCGCGTCGACTGGCTCGATCCCCCGCAGGTCGCGCGCCTCGAACCCGAGTTGCGATGCGTGGGCGCGCTCCACTCCACGACGACCGGGATCGTCGACGTACACGAACTGATGCTGGCATTGCAGGGCGACCTCGAGTCGGCCGGCGGCCAGGTCGTCCTACGCACCGGCTTCGCGCGCGCGGAGCGCACCGGCAGCGGGTTTCGCGTCGCACTCGACGACGCAGAGGCGACGCAGCTCGACTGCCGCGAGTTCGTGAACTCGGCGGGCCTGGACGCCATCGACGTCGCGCGCCGCATCGAGGTCGATGCCGACGTCGACTTCCCCGCGGTCCACCATGCGCGCGGACACTACTATGCGCTGCGCGGACGCGCCCCGTTCGCGAGACTCGTCTACCCGGTGGCGGAATCCGCGGGCCTCGGCACGCACGTGACGCTCGACCTCGCGGGCCGCGTCCGCTTCGGGCCCGACGTCGAGTGGAGCCCGCGCCGCGATTACGAGTTCGGCCGCGACCGCCGCGCCGAGTTCGCGGCGGCGATCGCCCGCTACTACCCGCGCATCGATCCGGAGCGCCTGGTGCCCGATTTCGTCGGCATCCGCGCGAAACTGCAGGCGCCGGGCCTGCCCCCGGCGGACTTCCGCATCGACGGACCCGCGGCGCACGGCGTCGCCGGTCTCGTGCACCTGTTCGGGATCGAGTCGCCGGGCCTCACGGCCGCGCTCGCGCTGGCCGAGCGCGTGGTCCGCGAACTCGGCGCGGCTGGGCGCGGCCCCGCGCTGCATTTCCGCGCTCCGTCCCCCGGAGCCGACTCGTCGCACGGCACGGACCGTGCAAAGTCCACCGGTGCGCCCTGCGGCGCGGCCGCGCGCCCGAGCGCGGACTCCACGGAACAGGAGGCGTCACGATGCCGATCGCCGACACCGTCGCGCTGGGACGCGACGTGAGGATCCACCACCCGTCGCTGGTCAACCTCTACGGTTGCCGGATCGGCGACGACACGCGCATAGGCGCGTTCGTCGAGATCCAGAAGAACGCCACGATCGGCGCGCGCTGCAAGATCTCCTCGCATACATTCGTCTGCGAGGGCGTGACGATCGAGGACGAGGTATTCGTCGGGCACGGCGTGATGTTCACCAACGATCGCCGGCCGCGCGCCACGAACGACGACGGCTCGCCGCAGGGCGAGTCCGACTGGTCCGTGGAGCCGACGCTCGTCCGGCGGACGGCGTCGATCGGCTCCAATGCGACGATCGTGGCCGGGGTGACCATCGGCGTCGGCGCGCTCGTCGGCGCGGGAGCGGTGGTGACGCGCGACGTCCCCGATCACGCCGTCGTGGCCGGCGTGCCGGCCCGCGTGATCGGCGACGCCCGGGACGGTGCCCACGACGGCATGGCGCGCGGATCAGGCGAGCGCAGGTCCGGTCACGACGCCCAGCACGCCCGCCAGGGCGAGCACCAGCGCGATCGCGGCGCCGGCGACGAGGCGACGCCCCCGGCGTGCGGCCGCGAGCTGCGAGTCGAGGCCGATCACCGAGATCTCGCCGAGGAGCGGCAGCCCCGTCGCGTCGGTGATATCACGCGCGCTGCAGAGCACCGGCCGTAGCCGGTTCAGCAGGTACGGCAGCGCGGCGGCGAGCAGCAGCGCCGCGAGGAACACCGCGAGCACGAGCTTGGCGCGGTTCGGCGCGACCGGCTCGACGCCGGCTGCGGGCGGATCGATCACCTCGAAGCGCACGCTCGAGCGCGCTTCGGCGTCCTGGCCCAGCTGCGCCTTCCGCAGCCGGTCGACGAGCGCGGCGTGCTGGCCGCGGGTGGACTCGTAGTCGCGGTTGAGCTGTGCGAACTCGGCTTCGACCGCGGGCATCGAGCGCATCAGGTCGCGCAGCTCGCCTATCCTGCGCTCGCGCTGGCCGATCTCGCTCCGGAGCTCGGCGACCTTGATGTCGGCCTCGTTCATCGCGAGCTGGATGCTCTGGTAGACCGGGTTCGCGCCGGCACCGCTCGCGAGCACGGCCTCCGGGTCGCCGTCGCGGAGCGCGGCGACCTCCCGCTGCCGCTGGCGCTCCAGTTCCGCGATCTCCTGCCGCAGGGTGATCACGCCCGGATGGTTCTCCGTGTAGCGGACCAGCAGCGCGTTCAGCTTCCGCCGTGCCTCGGCCAGCATCGTGGGCGTGTCGGCCGTGGTCACGCCACCGCCGGCCGCAGCCGTGCGCGCCGCGGTGAACGGCGTCTCGCCCCGCTGCTGGCGGACGATGTCGTCCCGCCGTGCCGTCGCGAACGACAGCGCGGCCTGCGCCTTGCGCAATGCATCCGACTCGTCCTGCAGGCGCACGAAGTAGTTGCCCTCGGTTCCCGGCATCAGGCCTACGTTGCGCTGCTTGAAGTCGGCGAGGCGCTGCTCCGCCGTGCGCAGCCGCCGCTCGCTTTCGGCGATCTGCGTCGACAGGAACGCCTCGGCCGTCGCGGAACTCTCGCGCTTCCCGCCCAGCGTGCCCTCGACGAAGCCGTCCAGCAGCAGCGTGACGACCGCGAGGCTGCGCCCGGGCGTACGGTCGCGGTACCGGATCGTGTAGACCACGCCGGTCGGCTGCGCGCGGTCGCCGGAAACCTCGATGTCGACCGTCTCGCGCAGGTGCGAGACCGCGCGCGCGCGCTCCAGCGCCGTCGCGTTCCGCGGGACCAGTCGCGCCTTCTCGACGACGGCGTTCAGGCGCGCCTCGCCGACGAGCGATTCCCGTGCGAAATTCAGGTATGCGGACGCGTCGTCCTCGATCGCGAGCCCCCGCAGTACGGGCGAGAGGGCGGTCCGCGTGTCGACGAAGACGCGCGTACCCGCCTCGTACTCGTTCGGCAGCGCCAGCACCGCACCCCAGCCGACCAGGCAAGCGGCCCACGCGACCACGACGGCCGGCTTCAGGTAGCGCGCCGCGCCGCCGAGCCGGTCGAACGCGTGGTCCATCGCGAGTTGCAGCGTTCCCATCGGAGCTCTCCGTCAGTGTTGCGCGTCGGTGGCGACGCGCTGCTCGCCGCCGGGCGGGACGAGGTCGCGTGAGCGGATGCCGGAATCGCCGCCCGAGTTGCGCGCGAGGGGCTCCGCGGGGCGGCGCCCCACGCCGAAGTAGAGGAGCCCGGCGGCCTCGACGTCCTGCTGTCGCCAGGCGTTGCGGCCGTCCAGCACGACCTCGACACCGGCTCGCCGCCAGCCCGCGAAATCCGGGGCCAGGAACGGCGGGTGCGCGGTATTGAGCACGACGAGCGCGGCGTCGACCGCCCGGCCCGGCACGAAGCCGGCCCGCCGCAGTTCGTCGTCCGCGTAGCAGGGATCTTCGATCGTGACGTGGGCGCCGGCGCGCCGCAGGTGATCGCGCAGGGCGTAGGCCGGGCTCAGCACGTCCACCTTCACGCCCGGCCGGAAGCCGAGTCCGAGCAGGTGCACGCGTTCGCCCCGGAGCGGGCGCCAGCCGGCCGCGACGCGCTCGAGGTGACGACCGGGCTGCGCGTCGTTGATCTCGCGTGCAGCCTCCGCGATCCGCTGCGGCAACCCGAGCCGCCGCGCTTCGCGCGTCAGGAAGTAGGGATACACCGGCGTGCAATGCCCGCCGACGCCGATGCCCGCCAGCAGCAGGCTCCCCTCCCCGTCCGCGTTGGCGGCCACCCGGACGCGCTCGAAGTCGATCCCGGCGAGCTCGCAGAACGCCGCGAGCTCGTTCGCGAGCGCGATGTTGACGTCGCGGTACAGCATGCCGGCGAGCTTGGTCATCTCCGCGGCCTCGAGCGTGCCGACGTCGTCGACGGGCGCGCCGAGGAAACGCGCGTAGAACGCGGTGGCACGCGCGCGTGACGCGTCGTCGAGACCGCCGATCACCTTCGGCGTCGTGCCGAGCCACTGCAGCACTAGATTCGCCTTGACGCGCTCGGGACTGTAGGCGACGTGGAAGTCGCGCCCCGCGCGGAGGCCGCTGCGCGCCTCCAGCACCGGCACGAGCCGGCGACGCGTCGCGCCGACGGTCACGGTCGTCTCGTAGACGACCAGCGTTCCCGGACGGAGGCCGCGACCCACGTCCGCCGACGCGGACTCGAGCGTCGCGAGATCGATCTCGCGCTCGGCCGTCAGGTGCGCCGGCACGATCACGACGATGGCGTCGGAACCGGCCGCCGCCTCCGCGGTGCGGGTCGTCGCACGCAGCCGGCCGGCGACGTGCAGTTCGCGCATCAGGGCGGCGAGTTCCGGCTCCTCGTACGGGCACGCGCCGGCGTGGATCCTGGCGACGAGGCCCGCGTTCACGTCGGCGACCGTGACCTCGGCGCCGCGGCTCGCGAAGGCGCAGGCGAGCGGCAGTCCCATTCGACCGCCACCGACGACCGTGATGCGGCTGTCTCCTGGCATCGTCAGCTCCCGGTGCGCCTCGAGGGCTCGACTTCCGACGTGGGCTGCAGCGAGGTGCGCCCGCGCGGCGCCAGCAGCGCCTCCACGAGCTGCACGTACGATTTCCGGTGCTCGCTCCACGCGTGGCGGCGACCGAAGCGCTCCGTGGCGCATTCGGCGAGCGCCGCCCGCCGCGCCGGCGAGGCGTGCAGCCGCAGGATCGCGGCCGCCAGCGAGTCGACGTCCTCGGCCGCGAAGAACTCGACCATCCCGGCATCGAAGTAGCGCGCCACGGTCGGGGTGCGGGGCACGACGCAGGGGATGCCGACGGCCACGTACTCGAGCAGCTTCGTCGGCAGCATCACGTCGGTGCCGGCGCAGCGTCGCAGCGGGATCACGCCCAAGTCGGCAGCGGCGATCAGCGCCGGCACGCGCTCGACCGGCACGAATCCCTCGCTGAACGTGACGTGCGCGCCGAGTCCGAGCTCGGCCGCGAGCGCGATCAGGGTGGCGCGCTCCTCGCCGGCACCGAATATCCGCAGTTCGATCTCCGGGATGCGCGGCCGCAGGCGGGCCACGGCCTCGATCGCGACGTCGAGTCCTAGCCGGCGCGCGAGCGTGCCGTGATAGACGAGCACGAACGGCGCACCCGGGGCCCTGGGCGGCGGTGGCGGACGCCGTGCGAAGATCCGGTCGTCGGGAAGGTTCATCAGCACGTGGATCTTGTCCGCGGGCATGCCGCGGGTCGCCAGCGTCTCGCGCAATCGCGCCTCGACGGTCAGCACGGCGCTGGCGAAGCGCCCGGCCCAGCGTTCCTGCTGCCGGACGGCACGTACGACCCAGTGCGACGCCGGCACGCCGAACTTCTCCTGGTACAGCTCGGGCATCAGGTCGTGGACGTCGTGGATCACGGGCACGCCGAGCAGGCGCGGCAGCCAGGCCGCGAACACCAGGAAGTCCGGCATGTTGTTGACGTGGATCAGGTCGTAGCGACGCGGAGCACGCGCCAGGTGCGCCGCGAGCGCGAGGAAGTAGCGCCCGTAGCCGAAGAGGTAGCCCAGCGCGGACGTCCGGTCATGACCCGCACCGGCCACCTTGTGCAGCTCGACCCCGGCGATCCGCTCGTGGTCGGGCTCGCCGGGCTGTCGGCAGGCCAGGAAGGTGACCTCGTGCCCCGCCTCGACCAGCGCCTCGGCTTCGCGGCGAACGCGCGGGTCGCGCCGGTAGTTCGTGTACGCAGCCATGAACACGGCGGCCACGACTACGCCGCCCGCGCCGCCGGCGCGAAGCTCGGATAGGCGCACGCACGCGCGCGCCACCACGCGTTCACCGTGCGCCCGTCGGTGGCGGCGCCGCCCGCCGCCCTGACCGCGTCGACCAGTCGCCACCAGAGCTCGCCGTAGCCCGGATCGCGCGCGTTGCCGAACACGATCGGGTGCCAGACCACCGACGCGGCGCCGCCCTTGGCCGCCAGGTCCGCGAGGCAGGCCTCGATCGTGCCCCAGGCGCGGCGCGCATCGAGCCGCAGGTAGCTCTGCAGGGTCACGTCCATCAGCACGAGCCCGATCTCGACGACGTCGTAGGGTCGGTCCTCGGCGAGGGAGTACGGGAAGTACGGGAACGAGAAGCCGGCGCGGGGGCCGGGATGGTCCGGGTAGCCCACCGACATGTCGTAGCGGATCCCGGCGCGCTCCTGGGCGCGGAACAGCGCGTCGTAGTCGAACGCGAGATAGTGCTGGCGCGAGCCCTCGGGGCGGCCGAGCGCACTCGCGAGCCGCTCGACCTCCGCCTCGTACCACCCCGGCGCCTCGGTGGAGCGGTAGCTGCCGTGCAGGCAGAGGTCGAAGCCCGAGTCCCTCACGACGCGCAGGTAGGCGGCGACGCGCGGATCCTCGACGGAGTAGTTGACGTCGCGAGGGTGGCGACGCGCGACGGCCACCTGGATCGACGCGCGGACACCGAGGGCGCTCTCGCGCGCGATCAGCTCGGGCACGCAGCCGTAGGGATCACGGCCGCGCAGCGCGGCGCCGAGCAGCCCGGCGACTGCACGCGCGGCGCTCGCGGGATCCCGCTGACGGACGAGATGGCGCGCCAGCGTCTTCGCGCCCTGGACCGCGGAGTCGACCAGCGGACGAACCGGCAGGAAGTCGACGTCGTGCGAGAGCACCACCGCGTGCGTGGCACCGCCGGGCCAGCGGGCGGGCGCCGGCCATGCGAGGCCGGCCCGCTCCGCGACGCGCGCCAGTTGCGCGAGCAGTGCCCCGAGGTAGCGGTCGACCACGTCCTGCGGCACGCCGAGCCGCGCGTACACGCTGTCCGCATACAGCGCACGAGCGCCGTTCGCGCCGCGCGCGCGCCGTTCGGACCAGGAACTCAGGAAGTAGAACGCGTTGGCGGGCAGGTCGAACGACACGTCCGCTCGCTCGGTGCCGGCCTCGGGGAGAACCACCGGCAGGCCGTCGACCGTCGCGAGCCGATCAGGGTCCGTCCGGCCGTCCAGACGCTCCCACGCCGCGGGCACGTGGCTCAAGATCAGGGTGCGCCGTTCATCCACTCCGGGCACGTCCTGCGCAGCGGAGTAGACGAGAGTGAGCCCGTCGCGAGCCGGCACCGTGCCGTACTCCACTGGAACTCCGGCCGCCATCAGCAGCGTGTCGAAAGCGTACCGAGCTCGCCGCCGGTGCCGCTCCGCGCAGCGCAGGACGACCCGCAGGGCCGGCGCCTCCGCGCGATCGACGAAGGACGGAGCTGCCACGAGGTTCAGGCCGCTCGCGACGCGCGGCGCACCGCGTCGAGCGGCCGTCGCGCCAGCAGGCGCAGCCGCGCCAGCTGCTCGGCGCGGTGGAAGCGCGTCAACTCGTCCGACACCGCGCGCTCGCGGCGCGTGACGAAGCCCCAGGCGTACCCCGCGAGCAGCCCGAGCCCGCCGACGACGTACGGTCGCTTCGTCATCTGGAAGGCACCTCGACCCAGCTGCCAGAGGGGGTGGCCGCCGAGGAACCAGTCCTTGAGGCCGTAGTCGAAGCGCGCGCGCAGTTCGCTGCCCCCCGCCGTGCCGGACTTCCGGTGGTGTTCGAAGGTTCGCTCGCCGAACGATCGCGTCTCCCACCCCTTCATCCGCGCCGTCGTCTCGGCGATCCAGTCGACGCCCCCGCCGCGGCTCGGCACGTAGCCGCCGATCTCCTCGAAGCAGTCCCGGCGGAACAGCTGGACCTGCCCGGTCACGTGCGTCTCGCTGATCCAGCTGTCGCGCCACGAGTGGAAATCACCCTCGCGGTAGTACGTGCTGGCGACGCCGAGCCGCGGCATCGCGGCGAACTTCGCGAGCAGGTACTCCATGAAATCCGGGCCGAACGAGACGTCGGCATCGAGGTTGCCGACGACGTCGAACGCGAGCGGCGCCACGCGCGCATAGCCGATGCCCACCGCGCGCGCCTTGGCCGCGAAATCCCGCTCAGTCCGCGGCGGCAGCCGCACGAGTTCGAGCCAGGACCGTCCTCGGCGGTACTCCTCGACGATCGCGTCGGTGTCGTCGGTCGAGCCGTCGCTCACGACGACCCAGCGTTTCGGCAGGACGGTCTGCGCGACCACCGACTCGAGCGTACGCCGGACGAACGCGGCTTCGTTGCGGGCGGGCGTGACGAGAACGTAGTCGAGCGGCATCTTCAGGTCCCCACGAGCGCCGGCGCCGGCCGCCGCGTTGCGGAAGCGGCGGCGCACGTGCGCAGCCACTCCTCCAGCACGACGAGGCTGAACAGCATCTTGTGACGGTCGTGCCGACCGGCTCGATGTTCGTCGAGCAGTCGCGAGACCGGCGCCGGATCGAGGTACCGGTACAGGACTGCGGCGGGATCGAGCAGGTAGGCGCCGAGCTTCCCGTCGAGCGACTCGCGGAACCAGCGGTCCACCGCGTCGACCGCGAAGCCGCGCTTCTTCCGCGCCAGCATCTCCGCGGGCAGCAGGCGCTCGCAGGCGCGGCGGTGCAGCCACTTGCGCCGGCCGTGACGGATCTTGAACGACGCCGGCAGGCGCGCCGCGTAGTCGACGATCTCGCGGTCGAGATACGGCACGCGCACCTCGAGCCCGTGGGCCATCGACAGCTTGTCCGCATACAGCAGCAGTTCGTCGGGCAGCGACGAGCGGAGCTCGAGCGCCTGGAAACCGCCCAGTTCGTCCGCGTCGCAGGCCTCCGGCGCGACCTCGGCCCAGAGCTCGCAGACGCGGTCGCCGGCGCCGCTCTCGAGCAGTCCCGGGCGGAACAGCCGGTCGACGGCCGGACCCGGCAGAACGGAGAACACGTCCCGATAGCGTTCGAGGCGGTCGGGCGTCGCGAGCGCGCCCGCGCCGCGCTTCAGGGTCTCCGTGCGCGGCAGTCGCTGCACGCCGCCCTCGATCACGGCCCGCAGCCACGGCGGAGTGCGGCGCCACCACGCGCCGTAGTGCACGCCCAGGTGACGCCTGTAGCCGCCGAACAGCTCGTCGGGACCCTGCCCCACGAGCGCCACCTTTACGTCCTCGCGCGCCCGCGCGCAGACGAACCACATCGGGACGATCGAGGAAGCGGCCACCGGCTCCTCGACCACGGCGACGGCCTTCGCGAGCGCGGCCTCGAAGCCGGCGCGATCGATGCGCACTTCCGTATGTCGTGCGCCGAACGTCCGCGCGGTGGCGGCCGCGTCCGCGAGTTCGTCGTCGGCGTAGGCTTGGCGACCGTAACCGACCGTGTACGTCGGCCAGCCACGCCCGCGCCGACTCATCAGGGCGAGCAGCAGCCCCGAATCGACGCCGCCGCTCAGCAGCAGTCCGACCGGCACGTCCGCGACGAGGTGGCGCTCGAGTGCGCGATCGTAGACGGCGAGCAGTTCTTCTACGGCCTCGCCATCGGACGGGATCGCGCGATCGATTGCAGCGGCAGGTCGACGCCAGCGCTCGACGCGCCAGCCGCCATCCTCGAACACCGCCATCGTGCCGGACGCGAGCTTGCGGATTCCGGCGTACGGCGTCAGCGGCGCCGGCACGTAGCGATAGCGCAGGAACAGGTTCAGCGCCTGCAGGTCGAGCTCCGGGTGCGCGGGCAGCGCGGCGAGGATCGCGCGCAGTTCCGAACCGAAGGTCACGGTGCCGCCGTCGACGCGGTAGTAGACGGGCTTGATGCCCGCGGCGTCCCGAGCGAGCACCAGGCGACGGCGCGGTGCGTCCCAGATCGCGAGCCCGAACATCCCGTCGAGCCGGTCGAGCACGCCCGTGCCCCAGTGCCGGTAGCCGTGGACGATGACCTCCGTGTCCGAACGGGTCCGGAACGCATGGCCGGCGGCCTCGAGCTCGCGTCGCAGTTCTCGGAAGTTGTAGATCTCGCCGTTGAACGCGACGTGCACGGTGCCGTCCGCGTCGGCCATCGGCTGGTGACCGCCGGCGAGGTCGATGATCGACAGCCGGCGGAAACCGAGGCCGAAGCCCGGCGCAAAGTGATGGCCGGCGTCGTCCGGTCCGCGATGGGCGATCGCGGCCGTCATCGCCTCGACCGTCGCGCGCGCGACCGGTCTGCCGCCCGCGTAGTGGTACTGGCCGCAAATGCCGCACATCGTGCGATGCCTCCCTGCACCGGTTCGATGCCTTCCTCTGCCGCGATCCCCCGTGGCGCCCCGGCGGCCCGCGGACCGCAGCGTCGCGCGCTACCGGATGCGCCTCACTGCGTCCGCTCGTCCGTCACGGGCTCGCCGTCGTCGGCCCGTTCGCGGCCGTAGCCGCCATAGGCTCCGTAGCCGTGGTAGCCGGCGGTCTCGCGGCGCACGTGGTTCAGCACGACGCCGATGGGCCGATGGTCCCCGAGCGTGTGCACCGCCGCGAGCACCGCCGCGCGAGGCGTCTCGCCCGAGCGCACGACGAGCACGATCTGCCCGGCGAGTCGCGCCAGCACGTGCGACTCCGTCGTGGCGAGCAGCGGCGGCGAGTCGAACACGACCAGGCGGTTCGGACGCGACGCGACCAGCCGCGCCAGCAGGTCCTTCATCCGTGCGCTCGACAGCAACTCGGTCGCGCTGTCCTCGTGCGCCCGGCCCGCCGGCAGCACGCCGAGGTGCCGCACGTCGGTCCCCACGATCAGCGACGCGACGTCGAGCGACGCGTCGGCGAGCGCATCGATCAGTCCCGGCTCGTCGCCCAGGCCGAGCGCCGCACTGATCTGCGGCTTCGCGACGTCGCCGTCGACCAGCAGCACCTCCACGTCGCGCTCGCGCGCGAGGCTGAGCGCGAGGTTCGTCGCGGTGAAGGTCTTGCCCTCGCCCGGCAGCGCGCTGGCGATGAGGATGAGGTTTCCCCTGGGTGCCACCGCGCGATCGCGCAACGCCTCGATCAGCGGGAACTTCACGCGCCGGTACTGCCGCGCGAAGCGCGCGGCCTCCGCGGGCGGCGGCAGCAGCCCGGCGTCCGCGAGCGCCACGCGATCGATCGCGACGACCCGACGCGGCTCAGGGGCGGCGTCGATCGACTCGACCGCCAGTCCGTCGGCCCCCTCGGAAGGACGGATCGCACGCGTTGCACGCACCCCGGCGAACGCCGGAAACGACGTGCCCGCGTGCGGCGCGCCGTCGCGTACGCGCTGGATGGCTCTCTCGATCAGGCTCACCGGCAGGCCTCGCCGCACGTCGACTCACCGCGTGCTGGTGGAGCGCACGATGGTCCAGGCCGCCGGTGCTGCGGTAGCCAATATCGACGGCCACGCCTCGCCTGCGCTCACGCCAAGTTTCCACTTCGCAAGCGGCGCGCCCGAAGCGCCGACCATGATGCCTCGCGAGCGGGGAAGGGAGGTCGCGCGATGAGCCGTATCCAGGTCGGGTCGCGGGCGCGGCACGCCACGTCGTCCTGGCTCGCAGTTCTCGCGCTGCTGCTGTTCGCCTCCGCGGTTCCTCTCGAGAGTCGCGCGCAGTCGGATCCGGCGCGCGGCCCCGGCGGTCCGGTGCTCGTCCTCACCTCGGGCACGGCGAGCTTCGGCACCTTCTACGCCGAGATCCTGCGCGCCGAGGGTCTCAACGCGTTCGAGGTCGCGGACATCTCCACGCTGACGACGAGCCTGCTCGGCGGCGCCGACGTGGTCGTGCTCGCGCGGACCGCGCTCACGTCGTCGCAGGCGAGCCTGCTGTCCGAATGGGTCACCGGCGGGGGCAAGCTGATCGCGATGGACCCCGACCCGCAGCTGTCGGGACTCCTCGGCATCGCGCCGAACGGCGGCACGCTCTCGGGCGGCTACCTGCGGATCGAGGCGGGCGGTGGACTGGGCACCGGCTTCCCGACGCAGACCCTGCAGTTCCACGGCACGGCCCGCACGTTCACGGCCAGCGGCGCGACGACGCTCGCAACGCTGTATTCGTCGGCGACGCAGTCCGCCGGAGTGCCGGCGATCACGCTGCGCAGTGCCGGCACGAACGGCGGCCAGGCGGTCGCCTATACCTTCGACCTCGCGACCTCGATCGTGCGCGCGCGCCAGGGCAATCCCGCGTGGGCCTCGCAGGAGCGGGACGGCCGCCCGCCGATCCGCTCGAACGACAAGTACTACGGCCCCTCGACGCGCGATCCGCAGCCGGACTGGATCGACCTCGACCGCCTCTGGATCCCGCAGGCCGACGAGCAGCAGCGCTTCTTCGCGAAGCTCGTGACCGAACTCAGCCTCGACCGCCGCCCGTTGCCGCGCTTCTGGTACCTGCCCGACCGACATCGCGCGGCGGTGGTGCTGACCGGCGACGACCACGGGGTCTACGGTCCGGCGCAGTGGCTCGACCGGCTGATCGCCAGCAGCCCGTCGGGCTGTTCGGTGGACCGCTGGGAGTGCGTGCGCGCGACCGTCTACGCCTCGGTGGTGCCGAGCTTTCAGTTCGGCTTCGGCCAGACGCCGCTGTCCGACGCCCAGGCGGCGAGCTACGTCTCGCGTGGCTTCGAGATCGCCTCGCACCTGAACACGAACTGCCAGGACTTCACGCCGAGCTCGCTCGCGAGCTTCGTCTCGGGACAGCTGACCGCCTTCGCGCAGCGCTATCCCAGCGTGCCCGCACCGACCACGAACCGCTATCACTGCGTCGTCTGGTCCGACTGGGCGAGCGGTGCCACGGTCGTGCGGACCAGCGGAATCCGGCTCGACACGAGCTACTACCTCTGGCCGCCGGAGTGGGTCGCGAACCGACCCGGCCACTTCACCGGCTCCGCGATGCCGATGCGCTTCGCCGCTCTCGACGGCAGGCTCATCGACGTCTACCAGGTCGTCACGCAGATGACGGACGAATCCGGCCAGTGGTACCCGTTCACCATCGACACCCTGCTCGACCGCGCGCTCGGGTCCGAGGAGCACTACGGCGTCTACACCGTCAACTCGCACACCGACGCGGCGACGACGCCGGTGTCCGACTCGGTCGTGGCCTCGGCGCGCGCGCGGGGCGTGCCGGTCGTCAACGCGCGCCAGATGCTCGCCTGGCTCGACGGCCGCAACGCTTCGTCGTTCGGGTCGCTGGCACGCAGCGGCGAGGCGCTGTCGTTCTCGGTCGCTCCCGGCGCGGGCGCCAGCGGCCTGCAGGCGATGCTGCCGTATGCGTCGCGCGGGGGCACGCTGCAGAGCCTGCGTCGTGGTACCGCCGACGTTCCCTACGTGCTCCAGGCGCTCAAGGGCACGGTCTACGCCGTCTTCGCGGCCACCGCCGGCACGTACACCGCGAACTGGGGCGGCGACACGACCGCACCGACGGTCGCCTCGCGCTCGCCGGCCGCCGGCGCGACGGGCGTCTCGACCACGACGACGGTCACCGCATCCTTCGCGGAACCGCTGGACCCGGCCAGCGTGAACGCGAACACGTTCCAGTTGCGCACTGCCGGCGGCACGGCGGTCGCGGGCACGGTGACCTACGTCGGCGGCACGTCGACGGCGGTGTTCACGCCGGCCGCGGCCCTGGCCGCGAACGCGACCTACGCCGCGACGCTGAAGGGTGGTGCCACCGACCCGCGCATCGAGGATGCCGCGGGCAACGCGCTCGCGGCCGACGTCACGTGGAGCTTCACGACGGCGGCGGGCCCGGCCTGCCCCTGCAGCGCGTTCGCGCCGGACGCGCGGCCCGCCGTCGAATCGTTCGCCGACGCGAGTCCGGTCGAGCTGGGCGTGCGGTTCAGGCCGAGCGTGTCCGGCTGGGTCACCGGCCTGCGCTTCTACAAGGGCGCGGGCAACGGCGGCACTCACGTCGGCAATCTCTGGTCCGCCGGCGGCGCGCTGCTCGCGAGCGCGACCTTCCGCAACGAGACCGCGACCGGCTGGCAGACCGTGACGTTCGCGAATCCAGTGGCAGTGACCGCGGGCACCGCCTACGTGGCGTCGTACTTCGCGCCGCAGGGCGGCTACGCCGCGACGGCCGGTTTCTTCGCAAGCACGGGCTTCACCAGCGGGCCGCTCTACCTGTTCCGCGACGGCGAAGGCGGCGGCAACGGCCTCTTCCGCTACGGCAGCACCTCCGGCTTCCCGACACAGTCCTATCAGGGCACCAACTACTGGATCGACGTCGTGTTCGCGACGAGCGTCGGCGGCGGGGCGGACACGACCCCGCCGACGGTCACGTCCGTCGCGCCGGCATCCGGCGCGACGGGCGTGCCGACGACCACGACCGTCGTCGCGACGTTCAGCGAGCCGCTGGATGCGGCGACCGTCTCGACCGGAACGGTCGAACTGCGGAGCGGCTCGGGCACGCTCGTGCCTGCCGCCGTCGCCTACGACGCGACGAGCCGACGCGTCACGCTGACGCCGAACGTGGCGCTGCCCGCCGGCACTGCCCACACTTTCACGTTGCGCGGCGGCGCCACGGATCCGCGCATCAAGGACGTCGCGGGCAACGCGCTCGCGGCGACCTACACCGCCGGCTTCAGCACCGGGGCGGCCGGCGGCGACACCACGCGGCCGACGGTGACCGCGCGCGTGCCGGCGGCGGGCGCCACCGGGGTCGCGACGAGCACGACCATCGTCGTGACGTTCTCCGAGCCGCTCGCCGCGGCGAGCGTGACGACCGGCGCAGCCGAACTCCGCGGAGCGGGCGGTGCGCTGATCTCGACGGCGATCGCCTACGACGCCGCCGGTCCGCGCGTCACGCTGACGCCGTCCGCGGCGCTGGCCGCCGGGACGGGCTACACGGTGACGGTCCGCGGTGGGACCACCGGTGCGCGCGTCACCGACCTCGCCGGCAACGCGCTCGCCGCCGACGACACCTGGTCGTTCACGACCGCGAGCAGCGGCGGCGGCTCCGTGTACACGCTCTTCCCCGCGGGCGCGGTTCCGCAGGTCCCCGAGAACGCCGACACCGGCAGCGTGGAGCTCGGCGTGAAGTTCCGGCCCGCGGTCGACGGCGCGATCACCGGCCTCCGCTTCTATAAGGGATCGAGCGCGAACGCCGGGCCGCACGTCGGCAACCTGTGGAGCGCCACGGGCGCGCGGCTCGCGACCGGCACGTTCCAGAACGAAACCGCCTCGGGCTGGCAGACGCTTACGTTCACGACGCCCGTCGCGGTCACCGCCGGCACGGTCTACGTCGCGTCCTACTTCGCGCCGGCCGGACGTTACGCGTCCAATACCGGCTTCTTCGCGACCGCCGGCACTCAGAACGGCCCGCTGTACGCGCTGCGCGACGGCGAGAGCGGCGGCAACGGCGTGTACCGGTACGGCACCAGCTCGGGCTTCCCGACCGCGACCTGGCAGTCGACCAACTACTGGGTCGACGTCATCTTCGTCCCGCGTTGAGCGCACCCCCGATGCTTAACGCGATTTAACGCGCGAAGCGCGCGAATCGCGCGCGCGTCGCACAACGCCGACGCAACGCGCGCACCGTTCGACGAGCGCGCTCGCTAGGATCCCTCCCGACGTAGTCGCGCCCCGTGCAGGGCGCAGACCGCGCCTGCCGCCACGCGCCGCCGCGATCGCACCGATCGGCCCGGCCGTCACGACACATACAAAGAGGTATCCGATGTCCCGAGCCCACTCGCCGGACAAGCGTTCGGCCGTCCCCGATTTGCGTGCGGTCCTCGCGGTCACCTGCGCGCTCGCGTCGCCGCTGGCCTACTCGCACGTGGCGCCGACGATCAGCGGCACTCCTTCCACGTCCGTCGCGCCGGGCACCACCTACTACTTCCGGCCGAATGCCTACGACGCGGACGGTGACACGCTGCGATTCTCGATCGCCAACAAGCCTGCCTGGGCGTCGTTCAGTCGGCGCAGCGGCCGCCTGAGCGGCACGCCGACCGTGGTCGTTACGCACTCGAACATCGTGATCAGCGTCTCCGACGGCACGCACGTCGCGCGGCTCGCGCCCTTCGGCATCACGGTCGCGAACCCTGCGCCGGTGGTTGCGGCACCGACGATCTCGGGCACGCCGTCGACCAGCGCGCGCGTCGGCCAGGTCTACTCGTTCACGCCCACCGCACGAGATCCGGCCGGGCTGCCGCTGACCTTCTCGATCGCGAACAAGCCGTACTGGGCGACGTTCGCTCCCGCCACGGGCACGCTGAGCGGCACGCCCGGCGCGGGCGACGTGGGCACCTACTCGAACATCACGATCTCGACCAGCAACGGCACCCGCTCCGCCGCGCTCGCGCCGTTCGCGATCGGCGTGCAGGCGGCGTCGCTGGGCGCGGCGACGATCACGTGGCAGCCGCCCACGACGCGCACGGACGGCACACCGCTGACTAACCTGACGGGTTACCGGATCTACTACGGGACGACGCAGGGCGGCTATCCCAACCAGGTCCCGGTCGCCAATCCCGGGCTCACGAGCTTCGTCGTCGAGAACCTGCCGCCGGGGACCTACTGGTTCGTGGTGACCGCGCTCGACGGGAACGGGATCGAGAGCGTGCAGAGCAGCGCGACCAGCAAGCTCGTCTATTGACCCGAGGCCCGGGGGCGGTCGCGGCGCGGCCACGACCGCCCCCCCGCGTTCGGTCCCGGACCGCTCAGACCATAAAACGACCGGTCGTACTAAAACACAACCGGCCGATCCGCCTAGCTATTTTCTTCGGTATAGTCGGCTGCGACCGCCTCTCGCCCGCTGCCCGGACGCTCCCGGGTTCGTCACGGAGTCGCCGCATGCTCAGTGTCATCGTCGGTCTCGCCTGGGTTCTCGCCTTCGTCGGCCTTGCGCTCTACCTCGCCTACCGGCGCATGAGCCTCGCGAAAGCCACCCTCGCCCTCGGCGCCCTCCTGCTCGCGTACACCTTCTGGGGCGACGCCGGCGCGGCGTGGAAGACGATCCTGTGGCTCGCGTTCGCGCCGATGGCGCTCCTGAACGTCACACCGCTGCGCCTCGCCTTTGTCACCAGGCCGTTCCTGCTGCTGTACCGGCGGATGCTGCCGTCGATGTCGTCCACGGAGCGCGAGGCGCTCGAAGCCGGCACGGTCTGGTGGGACGGCGAGCTGTTCACCGGCGGCCCGGACTGGTCGAAGCTGATGCAGGCGAAGGCGCCGGCGCTGACCGCGGAAGAGCAGGCCTTCCTCGACGGCCCGTGCGAGGAACTGTGCCGGATGGTCGACGACTGGGAGGTCACCCACCAGCGCGGCGACCTGCCGCCGCAGGTCTGGGACTACCTGAAGGCCAAGGGCTTCTTCGCGATGATCATCCCGAAGAAGTACGGCGGCCTGGAGTTCAGCGCGTACGCACACTCGTGCGTGCTCGTGAAGCTGTCGAGCCGCAGCGCGACGCTCGGCTCCACGGTCGCAGTGCCGAACTCGCTCGGCCCCGCGGAACTGCTGCTCCACTACGGCACCGAGGAGCAGAAGAACCACTACCTGCCGCGGCTCGCGCGCGGCGAGGACGTGCCCTGCTTCGCGCTGACCGGCCCACGCGCGGGGTCGGACGCCTCGTCGATCCCGGATACGGGCGTCGTCACCAAGGGCCTGTGGCAGGGCCGCGAGGTCGTGGGCCTCAGGCTCAACTTCTCGAAGCGCTACATCACGCTCGCGCCGGTGGCGACGGTCATCGGCCTCGCGTTCAAGATGTACGACCCGGACCGGCTGCTCGGCGACCGGACCGACCTCGGCATCACCTGCGCGCTGATCCCGCGCAACACGCCGGGCATCGCGATCGGCCGCCGTCACTTCCCGCTGAACATCCCGTTCCAGAACGGGCCGATCCAGGGCAAGGACGTCTTCGTGCCGCTCGACTACATCATCGGCGGGCCGAAGATGGCGGGCCAGGGCTGGCGGATGCTCGTCGAGCAGCTCTCCGTCGGCCGCTGCATCTCGCTGCCGTCGAACACGACGGGCGGCGCGAAGGCCGGCACGTTCGCGACCGGCGCCTACGCGCGCATCCGCCGGCAGTTCAACATGTCGGTCGGCAGGTTCGAGGGCGTGTCCGAGGTCATCGCCCGGATGGCGGGCATGACCTACATCATGGACGCGGGCCGCAGCGTCACCGCCGGCGCGATCGACGGCGGCGAGAAGCCCTCGGTACCGTCCGCGATGCTGAAGTACCACGTCACCGAGATGGGCCGGCAGGTCGCGAACGACGCGATGGACGTCGCCGGCGGCAAGGGCATCTGCCTCGGCCCCAAGAACTATCTCGGCCGCGGCTACCAGGTCGTGCCGGTCGCGATCACGGTCGAAGGCGCGAACATCCTGACGCGCAACCTGATCATCTTCGGCCAGGGCGCGGTGCGCTGCCACCCTTACGTGCTGAAGGAGATGAACGCCGCGAAGGACCCGAACCGCGAGCGCGGACTCGCCGACTTCGACTCGGCGCTGTTCGGGCACATCGGCTTCACGATCAGCAACGCGGCGCGGTCGCTCGTGATGGCGCTGACGCTCGCGCGCTTCACGACGGTGCCGGACGCGGGCGCCTCCACGCGCTACTTCCAGCACATCAACCGCTTCAGCGCGAGCTTCGCGTTCGCGACCGACGTCGCGATGCTCTCGCTCGGCGGCTACCTCAAGAAGAAGGAGAACCTCTCCGCGCGGCTCGGCGACGTGCTGTCGTGCATGTACCTGGCCTCGATGGTGCTGAAGCACCACCAGAACCAGGGCGGGCCGGAGGCGGACCAGCTGCTGGTCGAGTGGGCCTGCCGCTCGCTGCTCTACAAGGCGCAGGAGCAGCTGCACTCGTTCCTGCGCAACTTCCCGGTGCGCTGGCTGGGCACGCTGATGCGCCTGTTCATCTTCCCGCGCGGGCTGACCTACTTCGCGCCGAGCGATCGGCTGGGCCGTCAGGTCGTCGAGCTGGTGCTGAACCCGTCGGACGCGCGCGATCGCCTGACGCACGGCATCTACCGCACCGTCGAGCCGGGCAACCCGATCGGGCTGCTGCAGGAGGCGCTGGTGCTCGCGCTGCAGGCGGAACCCCTGGAGAAGAAGATCCGCGTCGAGGGCACGAAGACCGGCAAGGTCACCGCGCTCGACCTGCCGGGCCAGATCGCGCAGGCGCTCGCGGCCGGCATCGTCACCGAGACGGAAGCCGCGCTGCTGCGCGAGTACGACCGCAAGGTGATGGACCTCGTCAACGTCGACGACTTCGAGCCGCACGAACTCGGCACGATGTCGCAGGCCGAGGCGACGCTGCGCGCGCGGACGGCGCAGGCGGTGGCCTGAGGGCCCGGGACCGGGGCGGGAGCGGCGCGACGGGGGCCTGCGGGCCCCCGTGACGCCTCGGCGAATCTCGCAGAGTCCTGGACCGCCCGGGCTGGCTCCGGCGGAACCGCGGGGGTGCCCGGCCGTCGAAGGGGGGGGCGCACCCGGTACCGGCGACCGGCTGGCCGCGCCAGACCGCCCCGTTTCGGGTGGAAAGTGCCTTCCAAGCACATTCCTTCAGGAATCCCTGCTCCGACCCGGCGCAGCCCGGCTCGGCTCTGGATTACACTTCGCGCCCCTGATCGATCAATGCCCTGATCCGAGGAGCGATGTGAGCCAAGTGGAACAAGACGTCCAGTTGAAGGTTTGGAAGGAACTCGCGATCAGCAAGCAGATGCTGATGCGAGCGGCGACGGACGCGCTCAAGCTCGATCCGGAATGCACCCAGGACGAGCTGAAGCAGGCGCTGGAAGGCGTGCTGAAGCGCATCGCCGAGGCGGAGAAGGAACTCGCCGACGCGAAGTCGGAGGCGAAGGTCGCCATCGCCGCGCTCGAGAAGACGCTGGCTGCGCGCGACCTGGATCTCGCGACTGCGCGGAAAGAGGCGACCGACGCCCGGTCCGCCCACGAGGCGGCCGTCCAGCAGATCGCCAACCAGCGCGCGGCAGCGGCGGCCGAGCTGCAGAAGGTCAAGGAGCGCCTGGCCGAGCGCGAGAAGTCCCTCAAGGCGATCAACACGGCGCTCGCCGACACCCCTGCGAACGTGCTCCAGAAGATGGGCGCGCTCAGGAAGCAGAAACAGGAGGAAGCGGAAGCGCGCCGCGAAATCGAGGCTGCGCTGAATGCGCTCCGCGCCGAGAAGCGCAAGCAGGACCAGAAGCTCGCCGAGCTGTCGCGAAATGCCGCGACGCTGGGCAGCCGCTACCGCGACCTGCACGCTCTGACGCTGCAGCTGCACGGGCAGCTCGAGCCGCTGATCGAGGATGCGAAGGGCCTCGCGACCGTTCCGGAACTCGACACGAAGCTGCTGGAATCGCTGGACGACTCGTCGGGCGGCGAAACCAAGGGCCCCACGAACTCGCGCGGGCTGCGCGCGGTGGGATCCTGATTCCCCGAGCGAAGACCGAGCGTGGCCGGGTGCCTGCCACCCGGCCTGCGCGGGGCGCCTAGACTCCTCGGAGCCGCCGCTGCGGGTACGATGCGCGGGTGCGCCTCGACCTGATCGGAACCCTCGCCCTCGCCGGGCTCGCGCTGCTCGTCGGCTACGGCATCCGTCGCGCCGTGCCGCCGCTCGGCCGGTACAACGTGCCTGCGCCGATCCTCGGCGGGCTGCTGGTCGCGCTCGCCGTCCTGATCGCGCGCGACCAGGGCCACGTCCTCTTCGAGTTCGACACCACGCTGCAGCGGCCGCTGATGGTGGCGTTCTTCACCACGATCGGGTTCGCGGCGAGCCTGCGGCTCCTGCGCACGGGCGGGCCGCTGGTGCTGCGCTTCTTCGCGCTCGCGGCGTTGTTCGCGGTGGCCCAGAACCTGCTGGGCATCGGCCTCGCGCTGGCTTTCGGGCTCGACCCGCTGTTCGGAGTACTGGCCGGCTCCGTCACCCTCACCGGCGGCCCGGCGACCGGCCTCGCGTTCGCGCCACTCTTCGAGGCCGCCGGCGTGACCGGCGCGGCCTCGGTGGCGGTCGCGGTCGCGATGGGCGGCATCGTGCTCGGCGGGCTGTTCGGCGGGCCGATCGCGACCGCACTGATGTCGCGGCACGGCCTCGCCGCGGCGAACGGAGCGAACGCAGGCACCGAGGCGCCCGGAGCCGCGGCGCCTCGAGGCGCCACGGCCGGATCGTCGGCCGGCGCATCGGCCAGCGCATCGGCGAGCACGCCGCGCGCTGCGCGCGAGTCGCGCCGTCAGCGCCGCGAGCGCGCCCGCGACGCGGTGCAGTCGTCGGCCGACGAGGACACGCCGGACGCCCAGCGCATCGTCCGGAACGTCTGCGCGATCCTGGTCGCGATGTGGCTCGGCAGCCTGCTCGGCGAAGCCTTCGTGCGCGCCGGCATCACCCTGCCCGGCTACATCGGCGCGATGCTGGTCGCGGCGGCGCTGCGCAACCTCGACGACCACACCGGCTGGATCGGCCTCTCGCCGCGCTTCGTCGGCGAGTTCGGCGCGGTCACGCTGTCGCTGTTCCTCGCGATGGCGATCATTACCCTTAAGCTCTGGGAGCTCGCCGGGCTCGCGCTGCCGCTCGTGGTCATGCTCGTCGCGCAGGTGCTGCTGGCCGCCGCGTTCGCGTGGCTGTTCGTGTTCCGCGCGATGGGCCGCGACTACGAATCCGCGGTGATGACCGGCGGCTTCGTCGGCTTCATGCTGGGCACCGCCGCGAACGCGATGGCGGTGATGCGGGCGCTAGTCGAGCGCTACGGCCCGGCGCCCACCGCATTCCTGGTCGCACCGATGGTCGGGGCGTTCTTCATCGACTTCGCGAACGCGCTGCTGATCACGGCGTTCCTGAACGTGCTGGACTGAGGCCGCCGCGTGCGGACCCGGCCCGGCGGAGAGACACGATGGGCAGGGTGATCCTCGTCCGCCACGGACAGGCGTCGTTCTTCGGTGCCAGCTACGACCGGCTGTCGCCGCTCGGCCGCGAGCAGGCGCGCGCGCTCGGCCTGCACTGGGCCGCGCACGGGGTCGCGTTCGACCGGGTGTACGTCGGACCCCGCACGCGCCACCGCGAGACCTGCGAACTCGTCGCCGCGGCCTACGCCGAGCGCGGGCTGCCGTGGCCGCGCGCGATCGAACTGCCCGAGCTCGACGAGCACCACGGCCTCACGGTCATCAAGCGCCAGCTCGGGCGCGCGGACCTCGACAACGACGCGCTGCACCCCGGCGAGATCGGCGACGGGGAGCGCGAGCACGCGATCCGGCAGTTCTTCCGCCACTACCTGGAGATCATGCGGGACTGGGCGCGCGGCACGATCACGGTCGACGGCGTCGAACCGTGGCCCGAGTTCCGCACGCGCGCGCTGCGGGCGCTCGACCTGCTGTGCACGGCGCCCGGTGCGGCGTCGGACCGCGGCGGCGCGGGCGCGGTCGCGTTCACCTCGGGCGGGCTCGTGTCGGCGACGGTCGGCTGGCTGCTCGGGCTCGACGACGACCGGGTGATCGACCTGTCGGTCGTGCTG
>Ga0315900_10003648_pt1 | contig 22330 bp, 23 predicted proteins | sample LakEriMetagenome_FD_203521 | JGI IMG/M metagenome (GOLD analysis project Ga0315900, IMG submission 203521) | Freshwater fungal communities from buoy surface, Lake Erie, Ohio, United States - Buoy 12 MA114 | ecosystem: Environmental > Aquatic > Freshwater > Lake > Lake biofilm | place: USA: Lake... | reverse complement strand
CACCACGTCGGCGCCCGCCTCGATTTTCTCGATCGCGTCGTGGCCGCTGAGGATGCCGCCCACGCCAATGATCGGGAAGCTGGGGCCCAGCGCCTGGCGCAGCAGACGGATGATGCGGTTGCTGGCCGCCTGCACCGGAGCGCCGGAGAGGCCGCCGGTCTCCTCGGCATGCCGCAGGCCAGTGACGGCCTCGCGGGCCAGGGTGGTGTTGGTGGCAATCACGCCGTCCATGCCGTGCTTTTGCAGGGTGGCGGCGATCACGCCCACCTGGGTTTCGTCCAGATCGGGGGCGATTTTCAGGAACATGGGCACGCGCCGACCGTGCTCGGCGGCCAAGGCCTCACGTCGCGCGCTCAGGGCCGCCAGCAGGCCGTCGAGCGCTTCGTCGCTTTGCAGGGCCCGCAGGTTCTTGGTGTTGGGGCTGGAGATGTTGACGGTCACATAGTCGGCGTGCGGGTACACGCCGGCCAGCGCGATCAGGTAATCGTCGGTGGCGTTCTCGATGGGGGTGGCGGCGTTCTTGCCGATGTTCAGGCCCAGCAGGCGGCCCTGCTGGCGAAACGTCGAGCGCTTGACGTTGGCGATGAACGCGTCCAGACCGTCGTTGTTGAAGCCCAGGCGGTTGATCAGCGCTTGGGCTTCGGGCAGACGGAACATGCGCGGCTGGGGGTTGCCCGGCTGCGCCTTCGGGGTGACGGTGCCGACCTCGACAAAGCCAAAGCCCATCGCGCCCAGACCATCGATGCAGCGGGCATTCTTGTCGAGCCCGGCGGCCAGGCCGACGCGGTTGGGAAACTGCAGACCGGCCAGGGTGACCGGCTGGGCCACAAAGGGTTGGCGGTAGAAGCGGTCCAGCGGCGTGTTCTGGGTGCGCGAGAGGGCGTCCAGGGTGAACTCATGGGCCTCCTCCGGGTCCATCTTGAACAGGAAGAGGCGGGCAATCGGGTAAGGAATTAGGGACATCTTGGATAATCGCGGGTCTTTTGCCCCGATTGTCTCAGAGCCCGCACCATGAACCAGGATGAACTCAAGGCCCTTGTCGGCCAGGCCGCCCTCCAATACGTCGTCCCTGGCGAAATTGTGGGTGTGGGCACCGGCTCCACCGTCAACAAATTCATCGATGCCCTGGCCGCCATGAAGGACCAGATCCGCGGGGCCGTCTCCAGCTCCGAAGCTTCGACGCAGCGCCTGCAGGCCCTGGGCATTCCGGTGTGGGACAGCAACGACGTCGAGACCCTTTCGGTCTACATCGACGGGGCCGACGAGATCGACCACCAGGGCCACATGATCAAGGGCGGCGGCGCGGCCCTCACGCGCGAAAAAATCGTGGCCGCACAGGCCAAAAAATTCATCTGCATCGCCGACGAAAGCAAGCTGGTCGATGCGCTGGGGGCCTTTCCCCTGCCGGTCGAAGTCATTCCGATGGCCGCGGCGCGCGTGATGCGCCAGTTCAGCGCCATGGGCGGCACGGCCGCCGTGCGCCTCAAGGACGGCCAGCCGCTGGTCACCGACAACGGGCAGCACATCATCGATGTGATAGGCCTGAAGATCACCGACCCGGTGGCCTTTGAAACCACCGTCAACCAGTGGCCCGGGGTGGTCACGGTGGGTGTGTTTGCCCTGCAGAAAGCCCAGGTGTGCCTGCTCGGTACCGCCACAGGCGTCAAGACGCTGACCTTCTGATTTCTTTTTTTCCCTTTTGTCATGAGTTCGACGATTTTTTCCCGTCGCGCCTTGCTGGCGCTCGGCGCTGCCGCGCTGAATTTTCCTGCCCTTGCGCAGACTTCGGCCCCCATCAAGCTGGCCCTGATCGAGAGCCTCTCGGGTCCTTTTGCCAACACCGGCGAGGCGGTGGTGCGCAACATCGTCTGGGCCATCGAGCGGGTGAACGCCCGCGGGGGCGTCAAGACCGCGCAAGGCCCGCGCTTGCTGGAGTTGCTGCGCTACGACAGCAAGGGCCAGAATGAAGAGGCGCTGTCGGCCCTGCGCGCCGCCATCGACGATGGGGCGCAGGTGGTGCTGCAGGGCAATTCTTCGGCCCAGGCCTTGGTGCTGGTCGATGCGATCAACAAGCACAACGAACGAGAGCCCGGCAAGCGCGTGCTGTTCCTGAACTACTCGGCGGTCGATCCGGTGCTGACCAATGAGAAATGCAGCTTCTGGCATTTCCGTTTTGACGCCCATGCCGACATGCGCATGAGCGCACTCATGCAGGTCCTGCGGGCCGATAAGAAAGTCAAATCCGCCTACCTGATCGGGCAGGACTACAGCTTCGGTCAGGCGGTGCTGCGCGAAGCGCGGCGCCAAATCGAGGAGCAGCGCCCGGACCTGAAGATCGTCGGCGAGGAACTGCACCCGGTCGGGCGCGTGAAGGATTTTTTGCCCTACGCCACCAAGATCAAGGCCAGCGGGGCGCAGGCGGTCATCACCGGCAACTGGGGCAATGACCTGACTTTGCTGGTGAAAGCCGCGCGCGAGGCGGGTTACGAAGGCATGTTCTACACCTTCTACGGCAATGCGCTGGGCGCGCCCGCCGCCATCGGCGAGGCCGGCGTGGGCCGTGTGCTGGCCGTGGCCGACTGGCTGCCCAACGTGCCGGGCAAAGAGAGCGCTGCTTTCTACAAGGCTTTCCGCGAGCGCTTTCCTAAGCCGCAGGAAGACTATGTGCACCTGCGCATGCAGCTGATGATCGAGGCGCTGGCGCAGGCCATCGACAAGGCCGGCTCCGCCGAGCCGCTGGCCGTGGCCCGCCAGCTTGAAAAAGCCCGGGTCGGCATGGCAGGGCAGCTCGGGTACATGCGTGCCGAAGACCACCAGTTCCAGCAGCCGCTGGTGGTGGGCCTGATGCAGCGCCAGGGCGAGCCGGGCGTGCCCTTCGATGTGGAAGGCTCGGGTTACGGCTTTCGCGTCATCCAGACGCTCAAACCCGAGCAGGCCCGGCTGCCGCACAGCTGCCGCATGGTGCGACCGGACTGAGGGCGCTGCACTGGGCGGAATGCCGCTAGAATTTCCCGACCGATCGGTTGGTTAATTCAGAAAGCCCCCCATGACCGCAGTCCTCCAGAGTTTCATCGCCGGCCGCTGGCTCGGCCAGCAAGCCGCCCAGCCGCTGCGCAGCGCGATCCACGGCGCCACCATCGCCCAGACCCCTCTGGAAGCGATCGACTTTGGCGAAGCCGTGCACCACGCCCGCACGGTGGGCCTGCCCGAGCTGCTCAAGCTCGATTTCCAGGAGCGCGCCCAGCGCCTCAAAGCCCTGGCCAAGTACCTGGGCGAACACAAGGAGCAGCTCTACGCGCTGTCGGCCCACACCGGGACCACCCGGGCCGACAGCTGGGTCGACATCGAAGGCGGCGCGGGCACGCTGTTCGCCTATTCCAGCATCGGCAGCAACGAGCTGCCCAGCGGCAACCTGATCCACGAAGGCCCGGCCTTTGCCCTGGGCAAAAAAGGCGGCTTTGCCGGCACCCACATCCTGGTGCCGCGCGGCGGCATCGCGGTGCACATCAACGCCTTCAACTTTCCCATCTGGGGTCTGCTCGAGAAGTTCGCGCCCAGCTTTCTGGCCGGCATGCCCTGCATCGGCAAACCGGCCACCGCCACCAGCTACCTCACCGAGGCCATGGTGCGCCTGGTCGCGCAATCGGGCATCCTGCCGCCGGGCGCGCTGCAACTGGTGATCGGCTCCACCGGCGACCTGCTCGACCGCCTCAATGGCCAGGACGTGGTCACCTTCACCGGCTCGGCCGACACCGCCGCCAAGCTGCGAGTGCACCCCAATCTGGTCAAGCACAGCATCCCCTTCAACGCCGAAGCCGACTCGCTCAACTGCGCCATCCTGGCGCCCGATGTGACGCCGGATGACGAAGAGTTCGATTTGTTTGTCAAAGAGGTCGCGCGCGAGATGACTGTCAAGGCCGGGCAGAAGTGCACGGCGATTCGCCGCGCCATCGTGCCGCGCCAGCACCTGGACGCGGTGGCTGAAAAGCTCAAGGCCCGCCTGTCCAAGGTGGTGGTGGGCGATCCGTCGGTCGAGGGTGTGAAGATGGGCGCGCTGGCCTCGCATGCCCAGCAGGCCGATGTGGCCGAGCGTGTGGCCCTGCTGCGCCAAAGCGCCGAGTTGGTGTTTGGTGGTGGGACGGATTTCAAACCCGTGGGGCAGGGCGTCGAAGGCGGGGCCTTCTTCCAGCCCACGCTGCTGCTGTGCCCCAAGCCCTTGCAGACCGACAGCGTGCACGACGTGGAGGCCTTTGGCCCGGTGAGCACCCTCATGCCTTACGAGGGGGTGGACGAGGCCCTGGCGCTGGCCGCGCGCGGCCAGGGCAGCCTGGTGGGCACCCTGGTCACCAAAGATCCGCAAGTGGCTGCCCACATGATTCCGGTCGCGGCGGCCCTGCATGGCCGCTTGCACATCCTGGACAGGGAGGCGGCGGTGGAGTCCACCGGCCACGGCTCGCCGCTGCCCCCGCTCAAGCACGGCGGCCCGGGCCGCGCCGGTGGCGGTGAAGAGCTGGGCGGCATCCGCGCCGTCAAGCACCTGATGCAGCGCACGGCGCTGCAAGGCTCGCCCAGCATGATCGCCGCCGTCACGGGCGAGTACATGCGCGGTGCCCGGCTGATCGAGACCGAGGTCCATCCTTTCCGCCGCCATTTCGAAGACCTGCAGATCGGCGAGAGCCTGCTGACCCACCGCCGCACCGTCAGCGAGGCCGACATCGTGATGTTCGGCGGTCTGTCGGGCGATTATTTCTACATGCACTTCGACGAAATCGCCGCCAAGGATTCCCCCTTTGGCCAGCGGATTGCGCACGGTTACTTCGTGCTGTCGGCCGCGGCTGGCCTGTTCGTCTCGCCCGCGCCGGGCCCGGTGCTGGCCAATTACGGCCTGGACACGCTGCGCTTCGTCAAGCCGGTGGCCATCGGCGACACCATCCAGGCGCGCCTGACCGCCAAGCGCAAGATCGACCGCCAGAAAAAAGACGCCAAGGGCGTGGGGCAGGGCGTGGTGGCCTGGGATGTGGAGGTCACCAACCAGAACGGCGAGCTGGTAGCCAGCTACGACATCCTGACGCTGGTGGCCAAGCGCCACTGATGGCCAGGGCGGCTGGGCAGGGCCCGGCGCCGCGGGCCGCTGCGCTCAGAACTGGCGGCCCCAGGAGAGCATCAGCCCTGCCGTGCCCAGCGGCTTGACCTGGACCGAGTCATGGGCGGTGAGCTTGTAGCCCAGGGCAGGGATGACGCCCGGCGAGAAGCCCCCGTAGTTCAGGGGCACCTTGTTCTGGTACTGCCCGACATAGCCATAAATGATGCCGGCCGTGACCTTCAGGAAGAGCTGCGGCTGGCCGAACAGCTGGTTGAACTGTTTGCCGGCATAGACGTAAGTGGACGGCTGCCCGAAAGAGTTCGTGAAGAAGCTGACACCGCACAGCCGGCCGCCCGGCAATTGCTCGTCCAGCGCCACCAGCACCACATGCTTGTGCTCGGGGTTGTTGCTCCAGTGGATGGTGTAGGGCGAGAGCGTGAGCTCGCCGCGGTGGGCGGGCGCGGGGGCGTCCGGATCCACCAGGAATCGGGGGCAGAAGTATTCGGAAGCGGTGGCTGGCACGCAGAGCATCCAGGTCACAGCGGTAAGGAGTGAAAGCAGAAGGGTACGCACGACAAGACCTGTTGCGGCTGTAATGGGTGCATTGTAGGCGCAGGCCGCTGCAGCGCCCGGCCCATGGCCTGGGCCTGGGCTTGCTTCAGGGCTGGAGAAAAGACTCCAGCAGCTGTGCCAGCGCCTGGGGCTGGTCGTGGTGCAGCATGTGGCCGGCGTCCTCGATGCGGGCGATCCGGTGCTGGGCCACGGATTGGAGCCGCTGGTGGTACTCCTCGAGCGTGTACTTGCCTTTCCACCACTGGCCCAGGGAGTCGTCCGAGGCCTCCACCGCCAGCAGCGGCGCGCCGATGCGGCCAAAAATTTCCCGCAGTTCGTCCAACCGGTAAAGGTAGGGGTTGACGATCTTGTGGGCGGCATCCCCCAGGATGCGCCACTGGCCGCTGGCGTCCGGGCTTGCCCATTGCCGGGCCAGCCATTGGGCTTTGTCGGCCGGCAGGCGCGGGTTGGTTTTCATCAGTCGCTCGGCCACGGCCTGGGCATCCGGGTAGGCCTTGAGGTCGATCGCGCCTTCGCGGTGCTGGCGCAGCTCATCGAGCCACTGGCCCAGCCGCCCAGGCGCCTGGGCGGGGCGGGTGGCGGCCATGCCAAAACCCTCCAGGTTGACGAGTTTGCGGATGCGCGCGGGGCGCACGCCGGCGTACATCATCACCACATTGCCGCCCATGCTGTGGCCTACCAAGTCGATCGGCCGATCGGGACTGAGCACATCGAGCAGGGCGTCAAGATCGCCGAGGTAATCGGGGAACCAGTAGCTGTCGGTGGGGGGTGTTTCGGTCAGGCCATAGCCGCGCCAGTCCAGGGCGACGATGCGGCGCTCGCGCACAAAGTCCTCGGACAGGGCATCGACCATGAACTGGTAGGACGCGCCCACATCCATCCAGCCGTGCACCAGCAGCAGCAAGGGCTGGTCGGGGTGGGCGCTGCCCCATTGCAACAGGTGGTAGCGGCAGCCTCGCACTGACACAAAAGTGCTGGCCGGTTCTCTCAGGACTTGGTACATACTTTGGCGATGATAAGGAGACAGGGCATGGGCAGTCGTCGCAAGCAGGACTCCGTGGTGGACCATTACGCTGCATTGCACCAGGGTTTTGGCTGGCAGGTGCCGGCTTTTTTCAATATGGCCGAGGTGTGCTCGCGCCGTTGGGCGGCGCAGGCCCGCAGCGCAGACGGCACCGCCATCCAGGAACATGTGGCTGGCCAAGGCCCGGGCCGGCGTTGGACCTTTGCCCAGCTGCAGGCCGCGGCCAACCGCCTGAGCCATGTGCTGGCCGCCCAGGGCGTGCAGCGCGGCGATCGCGTGGCGATCGTCTTGCCCCAGCGCTTTGAAACCGCGGTGGCCTACATGGCGGTCTTGCAGATGGGGGCGGTGGCCATGCCGCTGTCCATGCTGTTTGGGCCCGATGCCCTCTCGTTTCGCATCCAGGACAGCCAGGCGGCGGTGGCCATTGCCGATGAGGCGGCCTGGATGGCCCTGCAGGAGGCGCGCAAGGCCTGCCCGGGCCTGCGCACCGTGATCGGTGTGGGGCGCCGCGTGCAGGGCGATCTGGATTTCGATGCCGCCAGCCGTGGCATGCCGGCCACGTTCAAGCCGGCGCGCACCCGCGCCGACGATCCGGCCGTGCTGATTTACACCAGCGGCACCACCGGCAACCCCAAGGGGGCGCTGATCCCGCACCGGGCCTTGATCGGGAACCTGACGGGTTTTGTCTGCAGCCAGAACTGGTTCGGCTTCGACCCGGCCCAGCCCGGCGCAGCCTCGCAGGCGGTGTTCTGGTCCCCCGCCGACTGGGCCTGGACCGGGGGGCTGATGGACGCGCTCTTGCCCAGCCTGTATTTCGGCCGACCCATCGTTGCCTTCAATGGGCGCTTTTCGCCCGAGGTGGCCTTCGAGATCCTGCACACCCACGGCATCACCCACACCTTTTTGTTTCCGACGGCGCTCAAGGCCATGATGAAGGCCGTGCCCGATCCGCGTTCGCGTTATCGCCTGTCCCTGCAGGCCATCATGAGCGCGGGCGAGGCGGTGGGCGATGCGGTGTTCGCCTATTGCGAGCGGCAGCTCGGGGTCACGGTCAATGAAATGTTTGGCCAGACCGAGATCAACTACGTGGTGGGCAACTGCAGCCGCTTCTGGCCCCCCAAGCCCGGCAGCATGGGCAAGGGCTACCCGGGCCACCGCGTGGCGGTGATCGACGAGGCCGGCCAGCTGTGTCCGCCTGGCACGCCGGGCGAGGTCGCGGTCCACCGTTTCGATGTCCACGGCCAACCCGACCCGGTGTTCTTTCTGGGCTACTGGAACAACGAAGACGCCACCCGCAAGAAATACACCGGCGACTGGTGCCGCACGGGCGATGTGGCGGTGTGTGACGACGAGGGCTACCTGTGGTACCAGGGCCGCACCGATGACATGTTCAAGGCCGCGGGTTACCGCATCGGGCCTGGAGAGATCGAGAACTGCCTGGTCAAGCACCCGGCGGTGCAGAATGCGGCGGTGGTGCCCAAACCCGATGCGCAGCGTGGCGCCCTGGTCAAGGCCTATGTGGTGCTCTCGCCCGATGCGCGCGCAGCGCGCCAAGCGGCGGCCTCTGCCGCAGACTACGACGAGGGGGTGCGCCAGTCCCTGCAGGCCCATGTGCGCGGCCTGCTGGCCCCCTACGAATACCCCAAGGAAATCGAGTTCATCGATCAACTGCCCATGACCACGACGGGCAAGGTCCAGCGGCGCATCTTGCGCCTGCAGGAAGAAGAGAGGGCCCGTCTTCGGGCATGACACAATCACCGCCTCCTGAGCACTACACACCCAAGAGACACGCATGAACAAGGTTCAACTCGGCACCAGCGACCTGCACGTCACCCCCATCTGTCTGGGAACCATGACCTTTGGTGAACAGGTCAAGGAGGCCGACGCCCACAGCATCCTCAGCCGCTCGCTCGACGCCGGCATCAATTTCATCGATACCGCCGAGATGTATTCGGTGCCGGCCAAGGCCGAGACCTGCGGGGCCACCGAAACCATCATCGGTCACTGGTTCGAGAAGAACCCCGGTGCGCGCCAGAAACTCGTGCTGGCCACCAAGGTGGCCGGGCCTTCGCGCGGCATGCCCTGGATCCGCGAAGGCAGCGGCATGACCGCGCAGGACATCCTGAACGCCTGCGACGGCAGCCTGCGGCGCCTGAAGACCGACGTGATCGACCTTTACCAGATCCATTGGCCCGAGCGCCACGTGCCGGTTTTCGGCATGAGCTATTTCGACCCGGCCAAGGACAAGTCGGTCACCTCGATCCACGAGCAGCTCGAGGCCCTGGCCAAGCTGGTGCAGGCGGGCAAGGTGCGTTACGTTGGCCTGTCCAACGAGTCGCCTTATGGCGTGCATGAATTCGTCCGCCTGGCCGAGCAGCATGGCCTGCCGCGCGTGATGACGGTGCAAAACCCCTACGCCCTGACCAGCCGCTTTTACGACAACGGCCTGGACGAGACCTGTTACCGCCTGAAGGTCTCGATGCTCGCCTACTCGCCACTCGCCTTTGGTGCCCTTACTGGCAAATACGACCAGAGCGGTTTTGTGGGCGAGAAGACCCCCGATGCCCGCATCTCGAACTACGAGTCGGTCCGCAAGCAACGCTGGGGGCGCGAAGAAGCCCTGGTGGCAGCGCGCCGCTACAACCAGCTCGCCCGCGACAACGGCCTCACCCCCACCCAGATGGCGCTGGCCTTTTGCTACCACCGCTGGAGTGTGGCGAGCACCATCATCGGCGTGACGTCTGCCGCGCAGCTGGATGAAAACCTCCAGGCCTGGGACGTCCAGCTCAGCCCGGAGTTGCTACAAAAGATCGACGCCATCCGTTGGGAAATCCGCGATCCGGCCCTCTGAGTCCGATGGCCAGGAAAGAGCGGGTCAGCGAAACCCCGGCCACCGCCCTGCTGCGTCAGCATGGGGTGGCCTTCACCGAACACCCGTATGAATACCTGGAGCACGGCGGCGCCCAGCACAGCGCCGAAGTGCTCGGTCTGGACCCCTTCAGCGTGGTCAAGACGCTGATCATGCAAGACCAGGACGCCAGACCGCTGGTGGTGCTGATGCATGGCAACCGCAAGGTGTCCACCAAGAATCTGGCGCGCCAGATCGGCGCCAAATCGGTCGAGCCTTGCACGCCGGAGGTGGCCCACCGCCACAGCGGTTATCTGGTGGGCGGCACCTCGCCCTTTGGCACACGGCGGTCCATGCCGGTCTACATCGAAGAAACCATTCTGGGCTTGCCGCGCATCGCCATCAATGGCGGGCGCCGGGGCTATCTGGTGGGGATCGATCCCCGGGTGTGCCTAGATCTGCTGGGCGCCACGCCGGTCCAGTGCGCCCAGCCCTAGCGGCGGGCACCGATCCGCATCGCGGGCGGTGACCGCTCCTACAATCGGGCCATCCAAACACACGCATTGCCATGGAAAACCTTTTGCCTGTTGCTGTGGTGCTCGCCAGCTACCTTCTGGGGTCGCTGAGCTTTGCGGTCATCGTCAGCCGACTGATGGGCCTGTCCGACCCGCGAAGCTACGGCAGCAAAAACCCGGGCGCCACCAATGTGCTGCGCTCGGGCAGCAAGATGGCGGCCATTCTCACCTTGCTGCTGGACGCCCTCAAGGGCGGCGTTCCGGTGGCGCTGGTGCTGGTCTTCGGGCCACCGCATGGTCTGGGCACGGGCACGGCGGCCATGGCCGGGCTGGCGGCTTTTCTGGGCCACCTGTACCCGGTGTTTTTCGGCTTTGCCGGTGGCAAAGGCGTGGCCACCGCCGTGGGCGTGCTGGTCGGCATGAACGGCGGGCTGGCGCTGGCCACCGTGCTGACCTTCGCGGTCATCGTGTACTTCAGCCGCTATGTGTCGCTGGCGTCGATGGTGGCGGCCGTGTTCGCGCCGGTCTACTACCTCTTTGGCGACGGCGTGGCCTGGCAGGCCAGCGGCACCGAGGTCTTGTGCCTGTCGGTGATGGCGGTCTTGCTGGTCTGGCGGCACCGCGAAAACATCAACCGCTTGCTGGCGGGCACCGAATCCAAAGTGGGCCAGAAAAAGCCATGAGCACCCCAGGACCCGCGATCGAGCGTCTGCATGTGGCCGCCCGCTACAGCGAGGCCTCCATCTTCCATGGCGTGGTTTACCTGGCGGGCATGGTGCCCGAGTGCGCAGCGCGCGACATCCGCAGCCAGACGGCCGATGTGCTGCGCCAGATCGACCTGCGCCTGAGCGAGGCCGGCAGCGACAAGACACGGCTGTTGCGGGTGCAGATTTACCTGGCCGACATCGCCGACATCGCGGCCATGAACGAGGTCTGGGACGCCTGGGTGGTGCCGGGCAGCGCGCCGCCCCGAGCCACGGTGCAGGCCGCACTGGCCGATCCGGCCTGGCGCATCGAGGTGGTGGCCACCGCCGCTCAGGCCTGAGCCTGGCGCAGCGGGCTGTGCTGGGCCAGCACCTCCAGGTACTGCGTCACCCCTTCGCTCTCGCGTTCTAAAAACCGCGCGATCGCTTCGGCAAAGGCCGGGTGGGCGATCCAGTGCGCGCTGACCGTGTTCACCGGCAGCAGGGCGCGGGCCATTTTGTGTTCGCCCTGGGCGCCGCCTTCAAAGCGCTGCACCGCGTGGGTCAGGCACCATTCGATCGGCTGGTAATAACAGGCCTCGAAATGCAGGCAGTCCACCCGCTGGGTAGCCCCCCAGTACCGGCCATAGGCCACGTGGGCCTGCCCCTGGGCACCGCGCTGCAGGCCAATCAGGCTCATGGCCATGGGCTGGCCCGAGCGCTCGCCGATGAAGATCACCCAGTTTTCGGGCATGTCGCGGCGCATGGCCTCGAAGAAGCCCGGCTGCAGGTAGGGCGGGTTGCCATGCTCCCAATAGGTCTGCTGGTAGCACTGCTGCACGAAGGCCCAATCGGCGGCGCTGGCCTGGCTGCCCAGCACCGTGCGGAAGACGACACCGGCTTCGCGCACCTTGCGCCGTTCCTGGCGGATTTTTTTGCGTTTTTCCTGGTTCAGGCTGGCCAGAAAGTCCTCGAAGTCGCGCCAGCCGGCGTTCTGCCAGTGGAACTGCACCTGCTGGCGCAGCATCAGCCCGGCCTGCGCGCAGCTGCGCTGGTCGGTTTCGTCGCCAAACAGGATGTGCAGCGAGGGCAGGCCTTCGCGCGCGCACCAGCCGGTCAGTGCCTCCATCAGGGCTGAGCGCTCAGCCGGGTTGCGGGCCAGCAGCCGGCTGCCGGGCACGGGCGTGAAGGGGGAGGCCACGATGGCCTTGGGGTAGTAGGCCAGGCCGTGCCGCTGGTAGGCCTCGGCCCAGGCCCAGTCGAAGACGTACTCGCCGCGCGAATGGCCCTTGAGCCAGACCGGGCAGGCGGCGGCCAGTGCCGGGCCTTGCCAGAGGGTCAGCAGGCGCAGCGTCCAGCCGCTGTTGGGCACGGCCGAGCCGCTGCCGGTCATGGCCTGCAGGTAGGCGTGGCGCATGAAGGGGGTGGGCGTGGCCTGCATGTTCAGCAGGCCGTCCCAGACCTCGGGCGCGATCGCGTCCATGCCCTCGAAGACACGGGTGACATAATCGCCGTTCACTACGTCCTGCACCTTGTATGACTCTCCAGATTTGCGTTGCCCAGCTCAATTTCGTGGTGGGCGACATGGCGGGCAATGCCCGCAAGATCATCGATTGCGCCCGCGCCGCCCATGCCCGCGGTGTCCGGCTCGTGCTCACACCCGAGTTGTCGATCTGTGGCTACGCCGCAGAAGACCTGTTTTTGCGTCCCGCATTCATCGATGCCTGCGATGATGCCCTGAAAACCATTGCCGGCGAGCTGTCGGGGTTGAAAGGCCTGCATGTGGTGGTGGGCCATCCCGAAGGCGGCGGTGTGCGCACCCGCAGCGTGGCCGTCACGCGCCGGCACAACCGCGCTTCGGTGCTGTGCGAGGGGCGCATCGTGGCCCATTACGACAAGCGCGAGCTGCCCAACTACCAGGTCTTTGACGAGCGTCGCTACTTCACGCCCGGCCAGGGCGCAGGGGTGTTCGAGGTCGAAGGCGTGCGTGTGGGCCTGCTCATTTGCGAAGACGCCTGGTTCGAGGAGCCGGCGCGGTTGGCGCACCAGGCCGGCGCCCAAATGCTGGCGGTGCTCAATGCCTCGCCCTTCCATGCTGGCAAGAGCGCCGAGCGCGAGCAGCGCATGCGCGAGCGGGTGCAGGACACCGGACTGCCCCTGGTCTACGCGCACCTGGTCGGTGGGCAGGACGAGGTCATCTTCGAGGGGCGCTCGTTTGCGCTGGATGGCGCAGGCCAGGTGGTGGCCCGCGCCGAGGGCTTTCGCGAGGCGGTGCTGGACGTCCACACGCGTCTGCAGGATGGCCGGGCCGTGCTGGGCGCGGATGCCCGGGCCCTGCAACCCTTGCCCGAGCCCGAGGCCGAGCTGTGGGATGCGCTGGTGCTGGGGGTCCGAGACTACCTTGGCAAGAACGGTTTCAAGGGCGCCATCCTGGGTCTCTCCGGGGGCATCGATTCGGCCGTGGTGCTGGCGATCGCGGTGGACGCGATCGGCGCCGACAAGGTCCACGCGGTGATGATGCCCTCGCCGTACACGGCCGACATCAGCTGGATCGACAGCCGCGACATGGTCAAACGCCTGGGCGTGCGCTACGACGAGATCGCGATTGGCCCCCTGTTTGAAGGTTTCCGCAGCGCGCTGGCCGGCCAGTTTGCCGGTCTGGCCGAAGACACCACCGAAGAGAACATCCAGGCCCGCATCCGCGGCACGCTGCTGATGGCCTTGTCGAACAAGACCGGCGCGATCGTGCTGACCACCGGCAACAAGAGCGAGATGGCCACCGGTTACTGCACCCTGTACGGTGACATGGCGGGCGGTTTTGCGGTCATCAAGGACGTGCTCAAAACCCGGGTCTTTGCGCTGGCGCGCTGGCGCAACCGGCATGACCCCTATGGCACCGGCGCCAACCCCATTCCCGAGCGCATCATCACCCGCCCGCCCAGCGCCGAGCTGCGCCCTGACCAAAAGGACCAGGACAGCCTGCCGGCCTACGAGGTGCTGGACGCGATCATCGAGCGCTACATGGAAAACGACGAGGGGCTGGCCGCGCTGATCGCCGATGGCTATGAGGCCGCCGATGTCGAGAAGGTCACCCGCCTCATCAAGCTCAACGAATACAAACGCCGCCAGGCGCCTGTGGGCATCCGCGTGACCCACCGCAGCTTTGGCAAGGATTGGCGTTATCCTATGACCAACCGCTTTCGCGCCTGATTAACCGAGGATTCCCGCACATGAAACAGATCACCGCCATCATCAAGCCCTTCAAGCTCGAGGAAGTCCGCGAGGGACTGGCCGAATGCGGCGTGACGGGCCTGACGGTCACCGAGGTCAAGGGCTTCGGTCGCCAGAAGGGCCACACCGAACTCTACCGTGGCGCCGAATACGTGGTCGACTTCCTGCCCAAGGTCAAGGTCGAGGTCGTGGTCAAGGACAGCGATGTGGAGCGCTGCGTCGATGCCATCGTCAAGGCCGCCCGCACCGGCAAGATCGGTGACGGCAAGATCTTCGTCACCTCGGTCGACCGCGTGGTCCGCATCCGCACCGGCGAAGAGGACGACAGCGCGATCTGAGCCCGGCCGGCTCAGAGCCGGTCGGTGAGGGCAGGGGGGGCAAACCCGGCCGCCTGCACCAGCTGGGGCAGGAGCAGCTTCGCCTCTTCGCCCACCTGCACCAAGTCCATCTGCCACGGACCCATGAAGCCTTCGCGCACCACCTCGTGCATGAAGGCCATCATTCTTTGGTAATAGCCGCGGCTGCTCAGGATGCCGATGGGCTTGTCGTGGTAACCCAGCTGGCGCCACGCCCACACCTCGAACAGTTCCTCGAAGGTGCCGATCCCTCCGGGCAGGGCCAGGAAGGCGTCGGCGCGGTCCATCATCATGCGCTTGCGCTCATGCATGGTCTCGACCACATGCAGCTCGTCACAACCCTCGTGGGCCCACTCGCGCTCGACCAAGGCGCTCGGGATCACGCCCACCACACGCCCCCCCGCCGCCCGCGTGCTGTCGGCGATCAAGCCCATCAGGCCGTTGCGGCCACCGCCATAGACCAGCTGCCCCCCGTGTTGGCCGATCCACCGGCCCACCTCGGTGGCGACGGCGGCATACAGCGGGTCGGCACCGGGCCTGGAGCCGCAGTAGACACAGAGAGAAAAAGCCGGGGCGCTGCGCATGCCTTGGGGCTCAATTGGCCAGCAGGGGCCAGAGTGCAGCCAGCCACACGCCTGCGCACAGCAGCAGGCTCAGCAGCACCGCGGCGCTGCCCATGTCCTTGGCCCGTTTGGACAGCTCGTGCCATTCCGGCCCGATGCGGTCGATACAGGACTCGATGCCGGTGTTGAGCAGTTCCACGATCAGGACCAGCAGGACGCTGCCCGCCAGCAGGGCCACCTCGACCCAGTCCTGGCCCAGGAGAAAAGCCAGCGGCAGCATCACGATCGCGGCCAGGGCCTCCAGCCGGAAGGCGGTTTCGCCCCAGCCTGCGGCCAGGCCTTGCAGTGAGTAGTACGCGGCGTGCACGACGCGCGAGAGGCCCTTGCGGGCCTTTTGGGGATTGCTGGGGTGGGGAGGGGGAGTCGGGGCCATGCCCCGATTGTCGCCCAGCTGGCGGGGCGGGCCTTCAGCGGCTGGTGACCAGCCGGGTGCCGGCCAGGGCGTCGTGCCAGAACTGCCGCTGCGGATGGAAACGGCTGAGCAAGGCCCAGATCGCCACCCAGCCCAGGGTCAGCACCAGGATTTCCGGGGCCGACAAGCCCATCGGCCAGGTGATCGCCAGAGGGGGCAGGAACCACATCCAGCTGCTCAGGTAGCGGGCGAGGGCGCGCCCTTGCGTCAAGGCTTTGCCCTGCCGGTCCACCACGCGGATGTGCCAGGTTTTCATGGCCAGGGTCTGGCCGCGGTGCCAGAACCAGGTGAAATAAATACCCAGGACCAGGAACAAAAAGGCCTGCAAGGCTGGCCGGTTCTCCATGGCGTGGCGGGTCTGGCTGAGCGTGCCAAACAGGTAGCCGGCGATGAAGACCACGCCAAACAACAGCATCCCCTCGTAGAGCCAGCAGGCCATCCGGCGGGCCAGCCCAGGGGTTTGCGGTTCGGTGGACTCGGTGGGGGTGTCGGGGGTCATGAGGCGGAGGCTTCCGAGGCCGCATCGGCAGGCACGGTCGGTGTTTCAGCGGCGGGGGGGCTTGCCGCCGGGGCTGCGGGCGCGGCCGCCGCCGGCAGGGGCAGCAGGGTCTTGCGGTCGATGGGCGCGCGCGGGGGCAGGGCCGCCGAAGGGACGCTGCGCACCGTCGGCTGCACCAGCCGGTCGGCGGGCGCGGGTTTGCGGCTGGGGGCTGCGGTCTTGGCCGGGGCCAGCACGCCGGCGGACAATTTCCGCTTTTCTTCTTCGCTCAGCGCCTGGTATTCGTCCCAGCGCGACTTTTTCTCGTCCTTGGAGAGGCTCTGCACGGTGTTGAAGTTCAGCCGGGCCTGATTGCGCTGCGCCGGGCTCAGGGCCACCCATTCCCTCATCCGCGCCTGCATGACCTGCTGTTCGGCGGCCGAGAGCTTGTCGAATTGATGGGCAATCACCAACCATTTGTTGCGCTGGGTCGGTGTCAGCTCGCCCCACTGGGCGGCCAGGGGCGCCAGCGCCGCTTGTTCGCTGGGCTTGAGCTGTTTCCAGTTGCCGCTGCCCTGCGGGCTGGCCGTGCCGGTGCCGGTGCCGCTGGTTTGGGCCAGGCTCGCCACAGGCAAGCTGGCCAGGGCCAGGCACAGGCACAGGCAGACCAGTTCAAGCCGGCGGGTCAGCCCAGGCATGCCGCTCAGTCCTGGGGGCGCGATTCCGAGCCCGAGAGGCGCAAGAACTGCATGAAGGCGGGGTCGGAGTAGGCGGCCGGCGGCAGGTCATCGACCAGCAGGGCGGTGTCGATTTCGGCCAGGTCGGAGACGGTTTGCTCGCCGTCAAGCCACTGCACGGTGACCAGACCGACCAGCAAGGCAAGCAGCGGCAACACGGAGCCCAGGATGCTCCACAGGCCCAGGCCTTCGCTGGGCGGGCCGCCCAGGACCAGGCGGTTGCCCTGGGCCGCCAGTTCGAAGCGAGGGGCCGGTTCCGGTTTGCGCACGGCCAGCGCCCGCACGCGGGCGATGCGCAGTCGCTCGGAGAGGTCATGCGGCAGCTCGCCACAGGATTGGCTCAGCATCCGGGCCAGGTTCTGGCCGATCGGGTCCAGCGGCTCGGTCGAGGCAAGCAAGTCGTGTTTTTTCATGGTTTTATCCCTCGGGCGGACAGGATGCGGTGCAAGGCCTGAATGGCACGGGAGCAATGGGTTTTGACGCTGCCTTCGGTGCAGCCCATCACGGCAGCCGTCTCCGCCACATCGAGTTCTTCCCAATAACGCAGCAGAAAGGCTTCCCGTTGACGCATCGGCAGTTCCATGACCGCCGATTCGATATGTTGCATGGTTTGCAGGCGCCCGGTCCACTGCTCGGCGCTTTCCCCCATCTGCTGGCCGGTTTCCCCGGTTCGGACCTCGAGCAGGTCGAAGTCCTCCGGCCCGTCGGCCGCAGCAAAGTCGTTCAGGCTGGTGAAGTGGGCGTTGCGGGTTTTTTGTCGTCGAAACCAGTCCAGGATGGTGTTCGAGAGGATGCGCTGGAACAGCAGGGGCAACTCCGGGGCCGGCTTGTCGCCGTAATGGGTGGAGAGCTTGATCATGCTGTCCTGCAGGATGTCCAGGGCCGCATCCTCGTCACGCACGTGGTAGTAGGTGCGTTTGAAAGCCTTTTTTTCGGCTTGTTTGAGGAAGCCCGAAAGCTCTTTTTCGGTGGCCAAGGTGGTCTCTGCTGGGGGGCGAAATGCGCGCCGATTATGGCACCACAGGCGTGTGCGCGCTGTGCAGGCCGGGACCGCGGCGCCAACAGTGCCATAATCTCGTTTTTGCGATTGATAAAAAGCAAACGGGTCACCGTCCGGCTCCGTCACGAAATTGGAGCCCATGGCGTTGGTCTTAAGTCCCGAAGCCACCTCACAAGGGTCGATGCCAAGGGGCACCGAAGGTTTTTCGTCAGAGAAATTCACAAAGGTTGAACACAATGGAAATCTCCAAAGCCGAACTGGCCTCCGCTGCCGCTGCCCAAGCGCAGGAACTGCGTGGTGCCGAAATCCTCGTCAAAGCCCTGCAGGCGGAAAACGTCCAATTCGTTTGGGGTTACCCCGGCGGCGCCGTTCTGCACATTTACGACGCTTTCTACAAGCAGGACACCATCGAGCATGTGCTGGTGCGCCATGAGCAGGCCGCCGTGCATGCCGCCGACGGTTACGCCCGTGCCACCGGCGAGGTGGGGGTGGCGCTGGTCACTTCCGGCCCCGGCCTGACCAATGCGGTCACCGGCATCGCCACGGCCTACATGGACAGCATCCCGATGGTGATCATCTCCGGCCAGGTGCCCACGGCCGCCATCGGCCTGGACGCCTTCCAGGAGTGCGACACCGTCGGCATCACCCGCCCCATCGTCAAGCACAACTTCCTGGTCAAGGACGTGCGCGAGATGGCCAGCGTCATGAAAAAGGCTTTTCACATCGCCCGCAGCGGCCGCCCCGGCCCGGTGGTGGTGGATGTGCCCAAGGATGTGTCTTTTAACAAGACGCACTACGCCGGCTACCCCGAAACGGTGGAGATGCGCTCCTACAACCCGGTGCGCAAAGGCCATGGCGGCCAGATCCGCAAGGCGCTGCAGCTGCTGATGTCGGCCAAGCGGCCCTACATCTATACCGGCGGCGGCGTGCTCATGAGCGAGGCCAGCGGCGAGCTGCGTGCGCTGGTGGACATGCTCAACTTCCCGGTCACCAACACCCTGATGGGCCTGGGCGCCTTTCCGGCGACCGACCGCCGCTTCCTGGGCATGCTGGGCATGCACGGCACGCTCGAAGCCAACAACGCCATGCAAAGCTGCGACGTGTTGCTGGCCATCGGCGCCCGCTTCGATGACCGCGTCATCGGCAACCCCAAGCATTTCGCTTCGGTCGAGCGCAAGATCATCCACATCGACATCGACCCCTCGAGCATCTCCAAGCGCGTCAAGGTGGACGTGCCGATCGTGGGCGACGTCAAGGACGTGCTGACCGAATTGATGGGCATGATCCGCGAGTCCGGGCTCAAGCCCGATGCGGCTGCCCTCAAGGGCTGGTGGGACACCATCGAGGGCTGGCGTGGCCGCGATTGCATGAAATACGACCGCGCCAACACCGAAGTCATCAAGCCGCAGATGGTGATCGAAACCCTGTGGAACATGACCAAGGATGCCGACGCCTACGTCACCTCCGACGTGGGGCAGCACCAGATGTGGGCGGCCCAGTACTACAAGTTCGACCAGCCGCGCCGCTGGATCAACTCCGGTGGTCTGGGCACCATGGGGGTGGGCATTCCGTACGCCATGGGCATCAAGCTGGCCAAACCCGAGAGCGAGGTTTATTGCGTGACGGGGGAAGGCTCGGTGCAGATGTGCATCCAGGAGCTCTCGACCTGCCTGCAGTACAACACCCCCATCAAGGTGCTCTCGCTGAACAACCGCTACCTGGGCATGGTGCGCCAGTGGCAGCAGATCGAGTACTCGGGCCGCTACAGCCACAGCTACATGGACGCCTTGCCCGATTTCGTCAAACTGGCCGAGGCCTATGGGCACGTGGGCATGCGCATCGAGCGTCCACAAGACGTCGAGGGTGCGCTGATCGAAGCCCGAAAGCTCAAGGACCGCACCGTCTTCATCGACTTCCAGACCGACCCCACCGAGAACGTGTTCCCGATGGTGCAGGCCGGCAAGGGCATCACCGAGATGCTGCTGGGCTCCGAGGACCTCTGAACCATTAACCCCCCCCTGTTGAATCTATGGCTCACCAAGCCGGCGCATTACCGTGCGTCGGGGAGGGTGACCAAAAGAGGAAGCTGACATGAAACACATCATTGCGGTTCTCATTGAGAACGAAGCCGGGGCCCTGTCCCGCGTCGTGGGCCTGTTTTCGGCCCGTGGCTACAACATCGAATCGCTGACGGTGGCCCCCACCGAAGACCCCAGCCTCTCGCGCATGACGATCCAGACCACCGGGTCGGACGATGTGATCGAGCAGATCACCAAGCACCTCAACCGCCTCATCGAGGTGGTCAAGGTGGTGGACCTGACCGAGGGCGCCTACACCGAGCGCGAGTTGATGCTCGTCAAGGTGCGCGCCGTGGGCAAGGAACGCGAAGAAATGAAACGTATGGCCGACATCTTCCGCGGCCGTGTGATCGATGTCACCGACAAGAGCTACACCATCGAGCTCACCGGTGACTCGTCCAAGAACGACGCCTTTTTGGAGGCGATCGACCGCAGCGCCATTCTGGAGACCGTGCGCACCGGTGCGTGCGGTATCGGGCGCGGCGAGCGCGTCCTGCGCGTCTGACCCACAAAACCACTTGAACCCTGACTGATTACCGAAGGAGAACCCTGTGAAAGTTTTTTACGACAAAGACTGTGACCTGAGCCTGATCAAGGGCAAGACCGTGGCCATCATTGGCTATGGCAGCCAAGGCCATGCCCACGCCCAGAACCTCAATGACAGCGGCGTCAAGGTCGTGGTGGGCCTGCGCAAGGGCGGTGCCTCTTGGGACAAGGTCGGCAAGGCCGGTCTGAACGTGATGGAAGTCAATGACGCCGTCAAGTCCGCCGACGTGGTCATGATCCTGTTGCCCGACGAGCAGATCGCCGAGGTCTACAGCAACAACGTGGCCCCCAACATCAAGCAGGGCGCTTCGCTGGCTTTTGCCCACGGCTTCAACGTGCACTACAACCAGGTCGTGCCCCGTGCTGATCTGGACGTGTGGATGGTCGCGCCCAAGGCCCCCGGCCACACCGTGCGCAGCACCTACACCCAGGGCGGCGGCGTGCCCCACCTGGTGGCCGTGCACCAGGACAAGAGCGGCAAGGCCCGTGACCTGGCCCTGAGCTACGCCATGGCCAACGGTGGCGGCAAGGCCGGCATCATCGAGACCAACTTCAAGGAAGAGACCGAGACCGACCTGTTCGGCGAGCAGGCCGTGCTGTGCGGCGGTGCGGTCGAGCTGATCAAGATGGGTTACGAGACCCTGGTCGAGGCCGGCTACGCCCCCGAGATGGCCTACTTCGAGTGCCTGCACGAGCTCAAGCTGATCGTGGACCTGATCTACGAAGGCGGCATCGCCAACATGAACTACTCGATCTCCAACAACGCGGAGTTCGGTGAGTACGTGACCGGTCCGGAAGTCATCAACGAAGAGTCCCGCAAGGCCATGCGCAACGCACTCAAGCGCATCCAGAACGGTGACTACGCCAAGATGTTCATCCAGGAAGGTCGCCTCAACTACCCGAGCATGACCGCCCGCCGCCGCAACACCGCCGACCACAGCATCGAAGTGGTGGGTGCCCAGCTGCGCGCCATGATGCCCTGGATCGCCAAGAACAAGCTGGTCGACCAGACCCGCAACTGATCGGGCGCCGCCTGCAAAAAAGGCCACTGCGGTGGCCTTTTTTCATTTCCGCACGGGCTTGGCATACACTCGCCCCGACAGACCGCCATGGGCGGCTCACACAAGGGAACACGATGGACCACGATATCGAACAGGATCAGGAACAGGCCCCGGGCCCGCGCAAGCCGCGCAAGGGTATCTACATCCTGCCCAACCTGTTCACACTGGCGGCCCTGTTCGGCGGCTTTTACGCCATCGTGATGGCCATGAATGGCCGCTTCGACATGGCCACCATCGGGGTGTTCTGTGCCATGGTGCTGGACAGCCTGGACGGCCGTGTCGCCCGCATGACCAACACCCAGAGCGCGTTTGGCGAGCAGATGGACTCGCTGGCCGACATGGTGTCCTTTGGGGCGGCCCCCGCCCTGATCGCCTACGAATGGGCGCTCAAGGGCTTGGGACGCTGGGGCTGGATCGCCGCCTTCGTGTACTGCGCCTGTGCCGCCTTGCGGCTGGCGCGTTTCAACGTCAACACGGCCGTGGTCGACAAACGTTACTTTCAGGGCCTGCCCTCGCCGGCGGCGGCGGCTTTGGTGACTGGCTTCATTTGGATCATGACCGAGGCCGATGTGGCCGGCCCGACCCAGGCCTGGTCCATGTTTGTGATTGCCCTGTATGCCGGCCTGACCATGGTCACCAATGTCCCTTTCTACAGCGGCAAGGACGTGCATTTCAAGAAAAGCGTGCCTTTTGCGGTGGTGGTGCTGATCGCGCTGGCGATCGCCGTCATCAACATCCATCCACCAACGGTGCTGTTTGGTCTCTTCATGATCTACGGCTTGAGCGGCTATGCGCTTTATGCCTGGCGCAAGTTCAAGGGGCAGCCCACGAGCATGATCAGCACCTCGACCGACGAGCCCGACGAGCGGGGCCTGCACCAGTGAACCTGGCGACACGTCCGCGTCTTTTCTGTGCTACATTGCTGGCATGAACCGCAGCGCTCTGGCCCTACTACTCACGCCCCACGGGCGGGACGTGTAGCGCACGCACACATTTTCCCAAAGGCCCGTATGCACCCGCAGCGGGCCTTTTGCTTTGATGTCTTTCAGAAGCTGCGGTGGGATTCTCAGGAGTAACCATGG
>Ga0315900_10003645_pt1 | contig 22336 bp, 19 predicted proteins | sample LakEriMetagenome_FD_203521 | JGI IMG/M metagenome (GOLD analysis project Ga0315900, IMG submission 203521) | Freshwater fungal communities from buoy surface, Lake Erie, Ohio, United States - Buoy 12 MA114 | ecosystem: Environmental > Aquatic > Freshwater > Lake > Lake biofilm | place: USA: Lake... | reverse complement strand
AGACCAGATCATCTCGATGACCTTCCTGCAGTACGTCAAGACAGGGGATCGATCGTGGCCCCTTCTGTTTCCGATGGTCAAGGCAGCAGTTCGAGCGATGGACGCCGCTCAATCTCACTGCCAACAGCAGCACCACCGGAAGCTCGACCACTTCACAGCCTTCGGCAGTTCGAAGCGCGGTTGGACCACGTGGCTGGTGGGAGCCGTGGATCGACGCATCGACGCGATGGCACCAACGGTGATTGATGTGCTCAACATGGAAGCGCAGATGGTGCATCAAAAAACGACCTGGGGAAAGTACTCCGAACAGATCGCCGACTACAGCGACAAAGGGCTTCCCGATCTGGTCGCCACCCCCAAGGGGAAAGAGCTAGTGCAGATGGTCGACCCATTTGCATTCCGACATGCGATCGCGCAGCCCAAACTGCTCATCTTCGGAACCAACGATCGGTACTGGCCGGTCGACGCCTGCTCCCTTTATTGGGACCAGCTGGTCGGGGAAAAATACCTGCTCTACACCCCAAATCAAGGCCATGGGATACGCGATCTCCAGCGGATGGATGGCAGCCTTGCGGCGCTACATCGCAGCCGGTGTGGCGGCTCACCACTACCCAAGCTCACGTGGCACTTTGAGGATCAGCAGACCCGGTCGATCGAACTGTCGATGGCCTGCGAACCTGCCCCCAAAACGCTCCAGGCCTGGGTCGCCCGATCGGAAACCCGTGACTTTCGCGAAGCGAAGTGGGAATCGATGCCAGTCGCCGCAAGCGACGGGAAAGTTGGGCGATTTCAGATCGACCGCGAGAACCGCTTCGTCGCAGTCTTCGGCGAATACGTGTTCGATCAGGACCCCATCGACGCCTATTTTTCGACCAACTTGCGTATCTATGAACCACTACTTCCATGAAAGCCGTTGGCGATGCGCGGCCGCTACACAAAGACCTACCTTTAGCGACTGCAAGGAGTAGCGAACTGTTCCTTTTCTTTTTCTTGGACCAGATCTTGGGAGACACCGTTCGATGGCACACGAAGTCACTTTGATCCTCGGCGATGGTACCGGCCCCGAACTGGCGGAAGCCGCTCGCATGTGCATCGATGCGACTGGGGTCAAGATCCACTGGGACGTTCAGGAGGCGGGGGTCGACGTGATGGCGCGTCTGGGCACTCCCATCCCGGACAGCACCCTGGCCAGTATCCGGCGAACCCGATGCGCGCTGAAGGCCCCGATCACCACACCCGTCGGGACCGGCTTTCGAAGCATCAACGTCTATCTCCGACAGGAACTGGGACTTTACGCCTGCATCCGCCCCTGCAAGCTCTATCCGGGAGTGCGATCCTTCTTCAAGGATGTCGGTGTCGATCTGGTCATCGTGCGGGAAAATACCGAAGACCTCTATGCCGGAGTGGAATTTGAAGCAGGCAAACCAGAGACCAGCGCGCTGATCGATTCCATCAATGCTCTTCCCAGCGATAAGAAAATCAAGACCAAGGGAGAGGAAACCGGCATCTCGATCAAGCCGATTAGCATTACCGGAACGCAGAACATCGTCCGCTGCGCCTTCGATTACGCTCGGAAAAATCGACGCAGGAAGGTGACTGCCGTCCACAAAGCCAACATCATGAAGTTCAGTGATGGGCTCTTTCTGAAAACCGCTTATGAGGTGGCTAAAGACTATCCAGAGATCGAGTTTGAGGAACGGATCGTCGATAACATGTGCATGCAACTGACGCAGAAACCAGAGCTGTATGATGTTCTGGTGCTGCCGAATCTGTATGGCGATATCGTCAGCGATCTGGGGGCAGGCCTGATCGGTGGACTGGGAATGGCACCTGGAGCGAACATCGGTCCGGGAGGCGCTGTGTTCGAGGCGACGCACGGGAGCGCTCCCAAGTACAAGGGACTCAATAAAGTCAACCCAACCGCTCTGATCCTCTCAGGAATGCTGATGCTGGAGCATCTGGGAGAAACCGATGCCGCAAGGCGGCTGGAACAGGGCGTCGCGTCCGTGATCGCCGAGGGTCAAGCCGTTACCTACGATCTGAAGGCCGATCGCAACGACCCGAATGCCGTAGGCACCCGAGAAATGGCTCAGGCCATCTGCGATCGACTCTGACCTGCCAACCGACCCGTTCAAAAACCACCAAGCCCGTCCATGGATGGACGAGGAACCGGCACGATGCATCCATTGCTGAAAATCCTCCGAGGAGAGACAAACGGCCTGCTGCCCAGCCTGCTGCGCGGCCTGCTGTGGCTTGCCAGTTTTCCCTACGGCTTGGCGATGCGTCTGCGAAACCTCGCCTACGACCGTGGCTGGAAGAGCACCTGGAAGGCATCCTGTCCTGTGATCTCCGTCGGCAACCTCACCGCCGGTGGGACGGGAAAGACTCCCACGGTCGCGATGCTTGCTCACTGGTTTCGCGCTCGCGGCATCCGCGTTGCCATCGTCAGCCGAGGATACCGAGCCGGTGAGGATGGAAGAAACGACGAGGCGAGGGAATGGGAGAATCGTTTGCCGGACGTGCCACACGTCCAGCATGCCGACCGTCGCGTGGGGATCCGCATCTGTCAAGAAGAACTCAACTGCCAATTGATCCTGCTGGACGATGCCTTCCAGCACCGCCAAGTCGCGCGCGATTTGGAAATCGTCCTCATCGATTCGCTTGACCCCTTCGGCGGCGGCTACCTGCTTCCACGAGGCTTGTTGCGGGAAGGTCTCCGGTCGTTGCGGAGAGCTGATGTGATTGTGGCAACCCGCACCGATCTGGTCTCGGCCAACCGTCTGGCGGAAATCCGCACGACGATCCTCCGCTGGGCACCCAAAGCCGCCTGGGTGGAAAGCGCCCATGCACCCATCGGCATCCGCAATGCCTCCGGTCAAATACTTCCACTCCACCATCTGGACCATCAACGCTGGCTTCCCTTCTGCGGTCTGGGCAATCCAGAAGGTTTCCTCCAGACCCTCAAGAAGCTGCCGATCGAACTGGCAGAGCCGAGGTGGTTTGCCGACCACCATCACTACACCGCCGACGATCTGCAGTCGCTGATCCAGCAGGCAAAGCGGAAAGATCCCAACCAGCGGCCGATCGATGGCTTCCTGTGCACCGGAAAAGATCTCCCCAAGATCGGTGTCGACTCGCTGGGGGGCCTTCCCCTTTGGGCGGTGGAGATTGAGCTGGCGGTCGGCAGTGGAGGGGAGGGGCTGGAGGACCGCCTGCAACCTCTGGCCCAATCCGCACTGGAGCTTGACCTGCAGGATCCCCCACCGCCAGCAGACGACTGATCGGGCTCCTCCACCGATTCAACTTGCCGGACTGGCGATTTTGTCCTAGCCTGAAAGGGAAGAGGAGAGCTGATCGCCGGCCTATCCCTTCCTCCTTCCCACCCATCGCATCCGCCTCAGGAGCCATGTATGCCTCGCGACGTTTTCGGCTGCTGCCCCAGGACGGCGACGATCGCCATGGCCCTTCTGGCTTCCATCGCTCCCCTACTCCCCAGCCTTTCGCCAGTCGCTCCCCGTCTGCTGGCTCAGCAATCTCCCGCCAAGGATACCCAAAGCCGCGACGAGGGCTCCCGCAGTGCAGCCAAAGCCGAGGCGAAAAAATTAGAGGAACCAAAAAGTCCCGCGGAACAGAAGGAGGCACAGCGCAAGGAGGCAGAGGAAAAAGCTCAGCGAGATGCAGCTCGCAAGCGAGGCGAGTACACCTTCGACGATCTGAAATTCGAGATTGAGCGGGGGGGCGCCTTCAAGGAAGAGATGCTGACCGATGCGATCCGGTCGCTCAACAAAAAAACGATGCGCATTCGCGGCTACATCCTCCCGACCTCCGTTTTTCAGCAGAAGGGAATCAAGCAGTTTGTGCTGGTGCGCGACAATCAGGAATGCTGCTTCGGCCCGGGGGCGATGATCTACGATTGCATCATCGTCGAAATGCAGGAGGGTAAAACGGCCGATTTCGCCACGCGTCCAGTGACGGTGCAGGGCCGCTTTGAAATCGATTCAAGCAGCTATCGCTACTCACCAGATGGCGACCACTATGCGATCTTTCGCATCAAGGCCACCGAGGTCAAATAGCATCCGCCACCGCTATCCGGATCAGCGATGCGAACCGCGATTTCGCGATCGCAAAAACATCAGCACGTAGTAGCCCAGCGTCAAGATCGCCTGGAGTGTCGCAGCGACGTAGGTGAGGGCTGCGGCATTAAGCACCTTGCTGACCGAACGCAACTGCCGCGGGTCGATGATCCCCTGTTCCACCAGCTGTCGCTTGGCGCGATTGGATGCGTCGAACTCCACAGGCAAATTGACCAATTGAAAGAAAACGGTCCCGGCGAAACCGACAATCCCTGCGAGGAACAGATTGCTGGCCAGGGCGTTGTTGGCAGAACCCATCAGCATCAGCCCACCCAGCATCAACCAGGAACCAATGTTGGACCCCATGTTGGCGACAGGGACAGCCAGATTGCGGATCAACATCGGAGTGTATTGATCGGCATCCTGGAGAGCATGCCCTGCCTCATGAGCTGCAATTCCAACTGCGGCCATCGACGTTCCGCGATAAACTTCCGAGCTCAAACGCAGCACCTTGGTTCGCGGATCGTAATGATCGGTCAACCGTCCTGGAACCTGCTCGACCTGCACGTCATGAAGCCCCGAAGCGTCTAGAAGCTGCCGGGCCACCTGCGCCCCGCTGACGCCAGCGGGCACTTGGGACATTTCGGCATACGACTGACTGACCCGCCACTGCGCAAAAAAAGCCAGCAGTAGGGCAGGGGAGAGCATCAGCAAAAACATCGGATCGTAGATGAACATTCTCTCGCAAGCCCTTGTTGCTTTAGTTCGACCGATCGGTCCGCTGACTACGTCCGCCGCAGCCCCGCTGGAATCCCCTGGACATTGTATCTGGCCGACCTGGGAAGCTCTCGGATTTCATCCGCTGACTTCCTTTTCCACCCGACCTGTCCGTTCGATGGTCCAAGATGCAATCATCGTGCCAAAAAAATGGCAGCCGATTCAATCCGAAATCGATTCACCACCTGGAGGATGTAGCCACCCAAGCTGGGGTTCCGCCAGCATTGCTCGGCAACATGCAACCCAGTCTCCTGGTCGCTCTCGGTCCCAGAATTTTCGCACCCAGTCGGCAAGTCGACCGGTGGCAAGTTCTGGCGATCGATCGCCGGAACTAGGCAGGGCATCCCATGCAGGCGGCCACCAAGCCGCCAATGCCGGTTCCAGCAATTCCCCGGCAGGTCCTGATAGTTCCAACGCTTCGCCTGCCCCCAGCACCAAAGGCACCATGGCGGCGGCCAGCAGATGGAACCCTATGCGGGGCAGGCGTCTGTCCTGAAGGGTCGGCGGGTGGAGGACGCCTTGTACTCCCTGACGCCAGAGGGAAGGCTGAATCCCAAGCCACAGTAGCCTCAGCAACTCCGGAAGCTTCGAGTTGGGATTGGTCAGCATCGCTTCCCAAGCAATATGGTCGGCTAGATCGGGCCGATCGATGCGGGTCCAGTGGGGCGCTATCGAAACCCATCCTCCACCGCCTGTATGGGGCATCAACAGCCAGACTTGAACCGGTCGATCCCCCACCGGGCACCCTGCACGCCGTTCCACCTGCCGCACCAGTGCACGGCCATATCCATCCCAAAACTCCCGGATGGGCCGGGATCGCAGTTCCAACTGACGCTCCATCGCCTCGCTATCCCTCGCAGCCCCATTCCGTTCGATCCGGTCGATCAGCGATTGGGAGTCGATGGAGGGATGAACCCACCTGGACCAGAAAGAAGGGGAGAAGTCAGTGGTCGGCCGCGATGCCCCTTCGGCGATCCAGTCGCTCCACCATGCCTCGCGAGCTTCCTCCGGTAGCGATCGTTCGATCTCCTCGAAACAGCGCCGGTCCTCATGAGCCACTTGGTCCAGTAGAAGAGATCGGCCGCGTGTTGCCTGCCATGCGCCATACCACCGGGTTGGTTCAGACGAAGCCTCCCAAATCCACTGCATCGCTGCCTCGGTATCCAATCAGAAAATCTCTCAATCGATCGGACCAGCCCCTACCGTCGCGGCTGCATCTGCTCACCAATCCACGCCTCCAGTTCCTCCCAGTCGACCGGTGGCAGTTTGGAAAGATCGGGCCGGAGCGACATCGCATCGTGGATATAGACATGATGGATGGCATTCTGAGGCACAGTCGTATTCCAGTGAACCAGAATGCGCACACATCGCGGCAACGATCCAGGTACCTCCAGTTCGTAGCCGCAAAGAAGCGGCACTTCCAGCCACCCCATCTGTCTGGCGGCGAGGGCTGGAAACTCGGCATTCAAATCTTTTGTCAGCGTGAAGATAGCGCTGCAGATATCCTCCGAGCGGATTTCATTGCGGCGGATCATCAGGGCTAAAAGCTGCCGGGTCGCCTTGAGAATCGACTCTTTGGAATTCTCCTCTACCGTAGTCGCGCCTCGAACCCCTCGGCAAACCGTAGTCATGGTGTTCGCGTCTTTCATCCTGAGTCTTTTGATGCTGAATCTTGCTACCGGGCAACTAGGTAAAGCCCCGCGTTGCCCCCTCGGAGACTCCCTGCCCGATGGACTATGATAACAACTGTTGAGGACTCGATCACGTCACCATCATTCGGAGCGACGGACCGATCGGGTACAGCCGCAAACCATCGTCCGGTACGGAATCGCTTGGCACTGGGAGGCAATCGATGAGCGAAGGGGACAAATCCGGCTCGTCCGATCTGGCAGATGCAAAAAACTATTCCTTGCTGATCGTCGACAACGACCCAGCCCACGCCCGCGCGATGACCGAGAGTCTGGAACGAGTGGGCTATCGCTGCACGGTGGCCACCAGCGGACCGGAAGGCAAGCAGCGACTCGATCAGAACGCCTACGACATCCTGATCACCGACCTGGTGATGAATGATGTCGACGGTATGCAGATGCTCGACCACTGCCGAAGACTGCTCCCCGAATGCGAAGTGATCATGGTCACAGGACATGCCACCGTGCCCAAAGCGGTGGAAGCGATGCAGCAGGGGGCTTTTACTTTCCTCGAAAAGCCGATCACCCCCAATCGACTGCGCGCGGTGGTCGCCAAGGCGATCGAGGCAGTACGACTAAAACAAACGAACACCGAACTACGCCAGCGGCTCGACGAAAAATTTGGTTACGAAGGGATCATTTTCCAAAGCCAGAGCATGCAGACGGTGATCGACCGGATCAAGAGGATCGCCCCGACCGATGCCACCGTGCTGATCACCGGCGAGAGCGGAACTGGAAAAGAATTGATCGCTCGAGCCATCCACCAGAATTCGCCACGCAAGGCCAAGCGACTGGTCGCATTGAATGTCCGTGCTGTCTCGGAAAACTTGGTCGAAAGCGAGCTGTTCGGGCACGTCCGAGGCGCTTACACCGATGCAGTCCATGATCGCGAAGGAGCATTCGAGTATGCCAACGGAGGGACGCTGTTCCTCGACGAAGTCGGCGATATGCCGATGAGCACCCAGATCAAACTGCTCCGCGTCCTGGAGGAGCAGAAAATCACCCGAGTCGGCGACAACAAATCGGTCAAGGTCAACGTCCGGCTGCTCTCCGCCACCAATCGCCCCCTGGAAGAGATGATCGCTAGCGGTCAATTCCGAAACGACCTCTTCTATCGGCTCAAAGTGGTCACCGTCCATCTGCCACCGCTAAGGGAACGTCGTGATGACATCATTCCATTGATGGAACATTTCCGCAAAATGTTCGTGCGACGCCATGGCAAACCAGCCGGCTCTTTCTCCCAGGCGGTCACCCGGCTGTTCTACGCCTATCCGTGGCCAGGCAACATCCGACAGTTGAGGAATTTTGTCGAGACGATGGTGGTGCTCGATGCCGACGGCCTGCTGGATACCGATGACCTGCCACCCGAACTGATCGAACTGGGCGCCCAATCGGGGGAAATGCCAGCGATCCCCTCGCCCCCACCACAGCTAGCCCAGGAAGGCCCCGAATCGCTCGTTGGACAGCCCCTGGATGCCATCGAGCGATGGGCCATCCTCGAAACGCTGAAGCGGACCAACGACAACCGCGAAGAAGCGGCTCGCGTCCTCGGGATCGGGGCCCGGACCCTCTATCGAAAGCTCGATCGCTACCGTCAAGAAGGCTCGACCGACGGGTCGCCCATCCAAGACAGCTCTCTGGATGCAGACGATCCGAACGACTGATGCGGTGGCCCGTGGGTTGCCTCCCGCGACGATCGGGCGACAATTCCTTGTTCCTGACCTGGCGAGGTTTCTGCCCGATCGAGTCAACCCGAGAACTGCTCCATGCCCACCATCCAGCGGCTACCACACAGCCTGATCAACAAGATCGCGGCCGGCGAGGTGATCGAAAGACCCGCCAGTGTCGTCAAGGAGCTTCTGGAAAACTGCATCGATGCCGGGGCGACACGGATTGAATTGACGCTAGAGCAGGGGGGGCTGGAGCTAATTCGGATCACCGACGATGGCTGTGGAATCGCCACCGACCAACTGCCGCTGGCGATCGCGCCGCACGCCACCAGCAAACTGCAGTCAGCCGATGACCTCTTTGATGTCCGCACGTTGGGGTTTCGCGGAGAGGCGCTGGCGTCGATCGCCGAAATCAGCCACTTAGTGATTCGCAGTCGCACAGCCGAACAGGAAGAAGGATCCGAACTGATCGTTCGAGGCGGAGAGTGCGAATCGATCCGTCCCTGCGCTGCACCCGTCGGAACGACGATGGAAGTGCGGCACCTCTTCTTCAATACTCCGGTGCGAAGGAAATTCCTCAAGAGCAGCGCCACCGAAACCAGCCACATCACCGAAGCCTTCACCCGCATGGCGCTCGCCTACCCAACGATCCATTGGCGACTGGTCTCCTCGGGCAGAAACCTCTTCGATCTCCCACAGTCCCAACGCTGGTCCGAACGGATCCGGGTCTTCTTTGGCGATGAAGTCGCCGATAGCTTGATCCCGATCGACCATCAGGAAGGAGAGTTTCACTGGCGAGGCTATGTCTGCGATCCCAGCGTTTCCCGCAGCAACAACCGCCTGCAGTACCTGTTCCTCAACGGCCGCCCTATCCGCGACCGCTCCCTGCAGCATGCCCTGAGCGAAGCGTATCGTGGGCTGCTGATGGTCGGCCGTTTTCCCTGCTGCTTCCTGAGACTTCAGATGCCCGCCACCGAAGTCGACGTGAATGTCCACCCGACGAAGGCCGAGGTGCGGTTTCTCGATGGAGGCAAACTCTACAGTCAACTGCTTCATGCCATCCGCCAAAAATTTCTCAGCTCCGATCTGACCGCCAGGGGAAGCGCTGCGCAGGAATCATCGAGCGACCCGATGGGGGTTCCAAGAGGCTCGATGGAGCCTCCGAGCGGTCAGGGGGCGTCGACACCTAGCAGCCAGTCGGCGCTCTGGACCAACCCCGCAGTTCCTCCGCAGACAGGTTCCTTCCCAGCCGCCTCTGGCACCCAAGTCCATCTGCCATCCGCCACCCCAGCTTCAGGATCCTTTACCAGCCCCACATGGCCCCCAAGTCCCACATGGCCCTCCAGCCCCGCGGCGGGTGGATCTTCAAATCCCGCCCCGCCATTCCGCCCATTCCCAAACCCGTTCTCCCCGACGCATCCAGCCCATAGCCCCGCAACACAAGGGACTGCAACACAAGGCCCCACAACGCAGGACCTCCAGAGAACCGACCCTTTGGCTCCTCCCATGCCACTTCCGGGAAATGCGATTCCTTGGAACCCTGATGGGGTCGCAGGGGAGCCCGAAGCATCCCAGATCACCCCCACAATTCGGCCTCGCGGCTTTCAAATCCACCATCGCTACATCGTCACACAGGACGATCGCGGCATGATCGTGATCGATCAGCACGCCCTGCACGAACGCATCCTCTACCAGCAACTACGCTCTCGCGTCGACGCCGGACGACTCGATCGACAGAAACTGCTGGTCCCTCTTCCAGTCACCCTCACGGCGGCCGAAGCGACACTGGCCTGCGAGTCAAAGGAAATGCTGGCCGAGGTGGGACTGGAGATCGAGTCGATCGGGAGCCAAACGGTGCTGGTTTCGGCTTACCCTGCGATGCTGACCCGCGTCAGTCCGGCCGAGGCATTGCGGCTTGCGCTAGAACCTCTGATGTCCAGCGGCCGCGCCCCATCACCGCGCGACCTTCTGGATGCCATGCTGCATCAATGGGCCTGCAAAGCGGCCATCAAGGCAGGCGACCCACTGACCGACGAAGAAATCTCCGATCTGCTGGCCCAGCAGCACGCCTATCAAGACACCCACCACTGCCCCCATGGACGCCCGACGGCGCTCGTCTTCTCCTGCGACCAGATCGACCGGATGTTCAAGCGAACGTAGATGGCCGACTCTTCAATCAGTTCAAACGGAAGGTGAAGCCCCTAGCCCTAGATCGTTGGCGATCGGCTTGAGCGATTCGATGCAGTTGGCGATGTGCTCCTCCAAAGGTACACCGAATTCCTCTGCCCCTCGCACGATATCGTCGCGATTGACCGCCGCAGCAAATCCTTTGGTCTTCATTTTCTTCAGCACACCTGCCACCTGCATCCCCTCCAGACGCTCCGGACGCACCCAGGCGCAGGCAACCAGAAACCCGCACAGCTCATCGCAGGCGTAAAGGCCGCGATCCAAGAGCGACCTTCGCGGATAGCGATCGGCCAAATAGTCGGCGTGCGACAGGATCGCGTAGATCACATCCTCCGGATAGCCCCGCTCGCGCAGGATCGTACTGCCTTGCAGCGGATGATCGGGAGCCGTCGGCCAACGCTCGTAGTCGAAATCATGCAGCAACCCCACCTGCCCCCATCGCTCGACATCCTCTCCTAGCTTCGTCGCGTAGGACCGCATCGCCTGCTCGACCGCCAGCATGTGGCGACGCAGAGAAACGTTCTCCACCATCGACTCCATCAAAGCCAAATCTTCAGCGCGCCCCACCTGTTCGATCCCCTTTCCAGCCCCTGCTGACTTCGGCTTCTCGATTTCCCAACCGCATGGCAACGCCCACAAGCACCCACTAGGTGCCGGGCGCCGGACTGGGCAACCGCAATCGAATCGGCCCCTTGGCCGTTTCCACGTCCACCAACTCTCCGCGCTGCGTCGCCTCCAGCTCCCCGTCGATCACCATCTGCGCGACCACCGATCGGATCAATTCCATCTTCTCTCGCCATCGGGGAAAAAGCTCCCGGGCCGCCTCCGACGGGCAGATGCTGGACCCCCTCCCCAACTCCATCAACTGCCGAAGAATCTCCCCGCGGATCTCCTTCTCATCCGGCTCCGCCCCCTCGCCTCGTCCCGCTCGCATCCCTCACCTCCCTGCCCCTGGTCGAAATCGCATTCCCACCTCAGTGTATCAAGTGTCTCCCGTGGGACGCACTCCAAAACCCCCCAAAGGGGCGTGACGCCAGAAGCAGGCCTTCCGGTTTTTGCCGTTGCCAGGGTGGCTGGAATGTTTACAATGCGACCCGTGAAGCAAGTGGAAGAAATGTTTTGAGCAGAAGGTGGTTGGTCGATCATGGCAGTGAGCAACGAGCGGAAAAGTGAACTCGTGAAGCAGTATGCGACCCATGGCGGAGACAATGGGTCTCCTCAGGTGCAGATTGCGTTGCTCACCGAGCGGATCAACAATCTGACGGAACACATGCGTTCCAATACGAAGGACTATGCAAGTCGTCGTGGTTTGTTGCAGATGGTGAGCCGTCGTCGACGGTTGTTGGATTATGTCCGCCATCAGGAACCGCAGCGGTACTTGGACATCATCAGTCAGTTGGGCATCCGGAAGTAAAAATCCGGCATCGTTTCTGGGAAACGTTTCTTCGAAAGAGCGTTTGTGCTCTGCCTTGGATGGCTGAGTCCTCCATCCGTTGCGGGCATGAGGGTTTCTTGCTTTTCGCTCGGTTTCGCCCCACCCAGGCGATACCGTGGGTTGATCTTGCCGATCCTTCCATCGTAAAGGGAGGACTTGGACAAATCAGCCGCTGATTCGGCCTTTGTGCTCCCTTCCACCGATTCCGGCGAACTCTTTGTGAGGAACCGTCGAGAAACGCGGAAGTGGCGGGTCGCAATCGTAGGACGTGCTCCCTTCGCAAGGATTTTTATTGAGCCATTGCGAGGGGGCCAACCAGTTGGCGAGGAATCGTTCTGGCACCGGCGACGGCGTGTCGCAGGAGGATGTGGCCAGACGCCCGAGCTGGATCGGGGGGCGATGGTCCGATAGGGACCTTTGCCCAGCTGAAGAATCGCAAAAGTAAAAGAGAAGAGAGAAGCGATGAAGATTCGAGTTGAAAAGCAGATTGGCGCCTCAACCCTGTCGTTCGAGTCGGGGGAATTGGGCAAGCAGGCAGCAGCTACCGTCTTGGTGCAGTATGCCGAAACCACCGTCCTTTGCGCGGTGGCCAGTGGTCCCAGCCGACCCGGGACCGACTTTTTTCCCCTGACCTGTGATTACCGCGAAAGACTTGCCGCAGGTGGTAAGTTCCCCGGAGGATTTCTCAAGCGAGAAGGCCGACCCACCACCAAAGAAACGCTCACCAGCCGACTGATGGATCGCCCGATTCGCCCCTTGTTCCCTAAGGGTTATATCGACGAAGTCCAGATTCAGGCCATGGTCCTCAGCAGCGACCTGCAGAACGATGCCGATGTGCTGGCCATGAACGGCGCCGCGGTGGCACTGTTGGTCAGTCCACTCCCCTTTCAGGGTCCGATTGCATCGGTCCGCGTTGGTCGTGTCGAAGGCCAGTGGATCGCCTTCCCCACTCAAGCCCAGCTGGAAGACAGCGAACTGGATCTGATCGTTTCGGGGAATCCCCGAGAGGTCGTCATGATCGAGGGCTTCGCTCAGGAGATGCCCGAGCAGGAGATGCTGGAAGCGATCCAGTTTGCGCAATCGACTATCCGCGAGATTCTGGCGCTTCAGCAGGAGTTCCTGCAGAAGATTCAGCCCGTCAAGAAGCCGTTCAACGCCATCGACGATTCGGCTCTCTATGCTCGCGTCAAAGCAGCCTATTACGACCGACTGCGATCGGCCAATCAGGTCGTTGGCAAGCAGGATCGCGCCGATGCCAAGAAGCAGGTCAAAGCAGCGGCTCATGCCGAACTGACGGGTGAGTCAGCGGGTGCTGATGCCGCTTGCCCCGCCGCACTCGATCGGGTCCTCGGCGAACTGCAAGAAGTGGTGGTTCGTGATCTGATCCTCTCAGGGACCCGTCCTGATGGTCGCGATCATACCTCGCTGCGTCCGATCACTTGCCAGGCAGATATCCTTCCCCGCGTCCATGGATCGGCTCTCTTTCAACGCGGCGAAACCCAGGCGCTGATCACCGTGGCGCTCGGCACGGGACGCGATGAACAGCGAGTCGACGGACTGCTGGAAGAATACAGCAAGAAGTTCATGCTCGACTACAACTTCCCCTCCTTCTCGGTCGGCGAGTGCCGCCCGATCCGCGGCCCTGGACGTCGCGAAATCGGACACGGGGCTCTGGCCGAACGAAGTTTGGAGCCGGTGTTGCCGGATCCCGATGATTTCCCCTACACCATTCGGGTCATCAGCGACATCCTCGAAAGCAATGGCTCTTCTTCGATGGCGTCGGTCTGCGGTGGCTGCCTAGGGCTGATGGCTGCAGGGGTCCCCATCACCAACCCGGTCGCGGGGATCTCCATCGGCCTGGTGCGTCAGCGCCAACCGGAAGATCGCTTTGTGCTTCTGACCGACATCATCGGTGACGAAGACCATTATGGCGACATGGACTTCAAGATCGCCGGAACCCAAAACGGAATCACTGGCATCCAGCTCGATCTGAAGATCGACGGGATCAGCGAAGAGATCATCCGAGGAACCCTCAAGCAGGCTCGAGAAGCCCGCATCGAGATCCTCCGCAAGATGCTCACCTGCATCCCCAGGCCTCGGAGCGAAACCAGTCGCTACGCACCGCGACTGCTTCGCACCAAGATCGACCCCGATAAGATTGGCGCGCTGATCGGTCCGGGTGGAAAGAACATCCGAGCGATCCAGGAGCAGACGGGTGCCACCATCGATGTCGAAGATGATGGAACCGTCACCGTCGCCGCAGCCGACTTGGACAAGGCAAAATCCGCCATGTCGAGGGTCGAGGCATGCACTGCCACCGTTCAGATCGGCAAGATCTACGAAGGCGTTGTCACCAGCATCCGTGATTTCGGCGCCTTTGTCGAAGTCATCCCCGGACGCGACGGCCTAGTCCATGTCAGCGAACTGACCAACGGCTACGTCTCCAATGTCAACAGCGTCTGCAAAGTTGGCGATTCGATGCAGGTTCTGGTGATCGATATCGACGATCACGACCGCGTCCGACTCAGCCGACGACGCGCCCTGGAGGAACTGGGGATCGAGGATGAGTTCGCCAACCGCACGGCTGGCGATGAACCGCCCGAAGAGGAAGGTGGCGAAGGCCGTCGCGATTTCGGCGATAGACCGCCCCGAGAGGGAGGCGGATACTCCGATCGCCCACCCCGTAGCGGCGGTGGCGGTGGACGCGATCGCCGAGGTGGCGGTGGTGGCGGACGAGACCGTCGTGGCGGCGGTGGCGGCGGTGGACGCGACCGTCGCTAATAACCAACCCTGATTGGGGATTTTTACTCTCGCGAGGAGGTCGCTGTGTAATCAGCACCTCCTCGCGTCGTTTCCGCTTCACACCTTTCCATCAACAGGCGGTCCCTGCCATGCTACCTCTTGATGAAAGAAACCTGCGCGTCGCGCTCCTGGGGGATATTGTCGGAGTCCCAGGGATGCAGATCGCTTGCCAGGCCATCCCCTGGCTGAAGCAAACCGCTCATTGCCACCTGGTGGTCGCCAACGCCGAAAATGCCGCCGACGGGACGGGACTGCGCGTCGCACAGTACAAGAAGCTGATCGCCGCGGGTGCCGATGCGATCACTATGGGAGATCACATCTATCGCAAACGCGAACTGATCCCGCTACTTCAGCAGGCGACCAACATCGTCAAACCCGCCAACTTCCCACCCGAAGCCCCAGGACTCACCTGGTGCCAAGTCCCCACTCCTTTCGGCCACCCACTGATCGTCTTCAGCCTCCTGGGCCGACTCTATATGCGACCGGTCGATTGCCCGCTACACGCCGCAAAAGGCATTCTCAACGAGGTGGCGTCGATCTCCCCGCTGCGATTGATCGACTGCCATGCGGAAGCGACCAGCGAGAAACAATCGATTGCGAGGTTCCTGGATGGCAGTGTCTCCGCTGTCCTCGGCACCCACACCCACGTCCCCACCGCCGACCTGCAGATCCTCCCCAAGGGGACAGGCTTTCAGTGCGATGTCGGCATGACGGGTGCCTACGAAAGTATTCTGGGCCGATCGATCGAACGAGTCCTCGCCGCCAGCTTCTCCTTCGATCCCTCGACGCTTGAGATCGCTACCGAAGATCTCCGCTGCTCGACCACCCTGGTCGATCTCGATCCACAGTCGGGAAGATGCCTCCAGATTCAGCGTCTGGAACTCTCTACCGCCACACTGCAGTCCCAGCCTTCGTGACTTGGTGTCGGGGGCCATACAGGGGTAAATCGATCTAAGCCCGCAGGAAAATTTTCCTGCGATAAAGCCAGTACAACAGCAGCCACATCGCCGCGAGGCTTCCTGCCTGAATCACCACCCCTTGCCAGGGACCGGACCAGCTGGCGATACCTCCCAGGAAGTACTTCGAGATCTTCGTGAAGTCGATGATTTCTCGAATCATGTAGATCAGGATGGCGTTGGAACCAATCACCACCCAGAACCACCCCCACCAGCGCCACTGCATCCAGTCCAACAGCGCATAGAAGAGCGATAAAAGCAGCAGGCTGTAGCCACCGGCCACCAGCACAAAGGAGCTGGTCCAGAGATTCTTGATCACCGGAAAAAACTGCCCCCAGATCGTCCCTACCACCAGCAGCACCAACCCAGCCGCCGCCAACCCAAAGCACTTCTCTGCAGGACCACGCTGGCTGCGCAGCCATTCGCCAGCGAAAACCCCAAGAAGCCCTGTGACGATCGCCGGGATGGTAGAGAGGATCCCTTCATTGTCTCCGAACCCGTAATAATCCTTGAGGATCCGACCAGGTAGGTAGGTGCGGTCGATATAGCCCGAAAGATTTCCAGCAGGCGAAAGATCACCAGCCACCCCGCCCGGTACGGGTATCCAGACCATCACCGCCCAGTACCCCAGAAGGATCGCCGCCGACGCGATGACGCGGCCGCGCTGGGGTACGAACAGATAGAGCAGACTACAGATCCCATAACAGATCGCCAAACGCTGAAGGACCCCGGCATAGCGCATCGTCGAGAATTGGAATTGGAGGATATCGTTGTAGAGCAGAGCCAGGATCAGCAGCATGCCAGTCCGTTTGAGGACTCGCCCAACGGCTTGGGTGGGGTTGCCATGGAACTTCTCCAGGGAGAATGGGATGACGCAGCCAAGCAGGAAGAGAAAAAGCGGAAAGATCAGATCATAGAAGCGGAATCCCTCCCAGGCCACATGCTCGAACTGCTCCTTGAGCCTCCCTGCATACTTCCAATCGCTTTGCGACAGCAGTTTGATCGCCAGCGCATCGCCGCCGATGATCCAGAACATGTCAAAACCGCGCAAGGCATCGATCGAGATCAATCGCTGCCCTTCCTTGACCGGTTTTCTGATTTCTTCCACCATGATTTTTTGCCCCCTGGATGATCCGGTTGGCCCAGCCAACGTTTTGCCCTTGAGTTTACCATCGGCATTCGATCTGTTGCGCTATCGGAATCGCATCCATCGACTTGGCGGCTTCCGAATCATCCTTCGGTCCTTAGACGCAGCGCGCCGCGCCACTCGAACGAAACCAATTCGACCATGACGCTGGAAACGGTATTCCGCCTAGCGATAGCGCTATCGGCCCTGGTAGCGGCTGTGATGGCGTTAGTCCTTCGTACGCCTTCTGCGCGACCTAGTTCGCAGAAGACTTTCGAATCGAGTGATCCATCGTCCGACCGCAAAACACAGTGGCTTTTAGCATTCAGCTCGGTGGTCCTGGGTGTCCTGGTGGGCGGCGTTGTCATCGTCCCCCAGTGGATGGCTCCCTGGCGCATCGGGCTTTCCATTTTTTGGCGAGGGGTTGGTATCCCGCTAGTCCTCGTAGGTCTCTGCCTCTTCCACCAGTCGCTAATGGCTCTTGGGAGATCCTGGGCCAACTCCGATCGCCCCCACGCTGACAGTCTGCTGGTGACCGATGGCCCTTACCGATGGGTGCGCCATCCCTACTATAGCGCTACCTTCCTGCTACTGGGTGGCATCTCGCTAATGGCCGATCAGTGGCCGATCGCAGTCGGTTCGACCATCCTTTCGATCCTGCTTGGGCTTCGGGGTCACCGTGAGGAGATTCATCTGGCGGAACGATTTGGCGCCCCCTATCTCGACTACCAAAGTAGAACGGGTATGTTCCTCCCGAAAGCGGTTCAATGGAAACGATCCTGAGTCGCTAGTAGCGGCTCCACAGCACCTCTCGACAATCGGTCGACTCAGCCGTCTTTTTTCGCTTCCCTACTGAAGTACTCCACAGCACCTGTGAACTGCCAACAAGCCGAGGTCGCCAGAACCCAGGATCTCGCTCAAGCAGCCTCTGACGAAGCCTGGCAGAGGCTCTCGCGCAACAACCGATCGACCAAATCCCGCTCGTCTCCCCCAACAAGCAACTCCACGCCACGTCTTTGACCGGAGATGTTCAGTCGGAGCTTGCGATCTTCTAGCCACTGGTAGGATTTGAGCTTCTTCCAGGGGATCAGCATCCACTGCAGCCAGAGCCCATTTTCGCAGAGTTGAATTTCGCCGATCGATGGAAGCGTGCCAAAGACCGACATTACCAGCGCGAATAGAGCCATACGCCAATCTTCTACTGCTGCGGAGAAAGCTGCTACGAACCAAATCACTGCACTGGATGCCAGACCGATACGGCGAAGGACTCGCCTCGAAGGATCGGCCGCAAAGGTCGCAAGGATCTTTCCTCGCCTAGCCATTCCCAAAAAGAAATGAAACAGCATCCAGAGGGCGCCGAAAGCTCCGATCGCTAGTCCCAGGTTGCCGATGACCATTCGAATCTCGCTTCCCGTCTCCATGGCTGGTTACCTCTTTCTTCATTTCTCGTACCGCCTGACACCAACTTCTGCACCATTCGGCTGCATCAACACCCCACAAAGAGTCTCGAGGGACTAGGTTTTCCTGGCGAAGTGAATCCCCCCGACCGACAGCCAACTCCCACAAAACCGACACATAACTACTCAATCGGTATCCCCTAGAGATCAGCGATCTTTGGAACCCATCGATACGAAGGCAACTGCCTGGCCTCATCTTCATGTACTACGGTCGCAGTCAAGAAATCACTTCAAAGTTCTATTGCCTCATCCAGGATCGCGAGGGCCAGACGCTTCGTGAGGGATGGGGAAAGTAGACATGGTCAATTCGAACAAAACCACCACCAACGCAGGCGACGCAGACATCGGCGCATCGGCAACAAAACGATTTCGATCAGCGTAACAAACACCAGTTGCCTCCAGCCGACAGGTCGTTGCATCGCAATTTCCTTCAGGCAACGCGTTCGCAAGTTGTAGTCGTCACGAAACTCCCAGCGGTTGGTGGAGGTAACCCCCGACTGAAGCCAATTCTTCTGATACATATTTTTGGGAACTCGGATAAAGCTACCCAGCATCGCCATGCGGATCAACCAGATCCAGTCGCTGGAGAAAGACTCCTCACGATCGACTCGCAGTGAATCGATACATCGCTTTGCTGACTTTGTCCTTGCCACACCGCGGAAAGGGATCCACCAACTGCCCTGCATTCGGATCAATGAGCGAAGCCTAGCTGTTGGATGATCGACACGATCCAGTTGCCGATAGACTCCAGGCAAGGGGACAAAGTGATTGACCCCAAAGTTGAGATCCGAGTAAGCAAGCACCGCGGACGGTTCGTCTTCCAGTGCTGCGACAAGCTGGGCGATATATTCAGGGTCCATGCGATCATCATGAAAGGCGAAGCAGACATAAGCAGTCTCGACCTGCTCCAGCATGTCAGCATAGTTTCGGCACCAACCGACATTTTCCAACCGCTGGATCAGATGGCACCTTGGATCGTCACCCACGATCGCTGCGCATGTTGCCAGGGTTGCGTCATCGGAAGCATCATCGGCGATCAGAATGTGTAGATGAGGGTAGGTCTGTGCCTGGATGCTGTGAAGCGTCTGCGCTACAAAACGGGAGGCATTCCAGGTGCCCAGGCAGATTGTTACAGCCTCCAGAGCCATCAGACGACTCCCACCCCGAAAGCACTGATCAGTTGGTCGGCGATGCGCACTGCATACCAAGGGGCGGTAGTCCACTTTCCTGGATCGACCGAATAATAGCTTGTCCCGACATGATGCATCATGCCGATGTCGTTTCGAGAGTGGAGTTGGCTGGCGGGGTCATCCACGTCGGTGGACCCCTTTGCCACAATCCCACCGGCATCAACCGCGATCATTTTGGAGCGTACCAATCCCGGAAGGTAGGGGTCGAGAGCCTGAAGCGTTGCGAGTCCGATTTCAGTGGCGTGCTCGATCGGCGCTTCGCCGCGCATGGGAGGCTCCCAAGAAGGCGGTGGCAAAAGCGCATTGGTCCAGCCTTGCAGGCAGATTGGATACCAACTGACGCAACCACGACCATCTTGACGAACGACGACATCGCCGAATGGGCCAAGAACAATAGTGGTTGATTCCCGCATGTGCAAATCTGTTGGAAGCTCCACGATGACTCGATACTTCAAACGCAGCAGATGATCTTCTGGTGGATGGATCCCCATCGATCGATCGATCGCGGCACGCGAGGTCCATGTGGCATTGATCACCACATCGAAGCGGCGCGACCAGCTCTTTCCTTCATGAATTGCTTCCACTTCCAGACCGGAACCCTGCTGCGAAACCCCAGTAACATTGGTCTCGCCAATCCAGTTGATGCGGTGATTCCCCAGAATCGCTACGGCGATACGATCGCAAAGACCATCGGTATCGATCGCCCTCTCTTCGGTACGATACCCGCCCAAGAGCCTTGCTCTCGAATATCTTGCCAGTTCCTCATGACGCAAAGGTCGCCACAAACTCTCAGGTCTGAAGCCAAGATAATCAACCTCCCCCTCTCGGCTCGCCAATTCCTCTTCATACAGCTTCTGAACCACTTGGTAGTGTTTTTCCAAGCCCTCCATATCCATCAGCGAATCATGATGTGCCAGATAGTGGTACGGTGTGCTGAGAGAAAGCGAATTCCAGGACTCCTCCCCAATCCACTTCACCACCGAGCGGCGAAATGCGAGTGCCCCCTGCATCATCTTCGCTGCCGTCCTGGCTCCCGTTTCCATCGCATAGACGAATCCTAAATGCACCTTACCTTCATTGCGTCGGGCTGCCCGATGGACAGGAACTGGAGCAGAATCAATCAAATTCACCTTCAATCCGCGATCGACCAACTCCAGGGCCAACCCACTCCCAAACAATCCCGCACCAATGATTGCGATCTCCATCATTTCCCCTGTCTGTCTTTCGGATGATCAAGCTAGGCCCGCGCTTCTTGAAAAGTGCTTCAGACCACTCCTTCAGATCAAAAAAATGAGGGATCGAAAAATGGTTGGCTCCCAACTCCCCGTTACGGACATGGAACCCCCATCACACCTCGCGCCAGATCCCCATTCCCAGGGAGTTCGTTTCAATCCGCCCTCTTTCTGACTTCCGAGGGTGATGGTCGTATCAGCGGTTTGCCGGAGTCCAGTACTTCTTTCGCCCGTTTCATATTCTCCAGCAAGTCGGCCTTGCGCACTTTGCCAAGCCTCCGCGATTCGCTCCCTGAAACACCTAACCAACCGAACCAGGTTCCAAGGGCAATCAGCCCGAAAGCGATCCGCCTACCCCACCGACGGGATACGCCGTGGGATGCCTTCCCATGGATGACCGCCAGCAGCCACAACAGGCCAGCGATCGCCATCAGCAAACCTCCGATCTCTGGATAGAGGTCGGGAGGCAACGAAAGATCGTACGTAAAGAATCGGGGTACCAACGCAGTCGCAAGTCCTGCGATCGATATTGCCGCTGCGATGGCGGAAAGCAAGTGGCTACTTCCCAATTGCGGCGCGGGCGTCGGCAAGTATCGAACCAACCGCACCTCTCCCTGGTAGTGGCTTTGCGCTAACTGATCCGCGATGATTGCCTGAATGGTCTTCGGATCGCCGCCCCCCGATCCTGCACCAATCAATGGAATGGCGATGGACCGATAGCCTCGCTGCGCTGCCAGGGTCAGTGCGTTGCGGACCGAGTCGCGCACCGAACGTTCGGAGGAACGCCATAGGCAATTGATCCCAGCGACATGGATGATCGCTTGGAACGGCAAGCGGCCGGCCGTCGTCTCGACTGCATGCCCCAGCGGGATGGCCCCCATTCTCCCCAGTTCTCGAAAGGGTTCGATTCCACCGCGGCGTTTGATCGCGCCGGAAACCCCCTGAGGCAGAAGCAACCACCAGGGAAGGATATTACGATTCCATGGATTGACGATCACTTCCACATCCTGATCCAGCAAATCACCGTCGACGATAGAAAGGCTCATCATGCTCATTCCCGTTGGGTCGCCAGCGTGAAGTACTAAACCGAGCAATCCAGAAAGTAAGGAAGGCTTCCTTCTTGATCTGGATCCTGCATGGCGGCTGCCATACCGTCGGACCAGCGTCGCGTGATGCTCTTTTTTTGATAGCGAAATCCAAGACGACGCAGTCAACGAAATCGGACGGACTAGGTTTCGAGAATAGCATCTTCAAGAAATCCAATGGCTGTGACTTGGAAAAGACCGCGCCATGGAATCGCTATCCGCTGGGTTGTTAAAAGCGAAACTCAGACTTATTTGCTTCGCAGCGCTGGCCGAAAGTGCAGTCCTTCAAACGCCCCCCCAATAGAAGCACTCAATCGGTGCCACCCACCAACCTCTCTTGCCCTAATTTACCCATACCCCCCGCACCCCCACTCAATCGGTGCCACCCACCAATTAGAGAAACACCCGAAAGAGTGGCTCTCTGGCCGGATGAAGGTCCGACACCGGTGCGGGCGTGAAGATCAGCCTCCGCATTCAATCGGTGCCACCCACCAATTAAAGAAACACCCGAAAGAGTGGATCTCTGACTGGATGAAGGCCGGACAGCGGTGCGGGCGTGAAGATCAGCACCGTGGGAGCAAACAACCGCCTTTCAATCGGTATCACCTCCGATCGCGATGGATGCCGAACCATCCGGCGGCAGGATCTGCGAGCTCGA
>Ga0315900_10003644_pt1 | contig 22341 bp, 34 predicted proteins | sample LakEriMetagenome_FD_203521 | JGI IMG/M metagenome (GOLD analysis project Ga0315900, IMG submission 203521) | Freshwater fungal communities from buoy surface, Lake Erie, Ohio, United States - Buoy 12 MA114 | ecosystem: Environmental > Aquatic > Freshwater > Lake > Lake biofilm | place: USA: Lake... | reverse complement strand
TTCTTTATCTTTTTGTTTTGATGCCTTGCGTAGTTGCTTTACTAGATCGTTAGACGTATCTTCTGTGAAGTCGTCATCATCCTCGTAGTCATAATTGGACATAGTGGTCCTTCTCCCTATTAGTTGTTGGCATAGGCCTCATATTCGTTTGGGGAAACGGTATGGCTCCTACTACTGGTGTTGTTATCGCTCCACTAGGCCAGTCGTTCTAGTGGCAGGCTTTTTTATAGTACTCCGGCTCTGTCTCGTGCTATTGCACCAGCACCGGCACTGCCACCAAATGCGGCAGTTTCTAGTGATGTTAATTTCTTACGTTGTCTTGCAGCCTCTGCTGAACCAGCGAGTCCAAAGACTTCAGCTTCTGCTGTTGTCTGTGTGTATGGAGATTGCTTGTAAATCTCTGCTAGTTGTCCACCACGTGGTGCAACTTCTGCAACTGTCTGGAAACCTTGTTGGGCTTGTGCCTTTGTAATACCTGCTGCAGTTAATTCTTCTGCACGAGTACCAGAGATACCAAGTCCTGCTTGCATTGCGCTACCACCAATTTCAGCAGCAGTTACCTTGCGCTTGATATCAGTTAATGCCTTAGTTGGATCTAGTGTGTAAGCCAAGATGTCACCATTGGTGATACCAGGATAGAACTGCTTAAGAGATGCAAGTACCTCTGGGTTAGCGTTCATAACACGAGACTGTGCTGTAAGCACACGGTCTTCTAACTCTGTAGCAGATACATCGTTAGCGATAAACTTATTAAATCCTTCTTGGATTCCCATATCGCCACGTGTGTAATACTCTGCAGGTAGGCCATAGTTACGCATAATGTTCTGGTACTGGTCCTCAAGACCTAGGTACTCAGCCTCTGAGATAGCCTTGAGGCCTTTGTTAATGCGTTCTGAGTTAGCTGCAAAGCGCTTTTTGTAAGCATCTGATTCGCGCAAGCGAATGGTAAACTCTGATGGAGAAGCACCGCTAGTAATCAAATCCTTAAGAGGAGTTACTAGTGCTCCTAAACCATATAGATTAAATTGCTGTAGTAATAAATCATAGGCGGATTGACGCTCACCTTTTGCTGCTGCTGCTGCAGTTTCTGCTGCAATTTGAGCATCTGTTTTTAATCCTGTTGGTCCAGTTAGGATATTTTTATTAGTCGTATCAGTAATTCCACTTGGCTGTGAATATGGTATGTATTTACCATTAGCATCTTTTGTAAATCCTGCGCCAAATGTTTGAGAAGAGTTAGGACCAGTTGCTACAGATAATTGATTATACGTTCTTCCATTTTTATCAGTAACTGTTTCAATTTTGTACCCTAGGTAGCCAGATGCTGGACCAAAGAATTGTTCTAACTCTTTAGGAAATGGACCCTCTATAAATCCAGCAGGAACTTTACCGCTTTTAGGCTTTACGTCAGGCTTTACTTCAGGTTTTACTTCGGGTTCTACCTCAGCCTTTACCTCAGGTGTAACCTCAGGCGTTGGAGCTGTTCCTACTGCTTCTTTTTCTGCAGGAGTTAATGGCTGACCAGATGCAAGTTTTCTAACAGCTTCTTGCATTTGAGCAGGAGTTAGTGTTGGTGTAGGTGCAGAGGTATCTCCGCCACCATCAACCATCATTCTATTTGGATTAAGCGCCATCTATTACCCCTGGAATCCGAAGTCCTGAAGGACCTTAAGTGCTGCGTTTGAAACTTCTTCTTTAGCAGCACCTGTGTACTGCCAACGATTATCTTGACGTAATGCTTTCTTGAAATCGTACAGGTTCATATCACCTTTATCGGTAATAGCCATACGAAGAGTACTGTCGTTAAGGTCAATCTCATCTGGTTGTAGTTCAAGTTCAGTTGCCATAGTTCTACGATATGGTGCGTAGATAGCCTCTAAATCATAACCTTGACCAAGCAAGTTACGTACATATTGTGGTTGTCCTTGAGCCGCTAACATACGAGCATCTTGTGCTACTCGGTTGATATCAATAGAGCCATCTGCTAGACCACGCAATACTGCTGTCTCAAGATCGCCACCTGCAGTAATTGCAGATACATTAGGCAAGACATCTTTAAGGCTAAATCCGTTTGACTTAGCAATACCTTGTAATGTCTGGTAGTTCTGCAGTGCTTGACCACCAAAACCAGTTTGTTTTAGACCATTACCAACGATACTCGTTGTCTTGCCGATGAAAGGAGTAATCAAAGCATTGATTGCCAATGGATCATCTTCTAAATTACCATCATAAATCTTTTGAGCAACGCTTTGAGCTTGCTCGTCTGTAAGAGTTACACCAGCAATTTCTTTTGCCTGTGCTTTAACAGAACGTATTTGCTTGCCAAGATACATACCGTATTCGGTATTCTTGACATCTTCGCCAGCCTTAAGAAGATCATTATACTTCTCACGGTTAACAATCTTTGTACGTACTGACTCAGAGTTTCTCTGCCACCAAGGAGTTAACTTTGCTTTAGAAAGAAATATCGTTGGGTCCATATCAGTAGCTACTGCTTCTACAAGAAGTTCACCAAGTTTAGGATCTAACTTAAAGATATAATCAGGTAGGTCATACCAGAACTCTGTCTTAGCAAGAAGAGTATCTAGTGGAGTTTTAGTTCCGGCTAAGCGTGCTGCATTTTGTGAATCTGTGAAGCCACCTCCAGGAGTTACTGTAGGTGTTTCAACAGTCGCACCAGGTGTACTAGGCGCTGGCTTTGTTTTGCCTCCAGTGCTTGGCAAAGGTGTCTTAGTTAAAGCACCAGGCTTTACCTCAGGCTTAGCGCCTGCAACTACTGATGGTTTTGTACCAGTTGAAGTTATTGTTTGAAATCCAGGCACTGCAGTTTTAGTTAACTCTGCACGAGCTTCAATCTTATTAACTGCTCGCTTATTTATGGATGTCAATGCACCCTTGTAGTCATCTACAAGGTCTTCCATATCTGTTTTAATTTTTTCAGCAGCAGCACTTGTTGGGTCAAGTTGGAGATCAAGGGCTTCCTGTAATTTTGCATACTTGCCTTCAATAAGTTTTGCTTTTTCTTGGCCCTTTTTTGAGCGCTCTTCAGCAACAAACTTTTTTAAGACTGTATTAGCTTGCTTTAGATCTTCTTGTAATTTTTCTAATTCTTTTTGGTCTAGCTTGTAATCTCTTAAAGACTTTGCACGTAACTCTTCTGAGTAGTCAACACCTTCGGCAAATTTCTTATTTGTGTTAAGGCTTCTTTTAGCCGTAGAGATAGCACGTTCTATGCGGTCTACGTTTCCTTTAAGGCGGTTAAATCCTGCTTCAGCCATTAGCGACCACCACCCAATGCGTTCATAAATGTCTCATAGAAACCAAGGACCTTGTTAGCCTTGCCTTCATCTGTACCTGAAATTTGATCTACTAGGTATTGCTTTTCATCTAAACCAGCCATAGTTGTCTGTGTCTGCTTAGCACCCTTACCGTAGGTTGTTGTGCTTGCTGCTTTACCTTCAACAGCCTTAAGCATTGCTGAATACTTCTTGATTTCAGCAGCAGTAGCTTTGCGTCCCAAAGTATCTCTGATGATTGAATCAACTAATTGTTGTGCAGCCTCTGGCTTGTACTTAGTTACGCTAGTAACTGTAGTTGGGCCTGTATCTGTACCTGTGCCACCAAGTGAGACAGTCTCCTGTAGAAACTCATCGCGTCCCATAGGACGCACTGCGCTGATAGATAAGCGTGCTTCTTCTGCAGCAGAAAATGCTCTTTGCAAAGCAGGTGTATACTTATCAGTAATCTTACCCTTGTAGTATCCAGCCGCTTTGAGCAACTTGGAGTAACCAGTAATTAGTGATGGACTTTTAGCAACAACAGATAAGAACTCTGTATAATCAGAGGTAGTGTTAGATTGCTTCTCTTCAGGTGTGCGTGGAGTGATCTTCGCTACACTGCTACTTGAACCTACTGGCAATTTAGTCTCCTAACAATCTACCAAAGAGCACGTTATATGCACTCTGTGTGTTCTCATTAAACTCTGAAAGTTGACGCATTTTGATAATAGTTTCTTCCTTATTCATATTGATAAGGAACTGGCTACCGCCAATACCTTCAAACTGGTCCTTAGTTGCTTTGTATGAATTGTAAAGATCCATCATCTGACGTAACTTTTTGGTTGTCTCAGGTGCTGCCTTATATGCAGCCTTCTCATCTAGCATCTTCTGCAAGTCATTGAGTGCTTTCATACGCTCAATAGCCTTCTTGCCACCCTGTGCTAGTTCTTCCTGCACAAGTGGTCGTCCAGCCTTGAATACTGTTGCCCAGTTTTGAAACTCTGCACGAAGTTGTGAACGCTCAAAGTCTGTACCTACAGACTTAAGGCCTTCTTCGTATGTGTTCTTCTTCTCGTAGTAAGTCTGCATATCTGCTGCAGTCTGTACTTCACGCATAAAGTCAGCTACTGTCTTATTGGTACGAAGACCCATATCAGTCATAGTCTTGTAAGCATCCCAAGAATATCCAGCCTTGTGAGGAATAAGGAATGCTGCGCCCTGTGGATATTGCTTAAATAGTGATTCGTTATTATCAACGAAGTCGCCTGATTCCTTAGCGTAACGGAAATAAGCAACAGTTGAACGCTCTGATTCAGAGATAGTAAATGGCATCTGATCTGGATAGCGCTTGACCCATTCGGTCATCGCTGTGTCGTAATCACCATACTTGTCTAATAGTCCGTACCAGGTCTGCTTGAATGATGCTTCACCATTATCGCGTACCCAGTCAGCCATCTCAGACTTAAGTTGTACTTGAGCTGTAGCAGGTGCAGTAAAGCCATAAACAACACGCATACCTAGGATACCTAGTGTGGTGTTCTTCAAACGAAGACGGTAATCCTCTAGTTCTGCTGCGCTGAATGGGATGGGTACTTCTTGTCCATTAACTGTCTCATACTTTTGTACAAGTCCGTGTCCACCTGCTTCAAGATATGTCATAGCCTTACGCATAGCTGATGCGTACTGACCATCACGCTCATCTTGATTCATTGCTGAATAGATACGGTTAACGTGTGCTGGTAAGAACGCTGAAACCATTGGTTGGTCTTCTGCATACTTACCTAAAAGTGTAGTTGTAATGCGATCTGCGGCCCCTGGGCTAAAGATACCTACAAGGTTGGTTGCAACCTTGATTGAAAAACCAGATAACGGTCCTGCAAGTGTAGGAACTGCTGACTCTGGGTTCAGAGATGGTGTAATCATCTTGAGTTTTGCACCAAACTCTACTGGGAATGGTGTCTTAAACTCTGCTGGTACACCTAATGCCTGCATTGCAGCTTGAACTGCCTTGTAAACATACTGTGTACCAGGGTAAATGAAGTATGGCTCGCCCTGATCATCATTTTGTACCCAACCTGAGTGGGTTACACCCTCATAAGTAAGGCTTGCTTTAACAATAGCCTCTGGGTTGTAACGAACAACGCGGTACATACGACGATAGAAGTCTTCAGTAGCACGATAGAAGCGTGCAAAGTTACGGATAGAGAAAGCCATCTGGCTTTGCACTGCAGGGTTATCAACATAAGCCAATGTCTGCAAGCGTGCTCGGTCTTCTACAATCTCTGCTAGCTTTGTACGTGCATTAAACTCTGCTTTAGCAAGTGCTGTTGGGTCTGTAATACCCTTTTGGTATGATGCAATGAAAGCCTTTTCAAATCCAGACTTATCAAACTCTTTACGCATCTTAATCATCTCAGATAGAACCATAGGTTCACGTGATAGACGGGCATTAGCCTCACCTAACCAGTCCCAACCCCACTCCATCATAGATGTGGTGTAGTTACCAGTATCTGTAATAGATACCAACTGTGGTCCAACAATGTAATCTGGTACATCATCAATGTTTTTAGGCAAATCGTCAAGACCTAATTTACCAGTGATGCGGTATTCGCCTAGTTCATCATCCCAAGATCGCACTTTAGCCAGTAAATCTCTATTGAGTTCACCGTTCTTCTTAACAAATAGTTGTTTTGCTCCGTCATAGATGCGCTTTGCGTGTTCTTCATTGCTAATGCCACGCTCACCCATACGAAATGATGCAACTTGCTTAGCATTTGCTGGGTCATTAAGCCAAGCAGCTATCTTACCAATTGCAATCTCTGCATCATCTATACCATCACCAAGGTTTGCTACTGCAATGCGGCCTAACTTGTCGTTTGACCACTTGCCAATACTCATTACCCAAGCAACCTGAGTTGCTTCATTAGCAAGAGGTGCCATAGTTGTATAACTCTTAGCGCCTTTAGCACGTGTAACTTTGGCATTTGATAAGTTGTAAGTTAGTTCTGCTGTACGAACATTGTTTTTGCGAGCAAAATTTAATGTACGTGTAAAAGTATCAAGCCCAGTAAAGGCGTTCTTGCCACCTTCAACAACATCCATAAGGGCGTTATCTAGGTCACCAAAGAGAATCTGCTCTTGCAGATACTTACGGTCATTAACAGTAAACTTACCTAAACCTGTTTGGTCATAGAAGCGTGCTAACTTGCCCTCATTCAAAGCCTGTGCAGTAATTTGACGAATCTTAACTACATCGCCTTGTGCTGCTGCAATAGCTTGTGTGTAGTGTTTTGCTTCTTTATTATTAACAAAGCGAATAACCCCACCTAGCGGATCTTGTGCCGCCTTGCCTAAAGTAGTCAAGCCTTCTTCTACTTGGCGTGCTGTACGTAAACGAGTTGATAGAGTACGTGCTTTAAGCAAACCAAATGGTGACTCACCAATTGCAAGGTGGACCATTAAATCTTCTGTTGCGTTACGGATAGCATAACGAGGACCAGCAAGAGTTAAGAATGACCAACCTGTGGTCATCTTCTCTACCCAGTTAGAGTGTGCAAGTCCTGCAATCTGCTGGATAAGCCCTGAACGGCTTGATGCTCGGTCAATATCACGAACACTAAGAGTAGTTACTGAATCCGATAGGTCTGTTAATATAAGACCTACTTGCTCACCATCTGGTAGAGCTGCTGGATTGTATCCAGTACGTGGGTCGGTAACAGCAAACTGCATTTTAGGTCGTGACTTTAATTGATCTGCAATTACTTTACCTTCTTTGGTTACATTCAACCCGCGAATATCAGCGATAGTTGATTGTAAACCGTAAAAGATTTCTTTCTTGCGTCCTACTTCAGCATTATCAAATGCTTGTGCAATTAACTTAGATTCATTCTTTGGAAGAACCAAACGTGCATAACGATATACTAGTGATGCTCCATCTTTAGATGTAACATCAAATTGATTATTTTCAAACATAGGCACTTGTGAGAACTTAGCCTTAAAGCGGTCAATGCGGTACTGAACTTGTGCCATAGAAAAGCGTGCTGTTCCTTTAGCATTGCGATTAGCCTTGACTGTATTGACGATAGTTTCCTGACCGTCAATTACTGCCTTTGCAATACCGTCATCAGTTGCTGCTCCACCGAAGTAAAGGTCATCAACAAATCTAGGACCAATTTTATCTAAGTTAAATACTTTGTTAGCTGTAGTGACAGTGGTGATACGAGCCTTGCGTGCTGCATCTAAGCGTGGAATCATCACACGCTTGCGACCAATCTGGCCCTTCATCATCTCTTCTAGTTGCTTAGCATTTTCAAAGAAAGCCTTAGCACTAAGAGCATCTGTAATAGGCACAGCATCATCGGCTGAGTTAATAAAAGATTTGATTACTGGATCACCGAACTCAGGAGCAAGCGTTGTAAGACGCTGCTTAATAGCAACCGCTTCCTTTGTAGCGCCAGTATCAATAGCCTTCTTATAGGCTGCAAGGTCTGCGCCGTATGAATTCCAGAAGTTTTGTACTTGTGGACGTGCAAATACTTCAGCTACTTTATCTCCACCAACAACAACATCAACTGAATAGCGAGAGATGTCTATTAGACGCTTTGCTTTACCAGCAACAAGTAGCGGATCTGCAAGGATGCGATACGCCGCATCAAATGTACCTGATACTGCACGGTAGAAAAAGCCTGAACCCTCAACCTGTGCAGGTGTAATAAGGTTTGCAATCTGGCGACCAGGAGAGTACTTAGCAGCTTGTGCTGCATCTAGTGCATCTTGGAATAAATCATCTTTGTTCTGTGCAGCAAGTGCTGCAATCTGACGTTCTGAATCTGTACCAGATGATGCAATCTGGCTTAACTTCTCACCGGCTGCAACTCGCATTGCAACATTAACACGGTCTGTACCAAACTTTGTTTTAGCGTTCTCAATGCGACCTGTATTAAATACTTTATCGCCTTTGTCGTTTGCTTCAGTCCAAGCAAAGCCAAGTTCGCCACGTTCTGCAATAGGAATAACTGCTGCACGATATGCACGAGTTGTAAGATCTGATACTTCAGTAAGTCCTGCTAGTAATGCACCACCTGTGTAGTGCCAAGCAGTACCTAACCAGCCACGTTGTGGCTTAGTTACTGGGTCTTCTTCTCCAGCTACACGCTTAAGAGCAGATTGCTGTTGAGGTGTCTTTGAAGCATAAGCCTGCTGTGCAGTCTTTTGCGGTAAGTTAGAAAGTTCACGATGGACAGAAAGCGTTTTTGATAACGCTTCCATCTCTTTTTGTTCTGCAGGTGTTAACCCAGCAGCAGAAGCGGCAGCTTTGAAGTCAGCCAATTAGTCACCTCGCGCAACGGCCTGCTGATACAAGATGGCAATAGAACCGTCTGTGTCATATGGCAACATCTTTGCTAATGTGTCTGAAGTTTTTGTAATAGCTTTTTGCATCATTAGTGCTTTTGATGTTACACCCTTACCAATATCAATACCTGATTGAATTGGTTCATCTGGTCGTGTAGTTGGTGCAAATAATTCTGTTACTGGTCCTTGTTCAACTGCTTCACGCACATCTCCTGCACGGGCTGCACGGACATTACCAGTCTTGGCAAGCGGAGCGCCAGACTGAATAGCCTGTGTCTCTACGCCTTCGCCGTATGCTTTTGAACCTAATTCTAATTTGTCAGTACGAACTGAGAACTTGCCTGGACCTGATACGCCTGCTCTTGGGTTCATCGGTGCAGTTGTCATTTGTCCTCCTCTAATCTTTCTAAATCTGCTGTCATATCTTCCCACGCTCTATTAGTTTGGGTAAGATGATTTGATTGATAAATTGTTAACTCCATTAACTCACCTGTTAAAGTTTCAATAGATGATGCAATGTTGTGTATAAAGCCTATGCCTACTACAACAAAATCAAGAAAGCGCACTGGACGAGGAACGTATTTATCATCATTCATCGCCCAGTACACCCTCCGTTAAAAAGTTATTATCCCTTTTTGACTGCGTTTCCGCGTCGTCCTGCTGGCATCATTGATGGTACTACCTTGCCTGGTCCTGCTGGCTTGGAAGCATCTTTCTTGCCTTCAACTGGCTTTGACATAGGTGCTGCTGCACGAGATCCTTTATTCATATTACACCTCCTCTTGTTATGCTGCGCCGGTGATACCAGCTAGTAGTTGGGCTATATCGGGTTTTTGACCAGCAGCAGGGGCCTGACCAGCTTGTTCTTGTGGAGGTTGCTGCGAGGCAGGAGCGGGGGCCGCACCTGCTGCTGGAAGCTGTTGTTCCATACCTGGAGCCATAGGTGGCATCTGCTGGGCTGGAGGTGGTTCTGGTGTAAATGCTTTTTCAATTGTACTTTCTAGCGATTGACCCTTTTGGCGACCTTGGATAACAGATGCGATACGGGTAATGATTTCACTAGGGTCTTGACCTTGCGCTGCCAACGCTGGAATGGCCTGTGCATACTGAGCAACAGCCACCCGCAAAGAATCGCGCATTTCTTCGATATCAACACGTTGTTCCTCCTGCGTAACATTTAAGTCCATAGGAATCTCACGACGTACATAGTCACGAGATACGAGCTTATCTGAACGCATTTGTAATAAAGCAATAATGGCACGGTTAGGATCCATACCAGACATAATTCCGTAGCGTACATCTACGCCGTACTCACCCTTGATGTCACGAGATGGTGTGTACTTTAGAACGTAAGGTGTTCCGTCATCTGTTCCCTTGATGGTCTTTGGAATACCACCAAATACTTTCTCATCTGCTTCAAAGCAAACAGAGATAAGTTCTTGGAACATACGAGCAAATTGTGCTTGTGCTGCCTTGATCTGTGTATCAAAGCCTGCTTGCAGGGCTTGTACACCGCGACCTGTAACTACTGATGCGTCAATGTTACCTGAACGAGATTCTGGATAACGAGCACCGAGGCGTAGTTCACGCTCTAGTACGCCGGACTCTGTAAAGACTCCAGGTGGTAGTTCTAATGAAACACGACGAATACCTTGTGGATTAGCAGAGCGCATAATGGAATCTGGACCAAGTGCCAACTCTTGCACATCTTGTGGGATAGCAATAGGTGCTTGGATAGATTTTTCTGCAGCTTGAATCTGTAGGATTGCAAAGCGAGCACGGGCAAGCTGAACTGATAGAACATCATCAAACTGTCCACGTGCTTCACCATCAAGGGAGGAACGCATAATGACAGATGCCATTGGTCGTCCTAAGATATTTGGTGTACGTGATAGAACTAAGTTCTTTCGCTCTGGTAAGTAGAGCAAGTCTTGGTCTTTATCGTGGTACTTGACCATTGAGATATAAGGAGAAGAAAGGCCGTACTGGTTTCGCCCCAAGATTAAATCGTAATACTCTGGGTATTGGGCTGCTAATGTCTCAGCATCGGTAACGATGACCTGCATAACAGATAGCACACGACCATAACGATCTAACTCTGGGTAAGTACCGAATGGGTTGAGCATACGAATACGAGGATTGTTGTCCTCAAAGTCCATCTCAACCATACCGATACCAAGACCGTAGGTGTTATACCAGTCTGCGGCTGTGTACATCTGCAGTTGTAGGTCAGAGTTTGTTACATAAAAGTTTGCAATACGAGTTCTAGTATCTGCAGCTTTCCGTGCTGCATCTGAAACCATATTGGTTGCTGAGCAGTTAAAGGATGGCAGTGGTGCCATTGCTTCTGCTAAGTCACGTGCTGCGACGTCAATGAAGTTTGCAACCAGAGGCTTTGGGTATTCCTCTGAAAACATTGCTGGGTATACCTTAGAGATATCACCCTGACGCACCGAGAGCACATCACGCATACGTTGATCTCGCGCTGATGAGCGCGTACGTAAGCGTGCTAGCTTAGCGTCAACTTCTTTGACTGATAACAATGTGATTCCTTACTTGTTTACGTTGCCGCGAAGACCGCCGCCAGTACCGAGTGAACCTAAGCCGCCACGCATACCGCCACCAGTACGTGGTGTGCGAATCTTAGGTGCCTTGCTTGTAGCACGGGTTGTTGGAGACTTTGGTTTAGTTTTTGTTGTTTCTGCTTTTGCTTTTGCTTTAGCAGCTTCTTCAGCCTTTTTTTGCTTGTCTAATTCTTTTTGCCAAGCTGCCATTTTTTTCTGCCAAGCAGGGGTTGCCTTTATGGTTTCAATATCTTTCATTATCTGTTCATATGAACGTGCCATTAGGAATCCTTACATTCTCGCAATAAAATTGCTATCTGGTGCCTTGCGCTTCTGTGTTTCTGCCTTGGCCTTCTTCTTGCTATCGGCTTTAATTTTTTCTAATCCTTTTTTAAGTCCTGCTTTTTCTTTTGGGCTTAAGGTAGTGCTTTCTTTTGCTTTATTAACTTTATCTACAACTGCCTTACCTTTTTTGTAAAGACCTGGGTATTTCTTATCAATACCTTTTTTAGCATTTACTTCAGCCTTCTTAACACCTGCAGGTGATACCTGACGCTGGTATTCTTTTACAGCAGCAGGTCCTGTAAGTGGCTTAGCCTTTGTAGTTGGCTTAGGTGCTGGCTTCTTCATTTGTGCCATTGTATCTCCTTAGATGAACGTGCGGTCTTTCTCTGCGAGCAGTTCATCTATGTTGATAACTGTTCGTTTGCCTACCTCGTGTCGAGATAGGAAAGGGTTTTTCATATGGTGGGTCTTGTGCATTCCTTGGTTGAGCATCTCACGTGCTCTAATCTCACAGAACCACAGAGCCATCACCATATCGGTCTTGCCTTTAGTACTAGGCGACCACGTAATCAATTGCTCAATAAGCGCCTTAACGTTTTCAGTTTGATCTGAAGGTAAGTGAATAAGGTTATCGCGGTGGTGTTTTCCATCGAATTGCTTGGTGCCGAACAAAGTTGACATTGATGCAACACCAAAGCCGGAGTCCCACTTGTTGGTTCCAGTATGGTGTTCCCGCAGTAGCACTCCTCGGCTGGCCAAGTTTGCACGGATACCTTCATCCTGAGTTAAGAAAGATTGAAATGCGTTCTTCTCTACTATCCACTCACTAGGTGAGTAGAGGGTAGTCCAGTCAAAGATTAGCTGACGGATTGCAGCAGGCGTTGGCCTAGTAATTTTAATAGCATCAACAATATAGCGTTTATGTGTAGCCCTATCAACAGCGTAACAAACGACGGCTGTATCACCAACCATAGCGGGATCAAGACCACAAATAAAAGAAAAGCCGTTGACATCACGCGGATGGCCTGGGTTACCAGGAACCAAACGACCTGCTTTACGCATACCATCTATAGAGCCTCGCACACATACTGGGTCAAAGATGGCATCATCTGAGATATCTTGTTGTTGATACACCAAAGCCCAAGTACTTGCATCCATAGCTTGGCGTTCGTTGTAAAGGTTGCGACCATTCCATCTAGGATAGAGGCCGTCCTCATCTTTATCAGATTCCATCTGACCATCAAAGGGGGCATCGCTAGCCGGCCAGAGGGTTTCCCACTTGTCGGGGTCATTGTCTGTAGAAAGCAGAGCTGGCATTGCAAGGTAGGTCCAAGGGACAAGGCCGCCTGGGTAGCGGTCTTCGGAGCGTAGCTCCTTGTATAGATCTACTGCAGAGACTCTAGTACCAATAATAATCAATTTACCAGTAGGGTTCAAACGAGAGCGCACGTCCTGGGTTAGCCAACGGATTTGCTTCTCAAACTCGTTAGCGTTCTTCAAAGTTACTGCGTCATCTACAATAATCATATCTGCACGCTTACCGTAAATCTGACCACCGATACCGACGGCTTCAATGTTCGGGTCTTTTTCACTAGACTCACGTAGCTCATCACCGAAGGTGACACGGGTAGCCTGCCACGAGGCAGATTTTGAGTTAAACCCTACGCCAGCAGCGTAAGCCTGTTGGAGTGCTTCATAATTTGGATGAGTCAGGCGTTGCTTGATGGCGTAGAGAAAGTCTGCAGCTAACTGCTGCGTTTGAGATACGATGAGTACTCTAAAGTTAGGGTTCTGACAAACCTGCCAGGTGACGTAATCAATGGTCACAGTCATAGACTTGGCGTGGTTGGGCGGAATGTTCAAAAGGATTCTGTTATTAGCCAGACCCTTTTCATACTTCATAGAGGGATGTAGCCAACCAGGTTCTCTACCTTCGATTACATCTATCAGATTCTGCTGGTGTGGGAAAGTGCGGGAGTGTAGGTACTTTTGGCGGAACTCGGAAAAGTTAAGGTCGTGTACATCAGATGCTGCAAAGGACTTGTCCTTCAACCCAAGGCGTGTTCGGTCAACCTTGTCAGTAAAGATCTTGTCAGTTCTACGATAGTACTCGTAGGTCTTCATTGATTTACCGGCGGATGTACAGGCGGCCTCAATAGTCATACCTTCGGCAACACAGCCAAGGATAATTCTCTTGGCTATGTCTGCGCTGTTGTCAGCCATTGTTTGCCCGTCTCATCTCTTCTACTAGAATTGCTGCCGCGATTTTGCGGCGCATTTCTAAGCGACGGGGTTCTCGCTGCGCTTTGTACTGGTTCCAGAATTTTCTACTGGAGGTTGTCTGAAGGTAGATTTCTTCTTCTGTATAGTTACGTCTCATCGGCGCGGATGCTCATTTCTTATACAAGGCGCGGTGGCCTTGGCCGGAATCAGAGATTCCTTTACTAGGTTGAGTATGATCTTCCTACTAGAGACAGAGCTATCCCCACTAAAAATACTGGGCAGTTCGGGCTTAGCGCCCGAGGGAGCCACAGCGAACTGAGGGGTAATACTTAACTCGGCCTAGGGGCCTCGCTAGAGGCCAACCAGGGGTCGTAAAACATACTCTCCCCGTTTTACTCCCCTACTATATATAAGGCAGGAAATGGACTGGGTTTCTCGTTTTTACAATGTGAACTACGTCACACTACTATTACATAATATAACCGCAGGTCAGAGCTATATTCAGCGATCTCACTTTAGGAAATATATTTTGTTGGGGAGTAACCGGCACACACCTGCACAATTCAACAAGGGGGGGTGTCCGTCTCCGGCCTAACCCTCACCGTATGGCTAAGGGTTAGACAGTTACGGCCTAGATGTCTAAGGGTGTTAGTAAAGAGATAGGGGCGGACTACCCTCCCGGCACACCTAAGCCCTAACCCTCTAGCTATTAACTAACCGCCTAACCTTGCAAGGCCTTAACATAATTACCGCTAAGGGAGAGTAGATAAGGTAAGCAACTAACTAAGGAGACTCACCTAATGGACTCAACTACTCACCCGCTAGCGTGGCGCCTATCTGGTAGCTCTACCAGCGCCCTCATTCTCTGGTGTCTGCTCTACGCTCAAGCTCACCCCGACACCATTACCCCGCAAGGTATGAAAGCTCTGGCCGGCGGTGATGAATATGACCGCAAGGCCGGCGCCCTCCTCTCCCTTTACGGGCTAGGGCGGGGCTAATTCTTACTAGATCCGATTAGATAAACGGGGCAGAATTGACCGCGTTAGGTAGTTGCATTCTTGTCCCGCTATACCCCATAATTGACCCGTGAGCCGATACCTACCTAACCAGCTCACAAGGAGAACAACTAATGAGCACTAACACGCTACAAGATAACCGCGAGGTAGCTTTAGAGTTACTAACTAAAGCTAATGCAATGGATAAGAATACTAACGCTCTAGAGGTGTTAAATATCTTTCGCCAGCTACGTTTTAGCATTCTTGAATTAGAGAATGCAATTATGTCCGACATATTCCCAACATCTAAGGAGAATAAGTAATGAGCAAGAATGAAAGCTATCTAGTGTGCACTAACTGTATGCATTTATTAACCGCTTTACACTTTACTAATTCAACTGTGTGCGACATATGCACACGCAAGGGGGCTAACTAATGACTAAGACACTAACTAAGGCAGCAGCTAAAGAGCTAGACAAGGCTAACGCCATTAAATCGGTTAAGGATATTCTTGCCGGAGATGACAAGCCGGTTATCTATACGCTAGCCCGTGACGTACGTTCTGGCGGTTATGGCGTAAGCGTGGACTTATCTCTCATATATATGAAAGACAATAAGCCGTGGAATCTTACCTATTACGCCGGCGAGATATTAGGGCGCAAGGTAAAGAGTAAAGAGGGTTATAACGTAATCACTAACACCGGCGGGGGAATGGATTTAGGATTCGACATAGTTTATTCGCTAAGCTGCTATCTCTATGAGGGACAAGAGAGAGCCGGCTACGTTCTCTCCCATAAGTGGCTCTAATGAGAGAGCTATCTAAGCGCGGTAACCTAATCGCCGGCATTCTAATCGGGCTAGCTATCGCTCTGCTCTGGTACATCTCCGGACATCTCTGGTATGTAGAGGGGGAGGGCTACTGCTTAGGCACACTAGCTCAATGCTTTCACTAGGTAGGTGACTATCCTCTCCCGTTAGCGATAGCGGGAGAGGGTGGCCGGTACCTAGCCGGATCCGATAACTAACAAGAATAAGGGTGGAATATGAGCACAATAGAGCAGACTAACCAGATAGTGAAAGAGAGCCAGAGCGTGAGCGATACGGTAGAGCTAAAGTCTAAGGCGTTACTAGAGCTATTAGAGGGCGCGGGCACGCACGCTCATAAGGATAAGAGCTTGCCTACGCTTAACGCGGTACTAGTAGAGGGCGCGGGCGGTTACCTTATGGCTACTGCTACCGATAGATACCGTCTAATTGAGGGGAAGATAGAGGTAGAGAGTGGAGAGCTAACCTCTAGCCTAATATCTCTGGCAGACATCAAGCGAATTAACGCACTAGTGAAAGAGAATAAGTCTGGTCTGGTAACACTTAATCGGATCGGTGACCTAATAACCGTGAGCGTATTAGAGGGGTCACTAACCGTGACACTATTAGGCGGTACTTTCCCTCCTACTGCAGACTTATTAGATGCGGTAGAGAGTAAGCCGATACCGGTTAGCTCTATGGCGTTTAACCCCGCTCTATTCGCGGACTATTCTAAGATAGTAGGCAAGGGACAAGCGGTTAAGGTTTACTTTGGCGGTGAGGGTAAGTCTATGCGAATGCGCTTAACCGGTGATGCGGTAGAGTGGAGAGCTTTACTTATGCCTATGCGCTATCAAGATTAGTTAGTGGCGTACTATCTTATTCTATCCTCTATGGGGTAGAGTAAGGTAGTATCTTACTAACCGGTAAGATAGAGAGAATAAGGGTGAAGATATGAGTAATAAACTAGAGTGGAAGAGCGCGAGTGTTACCGGCGCACAATTAAGGGAGACACTTAACGGGCAGTATTACGCCTATCAGATCAAGCGGGGAGAGTGGAGAGCCGGAAGAGTCTGGTTTAACGTAGAGACGGACTTTCGCTTAACGTTTAGCTCTTTCGCGGTAGCTAAGGCTTACTGCCAGATATATGAGAATGATAAAGTAATTATCGTAGGGGAGGTAGCGTAATGAGCGATTATGTAGTAATCGTAAAGCTAGGTGAAGATGCAATTCTCCTAGAGGCCGATAATAAAGATCAAGCCATAGAGAAAGCGAAAGAGATTATAGGTGACCAGTACGGGTATAAATTATCTAAATCTGACACAGTATCTTATGAGATAGAGGGAGAGGTAGCGTAATGGACACAATAGAGCAGCTAATCAATGAGATCTATGAAGATAACTATTCTCACCTAGAGTTTAATGAGAATATGGGAGGCGAGGAATGTAAGTGCGCTATCCACACTACGCTTAACACTATCGTTAAGTATAGAGACACAGTAGAAGGAGAGGGAAAGTAAATGAATACTCTCGCAGACTTTAAGCGAGCTTTGCAGACACCTGGCGTGCAGTTAGAGACGCTATCTTTAGCGTATGGCTTTACTAATAGCCCTGCCAGTATTCAAGAGGGACGCTTGCGCGTAGGTATGGTGCGATATGTCAATAAGTACGATACTACGGGCGTCTATCTTAAAGAGAATGAGAGCGATCAAGGGAGAGGCTCATTCTTAGGTTACGACAAGGCCGGAGATTGGGTATTTACGGAGGATATAGCTACTAATACTAAATGGGGCTACGTCTATCGCGTACTTATGCCAGTAAGTGCGGAGGTAGAGTAATGAGTAAAGAATTACATATACAGAATGCCGTGTTAGGACACTTTCTAACGCAATGGAATGATGATGAAAGCCTAGAAAGTATATTCTCACCGGAGAATGAGGACACTATCGTGTGGGAGCAATATACAGAGTGGGATCTAGCTAGCCTTAAAGACCATATCAAGGCCTTAATTAAGAGCCTAGTAGAGATAGAGGTAGAGTAATGAAAGTAAATCTAATACACCGAGAGCTAGACGGTTGGACGCGTACTCTAAAGATAGTAGTAGAGGGCGTGACTTATGACGCTGAATTGGAATATGACCGGTATGACGGGTATGAATTAACATTCTTTGATAAGGATAAAAATCGTATTGAGTGGCCTAAGTGGGCTGAAGATTACGATAATGGCTACCGCGACATATTAAGTGACCTTGATCGTATGTCTGATGAAAGCGAGCAAGCGTAATGAGCTACGAACCGGAGCTAAATGACCCAGTATTTTACGAAGATGAGGGAGAGGTCGAAGAGATGTCGCCTGAGTTTGACACACTAGAAGAGCTAGAGGGGGATAACTAATGAGTAAATGGGAGATGAAAGAGGATAAAGATATATCTTGGTGGCATTGTGGTCGCGCAGGATATTGGGAGGAGCAAGATGTCTATTGCTCAAAGTGCCAGACTAAATTAGAGGAGGTAGCGTAATGAATGAAGAGTATCTATCAGCTAAGGCTAACCTATGCCTTAATCAAGCTCAAGAAGATCTCAAGCAGGAGGAGATAGCAAAGGCTATCAAGAACCTAGAGAGGGCTAACTCAGCTCTCTATCGTCTAGGTCTAGTGCGAGAGGGGGAAGGTGATGAGTAATATCTACACCATACACCCAAAGAAGTCTCCGCTTATCCTGCTCTATGAGGTAGTGGACGAGAATGGGAACGCTGAATGGGGTGGCAACAACGCTGAGCATTGTATGCAATGGCTAAGCCTTGCTCCTAGCAACTCCCGCGTGCTGGTATCTGGGTGGGAGAGCGATGAAGAGGACGCTCACCTAGTAGGCCAGAGCCTAGACATTACAGACATCATTAAAGCAGCTAGCTTATGAGCCTAGCGTTAGGTCTGATACTAGTAATGCTGGTAGCATATGTGCTTATAGTGTGGGAGGACAAGATCAATGGAGAGTAAGCAGGTAAGCGGGAGACAAGTAGTTCATTACCGCAACTATCGAAGAGCTAGAGACAAGGCGCTAGTGCGCCTGGCTCACCTATATCCGGACACGTACAAGCAACTGCTTGATGAACAAAGGAGTTTTGATGAGCAAGAGGGCAAGACTTGGAGTATTAACCCTGATAGTAGGCTTACTGTTGGTATTCATACCAGAGCAAACGGCGCACCACCCTTTGGAGATCCCGCAGATGCAGGCGAGGACGAAGGCAACTATGGAGGAGAAGCGTGAGAACAAGGCACTTACAGTTAGTTACGCAAAAGCACTCGGTTACAGTAACAAAAACATTAACTGCTTACTCACCCTTTGGACCCGTGAGAGCAGGTTTGACCACCTCGCAGATAACAAACGATCAACGGCTTACGGAATTGCTCAACTCCTTAGAGAGCGCAGTAGCCAGCCTAGTATCCAAATCCTGCACGGTATTAGATACCTTAACCACCGCTACGAAGGAAATGCTTGCCGAGCCATTGCCTTCCACAATAGACACGGATACTATTAATGTTTAGATACTGGCTAAGAATTGGAATTAAAGCTGGCTGGATAAGCAAGCCATACTGTATGACACACGAAGGCAACTATGAATATATGACTGAGGAGGAGAGAGAGGAGTGGGACGAAGGCAATGATCCGTGCCACGTATCTATCTCTGTATTAGCTCAATAGAATTGCTGGGTTTCTCACCCTTTCCCAGCATCATAAGAACCTCACCGCTACCCTTTCGGCGGTGGGGTTCTTGCTTTACCCGCCGTTAGTGTAGAAGCCTTTGCCCTTGAAGGTGATAGCGGGCGAATCCCATACTCGATTCATAATCTCGTGGCAGTCAAAGCACATAGGAGTAGATGCCTCCTCGTGGATAGAACGCTCAACCGATACAGTTGAATTGCACTTGCCGCACTTGTAGTCATAGATCATAACTGGACTGCCTCTTCTATCGGTAAGTAACCTACTAACTTATACTTCTTATCGTTGTTATCAAACTCAGTGGTAGCTGGCATCTCGTGGACATACCACACCGGCTCTGCTACATCCATTAAATCAAAGGAGTAGATACCGGCAGGTGTGGAGTTGATGTAGTAAGGAACCAGGTCACGCTCTGCAGCTTGGGTGATGAGCTTGCGATACTTCATCTCTTCAATGAGCAAGGTGTCGTAGTGTGTAGCCCTGCACTTTAACTCTATGTAGTGACCAGCCTGCCTAGAGATACAATCGTAGGCATCATAGATGCCCTCAGATTTTACTAGGTCAGGATATAAACCCTCACGCAAGAAAGTAAATAACAATTCTTCATTCATTGCCAGGGTGAAATCCCGCCAAGATTATCCTGCAACCTACGAAGTGACTTATCACATCTACGATCTGCAGTAGAGATAGCGCACTCTAATACTTGTGCTATCTGTTGCAGAGTAAAGCCCTCGTGGTGGCGCATACGTAATAGGCTCTGGTCATCTTGTTCTAGTTGAAGAAAGCCCTTCTTAATATCAATAAGGTTAGCTAGTAGGTTGCCACCTTCTGCCGGAGATGATGAACCTTTAGGTTGCCCGTCGTTAATCATCTCTTGTGCCTGCTCTAATACTGTGCCGTCTATGATAGATGCAATGACAAAGGGAAGTAGCTGACCAAGAGTTGCTGACTCATAGTAAGCCTCATCATTAGTCTGATAGCCAGACTTAGATGCCTTCTCCTTGCGTGCATAACGCTCAGCTACACGTCTCATCTGCCACGCTATGCGTTGCTCGTTGTGCCTGCGTCGCTCTTCGATTGGCTCCATTAAATCTTCAGTATGATCTGCAGCCCTTGTCATAGCCCAAGCCATTAGTTCCTGCTTGATGTCATCCTTCTCAACGTGCTTGTTATACCTGCGATGGATAGTGTTAGCCACGCTAGGCACGAGGTCATATATTACTGGATGTAGTTCACTCACAGTCGGGTAGCACCTGATCTATAGTGTGTTGGATGTTGAGTAGTTTGATAGCAAGGAAGTCTATGTAGTTGCTAGCATCAGCCAGCTCTTCAATCAGTTCTCTAATGGTATCTGAGGTAGTAAAGGACTCAAACTTCTGGCCTTGTGCTATTGCATATTGACTATGGCCCACACCTTTGACTCGGTTAGCACGAAGTGATGCAAAGGATTCAATGAAGGATGTTAAGTCCTCAGTTGATACACCCACTGCACGATAGCCAATAACGGCAGCGTGATCTACTAACGGGTTGGTTGTGGGCGTATGAGTATGAGTTGTGTTGCTCTGTCCTGTTGCAAGATGTGAAAGCCCATATGCTGCAAAGTCTGTAGCATTATGACCCACTCGTTCTCTGTCATTGTCATACATTCGACTCCCCTATCAGTAACTTCCGTGTCGCATCAATACCATTAGCCAAGTAATAATCATTGATGTCCATACCTGGTGGTAGTGTAACAATCTGTGAGTTCATTACCTCATTCGCCACACGCTTAGCAAACTCAGCTCCAGGGTTAGAGCCATCCTCCTTGACATCATTATCGCCAACAACATAGATAGTTTCGTACCCCGCAAATAGCTTGGGAAAGTGGTTCTTCCACGCTGCAACACCTGGTACACCTACTGCTGGGATGCCTAGTTCACCACTAGTAACGATGGCATCTAACTCACCTTCACATACTACGATGTATGGTGAATCAATAGTGATATCACATACGTTAAACAGGTGTGCTTTCTGCCCAGCAGGTGAACCATACTTAGGCTTGGCATCATCTAATCGTCTAAACTTAAAGCCAACACAACCACCAGATGCGGTGATGTATGGGATTGATAACCAACCCTGATACATCTCGTGACCATTGATTGGATTAGTAATAGTGCCTAACTGAAACTTAGCTGCAGTAGTTTCACAGATCCCACGTGCGTCTAGCGCGGCCAGTGCTTCTTGACTTATTGCCTGAGCGTATTGTTGCGCCGCTTCCAGTAGCAATTTCGACTGCACGTTTAAGGCCATCGTTAAACTCCAAGTTCTCTAGGATGCACACTAGGTTAGCTGCATTGCCACCCTTACCGCAGGTATGGCAGAAATATAAATTGTCATAAGTATTGATAACTGCTGAGCGTCTACTGTCACTATGTAAACAGCAACGAACCGAAGCGCTCTTGCCTTCACGTACTTCACCTCCATAGTGGGAAACAATTGCTCCTATGGGGATTGAGTTTGCATCAACGGCACCTTTGTACCGTCCCGCTTTACGTACCCTGGACCAGTCTTGTGTTGACATACACACCCCTTATCATCACACTTATCGTGCCATTGAGCTGAACGCTTGTAGTGAGTAAGAGTGTTCTCTTCTCCTGCCTTAAGACAGTTCTGGCAAATCATCTTCTACCTCTTCAACTGGTACAACTTCTGGTACTAGTATCTCTGTTGTTGTTATTTCTCCACCTGGTACTGGCATTTTATAGTCCCGTCTTCATAGATGTTGCATTGATTATTGTTTTTTCTAATTCAGTATCACCTGGTTCAAATCCATTATGCAATAGATATGCTGTGTGATACTTGCCTGATTCAAGATGTCTTTTCATCAAGCTAATTGTGCCGTTCTCATTGGTACCAGTAATTCTCATACCGCAATTACAAGTTAAACCATACTCTGGTGGTCTGTCAATCATTGCTTCTCCTTGAGCCATTGTGCTAGGTCCTGAATGACCCAGGCTTGATCTATTGAAGCGTTGCGACGCTTAACTATTACATATGACAGTGGTACTTCCCCGATACCGCGAGCCTTAGCATAGTTAAGCGCCTCAACTTGTGCTTCTCTCCAGAACTCAGGCAACGAAAGGG
>Ga0315900_10003642_pt1 | contig 22343 bp, 21 predicted proteins | sample LakEriMetagenome_FD_203521 | JGI IMG/M metagenome (GOLD analysis project Ga0315900, IMG submission 203521) | Freshwater fungal communities from buoy surface, Lake Erie, Ohio, United States - Buoy 12 MA114 | ecosystem: Environmental > Aquatic > Freshwater > Lake > Lake biofilm | place: USA: Lake... | reverse complement strand
TTTTTCTCTAAATTGGTCTGCACCAATAACAACACCCCCAATACTTTTTTGTAATTTGTTTGATTGGTTTTCAACATCCGTCAAGGCCTTGACAAATCCTTCGGGACTTAAAGACTGTTCTAATGCACCTTTTAGTGCATCTGCAAATTCCTTTAAATTTTTACCAGCAGCACTTCCTAATTCGCCTGCTTCTGTCTCAAAAAACATCATTTTATTTTATAAATATTATTTTCTATTGTTTTTCGAAAAGTTTATTTATGAAATATTTCCTTTCATATGTTGGCATTTTCATAATATCTGAATATGAAAAGTTTGCATATTTTGTTAAATAAAATATTTCATCTAATAAAATTTGTTTAAATTGAGAAGAAAGGACGAAAAAACTCCGCCCCAAAAGACACATTAACTGTGACTCTTTCTCCGGACGGGGCGGTAATTGTTCTTTTTAAGTCTATTTTGGGCTCACAATCTCTAATAAATTTTCTTAACTCCTTAGAATCAATAATAGGCATTTGAGTAACGAACTGTACAATTTTTAGTTTATCTCTGTCACCGTTTAATTCTACAATTTGTTTTTCTAATCTTTTTGTTATAACCGGAGCAACCATGTTTGGCGGATAATTTTCCTGTAACTTTTCTAACTCATTTGTTTCAGATAATGTTAAAAGTTTCAACTTTACTTGTGCCCTCGATTTTGGTAAAACAAAATCAAATAATCCTTCAGAGTCCGGTTTATTACTCATGGGGATATAGTTCAATTCATCCAAAAGGATTTTAGCATCAAATCTTTTATTAGTCTTGGGGTCATTAATTGAAAATTCGTATTCATTACCAAAAGAAGTGTTCCTTAAAAAAATTAATATGGCTTGAACGTCTACGTCTAAAAGTTGTCCAACATCAAAACCAGGTTCATAAATTTTTGTCCTCAACAAATTATTTATTATACCATCTGATGGTGTATTTGGGGACATTAATAAATTTTCATCAGATGCGGTCAAATAACCAACTTTTAAACTTTCTTTTTTTGGTTTATAAAACATCCCTCCGGATGGTAATTTTACAACGTCATGTGGAAGATTAAAATCCATTTGACCATATTGAGCACTTTTATCCATAATTTTTTTCTTTAAAAATAACTTGACTTTAGTTTATGTAAATAAAAAATCCCACCTAAAATAGATGGGATTAAATAATATTTTATTTTGTTTTTAGTATACTAATATACATCTGTCAGGTCTAAGAGTTGCCTTTACAGTTATTAAACCATCTTCACTATATCCTAATGAATCAAAATCAACACTTGTTAAGAATGTTCCTTGAAGAATCCATTTTTCGACAGCCACACCTGTTGGGTCCAACATTTCAAGGTCAATATCTTTTTTGTAACCAGCAGCATAACCCATACGTCCTGTAACTGATTCTGCGTGTAAACGAACCCACTCCATTAATGCTTGTGACGCTGATGGTCCAATTGGGTCACGGAAAGTAACATCAATTGTTCCCCACTTAAACTGACCTGCAACATAAGTTTCAGTATTTAAGAATGGAATTGGTGTTTCCTTGATTTCAATTTTTGGTCTTGAAGCACTTTCAACATACCAAGAATTAATCCCCAAAGAAGATGGGAATGTTATAATAAACCTATTTTTTCTTTTAGGTTCATATTGAAAGGGCATTTTCATTAATAAATCAGCCATGTCTATCTATTTTTTTTGTTTCTTTTATTTTTATTATAAATATCTTCAACTAAATTTTTTTCTATTTACTTTGTTATTTTTAAAAATTATTGTTGCATTATAAATAACATTCTAGTATTCTTTCTTTTCACCTCCTTTAGTTAAATAAGTTTTTACTAGTTTTTCTTTATCTTCATCATCTAAAAATTCTTTCATCTTTTCGATATTTCTTGGGTCATCATCAGAAAAACCAATTATAGGAAGTATTTCATTGTTTTCCACATCATTTTTGAAGTATGCTTTTTCACCCACTTCTTTTGCCATATCTTTACAGTAAGAAATAAATTCTCTCATAGCTTTGATTTTTCCTTCTTCAGGATTAGTTGCCGACCCCTCACCAAAAGACACGGGATAAAATCTACAAAGGTCCAAATACTCACGTAATTCTTTTGGTGTTAATGCCCTTGTCTTTTTATTATCAGTAACTTCATTACCTATATTTCTGTATTTATAAAGGTTTTCAGCCAATGTTCTACTATTAAGACCATTTTTATTAGACATTATTAAATTATATACACCTTCTTTTAAAGTTTTTGGGTTGTGACCTCTTGCCGTGATAATTGCGAAAATTGAACCTCCGTTTATACATTCAACAAAATCATTCCAAGACGGTCCAACAGACGCTATCATAGAGTCTAATACAAATCTCTTATCACCTTTAACCCCGAAGTTTCTAAATGGGTCTGGTGCAAAATCAACAACAGTAGTTCCCTTATAAGAAAACGGTTCTTTACCAATTTGATGTCTGTGGTCCGCAAAGTCTTCTGTAGACATCGGTACTTCTTCGTCGTTTTCACTAAGGACCATGATTGAAGTTGGCATAAACATTATATTATCATCCCAATCAAACGCGTAGTATTTTGTGTCAGGATTTCCTTCTTCAGTGAACCCCTCATTCAAACTACGAGATTTAATAAATTGATTAATATGCTTTCTAATATTCATTATTTTTTAAGTTTTTCCAATAATTTTTCTAATTGAGCTTCTGTAATAATAATATTTTGCTTTTTATCTGCAAAAGTTTGTTTTCCTTTAGTATTGTATCCTAAAGATTCTTTGATTAGTTTTTTTTCTATTTTCATAGTTTTATGTGTTAAATAATTTATGGGGGATATTACTACCCCCCACTCATTTTATTTTTAGATATTATCAAATGATGCTCCTGTTGGTGTTATAACAAACTCGATGTCGATGTATTCTAACGCTCTTGTTGGTTTCAAGAAGATTTTACCTGTTAATGTGTTTGAATCTAAATCTTCAGGTGTGTTAGAAACTTGAACTCTAAAGTCAATTAAACCTCGGTCTCTTCTGATTTGGTCTAAGATTGGGTTAACTGAATCCAAAAAGTCTTGTCTTACTTTGTTGTCGTTTTGTTCAAACAATAATCTCACCGCTACTGCTGAAATCAATTTACGAGCCTGTAACAACAATCTTCTTACGTTAATTCTGTCAAGTGCAGATTCTCTTATTTGTAAAGTTTTATTACCCCAAATTACTGTTCCTACATCAGAGAAGGTAGCGATTGGGTTAACTCTACCTTTGTATAGAGTATCTCTATCATCTTGTGTCAACTTACGTCTTGCTCTAATTGCATTTACAAGACCTCTTGTATAACCCGCAGATGCAAACCAAGGGAATGCGATGTTATCAGTCAACGCTAAGTTTCTACAAACTTCAGATGTTGCAGGAATATAGATTTGTGTATTGTTAACAGTATCTCTTGTTAAAATCCAAGGGTAGTAAGTTGCTGTGTAGTTAGAGTCAATTCCTGTTCCTTCTAAATTATCAACTGCCTCTTGTGGATATATTAAACCTTCACTAATATCTTGGTATGAAGGTAAGAACATATTAAAATCAGGTGTTGTTGTAATGTAGATTGAATCCGCTCTGTCTGTCTCAATCATATCAATAGCATCTTCAACCAAGTTTGAGTTATTTACATAATCAATACCAGGGGTTGCAAATACATTAATATTTGTTGCTTCTGGATTGGCAAAAGTTGATTGACCCCATTTGTAAGCGTAGTAGTCAGTATTAGCCCAATTTTCTTGGTTAGGTCCTGAAATCGCTTTGAATGCTCCCCATCCTGTTGCCGTTGGGTAGGTTACTGAGCTTGCTGCTCCGTATTTGAATCCTGTTTGACCTAAAGCGTAAGAATCATTGTTTGTTCTATATTCTCTATAGACATCCCACCCATCAAATCCACCATAGGCTAATAATGTGAATTTACGTGTATTTAATCTGTAATAAGGATTAGTTGAATCAGTTGGTTCAGAATTAAATGAACCCACCCCTACTTCAAATGCCGATTGACCTGATGTTGAATATCCATTAGTAATTGTTACAACTGTTGCCCCACTATCCATGTGGAATCCTTTTGTCAAATAACCCCAAGATGGTCCTGTTGTATCAGTAGCCAAGTTAGTTGGTAATTGTTTTCCTTTATATTGGAAGAAGTCGTAGTCAAATCCTGAAATATTTGAGATACCTAAATAAGCTCTTCTTGGGTTTTCGCCACTTGATATAACTGGATTGTCTCCTCCGCTTGTTGAGCCAAAAGGTGGGTTATAAATAGTTTCACCCGCACTATAGTATTTAGTTTTGAAAGGAACAAATGGAGGAGTCGCATTTGCGTATTCTCTCATAATGTAACCCTCAAATCCACAAGGTAACGCATCAATTGGTGCCTCATCACTCATCTCCAACATGACAAATTTAGATTTAACTTGATATTCACCGTTAGATGTTCCAATTTTATTTGCAATGTAGTTGTTTTGATTTGGGTCTAATGAACAGTTTGTAAAACTTTCTAAAACTTTTACGTTTTGGTCATTATCAAAGAAATCTCTAACGAATACGTCAAAAGTTCCATTGTTAAATGAAATATTACCTATTGAAAGTTTAACGTATGTGTTAGCGGCATTTCCATCAGATATAAGAACAAACTTGAATAACTTATAAACTTTGTTACCTCTTAATTCAGAAACCACAAATGGTGTTTCAGGTGTTTGGTATTGTTCTAAGTAAAAACCAATACTGTCAGTATCTAATGAACGAGCTTTATCAAGAGAAACTAAATCACAATATAGACCTCTAATTTGTCCCGCTCTATAACCATTTTGTAATAATGCTGAATAAGTTTCTTCTACGAATAAAGGAACTTCAGTTCTATCTTTTCCAAAATTAGATGCCCCAAATACATTTCTTAAATAATTTGTTTGTGTGTTCAACATAGATGTTTCAAACGTAAAGTTATTTCCATCGTATGTTACACCTGATATTTGGAATGTTGAGTAAGGGTTTTTAGTTACTGCTGAATAACCACCTGTACAAACCATCGTAACGTCAGTTGTGCCGGACACTTCATAGAAAGGCCCTGATTGAGTTGAGTTATAGTTTGAAATACCTCTTGACCTTAATGTCGCAACAACCATATCATCGTATGTTGAGTAAGGTGCTCCTGAATATGATGTCGTATAGAATGCAACCGTCCCTGAATAAACTCCAGATGTTGGTGTTGTTGAAATACCTGATAATGCTCCGCCTAAACTTTGGCCAAAGTATGTGTTTACATCATTAGCTCCTTGATAATAGTTGAATAACCCATAATACCAAGCGTCGTTAGTTGATGCAGATAAATTAGCGTAAGTTAAATTAACATTATTTACACCAAACATTTCTGTTGAACCTGTAATTGTATTTACTGAAGTTACACCCGTAACACTGTTTAATGTAGATGCGCTTGAAGTTCCCCATAAAATTGCGGTAGCCCCTGACGCTGATGAAGATGTTGCAAATAAATTAATTTGTGTTGAAATATAACTTTGTAAATCTGAAGATATAGACGATGTCCCACCGTTAAATTCAGTATAAGGATTATAAAAATTACCCCCAACGTTAACAGATGATGGAACTGATGTCAAAGTAACTGTCCCACCTGTAGTTCCTGTAAACGTAACAGCTACAGGACCTGTTGTTCCTGTTGCTTGTATTGTTGCAGGATTTACATTTCCAATAGTGACAATTGACCAAGACGGTCCCGCGTCATAACCAGAAAGCCCAAGAACTCTTGTTACAAATAATTGATTTGATTGTGATAAATAAGATTTTGCAATGTAAGACAGTTCATATTTTGGGATTTGTGTATTAACAAATTTTTCAGGATTCGTTCCTCCAAAATACGTTTGAAATTCATCAAAGTTTGTAATAAAAATAGGTTCGAAAGCTGGACCTTGTAAAGTCTCACCAACAACCCCTAAAGTAGTTACACCAACACTTTGTGCAACAAATGTTAAGTCTCTTTCTGAAGTATAAACTCCAGGTGAAACAAAAACTTTATTAGATGATGCCATTTTAATAATATAGTTTAGAATTTATTTTTCTATATAAATACATCGTCAAACCACAAAAAACTTTCCCCTATGATAATATTTATCAAGGAGTAAGAATAAATTCTGCCTTTTTTCTACCATTATGAAAACTGACCAAAAAAAAATAAAAAACTTGAAAATTAAACCTGAAGTTCACTTGTTATTAAAGAACTATTGTGATAAAAATGGGTTGAAGATGTATAGGTATTTAGAGAAGATAATTACCGAAAACTGTAAAGAAGTTAAAGATATTTACGGTGAATAATTAAACTAAGTAAGCGGTTGTTTTAATAATAGACTGTTTTGTATTATCTATTTTTGTGACATTAATCAATAAAGTATCACCATCATTAATTTGTATTGTAGATAAATCACTACCAACAAAATTTGAATTTATATAAACATCATATGAACTAACATTGGTTAGTTCAGTAGTTTTTAAATCAACAGTATATCTAAAAACTTCAGTTAATTGAGTATTACCTGTGATAAAAAGTAAATCTAAATCAAAATTATCGGGTCTTGGTGGTTGAGTGTTTACCTTTTTAGTTTTTACTTTGTCTTCAGTCTCAAATAAAGTTACTTGTCTTGTAATGGCTGGTGAAATTTGAAATTCTGCCTCATCGATTAAAAGACCTTTCATTATAAAAGTATAACTTGCAATGTAATATTTTCTTTTTTCTAATTCTTTGGCAGATTCATCGGCAACACCATCCATAGTAATTGGAATATAGTGTCCTTTAATTTGAGTATATGCCTGTTTTGATGTGAAGGTTTGCATTACAATTTTATTAAACTCATTAAGTTCTCGCATTCTATTACAAAACAATTTAACATTATACGTAATATCCACAGGTATTGGTTGAGGTATCTTATACACGTCAGCACCTTTTCTTTGGCCATCCCATGTTGGGACCGTATAATAAAAAAATTGTCTTCTGTTTGGAATATTAGCAGCCCCTCCTTGAAACGTTCCATATTTTACTTCGGGAGTTCTTACTGTTGCTATAAATGGTAAAGAAATGTTTTTATCTAAGTCTTGAAAATTCCAAGTCTCCGTAAATTGAGACCAGTTTTGGTTTGTAATAATTTTATCTACCGTTGGGACTAATTTTTCAGTAACAACAAGTTTTAATTTTTCTTTAACAAAATCTAACATTCCCAAATCTAAGTCTGCGTGTAATACACCTTTAGGTAAAAAAGTTCCATGGTCGGTGATATCGTCTAACATTTCTTGTCTTCTTTCACGACCAACCTTTTCAGGTATTAATGGTAAATGTTTTTTTATTTTTTTAGGTAATGCCATTTTTATAATCCTCTAAACTCATTATCAGTTACAGGTGATGCAACAATTGAACGATAGAATGGTTTGTATCCACCATATGTGTGTTTATTATCTGATAATACACGACCATCATTTACAACACTATAATATCTAACTCTTGTTTCCGTTTCATAGTATCCTATATAGTCACCATAATTTATATCAATATTTAATTCTTCAAGTTGTTTTTGATAGACTCCAACTTTTAAATTACCTGGCTCTGTTTGTGATAATTTAGACCCCCCGTAGTCTGCATTTGTTGGTGATTCAATTTGGACATATCCTTTAAATTCAACAGGTGGTAAAAATTGTATTCCATCTTCTAATGTTTCACCGTAAACATCGTCACTAATTGTTTTTTGTCTATCAACACGATATAATACAAGTGTGAAATTCATATCTCCCCCTAACCATTCGTCTCCCATAGAAATATCCATATTAAAATCTTCTTCAGAGAAAAATTTGTTTAATCTTGTAATTGGAACTCTGTTATCTGCCATACTTATAAATACTTTAATTGATTTTTTGGTAATTTATTATTATATTATATATGTGTAATGGAAGATTTTATACCAAAAACAATAGAGTCTCAAGCCCTTTTAGCGTTAGAAACGTATGATGGGTCAAATAACTACATCCTCAATTTAAAACATAAGAAGGAAAATAGTAAATCATTTGTACCGACAAGAAGTCAGGCAGAATATATCAACAACTATAAAAATACTCAACCAAAAGTTGCAAAAAAATGGGTTAAGTTAGACTTATATTTTTCTAAAAAGTTAGCTGAAGATAAAATGTATACCAAAGAACCAACTGAAATATATGTTGAGAAGTTGTTGGTTGAAAAAGATAAAGCATATCATATTTGGGGTAAGGTTTTTAGTGGTGAGACATTACATGACTTTTGGATGCCTAAAACAGCATTGTTAAAAGATAATGAAGTAAAGAATGTCCAAATAGAATATGAAAAATATTCCCACAGACCGCCAATGACTCATCAGAAAGAAGCAATTGAAAAATTGGTTAAGAATAAGAAGTTTATTTTAGCTGATGACATGGGTCTTGGTAAAACAACTTCCACAATCGTTGCAGCATTAGAAACGGGAGCTAAAAAAATATTAATAGTATGTCCAGCATCTTTAAAGATAAATTGGGAACGTGAAATTGCAAATTATTCTGATAGGTCTGTTTTTATTGCAGAAGGGAAGAAATTTTCAACCGAACACGATTTTGTTATCATCAATTATGATATCTTAAAAAATTTCCACGACCCAAAAAAGAAAGAAGAGTCAGAAATATTAAAAACAAAATTTGATTTGGTAATCATGGATGAAGCTCACATGATTTCAAACCCACAAGCACAAAGAACAAAAATTGCAAACGACATCGCACAAAAATCAACAAGGGTGTGGTTATTATCGGGAACCCCAATGACTTCAAGACCTATGAATTATTATAATTTATTAAATCTTGTTGATAGTCCTGTTGCTGCTAATTGGATGGCGTATGCTAAAAGATACTGTAACGGATTCCAATTTAGTGTTGGTAAAAGAAAAGTTTGGAATGTTACTGGAGCATCAAATCTTGATGAGTTAAGAGAAAGAACGTCAACTCACATATTAAGGAGATTGAAAGAAGATGTTTTAGATTTACCTGAAAAAATTATAACTCCTGTTTATCTAAGACTAAAATCAAAAGATTATGAAGAATTGATGGGGGAATACTTTGATTGGTATGATTCAAATCCTGAAGAGTCTTCATCCCTAACAATTCAGTTTTCAAAATTAATGAAAGTTAGAAAGGTTATAGCACAAGAGAAAATTAATAATACAATTGAGTTGGCTGAAAATATTATTGAGCAAGGTAAAAAGGTTATTATATTCACAAACTTTACAGACACTCTAAACATTATCTATAACCATTTTGGAAAACAAGCGGTATATCTTGACGGAAGTTGTTCTAAATTTCATAGACAAAATGCTGTTGACGAATTTCAAACAAACGACAAAATAAGAGTATTTGTTGGAAACCTAAAGGCTGCGGGGGTTGGTATTACACTAACCTCGGCCGAGGCGGTAATTATGAATGATTTATCATTTGTCCCTGCTGAACATTCACAAGCGGAAGATAGGTCCCACAGAATTGGTCAAAAAAATTCAACATCTGTTTATTATCCACTTTTTGAAAACACAATAGAAGGCGCAATATATGATATACTCAACAGAAAAAAGAAAATCATATCAACTGTAATGGGTGATGATATGTTTGACGAAGCGACAATCATAGAAGAAATGTTAAATTTAATTTCTAAGAACCGATGATATTTATATATCATGGAAGTTAATATTGAATATATTGGAATTGAGCCATCAAAAGAAGATGAAAAATTAATTAAGAGTTTTATTTCACAACTTAAAAAGAATTATCCATTAAAAGATGATATTACTATTTTATTTCAAAATAAAAGAAATGGTGAAATGACAACGGGTTCAAGAACCAACAAAAACAAACTTAAAATTTTAGTAAAAAATAGATTAAATCGTGACGTAATGAGAACATTAGCTCACGAGTGGTCTCACGAATACCAACGAAATGTTTTAAAAAGAAAAAAAGGAAAAGATATTGGTGGAAAAAATGAAGACGAGGCTAGTTCACAAGCATCACAAGAAATTAAAAAGTTTGAAAAATCACACAAAAAATTAGAAAAAACAGTTTATAAATTATTTTCAGAAAAGATTGAATCAATTGAATCTTTATTAGAAGTTGATTCGTCAAAAAAAAATTTATTAATTACTGAAATAAAAAAAGTTAGTGTAGATAAACTACCTTATAGTTATGATTCTTTAGAAAGATTTATTGATAGTGATACTATGAATACTCACTACAACAAACATTACAAAGGATATGTTGAAAAACTAAATGTTGAATTAGAAAAAATTAAAGGAAAAGATTTAGACTTAGAAGAAATTATAGAGAAAATATCAAGGTTTAATAAAGTGGTAAAAAATAATGGTGGTGGGGCATTTAATCACGCATTATTTTGGAAAATGTTATCACCAAAAAAACAAGAGATAACCGACCCAATTCTTTCTAAAATTAAAAAAGACTTTGGTTCTTTTGAAAAATTTAAAGAATTGTTTAGTTCAGAAGCTAAATCAAAATTTGGTTCGGGGTGGGTTTGGTTAGTTTTAACAAAAAACAATAGACTAAAAGTATTAACCACATCTAATCAAGACAACCCACTTATGAATACCGAAAAAGATGGTGGATATCCACTTTTAGGGTTAGATTTGTGGGAACACGCTTATTATCTAAAATATAAAAATAAAAGAGACGAATACATCTCTAACTTTTGGAAAGTAGTTAATTGGTCGTTTGTAAATGACCAATATAATAATCAAATTAAAAAGAAGTCCGAGTAGAATTATTTTGGTTAGATATTTATAGTAAAAATATATATGTCAACTGTTGTTATAATTAATGAACCTGATAGAAGTAAACTTTACAAAAGGATTAGAAATCTTTTAGGTGCGCCGTTACGTTCTGTAGAATTAGAGGACGAAATGATGGATTCTTTATTGGAATTATCTATTGAAGATTATGAACAACACGTTCAGGATTGGTTAATTGAATCTCAATGGACATCAGTATATGGTTTGAACCTTGACGAACAATCAATCACAAGAGCATTATCAACAAGAAGTATGGATTGGGAAACTCAATTTACGTACGCATATTCTAAAATTGTTGGTCTTCAAGCGGGTGGTGATTGGGTTTTGAAAAAAGATTACATCGACTTGGTACCTAACCAACAAATTTATGAAATACCTGCAGGTAGAGAGTTGAACGAACTTTTATGGTTTGCAAGACCAGAATTGGATGCTGCTTACTTCGACCCATTCATGGGTGGATTTGGGGGATTTGGAGGTATTGGTTTAGGTGGTGGTGCCGGTTTTTCTCAGATGGGAACAACGGGTAACTATTTTATCACACCCGCATTTGATATCCTTTTAAGAATGGCGGATATTCAAATGAAAAGAAGAATTATAACAGGAGACTTAACATATCGAGTTACCGCACTACCTGAAGGAAAAAAAGCAATTCACTTAATGAATGTTCCTGGAGGTAAATTTGATTTTGGTAATATGAGACGAAACCAACATAGAGTTTGGTATTGGTATTACGATACATTTGATAGAGAAGATTGTTTGGCTAAAAATCCTGATGTTGTAAGATTACCTTCAGATATTCCATTAGATAAATTAAGATGGGATAAATTAAATCCACCCGCACAAACTTGGGTTAGGAGATGGTTTACAGCATATTGTAAAGAAACTTTAGCAAGAGTTAGAGGTAAGTTTAGTGGTAATTTAAAAACACCTGATTCCGAATTAACAATGGACTATTCATCCTTATCAACAGAAGCTAAAGATGAAAAAGCTATGTTATGGGAAGAACTAAAAACAAGGCTTGAAAGATTACGTCCAGAAAAAATGATGGAACAAAAGGCTTTACAAGCTGAGAATTTAAACAAATTATTAAAGTTAAGGGCATTCCAAAGTCCATATACGGTTATTTAATAATTTTATGTCAGTATTCAGGTCAATTCCATCTAAAAGAATAATAAATGGTCATGAGATTGTGACTTCAGATGTTGCTGTTGTAACAAATTCTAAATACACAACAAACGGCGAATCGGCAATTGTCATCAAAGGAGTTGAACTTTGTGAGTTATTTTTAAATTCAAAAACTACAGACCATGTGGTTATAAAAGCACTTACAAGAGTTGACGTAACTGCAGATTCTTTAATTGATGAAGAATTTGATATAATCGAATTAGATAAGGGCGCTTGTGTTGAATATCGTAAAATTGGTGACTTTTGGTATATTCTTTCTTCTGATGGATTGAAAAACTCTTAGTCGAAACTAAGAGTCATCAAATCACCTTCAGCATCGAATTCATAATATTCGTCTTGGTCTACTTTAGTGTTTTGTTTTACAAACTCATCCATCATATCCCTATTTTTTTGAACCCATTCTGTATCAACCAATTCTAATGTATTATCAATATACATATAGTAAGGGTCAATACCAACATTTTTCCAAAACGTTAGTTCCATATCAGATAAGGATAAAACCTCCTCTAAAGTGTCTTGGTGAGCTTCCTTCATAGGATATCCCCTTACAAGTTCTGTTTGTGTCTTTGTAAAAATAGGTCTATCCTTAGGGTCCTCAATTAAAATGTCTTCTCTTATTTCAGGTTTATATACAACCAATAATGGTTCAATTCTTTTGTTGAACGCAGCCATATATCTAGCAATATTATACTCCCCTAATAAATCGGGATTCCTTTCAATTTCTTTTTCATCAATCAAATAACAATTTAAAACTAATTCATCTTTTTTCTTTTGAACATCACCGTGTGATTTCTTCTCACCATTATTAACATAGTAGATAGTATCACCAAGACCAGGATTCTTACCCTCTTTAATTAAAAGCTCCATGTGTGCTTGGCGGGACATCATATTACCGGCCCTTGTGGTTTTTGTAATGTGAACTTTATAATCATCAATAGATTGTTTAACACGAGCTTTATTTGCAATTTTAGCCAAAGGAATTTGTCGGTTATACAACTTATCCACATACTCGTAATAGAAATCTAAAAATTCACCACCTTTACCATCTAATAACATTCGAAGACCTTTATCTAAGAATTCAGCAACATATGTTTGAAGTTTTTTAGATTTAATTGTATTACCTGTAAGTTTTACTTTTCCTTTGTCTGTAAGTAGAGCATAGTTTTTACGAGCCACGTTAATGGTTGAAGGCCAAACACCATCGATGTCTAATCCCATTTCACCTCGTAAGAATAAATCATTGTATTCTGCCACATCAGCCTCCGCGCCAACATATTCTTTTCCTTCTTTAACTAATCCATTAAGACCTTTACCGACGTATTTGTATTCATCACGGTCCGATGGAGTTTCAAAGTTTACACCATCCGTATCCATTACAAGAGGAACATAACCTCGTTTCATAAAGAACATTATCATCTGACGAAGATATTGTCTACCCGTACAAGTAATCTGTTCACCCATATCTATATCGCCCCACGGAAATACTTGTGGTGCAGATAACGAACCAAAGAATGCGTTGATAAAGATTTTAATTGGTAATTGTTTTCTGTCGTATGAAATTGCAAGTTTTGGGTCTATTGTTTTATATTCACTTGCCAAGTTCTTATACTTAATACGAGTATCACGGAAATACTTTAACATACTTTTCATCGCACCTGTAACATCACAAGCAGGGAACACATCATGAACCAACTGAATAGATGGGTATAGTGAAGAGTAGTCAAGTTTCAATACGTTTTTAGAGAACCCAACCTGAACCAAACGAGAAAGACCTCCTGTAAATTTTCTTTTTTCTAATTTTCTTGGTAGAGCTAAATTATGTTTATATGACCATGAAGACATAATCATTTTCCATAACGTTGCGGTTCCCATAGTTGAAAGTCTTTCATATGTTGTTGGTACAAGTTTGGATAATAAGAAATTGGCCTGATTAAACTGCTCATCAACAACCATCGTCTCATAAAGGTCATCATCCAAGTAGTCCTCGATAATCTTAGACCCCGTAATCAATTTATAAACATCGTCACGTCTTTTACAGACCTCATCTATTTTAGAATCAAATCCAACCTTTTTGTATACTCCGTTTTCTTTATTCATCCAAAACTCTTCATTATCAAAATATATTTTACCAATCTTATCTCCTTCTACATAAACACGATTTGGTTTTTCTGCTTCAATAAATTTTGTGATATACTTCAAAGACCAACTCTTAATGTCTGAGTTGATTGCTTGAGCTCTACGAACGGCGTGTGCAATATCCACAATGTTATACCCCCACATCTGAGTTTGAACATATGGTTCCATTTCGTTCGCTAACTTTAGAATACCATCTTTTTGTTTCAAAGTATAATCAGGATGTAACGTCTTACATATTTTTTTGATATTTAATTTCAAAATCTCAGCACGTTTCAAAATAAATGGGAAGTCAAAGAATGCTGAGTTGTAACCACCAACTAAAGATGGTTTTAATTCATCAATAGTCTTGAAGAAGTCAACAATCATTTGACGTTCTTCATCTTCATTTTGTGCGGATAATAATTTTAAGAAACCACGATTGTCTTTCATCCCTATCAAGAATATCTTACTTGTTTTGGGGTCAAGACCTGTGGTCTCGATATCGAATACAAACCTATGGATTTCATCGTATTCTTCAAATCCTTTGAATAGTCGTTTGTTTTTTTGAATAAGGTATTGTTCTACAGGTGATAGAATTTGTATACTATCCGTGTTGTCTCTACCCCATGGGTCTAAACCTCCACCCTTAAAAAAGTTTACAAGGTTTGAGTATGATTTTGTTGTTTTAACAATGTACTTGAGTCCGTTTTCTAAACGTTCATCTCCGTAAGTATCTAATTTTTCAATAATGATACCATTTTCACTCATCGCACGTTTTTGTGCGTGTTTGTCGTTCTTGTAAAAGTTTTTACCCTTCAAGTCACCAACCCATGCAAATGGGATGAATGTGTCAGGACGTAACAACTTACCCTTAATAGGGTCTTGAATTACTTTATAAATTTTTGATGTTTTGTAATCGTATTCGAGTGAAACAATATATTTTTCGTCGTCTTCGCCTAATAAAAAGCGTTCAATTTCTTCTTGTGGAACCATAATTTTTATATTTAAGTTTGGTGTATTAGCTGTCACATAAATGTAACATTTACCTTCGTCCTAAATATAAGTGTAAAATTTACCCTTGTCAAATAATATTGATATAAAGATTTTCTCTGATTGGTGATATTAACTCTCCTGACTCTAACACCACTAAAAATTCACCTATAAACCTTCCTTTGGTGTTTGTGTCCTTCCCTGACCACTTATAGTAAATGTAATACTCCCACGGCGAGTCAGGATTTCTTTTGTCTTTTGCAACAATATATGCCTGTTTCATATGAATTTTTGGGATGCCCGTTTGCTCATTAACCATAGAAAACCTTAAAGTGGCGTTGTCTAATACAGAATAAAAATTTTCACCAGCATCTGTTCTACCGTCAAAAACTACATCCATTTTTACTATGGGTAAAGTTGTATTTTGTTTTATAAAAAATTCCATAATTAACTTGTTAAACAATTAGGACACCAAAAATCAAAAAGATTAAATCGGTCTTTTAAGATTCTAAAATTATGTTGAACCTGTGAGCTATTGAATGCCTCGGTATACATTCTAAATTGTGATATTCCTCCCATAAAAGTCCCACCAAAATTTTGTTCCATTAAAATTTGTGTTGTTAATCCACTATACGTGGTCGCTGAAAGTATTTCATTTGGGAAAAGTTCAGGGTCTTGGGTATAAGAACCTGTTGTTGCTGAACTTGCGGAAAAAATTAAATTGTCGTGGAGTCCTTGAGAACCACCTCCCCATGATATATTAAACGGAACCCCTAATTGTTTTTCTTTTTCACAATTTAATTCTCTCGGTATTATCTCTTCAAAGTTCTCAATAACCATAAAGTAATACCCGTTGATGTATATTTTTAATCTGCCTAATCTATATGACTCATCATCAAACCATCTTCTATCAAATACTACCCGATATACCTTATCCTCCTTAGTTCCACCGGAGTGTGTTTCAGGTGGCATTATTAAATTATAAGATGTGTTATTTAATATTGATTGATATGTGACTTGTCTTATATCATTTAAACCACCTAAGTTCAATAAATCACATTCTTCTATTGTGGTATACCTTTCAAATACCGCGGTTACCATTACCCACCTATCATGTGTTATTGCTGAACATATATAATCACATACATCATAAATTGGGGGACTACAAACTTCAGTTATTGTATAACCTGTTTGCCATGTTAAACCTGTTGTCTCACAAGAACCCGTTGTAACACAATCACCGGTAATTACAATTGTCTTAACACAGACTCTTGGGTCTGCAGCACAACCACTAAATCTAATTGATAATGCGTTCGATAACACATCAAATTTAGGGTCTAATGGTGGGACAGGTAATTGTTCTGTACACGAACCACAACCACAACCTATATTATGATATGCGGTTGTTGCACTTGTTGGGTATAGTTTTACACAATTTGCATTCGTATATCCCGTTTCATTACAAGTACAACTTGATAAACTTGTTAGACCTGAAGTTACTCTTGTATAACCACTATCACTGGCAGGTTTACCATCGGCAAAATGATAATATTTATTCTCAGCTCTTGTACCAAAGTAAAAAAACGTTCCAGCATTTTCAGGATATCTTGTGTTTAAGTATTCTTCAGTAGACGCACTAATTGAGTATTCATCAGTTATTCTTGGTTTAATAACTGTTTCCATAGTCCACCCTTTGTTCATTCTTTCAGGGAAAACTTCATAATCATAACCAAATAATTTATAAAATCCTTGATAAAACCCACCATACAATTCTTGATAATATCCAATACCTGGTTCAGTTTTAGAAACTATATTGTATATGACATTTTTTGGTCTACCTGAAAACACGGTATTAGGTGATGTTGTATATCCCGTTACCATGTGAAGTTTCATTCTTCTATCGTAATAGTGTGGGTGAAACTTATAATCATTTCTTATACCCATAGTGTAGTATAATGTCTGACCTGTCATACCTGTATATAAACCATTGTCAGTTGCAGTCAAACCAATATCACAAGTTCCTGTAAACGCAGATAAACAATTTAAATCTAAATTATCGGGATTGTAATAATTTTTAGAAAGTAATGTTGCTCCACTATAAAACACATCAAAAGACATTGTAAGTTGAGGGCAAGAATCCGTGTTGTTCAAATCTAAATTGATTGGTAATCTTGTCCCGTCATTTGCCGCAATTATATCTGTAGAAAATACAACCTCCTCGTCATAATCCCTTTCATCCGCAGCTAATGTCAAATCAAAATACTGCCTTGAATTCAAAAAAGTTTTGTACTTCGGGTAATAATATGTATTTAAATTTTGTGTAGGCATTCTTTTTTATGATAAATACTTTGTTTGGAGTATTTATAGGTAAAAGCTCAGATGAAAACGTACAAATACTCAACAGAAGAAAGGGCAGAAAGAGTTGCAAAGACTCTTGGTTGTACTGGTTCACACTATCATAATGAAAATGGTGATAGAAAATATATGCCATGTAAGTCCCACGAAATATTTTTAAAAAAAATAAAATCTTCTGATGAGGAACCTGTCGAACAGGAAGTTACTGAGTTAATTGATGATGACGGAACATGGTTATCATCTAATAATCGCATTATGGACCCCGCAAGTACAGGTGTGGGAACAAAAACAACAGACCAAATTGTTCCAGCCGCAAGAAACCCAAGAGACCCGTTGTTAAGAGGGTGGTATGGGTATTACGGTGAAAGTCATGTAAAAGAAGAAAACATGACCAAAGCTTTTGGATGGAAAGACACAAAAGACATGGACGCTAAAGAAACTTTAGATTACTTCAAAGATGAATTGGGTATGGATGATGAAAAGGCGGAAGTGAGAGTTGATGATGAATTTGGTAAAAGCCCCGAAAGAGATAAAAAATCTAAATTCAAAAACAAAAAAGGATTTGTAGGTAGACCAATTTTAAAAGAAAAAGAAATAGATGAGGATGTATTGTTAAACAAAGAAAAAGAAGAAAATAATACAGAAAAAGGAAAATTAAAAGATTTAATTAACCCTCTATTAATTAGAAACATTAGGTCATTAAAGAAAATGGCTAAAGAACATGGTGTTTCTGTAAGAGATTTAATGCAAATGTTAAAAGATGAATAAAAACTTATACGATAGAATTGCTATAATTCCTGATAGTTTAGTTAAACATCTTAATGATTGTTTCAGTACTGTGCAGGGTAATCAAAATATTGAGGGGTATAATAGAAATCAACAACTAAGACAATCAAAACAAGCAACATATCAACAAATAAAAAGAATTAAAAGTTGGTTTGACAACTACAATGGTAAAAAAGAGGACGCCCCGTTTATTTTAAATGGTGGCGATAGAATGAAAAGTTGGTGTGATGAGGTTTTAAGAATTTGGAGAGATAATGATAAAAGTGGTAAAAATGTAAAAATGAATGCGGGAATGCAAAATCAATTTATTGACTCTCACCAAAAAGACCAACTAATTAAAAATCCTTTAGATAGTCACACAAAAACAAATAGTGACATAGATGTAAGAGTGGAACAAGAAATTAAATTAATGAATAAACTATATCAAAAAATATTATAATGGCAGTTCAATCAGATAAAATGGATTTTTCGCAACCAAACAACGAATTATCTAGAATTGCGGAAGAACAAAGAAAAAAGTTATTTCCAAGAAATGACTTCAATCCCGCGGACCAATACTCATCAGTTCACCCTGATGCAATAGCAGATGGAGATAAAATTGGTAGGGGGACTGGCGGTGAATTAGATGTTTACAATCAAGGTGCGGGAACATCTACTGATATCGCAGAAAGAAAAGATGATTTAAAAATAAATAAATTTTCACCAAACAATCCTTATTATAACATATCATGAAGTTAATTAAAACTTTAAGCAAACTAATTACGGAAGTTGCATCTATTGATGATGTTCAAAAAAGCATCAAGCAAAAAAATGTAATCACTATTAATTACCAAGGTGATGAGTACGGTAAAGGATATCGTGACATTGAACCAGTTTGCTTAGGTATTAGTAAAAAAGGTAATATGGTATTGAGAGCTTGGGAAAGACAAGGAGCATCACACTCAAATAAAGTTGAGGGCAACCCAATTCCAGGTTGGAGGATGTTTAGATTAGATAAAATATTGACTTATGCTTTACAAGGGGATAAGTTTAATGAAGTCAGACCTTTATATAACCCTAACGGTGACAATTCAATGGTTAGAGTTATTGTAAACGCAAAATTTGACGATAACACTGAAAACTTAGCATAGTATGTCAAACGATTTAATGCAAAAATTAGCAATATCAAAAAAAATAATGGACGTTCATTCAGGTATACAAAGAGGAACCGCAACACCATCAATGCCTATGGTAGAAAATTTTGAAACACCAAACGCATCTTACAATATTCCACAAGAATATATGGGTGAAATTTCACAACCAAAACCAAATTTTGACCCAACACAACCATTAGATGAAAGTAGAATTAAAAATTCAAAACTACCTGATGAAATTAAAAGACTAATGATTGAACAACCGATAGTTCAACCAAGTTCTATGGGTGGTAGTGCAGCAATTAGTGATGATATTATTGAGGGAGCTCAAAGATTAATGAATATAAATAAAAACACATCTACTCAACAACCACAATCAGTTAAGATTCCAACAACTAACCAACAACAATCATCTCCATATAATTTCAATATGAATGAAATGAAATCTATGATACGCGATGTAGTAAGAGACACAGTAAGAGACGTTGTAAGAGAAGAACTAAAAGAAGCCGGAATGTTAGTAGAATCCACAAGTAATTCTAACGATACAATACAATTTAAAGTGGGTAATCACTTGTTTGTTGGTAAAGTAAACAAGATTAAAAAACTACAATAAATAAATAACATTGTAATGTTAATCCACTCTCAAAAGGGGTGGATTTTTTATTTTAAATACATTACTTTTATTATAAAAAAAATAATATGAGTAAAATAAAAGTTTTAGTATTACCGTCAGACAAAACGGGAGTTGGGAAATTTAGAAGTGTTGACCCACATGTCTGTCTACAAAATAATCACGCGGATGAATTTCATATTGATATTGATTACGAACCAAAAGTTAATGATTTAAACTATTGGAAACAATACGATATAGTTCATTTCCACAGAACGGTTGGTCATGATTATGAAAACTCAGTTAACTTAATTCAAAAATTAAATAATTTAGGTATCGTCACTATAATGGACTTAGATGATTATTGGTTACCAACAAAAGAGCATCCAGTTCATCAAATGGTTATACAAACAGAATTACATAAAAAAATTATTAATAACCTAAAAGTTGCTGGTCATGTTACCACAACTACATCTATTTTTGCAAAAGAAATATCTAAATTTAATAAAAATGTTTACGTACTTCCAAATGCGATTAATCCAAAAGAACCTCAATTTAATGCTAAAACTGAACCATCCGATAAGTTAAGATTTGGTTGGTTAGGTGGTTCATCTCACCTTCACGATTTAAAACTTTTAGATGGAACTATGAATAAATTAACACCATTAAAAGATAAATTTAGTATGTATCTTTGTGGTTTTGATATTAGAGGAACGGTTACTGAAATCAATCAACAAACAGGTGAACAAAAACAACGTGATATTAAACCTGAAGAGACTGTTTGGTCAAGATATGAAGAAATATTTACTGATAATTACAAATTAGTTAATCCATCACATAAAGATTTTTTAATGAAATTTGTTGAAGAAGAATATAAATCAGATGAATTACCTTTCTATAATAGAGTTTGGACTAAACCAGTAACAAGTTATGCTAATAACTATAAATGGTTTGATGTATCATTAGCCCCAATTAAAAATCACATTTTTAATAGAGTTAAATCACAATTAAAAGTAATTGAGGCGGGATTCTATAAAAAAGCAATCATCGCCTCTAATGTTGGTCCATATACTGTCGATTTAAAACACGCTATGAAAAATGGTGAATTTACAGATGGTAATGCATTACTTGTTGATGAAGCAAGAAGTCATAGTGATTGGGCTAAATACATGAAAAAATTAATCGATAACCCTAACTTCGCATACGATTTAGGTCAAAGATTGTATGAAACAGTTAAAGACACATATGATTTAAATAAAGTAACAAGAGATAGAGCAGAATTATATAAATCCTTAGTAAAATGATAAACATACCTATTAACAAAATTTTATTTTTAGATATCGAGACTGTCGGTATTTGTAAAGATTGGAGCACTTGTCAAAACACCAATCCAAAAATTGCAGAACAATTTGTTAAATACTTTGATTGGTTTTTAAAACGTTTCCCTGAAGACGATGTAGAAACAAACGGGTTGGAAGATGAAATGCAAAAAATGAATGATGTATATGCAAAAAGAACTGCACTAGTTCCTGAATTTGCGAAAATTGTTTGTGTGTCTGTCGCATTTGTTATGGAGAATGGAGAAGTTAAAAAACAAAGTTTTTCAGGTGATAATGAACATGACTTACTAATGGAAGTAAGAACCCTTTTAGATAGATGTAGTAAATTAGATTTCTATCTATGTGGGCATAACCTAAAGAACTTTGATATACCTATGTTGGCAAAACGTATGATTATTAATGGTATTAGACCATCCAAAATGTTACCTTCATACGATACTAAGCCTTGGGAAGTTAAAGCGATTGACACTAAAGAAATTTGGCAATACGGAGCCTACTCATCAATTGGTTCATTAGATTTGATGTGTGCCTGTTTAGAAATACCTACCCCTAAAGACGGACCCATAAATGGTGGTATGGTTCACGAAGCTTACTGGTCACACAATAGATTAACTGAAATTGTAGAATATTGCGAAAAAGATGTCGAAGTATTAATAAACGGAATTTTAAAATTAAAATCATTAAAATAATATGTTTAAAGAAATTAAAGAAGCTAGAGAACAATTTAAAATGTTAAAAGACCTACAATCTAAAATAGGTAATATTGACATGAATAACCCTGAAGAAATGTTAAAATCAATGGGGTTTAATCTAAACGATATAAATAAACATTTTGAAGAAATTGATGATGAAATGTCATCAGATTATATGAAAGTAAATTTAAACTATGTAAATGATAGTGAAAATAAAAATCCTTCTTATGTTTATGATTATGATTCAGGTTT
>Ga0315900_10003640_pt1 | contig 22352 bp, 18 predicted proteins | sample LakEriMetagenome_FD_203521 | JGI IMG/M metagenome (GOLD analysis project Ga0315900, IMG submission 203521) | Freshwater fungal communities from buoy surface, Lake Erie, Ohio, United States - Buoy 12 MA114 | ecosystem: Environmental > Aquatic > Freshwater > Lake > Lake biofilm | place: USA: Lake... | reverse complement strand
GGGAGCCGGCGTAGGTGGCCAGCGGAGGCAGGATGCCGGAGCGCCAGCCACCTCCGAGTGAACGGAGCCCAGGATGGGCGCAGTGAACGTCCGGCGACGGGGCACGGGGGAGCCTGCAGCCGGCGCGCGCGCACCCGTCACAACCAGATGTGCAGCCGGCCGTCGAGCATGTCGGGAATCTTCCTGGCGAGCGTCCGCCGGATGCGGTCGTCGGTGTACCGCGTGGAGAAGTGCGTGGCGATCACCACCTCGTTGTGAAACCGCTCCCGCCGCGCGAGCAGGTCGTCGAGGTGCATGTGGCCGAACTTGTGGATCTTCTCCTTGCGGTGCGAATGGGCCACGAAGGTCAGTTCCGTGATCAGGATCATGGCCTCGAACATCGCCGGGCAGCGGTCGAGCCCCTCCGGGGCGCTGTCGCCCAGATAGGCCACCAGCGGCGTCCGCACCTCGTGCGTCACATCCACGCCCGAGAGCCGCAGGTCACGGATCTTGTCGCCCGGCAGGCCCTGGTACTCGTGCTTGAGCTTGCGGCGCCGCTCCCAGACGACGAAGCCCACGCTCGGCAGCGTATGGCAGGTGGGCGACACGGTGACGACGTGCTCGCGGGAGAGCTCGATCTCCTCGCCCGGCCGGGCGGGAAGGAGCGTGCACGGCAGCCGGCCGCGGTCGAGCCGCGACACGGCCCGGAGGAGCTTCTCGATCGGCTCGATGGCCGACTCCGGCAGATAGATGGTGGGCGGCTCCATCTTCATCATCCGCCGCCGGGCCACGTAGACCGGCAGGGCGGCGATGTGGTCGAGGTGGGTGTGGGTCACGAACCAGGTGCTCGTGGCCATGAAGCCCCAGGGCTGGGCGCCGAGATCGAAGCCGAGCTTCAGCTCCGGGATCCGCCAGCAGCTCTGCACGGCGGCGCGGGAATAGCCCTCGACGGTGAGCCCCTTGTGGACGAGCGTGCGAAACGGCGCGTTGTCGATCATGCTGATTCCGGTGACGACACGACGGTGATCGGCGGCTGGGCCGCGGGCCGCTCCAGCCAGATCTCCTCGAACAGCCGCTCCTGCCGCGTGGCGAGCCGGCCGCGGCGGACCAGTTCGAGCACCGCCAGGAAGATGCCGACGACCCGCGATTTGGGCATATCGTCATCGAAGAGTTCGCTGAACGCCACCCTGCCCTGCTCCTGCACGAGCGATTCGACCCGTTCGATGTGCCGCTCGATCGGCGTGTCGTCGTGGATGATCTGCCGCGGCCGGCGCTTCTCGCGCTTGCGGAGAACCCGCGACATCGCCCCCACGAGGTCCCAGACGTGCACGTCGGCGATCGTCACCGGCGCCGGCTCGCCCCCGGCGGAGGCCGGCTCGGAGGCGACCCGCGGAAACCGCAGCTCCCACTGCCGGGCCCGGTCTTCGAGGATCGCGGCCGCGTCGCGAAACTGCTTGTATTCGAGGAGCCGCTGCACGAGGTCCTCGCGAACGAGCTCCACCGGTTCCTCCGTCTCCTCGGGCCGCGGCACGAGCGCCCGAGCCTTGATCTCCAGGAGCACGCTGGCGAGCTCCACGAACTCGCCCACCTGGTCGATCGCCAGGTCCTGGAGCACGTCGAGGTAGGCGACGAACTCCGTCGCGATCCTGGCGATCGGCACCTCGGTCACGTCCACCTCGTGCTTCTTCACGAGATAGAGCAGGAGGTCCAGCGGACCGGAGAAGACTTCGAGATCGACCTTGAATTCCACGCCCTGCCTCTGCCGCTGCCTTCCGGATGCCAGTTCCGGTAGTCTGGCATTATGGACCACCGGCACCAACGGCAGATCGAGACGCTCTGGGCCCCATGGCGGCTGGGCTACGTGCAGGGCCGCGACCACGGCGATCCGGCGGCGGATGTGCGGCCGACTCGCTGGCGGGACGGCGCCGACGAGGCCTGCTTCCTCTGCCGGGCGGCGGCAGCCGATCCGGCCCACGACCGGGCCCTGGGGGTCGTCGAGCGGACGCCCCAGGCCGTGGTCGTCATCAACCGTTTCCCCTATTCGAACGGCCACCTGCTCGTGGCCCCGCTCGACCATCGGCCGACGCTCGCCGCGCTCGACGACGCCCAGCTGCTCGCCCTGCAGCAGCGGCTCATCTTCTGGTGCGGCGTGATGGAGCGGACGATGCAGGCCCAGGGCTTCAACGTCGGGCTCAACCTGGGATCCGTGGCCGGCGCCGGCCTGCCCGGCCATCTCCACTGGCACGTGGTGCCCCGCTGGGCCGGCGACGTGAACTTCATGCCCGCCCTCGCCGGTGTCCGCGTGCTGCCGCAGGCGCTCGACGCCCTGTGGGAGCAGCTCACCGCCGCGGAGCATCGCCCATGAAGCCGCTCGATTGGCGGGAGCGGGAGCGACTCCTCCTCGCTCCATGGGCGATGCATGCGGCCGACTCGGCCGGCCGGGTCCACCCCGAGCCGCCGCATCCCTTCCGCAGTCCCTACCAGCGCGACCGCGACCGGATCGTCCACTCGGCCGCGTTCCGGCGGCTCGCCCACAAGACGCAGGTCTTCACCGGCTACCACGGCGACTACCACCGCAGCCGGCTCACGCACACGCTGGAGGTGACGAGCATCGCCCGCACGTTGGCCCGGGCGCTGGGCCTCAACGAGGACCTCGTCGAGACGCTCGCCCTCGGCCACGACATCGGCCATCCGCCGCTGGGACACGCCGGCGAGGACACGCTCGCGGAGCTGCTCGCCGCCGACGGCGGCTTCAGCCACAACGCCCAGGCCCTGCGGATCATGGAGTTCCTCGAGCACCGCTACCCGGAGTTCCCCGGGCTCAACCTCTCCCGCGAGGTGCTCGACGCCCAAGCGACCCGGAAGAAGGACGGCACCGCGCCCGCCCCGCTCTTGGAGACGCAGGTGGTGGATGCCGCCGACTCGATCGCCTACGACACGCACGACGCCGACGACGCGGTCGAACTCGGCCTGGTGCGCATGAACGACCTGCTCGAGCTGCCGCTCGTCGCCGAGGCCGCCGCCCGCGTGGCGGAACGGGACGGGCGGCTGGAGGGCGCCGAACTGCGGCACAGGGTGCTTCACGAACTGGTCGACATGCAGGTCGTCGGCCTCATCGAGCACACCCGGGCCACGCTCACAACCGCGGGCATCGACTCCGTGGCCGCCGTCCGCGCGGCATGGCGCGGCCCCGACGGCCGCGGGAACCGGCGGCTTGTCGCGCACGAACCGGGCGTCGCCGCGGGCAAGCGGCAGCTGGAAAAGTTCCTCTTCGAACGGGTCTACCGCAGCGACCGCGTGCTCGCCGTCCGCGTCCCGGCCCAGCAGCGGCTGGCGGGGCTCTTCGAGTGGTACTGCGGCCATCCCGACGCGCTGCCGGCGGGTTTCCGCCGGCGGGCGGAGGAGTTCGGCCTGCGCCGCAGCGTGGCCGACTACATCGCCGGCATGACCGACCGCTTCCTCGAGCACGACCACACCCGCCGCCTGGGAACTGTCTAAGGCTTCCCCACGAGCCTTGCGCGCCGCAGGCAGCAGGTTGGGTTTGGTGGTGCGCGGAGTCATTCACCAGAGCGTCGCTGCTGCGGGGATCGAGCTGCGAATCGTGTTTTGACGACCCGTGAACAGGGGATCGGTGCCGTCACCGGTCCAAGAAGCCCCGGGCGGGAGCCCGGGGACTCCGGGCACGACGACCGTCCCGCCGTCCCGCCGTCCATGCTGGCAGGCTTGGCGCGATTCATCCTTTCAGGGTCCCGTCGCATGGTCCCCGGGAAGGTACGTTACCCGGTGTCCCCCGGCTTCCGCCGGGGGCTTTTTGTGTGAGCGCCAGGCCCGGAGGGCCGGGTTGATTATGCGCGGGCGGCGGCCCGCAAAGCGAACTGCGGCACGATGCCGCAGGTTCGCGTCCATCATCCCCCGGCCGCCGGCATGGTAACCTTGCATGCCCGCCTGCTCGTCTCATCTTTCGTTGCCGTCGTTCGTGAAGTCATGGCCCTCGTCGTTCTGCGCGCGATCTTCGTGATGGTCTCGATCGGCATCGCCGTCCTGATCTTCAATTCGGCGTGGATGAGCGAGGCGCCGCAGTGGGTGCCCTGGGCCGTGCTCGCCGGCATGATCGCCCTGCCGCTGGCGGTGATGGGGATCGACGGCGCGATCCGCCGCAAGAACCTGACCACGATCACGGCCGTCTATTTCGGGCTGCTCGTGGGCGTGATGCTGACCTACATCACGATGCTGGCCCTGTCGCCGATGCTGCCGCTCAACCGCAGCCATCCGGCCTGGGCCTGGCTGCCGCTGATCCTGGGGTCCGTGCTGTGCTACATCTGCACGAGCCTGTTGCTGCAGACCCGCGACGACTTCCGCTTCCTGATCCCGTTCGTGGAGTTCGCCCGCGACGTGCGCGGCCTGCGGCCCAACGTCCTCGACGCGGCGGCGATCATCGACGGCCGGATCGCCGATCTCGCCGAGGCGGGCGTGTTCGAGAGCCGTTTCGTGGTGCCGTCGTTCGTTCTCGACGAGCTGCAGGTGGCGGCCGACTCATCCGACCGGCAGCGGCGGTTCCGTGGCCGCCGTGGCCTGGACGTGCTCACCCGGCTGCGGACCAACAAGACGATCGAGATCGACGTCGTGACTCCGGGCGACGACGCCGACGAAGATGCCTCGCCCGAGTCGCGGGTCGTGGCGCTGGCCGGCCGTCTCGGTGGCCGACTGGTCACCAACGACGCCACCGTCGTGAAACTGGCGGGCGTGCGGGCGGTGCCCGCGATCAACGTCAACGACGTGGCGGTGGCCCTCAAGCCCAGCTTCGTGCCCGGCGACGCGCTGGCGGTGCGGCTCGTCAAGCAGGGCGAGGAGCCCGACCAGGGCGTCGGCTATCTCGACGACGGCACGATGGTCGTGGTCGAGAACGGCCGCGACCAGATCGGCCGCACGGTGCAGGTGCACGTCACGAGCACGCTGCAGACCACGGCTGGCCGCCTTGTCTTCGCCCGGCCCGAGATCGCACGGCTTTAATTGGCCGCCGTCCCGTCCCGTATCTGGCATCCTTTTTCCGGACATCCGCGACCATGGCCGGACCGAGAACAGACATCACGGCGGCGACGTGTCTGGCATGGATCGGGCTGCTCGCCGCCGCGCACGCGGCTGACCATCCCGGACGTGAGATCTACGTCGCCCACTGCGCTCGCTGTCATGGGGCCGACGGCCGCGGCACGCCCGCCGTGCCCGACCCGCTCGTGGGTGACCTGTCCGTCAACCAACTCGCCGCGGTCATCGACAGGACGATGCCGGAGGACGATCCTACGCGGGTTCAAGCCGCAGCCGCCCGCCACGTGGCCGAATATGTGCATGAAACCTTCTATTCACCCATCGCCCGTGACCGCAACCGCCCCGCCCGGGCGGAACTCTGCCGGCTGACGGCCCGGCAGCACCGCACCGTCGTCGCCGACCTGATCGGCGGTTTCCGCGGCCCCGCGCCACCACTCGACGACCAGCGGGGCCTGCGGGGCGAATACTTTCACGGTCGCCGATTCGCGCCGGAGGACCTGGTCTTCGCCGAGATCGATCCGGAAGTCGACTTCGACTTCGGCGTCGAGGGGCCGGATCCGGAGCGGTTCAAGCCGAACCGGTTCGCGATTCGCTGGACCGGAGCGATCGTGCCCGAAGAGACCGGCCGCCACGAGTTCGTGATCCGCAGCCAACATTCGGTGCGGCTATACGTCAACCATGCCGAAGGCGATCGGCCGCTCATCGACGGCTACGTGCAATCCGGGGATGGCACCGAGCACCGCGGCTCTGTCTTCCTGCTCGGCGGCCGGCCCTACCCGCTGCGGCTGGAGTTCGCCAAGGCCCACCATGGCGTCGCCGACAAGTCGCGGGAGCCGTTCGCCGCGGCTTCGATCCGCCTGCTCTGGAAGCCGCCGCACGGCACGCTCGAGCCGATTGCGGAACGCTGCCTGATCCCCCACGATGCCCCGCCGGTGTTCGTGCTCGACACCCCGTTCCCGCCCGACGACCGCTCGCTCGGCTACGAGCGCGGCTCGGCGGTGTCGCCGGAATGGTTCGCCGCGGCGACCGCCGCGGCAGTCGCCACCGCCGACGAGGTGCTTCGGCATGCGGATCGCTTTGCCGGCACGCGACCCGGCGCAGCCGATCGTGCCGCGCGGCTGCGTGCCTGGGCGGCCATGTTCGCCGAGCGGGCGTTGCGTGGGCCCCTCGACCCGGAAACGGCGGCGCTGCTGCTGGACCGCCCGTTCACCGCTGCGCCCGACGCCGACACCGGGCTGAAACGGGCGGTCTTGGGTGTCCTCTGCTCGACGCGGTTCCTGTTTCCCATCGGCACCGGCACGCAGCCCGCGGTCGATCCCCATGCGACGGCGGCCCGTCTGGCCCTCGGGCTGTGGGATTCACTTCCGGACGCGACCCTGCGCAACGCCGCCGCCCGGGGCACCTTGGCGACGCCCGCCCAGGTCCGCGGGCAGGCCGAGCGGATGGTGGGTGACCGGCGGACGCGGGCCAAGGTTCGCGACGTCCTGCTGGCCTGGCTGCAGGTCGATCACGGTCCCGAGATCGTCAAGGACCAGGCGTCATATCCCGGCTGGAGTGACGCCGTGGCGGCCGACCTGCGAACGAGCCTCGTGCTCACCCTCGACCAAGCGGTGTGGCACGACGGCGATTTTCGCCGGCTGTTCACGGCCGACGAGACCTATCTCAATGGCCGGCTGGCCGCCGTCTACGGCGTCGACCTGCCAGCTGATGCGCCGTTCCGCCGCATGCCGCTCGACGCGGCGCACCGCGGCGGCGTGCTCTCCCATCCCTACCTGATGAGCGTCTTCTCCCATGCCGACGCGACGTCGCCGATTCATCGCGGCGTGTTCCTCGCGCGACACGTTCTCGGCAACATGCTCAAGCCGCCGGCGGATGCGGTGGCTCCGCTCGCGCCGGACCAGCACCCGGACCTGACCACCCGCGAACGGGTGGCGCTGCAGACGCGGGACGGCGCCTGCCAGACCTGCCACACGATGATCAACCCGCTCGGCTTCGCCCTGGAGGAGTTCGACGCCATCGGTCGGTTCCGCACGGCCGAGCCCCGCGGCGGCACGTCCCGTCCGATCGACGCCTCGGGCTCCTACCTTCCGCGGGCCGGAACGGCAGCGACCTTCCGGGGCGGCCGTGAGCTCGCCGCCTACGTGGCCTCGAGCCCCGATGCCCACGAGGCCTTCGTGCAGGCCCTGTTTCACGCGCTCGTAAAGCAGCCGGCGCGGGCCTGGGGCCCCGACACGCTCGAACGGTTGACCGCCGCCTTCGCGGCCGAGGGCTTCGAGATCCGGCGGCTGCTGGTCGATATCATGACCGTGGCGGCGTTTCCGCCTGCCGCGCACCCGACCCTCATCCCGGAGGCCACGCCATGACCTGGTCCGCGAATGTGCCACGCCGCGACCTGCTCCGCCGCCTGGGCGTAGGGGCGGCCGCGCTGCCCTTTCTCGGCAACCTGCCCAGCCTCGCCGCCGCGCCGTCCGGCCCCAAACGCCGGCTCGTGATCGTGTTCAGCCCCAATGGAGTCGTGCGCAAGAACTTCTGGCCCGCCCCCGGCCCGCTCGCCGCCGACGCACTCCCGGCCATCCTGCAGCCGCTGGCGCCCTGGTGCGACCGGCTGCTGACGCTCCAAGGCGTCAACGACAAGGTCAAGGGAGACGGCGACCACCACATGCGCGGCATCGGCTGCCTGCTCACGGGCATCGAACTCTTTCCCGGCAACATCCAAGGGGGCGGCAACACCCCGGCCGGATGGGCCAGCGGCCTGTCGATCGACCAAGAGATCAAGCACCACCTCCAGGAGCAGCCGGAGACGGCCACGCGGTTCGGCGCACTCGAGTTCGGCGTCCTCGTGCCCAACCGTGCCGACCCCTGGACGCGGCTGGTCTACGCCGGGCCCAACAAGCCCGTGGCCCCGATCGACGATCCGTATCAGATGTTTCACAAACTCTACGGCCAGGCCCGGGATCGCGGGCATCTGGGGAGCGTGCTCGACGAGGTTCGCGACGACCTCACGAAGGTGGCCGCCACCCTACCGGCCGAGGACCGGCGGATCCTCCAAGAGCATGCGGCCCTCGTGCGCGGCTTCGAGCACGAACTGGCCGCCCACCGGGAGACCGTGGGGCACGCCGTCCCCGTGCTCGAGCCGGGCGTCCTCGAGCAGAACGACCAGATGCCGAAGATCAGCCGCATGCAGATCGAGCTCGTCGTTTCGGCGCTTGCCGCCGACTTCGCCCGCGTGGTGACGCTGCAATACACGAACTCCGTCGGCCAGGCCCACATGAAGTGGCTCGGCATCGACGAGGGGCAGCACACGCTCTCCCACGAGCCCAACTCGAACGCCTCCGCCCAGGAGAAGCTCACGAAGATCAACGCCTGGTACGCCGGCGAGATCGCCCAGCTCGCGCAGCGGCTGGCGGAGACGCCCGAGCCGGGCGGCTCGGGGTCGCTCCTCGACCACACCACGATCCTCTGGACCAACGAGCTCGGCGAGGGCAAATCCCATTCGCTCGACGACATCCCCTGGGTGCTCGTCGGCGGCGGTCTGGGGTTCACGACGGGCCGGGCCCTTCAGTTCCCCGGCGTGCCCCACAACCGGCTGCTGCTGTCGCTGGCCCACGCCATGGGCCACACCGAACTGGTCCGGTTCGGCAACCCCGACTACTGTGCCGCCGGCCCGCTCACCGGCCTGGCCTGACGCCGCCGGCGATGGCGGCGGAGGGGCCGGCCTGCGGGCCGCCGCCACCCTGGAAGAAGTTGGTGTGTTGTTTGGGCATCCCGTCAGGATGCGTGCCCGATGCCACGAGCAGCGCGTTGTTGATCCACTCGAAACTGGCATAGATGTCCCTGCAAGCAGTGCTCCACGCCATGCAGCGGCCGCTTCCTGCGTGGCCGCACGCTCGGCGTTGAACCGCCGTGCCGTGGGGGCATACTCTGGTCGATATCCGTCATCAGGCCGGAACTCGTGAACATGCGTCTTCTCCTTCTTCGCCGCGACCCGTTCGACCTGCTCGTGCACGGCAGGCAGCCGTGAACACGACCGCAGGACAGGCACGGGACGAGGAACGCATGGCGGCAACGCTCGTCGCCGCCCGCCGCGTGCTCGTCACCGGCTTCGCGGCGGCAGCCGTGGAGACCGCCGCCCTGGCCTGTGACTTGGCCGAGTCCCTCGGGGCCGCCGTCGATCCGGGCGCCATCGACTGCGGGCAGATTGCGGGGCCGACGATCGCGCGGATCGGCGCGGTCACCGCCGACCCCGGCGAACTCCGCGACCGCGCCGACCTCGTCGTCTTCTGGTTCTGCCCGCCCGAGCAGGCCGCTGCGTTCCGCGCCGCATGCGTCACGCCGGCGACCGCGACCGGCCGCACGCGGCGGGTGCTCGCCGTCGGGCCGACGGCTGCGGCACCGGAAGGCCATGTCGCCGTGCCGCGCGACGATGCCTTCGATCTCGCCCGGCTCCTCCATGCGGCCGCGGCCGGCATCGCCTGCCCGGCGCCAGCGGCGCTCGCCGCCGCATGCGATACCCTCCGCACGGCCCTCGACGCCGCCGGCTGCGTCGCCTTCGTCACCTGCCATGACGACCTGACCGGCCTGGAGCCCTGGAGCCTCGTCGGGCTCGTCCGGACGATCGCCCATCGCACGCCCGCCTTCGAGGTCCCGCTCGGGCCCGGCGGCGCCGGCGCGGCCGTCTGCACGTGGCGGTACGGCGCCGCCGGCGCCATCGCCCGGGCCGATCGGGATGGCGCGGTCTTCCTGCCGTCCGAATGCGATGCGTTGCGGCTCATTGCCCGCGGCGAGGTCGATGCCGTCGTGGCCGCCGGCCCGCTGCCCGACGCGGTCGAGGCGGCGATCGCGGCCCAGGGTCAGGCGCTCACGGTCATCCGCGCGGATGACCAATCACTGCCCCGCCTCCTCGCCGCCTTGCGGGTGCAGGCCGCCGCGGAGGGCCGACCATGACCGCGAAGCCCGCGGGCGCCGGCCGCCTCGTGCTCGCCGGCGGCACGATCCACGACCCGGCGCACGGCCGCGACGGCGTGGTGGATGACATCTGGGTCGACGGCGGCACGATCGTCGCCCCGCCGGGCAATCCGCGGGACTTCGCCCGCATCGACGCCACGGGTCTCGTCGTCATGCCCGGCGGTGTCGATCTGCACAGCCACGTCGCGGGCCCCAAGGTCAACGCCGGCCGGCAGATCGCGCCCCACCTCGCCCGGCAGCGCCGGCCCGGGCCGGCCGCCGTGCCCACGATCCACGCCACCGGCGCCGCCTATGCCGCGCTTGGCTACACGACCGTGTTCGACGCCGCGATCGCACTGGCCGCCGCCGACATCGCCCACCGCGAGCTCACCGAGTTGCCGATCCTCGACAAGGGCATCTATCTGCTGGCCGGCGACGATGCGACCGTGCTCGACGCGCTGGCCCGCGACGACGCGCGGGAGACCGCGCGGCTCGTGGGCGACGCGGTCGCGCGAGGCAAGGGCTGGGCAGTGAAGATCGCCAACCCGGGCGGGCCCGCCTTCTGGAAGCACGGCCGCCGCGGCGACCACCACGACCTCGATACGCCCCTTCCCGATCGGCCGACCCTCACGCCCCGGCTCGTGCTCGAACGGCTCGCCGACGCGGTGGCCTCCCTGGGCCTGCCGCATCCGCTCCACGTGCACACCGCCAACCTCGGCCTCCCCGGCAACTGGCGGACGATGCTCGAAACGATGCGGTCGCTCGCGGGCCGCCGCGCCCACCTGGCCCACGTGCAGTTTCACAGCTACTCCGGCGGCGACCTCGACGAGGGCTCGTTCGGGTCGGGCGTCGCCCCGCTCGTCGAGTTCTTCAACGCCCACGACTCGCTCACGCTCGACGTCGGCCAGATCCTCTTCGGCGACACCGTGGCGATGACGGGCGATGCGGCCGCGGCCGAGCATCTGGCCCACGCCACGGGCGTGTCGTGGATGGCCCACGACCTGCACCTCGAAGGCGGCTGCGGCGTGCTGCCGATCGCCTACAAGGAGACGAGCGTCATCCACGCCTGGCAGTGGGCGATCGGCCTGGAATGGTTTTTGCGGGCGACCGACCCGTGGCGGGTGGCCCTCTCGACCGACCATCCCAATGGCGCCCACTTCACCGCCTACCCGCACCTTATGCAGCTCCTCGGCGACGCGGCCTTCCGCCGCGCGGCGTTCGCGCGGCTGCCGGCCGCGGTCCGCCGCCGCAGCCCGCTCGCGGACATCACCCGCGAATACACCCTCCAGGAGCTGTGCATCGTCACCCGGGCGGCCCCCGCCCGGATGGCCGGCCTGACGGCAAAGGGGCACCTCGGCCCGGGGGCCGACGCCGACATCACTTGTTATCGACCCGATCGCGACCTGGCGACGATGTTTTCCGTGCCGGCCAAGGTCTTCAAGGCGGGGGTCCTCGTGTCGGAGGACGGCCATCTCCGAGCAGCAACTGCCGGTGCCACGCTCGCCGCCCGTGTGGTATAGTACCGCCGGTCGTCTCGCATCCCGGCTGGACAAACGATGACACGCTCGTCCGTTCGACGGACCGCCGTCGCGATCAGCCTCTGCGTCGCGCTCGCGACGGGTGCCGCCCGGGCCGCCGATCGCGCCGCGGGCCTGGCCTTTCGCACCAGCCTCACCGTCGCCGAGGCCCACGACCTCGTCCACGGCCGCCAGGGCTTCGACGTCTGCCTGCCCAATCTGTCCGTCCTGACGCCCGACATCGCCGCGGCTTTGGCGCAGCCGACCGGCTTCTACCGCCTGTCGCTGCCGGCCGTGGAAACGCTCACGCCCGAAACGGCCCGCGCGTTGGCGTACCGCACCGGCGACCTCGACCTGCCGGGCGTGACGTCGCTCACTCCTGAGGCGGCCGCGGCGCTCGCGCCGCACCGTGGCTACCTGTCGCTGTGCGGGCTTTCCTCGCTCACGACCGACGTCGCCACCGCGCTGGCGCGACACTCCGGCCACCTCTGCCTGTCGGGACTCACGGAACTCACTCCCGAGGTGGCGCTGGCGCTGGCCCGGCAGGCCGGCAGACTTTCGCTGCCAGGAATCCCGGCCGTGTCCGTCGTGACCGCGAGCGCCATCGCCCGCCATCGGGGCACGAGCCTCACGCTGGCGGGGCTGACTCATCTTCCGGCCGATGTCGCGGATGCCCTCGCCACCCACCGCGGCACGCTCATCCTGCCGCGGCTCGCGGCGCTCCCCGCCGACACGGCCGCCGCGCTCGCCCGCCATGTCGGGCCGCTGACACTCGACGGCCTCGGCACGCTGTCCGTCGAGGCGGCGGCGGCCCTGGCCTCCCATGACGGCACGCTCACGCTGCGGGGCCTCTCGGTGCTGCCGCCGGCCGTCGCGGCGGCTCTGGCGGCCCACCAGGGCACGCTGTCGCTGCCGGGTATCCATCTGCTCACCGCCGACGTCGCAGCCGCATTCGCCCTGCACCGTGGCGTGCTCTGCCTCCCGAGCGTCGCCATGCTCTCGGCGGCCGCCGCCGAGTCGTTGGCGATGCATCGTGGCGGGCTCGTGCTCTCGGGCCTGACCACGCTCGGCCCCGACGCCGCCCGGGCGCTCGCGGGGCACGATGGCGAGATCGACCTCTACACGCTCGCGCAGTCGGCCGCCGTCGACTCCGTCGAGCTCGCGCGGCTCCTGACCGCAAAAATCCGCCTCCTGTCGCTGCCCAAAGTGCTGCGGCTTGACGCCACCGATGCGGTCGCCATCGCCGACACGCTGGCCCGGAGCTCCGGTTCCGTTTCGTTGCCCAACCTCAAGGCGGCCTCGCCCGCGACCGTGGCGGCGCTCCTCGCCGGCGGGAACGTCGCGATCCCGCCGCTCGACGAGATCGAAGTGCTCGCCGAGCCGTCAGCCGGCGAGCCGCTCGTGCAGGGCGACGTGGGCGGCGACTGACGCCGCGGCGGGAAAGCATTCCGCCGCCCGCGCCGCTCCGGCCGCCGCCATGCGGGCGGCCTGCGATTCCTCCTCCAGGATCTTGAAGGCCCGCCGCGGAAACTCGCTCTCCGGCAGCGGCGGTGGGATCCAGCCGGTCTCGCCATCGACGACGAGTTGGCGGGCCGCGTCGCTCGCGACGGCGACGACCGGCACGCCACCGGCCATGGCGTCGAGCACCGCGCCTCCCAGCGCCACCGTGCCCGACTGCCACACGAGCCGCACCTGCCCAAACAGTTCGGGCAGCAGGCCGCAGTGCGGCACGACGACGAGCCTTTCGGCGACCTCGTGCACGCGGGCCCGCCGATGCACGCGCGCGTGCATCGGCCCGGCCCCGACGAGCACATGCTGGAGATCCTTGCGGACCACGCCGAGCTGATCCATGGCCCACACCAGCCGCTCCAGTCGCGTGTCCGCCTCCAGCGGTGCCACGCACAACGTCCACTGTCGCGCCGGATCGAGTCCCAGTGCGGCGGCGATCGCCCCCCGCGACAGCCCGCGGCCCGACGGCGGCGCGATGCCGGGAGCGATGGGCTCGATCCGTCCGGCGGCGACCCCGAGCCGACGGCACGACTCGGCCGCCCCGGGGGATGCGGCGACCACGCGATCGAGCCGCCGCAGGCCGGCCGCGACGAGGCCGCCGCCCGCCGGCCGTGCCAGCCAGCCCACCAGCCGCACCGCCGGCGCGACGAGCCGGACCGCCGGCATGGTCGCGATCTGCGACCGCCCCCAGGCGGTCACGACGGCCGGCCGCAGCCGAGCGACGAGCGCCGCCAAGGCGCCGGCGGCCGCCGCATCGACGACCGGGCGGTGGCCCACACGATGGACCGAGCAGCCGGCTGCGGCCAGCCGCTCGGCAAGGCCGCCGCCTGTCGTCGTCAGCGCCACGTGCAGGTCGCAGCCCGCGGCCCGCAGCCCCGCGGCGACCAGTTCGACCTGACTGCCGGTGCCGACCGGATCAAGCCCGCGAGAGACCAGCAGGATCGGCTTGCGGTGCAGGTTCGGCATCGTGCGATCGTTGCCCGGCACGGGCGGCGGCGATGTCGGCGGAATCGAGGGCCGCGAGGTAGGGCAGATGCCGCCAGGCGCCGTCGAAGTCGAGACCATACCCGACCACGAACGCATCGGGAATGTCGAAACCGACGAAGTCGGGCTGCATGGCGACTTCCGCACGACCGGCCTTCCGCAGGAGAACGAGCGACCGCACGCGGGCGGCGCCCCGGCGGCGGAGCTCCCGCACCAGGGCCGCGAGCGTCCGTCCCGTGTCGAAGATGTCGTCGACGAGCAGCACCTCCTGACCGGCGAGGTCGGGCAGGAGGTCGAGGCGGATTTCCAGGGTGCCGGGCGCGGTTGCCGTGCCGCGGTAGCTACTGGCCCAGACCATGCTGACCTGAACCGGGCCCTCGAGCCTGCGGATCAAGTCCGAGACCAGCACGAGACCGCCCGTCAGCACGCCGACCACCGTCAGCGGACGGGGGCCGAACTCCTGGCGGACGGCGGCGGCGAGTCGATCGATACCGGCGGCCAGATCCGCGGCGGAGAGCAGAACGTCCACGATGTCGGCCCCACGAACGGGAAAGCCGCCGCCGAAACCCCATGCCGCGGCGGCGGCCGCAGGATACCCGACCATCGGCTGCCGCGCCGCTGCCGGCGGCGGGCATCAGGGGAGACGAATCCCGACGTCATCGCCTCGGGTGGAACCCTCCTCGACCACACGTTCATCCTTCTCGGCGCTGGCCAGCCGGCCAGCCACGTCGGCACGGTGTCGTGTTCGCCGGCCCGCGGGAGAATCCGTCTCCTCCATCGGGATGCCGGGGGGGCACGACGCCAGGGCGAACGCCGCTGGCCCGGCTGATTGACGCGACTTCCGCAGTGAAGTAGGTTGCCTTGCGACCGTGCATGCGAAGATCCGGACGACCACTCGCAGCGGAGATTCAATGAGCGACGCAAGGAACGTTTCTGTGGCTGTTGTTTCATCGCGGCGACGGACCCGCCGCACGAGCAGGCTGCTGGCGTGGTGTGGGCTCTGGTTCATGTCCTCCATCCTGGCCGCCGTCGTGGCCGGCCAGGCTTGGGCGGCTGATCCGCCGACCGATCCGTTCGCGTCGCGTGATGTCGCTCCGGGCTGGTCGCTCGTTTATATCGGCAAGGGAGAGCAGCGGCGGCTCGAACGACCGCTCCAGGCAGAGTTCGCCGGTGGCGCGTTCACGTTGCGGACCGATTCGGGAACGCTGTTCTTCAAGCGTTCGGACGAGGCGGATGGTTTCGGCTTCGTGCATCAACCGCTCGATGGGGATGGCTCGATCACGGCAAAAGTCACCCGCTTCGAAGATTTCCACGAGTGGGGCGGTGCGGGGGTGATGGTGCGCGACGAGATCAAGCCGCTGGGGCTCTACATGTGCGCGGTGCTGGAAACGGTGAAAACAAAGGAGCCGGCGGACGGCAAGGCGATTGCCGCCTCGATTCGCATGCGGCGGAAGATCAGCAACGAGGGACACCGTGTCTTGCGGCCCGATCACGTGAAACTCCCCGTGTGGCTCAAGGTCGAGCGGCAGGCACAGAAGGTCAGTGCGTTCTACTCGCCCGACGGCAAGGACTGGAAACTGCTCAAGGAGGCGGAGTTCGCTCCGACCCAGAAGGTCCATGCTGGTCTGACGGCCTGGAACCGTGGCGGGAAGGCCGGCACGGTGACGTTCGAAGACGTCCAGGTCCGCGGCACCCGCTGACGAGTCACTGCCGCCGCGGAATCTGCGGAGGCATGGGGTGCCCAAAGAGTTCGCGTCTATCGTCAGGTTTCGGAATCAAGACCCTCTCAATCTCGCGGAGTGATGCGACCATGATTCGAACGGCTTTCATGCTTCTGGTGTGCGGCTTGGCGATGGCGTTCGGCACCGCCGTGCCCGCGATGGCGCAGAAACAAGGGAAGCCGACACCGCCCACGGCAGCGGAGGAATGGCCTTCGATCGAAGGAAAATGGCACGTGCTCATGGGCCACGAGGCCGACAAGAATCTGGTCGATCGGCCGGAGTACAAGAAATCGGTGGTGACGATCAGCGACAAGCAGTTGCAGTGGAGTGCCGCCGACGGGAAGTCGCTGTTCTCGGCTGCATGCACCTGGAAGCTGGTCGCCAGCCCGCAGTGGGAGGTTGACCTGACCCCGGAGGGTGGATCGCCGGAGGGTGCCACGCTGCCCGGAATCGCCACGTTGTTCGACAAGGACATTCTCAAGATCTCATGGCGACGAAAGAACCTGGAAAAGGGCCGCCCGACCAAGTTTAACGGGGGGGTCGAACAGGCCTACCTGTTGCTGTCGCGCCAGCCGCTCGGAAACCCACCCGCCAAGCCGGACCTCGTGGGCGAATGGCAACTGCTCACCGTCCTCGACGACGCCAACGACAAGTTCGGCCGGGGCCGCGGTACCAGCGTCGCGACCTTCGAGGCTGACTCGTTCGCCTGGAAGCCGACCAAGCAGGGGGTAAAGTTTGGTGGCGGCTACACGCTCGATCATTCGACGCGGCCGACCCGGATCAAGTTCAACATCAACGTGCCGCCGCCGGGCTCGGGCGCTACACCGACGCCCCGCGACGGATTCGTGGCCGGCGTGGTCGAGTTCCTGGATGAAGACACGGTGCAGTTGTGCTACCGCGAAAGCGGCTGGCGGGAATCCGCTCCGCAGGAATCCCGTTATCCGCAAGGGTTTTTCTCGGACGGCGACATGAACATGTGGATTTTTCGGCGTCCGAAGCCGTAGCCACCGGTCGCTTCGAAACACCGTCGGTGTCGAGTTTCTGAATCGAGCCCCTCCCAAGGAGTGATGCAACCATGTTTCAAAAGGCCTTCATGCTTCTCGTGTGCGGCTTGGCGATGGCGTACGGCACCGCGGTGCCGGTGATGGCGCAGAAACAAGGGAAGCCGACGCCGCCGACGGCGGAGGAGGAATGGCCTTCGATCGCGGGAAAATGGCACGTGCTCATGGGCCATGAGGACAAGAATCTGGTCGATCGGCCGGAGTACAAGAAATCGGTGGTGACGATCAGCGACAAGCAGTTGCAGTGGAATGCCGCCGACGGGAAGTCGCTGTTCTCGGCCGCGTGCAAGTGGAATCAGGTCGCCAGTCCGCAGTGGCAGGTTGACCTGACGCCGGAGGGTGGAGCGCCGGAGGGTGCCACCCTGCCGGGAATCGCCACGTTGTTCGACAAGGATATTCTCAAGATCTCATGGCGCCGGAAGAACCTGGAAAAGGGCCGCCCGACCAGCTTTAGCGGTGGACCCGAACAGATGTACCTGTTGCTGTCACGCCAGCCGCTCGGAAGCCCGCCCGCCAAGCCGGCCCTCATTGGCGAATGGCAGTTGCTTACCGTCCTCGACGACTCAATGGACAAGTTTGGCCGGGGCCGCGCCACGAGCGTCGCGGCCTTCGAGGCTGACTCGTTCGCGTGGAAGCCGACCAAGGAGTCGGTGAAGTATGCCGGCGGCTACACGCTCGATCCTTCGACGCAGCCGACGCGAATCCAGCTCAACGTCACCTTGCCACCTCCGGGCAAGGGCGCTTCACCGACGCCCCTCGACGGATTCGTGGCCGGGGTGGTCGAGTTCCTGGACGAAGACACGGTGCAGCTGTGCTTCCGCGAAAGCGGCTGGCGAGAATCCGATCCCCGGGAATCCCGGTATCCGCAAGGGTTTTACTCGGACGGCGGCTTGAACTTGTGGATTTTTCGGCGTCCGAAGCCGTAGCCACCGGTCGCTCGACGACGCGGTTGGCCACCGGTCGTGTGGCCCCGGCAGCGGGTATCATGCAGGGCAGTCGCGCCTGCACCCGTCCCGCCACCCCATGACCGCCCCGTCGCCCCACTGGTCAACCGTCGCGATCGCCGGCCGGGAATGCGACGTCTTCGCCCCGCCCGATCCCCTCCCGGGCCGAGCGCTCCTCTATCTGCACGACCTCCACGGCGAGTCGCCGCAGGCGTGCCCAACGCTGCGGGCCGCCATCGAAGCGGCCCGACTGCCCGTGATCGCGCCGCGGGCCGGACGCTGCTGGTGGCTCGATCGACCGATGCCCGGCTTCGACGCGGTCCTGACGCCGGAGCGATTCATCGTCGACCAGGTACGGCCGGAGATCGAACGGCGGCTCGGGGTGCGGCCGCCGGGCATCGCCGTCATGGGCATCGGCATGGGCGGCCAGGGTGCGTTGCGGCTTTCCTACCGGCATCCGGCGGTCTTTCCGGTGGCGGCCGCGATCGCCCCCGCGATCGACTTCCATCGCGGGATGCGCGAGGCGGCCGAGCGGGCCGACGGTGAGCTCTTCGACACCCTGTGGGAAGCCTTCGGCGACGTCGAGCGGGCCCGCCAGGACACGGCGATCCTCCACGTGCATCCGCTCAACTGGCCGCGGCACCAGTTCTTCGCCAGCGATCCGGCCGACCCGCACTGGCACGACGGCGCCGACCGGCTCCACGGCAAGCTCGTGGCCCTCGGCATCCCGCATGCCGCCCTGCTCGAACCCCGCGCCGACTTCGCCGCCGCGGCCTCCGTGGAAGCCATGCGCTTCGTGCTGGCCGCGCTCGAGCAGGAATCCCGCCGCCTACCCGGCGGCTGATGTTTCCGGCGGTCTCTGACCGTCGCATGCCCCCTCTGTAGCGGCGGTCTCTGACCGTCGTATGCCCGCTCTGTAGCGGCGGTCTCTGACCGTCGTATGCCCGCTCTGTAGCGGCGGTCTCTGACCGTCGTATGCCCGCTCTGTAGCGGCGGTCTCTGACCGTCGTTCCCCGGCTTCCGCCGGGGGGACACCGGGCACGAAAACCAACCCGTCGTCCATGCCGCTAGGCCCGGCGCAACGTGTCCGCAACAATTCACGTGCCGGGCAACGGCCGGGGCGCGAGCGACGCGGGTCCACCGCCCCCCGGCAGCCCCCTGCCTGGCGTGCCGCCGGGGAGACGATCGAGATCGAGGTAGCGAACGCCCTCCACATCGACGCGATTCTGCCGGATCCAATACAAGATCCTCTCGGAGGCCATCGAGTCGGGCTGGGCGCCGGCCTTGAGCTGGCGGAACAGCTGCGCGTCGGCCCGGCCGTCTCCTTCGAAGACGAGCAGCTCCTTGGCCTCGCTCCACGTCAGCCGGGCGCTGCGGGCCGTGAACGACTCCCCTTCGACGAGCACGTTGCCGCCGGCACCGAGCTCGATCGTCGCCCGGGCCTGCCCGGGCAGGGGCGGCGTCTGCCCTACCGAGAGCACGTCGCTGGCGATCCGCACGACGCCCGCGGCCAGGCCGCCGGGGGCGTGCGGATCGAGCGTGTCGGCCCAGTCGGCGACCGGGCCGTGGATCGCCTCCACCCGCTGGTGGAACTCCATCACGCGGCGATTGAGGTTGCCGCGCATGCCGCGCTGGAAGTCGACGCCGAGGTAGTTGAGCTGATCGGCGCGACGCGGGGCTGCCACCGGCTGCGCGGGCACACCGGCGCCGGGCGGCCCGGCGGGCAGGCTCATGGCGGCCGGCTGACCGAGGCGGGTGCTGGTGAGGCGGCCGGGGCCGGTCCCCGTCACGTCGCCCGTGACGCGGTCGACGACGAGGTCGCGGACGAACAACTGCTCGATCGACTTGCCGCCGTCCGCCTGCGTCGCGCGGCTCTCGATTCGCACCTTGCTTCCGCAGGCGACCCGGACCACGTCGGGCTGCGGCCCGCCGCGCGGAGCGGTCCCGAACTGGAAGGGCTTGTCGAACACGACGTCGAGCGAGCCCGCCTGCACCGTCGTGGCGTCCGTCTTGGCGACGACCTGATCCACGAACCGGGCCGTGAGCCCGTCGAAGTCGAGCCGGCCCTGCCAGGTGACGTCGAGTCTTCCCGGCGGCCCGGCCATCGGTCGCGCCGGACCGGCGATCCCAAACGCCTCCAGGCCGCTGCCGCCGTTCGCCAGGGGCAGCGCGAGTTTGCCGGCACCGTCGACGGTCAGCCGGTTGCGACCGCGGTCGAACTCGACGAGCGGTCCCTCCAGGTCGAGCCCCCTGCCGCGCACCTTCGCGGGGCGGCCCGACACCACCGCCCGCGCGTCGAACCGCTCCGCGCGGGAGAGTTGCAGCTGGTCTCCGACAATCTCGACACCCGGCTCGGCGGCGCCCGCGGCCGGCTGCTCCACGAGGCGCACCTGTCCTTCCAGCGACATGTCCTCGAGGCGGCTGCCCGCGGCCGACATCACGACGAGGCCGCGGACCAGCCCGGCCTGGACGGCGAGTTTGCGATCCGGCGCGGCGGGCTGCGCGACCGGCGCGGCGGGCGTGATCGGCCCGGGGGCCGCGCCGGCGCTGGCCGGTGCCGGGCCGGGCGTGCCGGGCGGTGCGGCCGCGGGCTCGGTGCGGAACCAGAGCTCGAGGCGATCCGTGCGGGCCGCGACCTGCGGCGCATCGGCCTCCACGAGGCCCCGGGCGAGCATCCGGGACGGCCGCACGCGGGACAGATCGGGCCCCGCGGAGGCGGCCGGCTGCGGCGGGGCCGCGGCGTCCTTCACCACGTCGAGCCAGAGGTGCATCTCCGCACTGTTCAACCGTCCGCGAGTCTCGACCGCCACCGTGGCATTCCCGGAGATGGAAACCACGTGACCCGCGCCGTCGGGCCGCATCCGCAGCCACTGCTGCCACGAGGCCTGTGCCGGAGGCGACTTGTCGGTGTGCGCCTTGATCCAGCCGGGACCGACGGCCATCAGCGCTCCCGGATCACCCGGAGGACCGGGACAGTAATCGATCTTCCGGGCCTCCATTTCGGTGCCCTTGGCGACGAGCGACACCGGCTGCTCGCCGTCGAGGAGGATGCGCCGCGTCGCGATCTCGTAGCCCAGTCGCTCGGCGCGGGCCTCGAGCCCCGCACCGCTGCTCTTGGCCACGACAGGACGGCCCTTGGCCTGGATCTCGACCGGCTCGAGGCCACCCCGGCCGGCCCCGGTCGCCGGCGCCGCACCGCCGGCCTCGCGCCGCGCGAGGAGGATGGCCAGCAGGTCGCAGGCGAGCTGGTCGGTCGCCCCGTCCGGTGCCGCCCGCACGACGTCCACGCGATCCTCGAGCGTGATCACGTTGGCTGCGACGTTGAGGCACATGCTGCCGCGGCAACTCACGTGCACCGGTGGCGGCCCCGCGGCCGGCTCGCCCGCCGGCGGCTGGGGCTCGTCCCGCCGGCCTGGCAGCAGCCCGCCGGCCAGACCCTCGAGCCGCATCCGCACGTCGCGGTCGATGCGGATCGAGTCCACGCCGCCGATGTTCGGACCGTGATCGCCGGACTTGCCGTCCGGATTCGCCTGGCGGGGCCGGAGCCGGGCGACGAGCGCACGGCCGCTGCCGCTCGACCGGCCGTAGCGAAACTGCACCATCTCGCTCGTCCGCACCTCCAGTTCTTCCAGCTCGACGTCACGGGTGACGATCTCGATGTCGTCCTCGGCGCCCGGCACCGTGGGCGTGCCCCGGATCGTCACCTGGCCACGCAGGCTGCCACCGATCAGCTTCGCGAGCCGGCCCTGCTTGAGGTCGAGCGGCTCGTCGAACTCCAGTGCCGCCCCCTGCGGCGCCCGCAGCACGAGCGTGCGCCCCACCCCTTCACCGCCGGCCAGGCGATTGCGATCGGGGAGCACGACGAGCGTGCAGGGCACGAGGTGCACGCGGCCGTCGGGCAGCGAGTGGTAGTCCTTGAAGAGCAGCCGCATCTGGCGGCTCTCCAGCATGATCGGGTCCTCACGCTCCCAGGCGCCGGGTGGAAACACGTCGCCCAGCGCCGCCAGCCGCCGGTCGGCGCGGGCCCGGATGGCCGCCGCCTCCTCCGGCGTCATCTCCAGGGCGGCGGCCGCGTCCCGGACCTTCGGCTCGACCCAGGGCACGACGGCCAGCCGGTAGAATCCGGCCGTCGCGAGGACGACGAGGAACACCCGCAGCGTGCGTCCCAGGCGATGTTCCATGGGTCAACCCGTGATCCCGGTGACGGCGGTCAGGAGCGGGCCGTGGCGTAGCGGGCCACGATCGGCGCCCAGCCGCCCCGGGCACCGAGGAGCCGCTCGATCAGCTCCCGCACGGCCCCGCGGCCGCCGGGCAGCCGGGTGACGAGATCCGCGGCCGCGATCAGTTCCGGGCAGGCGTCGGCCACGGCGGCGCCGACGCCGCAGCGGAGCACCACGGGAAGGTCGGGCAGGTCGTCGCCGATGAACGCGGTCTGCTCCCACGAGAGACCGCATTCCGCCACGATCGCGGCGGCGACCTCGAGCTTGTCCTCGACCCCCTGCCGGACGATGCCGATGCCGAGCTCTTCCGCCCGCACCTGCACGATCCGGCTCGAGCGGCCGGTCACGATCCCGGCCCGGCAGCCGGCCCGCTGCCAGAGCCGCAGTCCCAGCCCGTCGCGGATGTTGAACGTCTTCTGCTCGACGCCGT
>Ga0315900_10003639_pt1 | contig 22369 bp, 3 predicted proteins | sample LakEriMetagenome_FD_203521 | JGI IMG/M metagenome (GOLD analysis project Ga0315900, IMG submission 203521) | Freshwater fungal communities from buoy surface, Lake Erie, Ohio, United States - Buoy 12 MA114 | ecosystem: Environmental > Aquatic > Freshwater > Lake > Lake biofilm | place: USA: Lake... | reverse complement strand
GAGGTTCGACTGCTGGCACTGTGCGATACGCTCGGCCCACATTTGGGCCGCTTTCGAGGAAGTAACATTGGGCATAAGCGGGGACTCCTTAAGAGAGCTTGGATAGAAACAAGGGCGCACCTTGAATAAACCCGCTCAGAGCCCCGCGCAGGGAATCCAGATTTCAGGCCCGTGTACGCTTACGTAAAACGGTTGTCCTCAAGCGTTTTCGCCGACTGTCGGTCGGCGTCTTTGGCTGTTGTTAGCCGACAATCGCGAGCGTCGGGCATGGTCAGTACACGGCACAGTGTTCGACGTGTTTGATTTAAATAGATCCCGGACGAATGCTCGCTGTGGGCTAACCTGCTGCCAGACAGTCACGGGTCAGAGCCCCGTGCTACTCAGTGTAAAACGGTTGTCCTCAAGCGTTTTCGCCGACTGTCGGTCGGCGTCTTTGGCTGTTGTTAGCCGACAATCGCGAGCGTCGGGCATGGTCAGTACACGGCACAGTGTTCGACGTGTTTGATTTAAATAGATCCCGGACGAATGTTCGCTGTGGGCTAACCTGCTGCCAGACAGTCACGGGTCAGAGCCCCGTGCTACTCAGTGTAAAACGGTTGTCCTCAAGTGTTCTCGCCGACTGTCGGTCGGCGTCTTTGGCTGTTGTTAGCCGACAAGCGCGAGCGTCGGGCATTGCCAGTACACGGCACAGCGTTCGACATGTTTGATTTAAATAGATCCCGGACGAATGTTCGCTGTGGGCTAACCTGCTGCCTGACGCTGGCGATAGTCGGCGAACGGCCACGGGTCAGAGCCCCGTGCTACTTTCACTTCTCACTTCAAGTGTCCGTCATTGCAATTCTTTGGAAGCTGCTGCTTCGAGTTGCTGCAACCCTTGTCGGTCGGACTGGGTCAGTGGCGATTTCCGAAGAGCGGCAAGATCGATCGTCGGAAGCAATTCATTAGCAAGTTGGGTTTGAGAGGATTTCAAGTAAGCTTGATACAGGTGGAACCGAACCGAGGGCGAATCGTTCTTGGCAAGCAAGGCGCTGAGGATACTGATAGCTTCCTCGTACCTGCCGAGTCTCAAAAGCACGTAGGCTTTGGAGTCCATCAAGGTGGCTTTCGTGCCAACTAATTCAATGGCTCGATTGATCAGCGGTAATGCTTCTTGGGCTTTGGTTGGGCTATCAGCAAGGAGCATCGCGAGGTTATTCAAGGCGATCACATCGTTGGGACGATCTTGAACGATTCGCCGAAATGTTTCGATGGCTTGCGATTCATTCCCTTTCCAAATCCACAGGTCCGCTAAAGATTGTTGGATCTTTCGGTCGTCGCTTTGCGATGCACTGTAGTCCACCAATTCCTTCTGGGCTGTAGCGATCAAGTCCTCGTCGGTGTCTCCTTTTCGAATCAGAAGCGACAGCAGGACGGCCGACTCTTTGGACGCTTCGGTCTTGAGTCGATCCATCATGAAGCGGACTGCGTTGTTTCGAGTCGATTGGTCATCGGTCAGCAATATCGAGCGGATGTAATTGACCCCCGCGCGCTTGTCGAGATTGTAGGCTTCTTTCAAAAGTTTCCTGCTCTCTTCTTGCTCGCCGACAATCTCTAAGGCTTGGCCGGCTTGCACAAGATAGCTTGCCAGCCTTGCAGTGGCATTCCCACTGGTTTCTGTTTGTCGTTTCTCCTCAACCCAAGCAAGAATGGTTTTCTTTGCGGCTTGTTGGTTGCCCTCGATCTTCGAGATCCTGGCTCTTAGAAGAACGCCGGGGAAAGCTCCAGGGGCAATCGAATCGAGTTTTTGTGACTCTTCTACGGCATCAAAAAATCGTTTTTGCCGGATCAGATAGTCTGCATACGTATAAATGTACTCCGGCTTAGGTGAGGGGCCCGACGCGACGACTTTCAGCATCCGTCCTGCGGCTTCTTGTGTTTGCAAGACATCGAGTTCACGCCCGGGAACTTGCTCTAGCAACTTTGCACTTCGCATGTAAAGCGAGGCGAGTTGGAATTGGTCTTCGTCGGTCCTGACCCCAGGGAGTTCCACGACACGCTCTAAGAGTGCCTGAGCTTTCTCAAGGTTCGCCAAATCGTTTTTTTGGCTCAGTAGCATGACCTGTAGTCGGATATCTTCTGGAGAGTTGGTCTGCTCACTAGGGGATAGCAATTGCGCAACTTGCTGCCAATCCTCGTCGAGACTTCTATTTGCCAGGAGAGTTGCAAGTCTTCTACGTGTTGCGGTATTTTGAGGAAATCGCTGCATCGTCTCCTGCAAATTTTTAATGGCATCTTCGAGCCGACCATCTTGAACCAGCAGTCCAGTGATTCGTGTTCGCAATTCGAGTTCGTTGACGCCTAGCGAAATCGCTCTACGGTAGTCTTCGATCGCCTTTTGCAATTCTCCAAAGGCTTCATGGATTTGTCCGATAGCGATGAGTTGAGTCCCTGGATCAATCTGTTTGTTCTGCTGGATCTGTTCGAGGATAACCTGTTGGCCTTGAGCATTTTGCGTGGCTTGGTAAAAGTTAAACCGCGCCATGACAACTCGAAGATCGGCTGGCTTTGCAAGATCGGCTGCTTGTTCGAAAGCTGCTTCGGCCTTTTTGATCGCCTCAGATCTTTCTTCTTGGGTTTGCTCTCTAGACTGCAGTTCGAGGATCTGAGCTAGCCAGGTCCAAGACATGGGATCCTTGGGGCGAATCCTGGTTCCTTCCCGGGCTGCACTTAATTGATCGTCAGGCTTTTCACTTGCCATTTCCAAGGAAATGGCAGATAGGGCTCGAGACTCATAAGCTCGTTTCCCAAGACGGTCTAGGGCAACACGAGCGTCCGATAGCAAACCTTGCTGGTAGAGCAGGTTGACCAAGAGTTCGTAGGTGTCAATGTCCTTGTTTCCATATTGAATGGCATAGTTGTACTCGCGAATCGCTTGAACTCTATTTTGTTGCCTTTCAGCGATCAGTCCTGCCAGCAGATGGGTCTCAGGCCACTCGGGTCGCTTGCGATCGAGATAACCTGCAAGATCCAAAAGTTCGATGGAGTTGAGTTTCTGAACGTCTGTGGTCTCTGCTAAAAGTCTTCTTCCCTTGATGTATCTCCACTCGGTCCCCTCGGGGCCTTCGAAGTCTTTAAGCAGTTCTTCGAGTGCCCTAAGTTCATCTAGTCGTGCTTCGATTCGTTTCGCTTGCAATTCGGGATTCTTAATTTCTTCTTCCGTGAAGACGATCGGTCGCTTGAGAGTACTCCAAGCCAAATTGCGGGCGCTGAACCAACCACCCTTTTTCAATTCGCGAATTTCCTGAATCGCTTTTGATGCTGGAAGTTTTGTCAATTCGATGCGTTTTAATGCATCCTGAACAGACTGGTTTTCGGGCTCCGTTTTTAATTCATTTTCCAATATCTCCAGAGCTTGAGTGTCGTTGCCTAGAACAGATAGCAATTCCGCTCTGCGTATTGGAGTCGTGTTGTCGCCAGTTTTCGCCAGCAAAGCCTGACCGGTCTGCGCAAGATATTGTTTTTGGTTCCATGCCTTCCATCGAACAATCGCGGCACGCAGAACATCACTTTCGAAATTTTCGCGCTGCACGATCTCCCATAGTTGATCTGCAGCAACCTGAATGGAACTCGGACGCGTCGCCTCAGGGACTCTCATGACGCTGGCGTCGAGTTGCATGACCTCCAACAACCAGATTCGCCTCAACGCGTCGGGGTTGAGCGCAACGATCCGCTTGGTTTCGGCGATGCCTTTATCGAAGGTAAACCAATAGCTTGGGTCTTGGCCATTTTGGCGTTGAATCTCGAGAATGACGTCGCAGATTTGTATCCAATCGGTAGCTTCTTTGGGTTCGACTAGGAGAAAATGCTTGTAAGCTTCGCTCAGGCGTCCTGCGGAGAACCAAGCACCAGCAGCTCTTCGACGGAACTCGTTGCTGCTGGGTAATATCTGAACCGCCTGCTCGTAGGTCGAAGCTGCAAGATCGTATTGCTCCACTTGGCGATAACAATCTCCTAACGCAGAATGGGTTGCCGCTTGATTTACAGAATCGAGTTCCTTCCCAGATGCTAGGATGTCTAGCAAGGTGTTGGCGCCTTTTTGAAAGTTGCCGACAGCAAGATAGTAACGGGCCCAACACTCGCGCGATTGCCTGGTAAAAGCGGACTGCTCATACCGATTCAAAACAGCCAGTTCCTTATTGAGTGTTTGATCCATCGATTCCAAAGCAGCTAGAGCTTCATCGAGGCGATTCAATCCGATCAAGGAATCTGCGATTTTGAATTCAAGTTGGATCACCCGATCGTCACACAACCGCTTAGCATTTGCCCATACTGCAATAGCCTTCTCCGGTTCCCCTAAAAGTCCATGAACATCGCCCATGTTCAGGTAGATCTGAGTTTCTTTTGGATTTAATTTCTGGGCAGATTCGAGCAACTCCAGAGCCCGTTGCAGGTACTGCGTTCGCAATCCACGATTCGAGATTCCCGATACTCTTTTTGCTCGCTCGAAATAGAGTTTACCAGCTATAAGCAAAACTTTCCCGTCATCAACCCCCAGCTCGACTGCCCGCTCGATATCTTGTTCAGATAGCCCTAACTTGCTGTCGCGGGAACTGACCTCGTAACGCAGGAGCCAAGTCAATGGATCCCGCGGACGTTTCGCCACCAGACGCTCGACGATCCCTATCGCGCGGGTTTTTAAAGATTCTCTTGATTCTCCTGCGAGGAAAGAACCCGCTAGTTTTGCAGGATCTCCCAGGCAAAGGTCAACAAGCAATCCAGCGACTTCAAAATCATCAGGAATCTCGACATGGGTTTTCACAAGCAAGTCTACAGGCGGCATGCTGACCAAGGTTGCGAACCAATTCGGGAAACTCGAGGATATCCCAGAGGCGATCTGGTAACTGCGTTGCTCAAGCCACAGATGCGTCTTGCTCAAGCAATAATTGCGTTGCAAGTCTAGGTCTACCTGCGTACCGACCAAGCGACTAATCTGCTCTACGGCATCCTCATATCGCCCCGTCTGGATAAAACGCTTCAGCAGCCTTCTTCGAATCAAAGGAATTTGATCGGAAAATTTGTCCTCGGACTGGCATATCACCAGTGCTGCAGTCGAGAGACCAACGGATCGCTGGAATTCGGGAAACGTGCTCGCAATTTGATCGAAACACTCCGCATATTCGATTCGATACGACTGCACCTCAGGGCGAAACAAAATGAGTTTTTCGAGACTCTTGACGGCTCGCTGATAATCTTGGCTTGCAATCTCGTCCCGAGATTGTTGATCCAACCGATCCACGGACCTTGCATGTTGGTAACGCTGCACCAGAAACAGTGCCGCGACCGCAAACAAAAGCAGTGCGATTGTCGCCAGCAGAAGACCGTAATTAATTTGAATCTTCTGCTTCTGAAACATGCGTCAAATCATCGAAGAGTTAGCCGGAGCATCAGGAAATGCTCGATTTGATCCTTGCAGCCACCGAATACACCTTGCGCCGGGTCATAACCAAACCTCCGATCACCCACACTGCAATCGATGCCGGTTCCGGAGTGATGGCGTAAGTCGTGGACTGAAACTGGAGCTTTTGATTGGCTGACAAATACACGGTAAAGTTGGCCGTCATGGTGTACGTACCTGCATTCACACCACTTAAGTAAACATTCCCATCACCTGGGGGATCTTCAAGAGCGTACTGACCGTTAGCAGGATTAGTCACTATTGGTGTTCCACCATAGGAATCGGTTAAAATAAAATCTCGACCCAAGTCGTCGATTCCCCCGTACGTCGTCATTGCCGGAATATCATTTGAAGGATCCATGTCCTGAAGGTTTTCACCTGTGATGATCAACGGATCACCCACAGTCCCATTACTTTGGGTCGCCAACCCCCCGGCTGTATGCCAATAATACCACCCAGGCCTTCCGAACTCGAAGTTGTATGTGGCGGCAAATTTCAACTCCTTGCGAGTTTGCGAGAATCCCTCTACGGACGCCTTGGTGTGCAACTCTCTGCCCCCGAGGCTATCGACGTTTGTATAGGCTGTCAATTCACCTGAGAAGTCGAAGTCGGCAAAACGATTATTGATGTCAACGAGACCCGACGAGGATACGTTGATTTCTCCGTCCGCAACTGGATTGTAAAGGTCTGTGGTTGTGTCGATGTCATCTGCAGTTACAACGTGGTTCCACAAAGCGCTGAACGTTGTGTCCGACTCTTGGATCACGTAACCCTTATACTTGCCGTCCATCAACACCACCTCGTAAGTCGCAGTTCCAGAACCGGTCGAAGGATCGTCAATGTAAAGAATCAAATTGGCCGAAGATGTTCGAGCCACTGTTGCAAAAAACACGACCACGAGAATCCAAGCCAAAATCGGCCTGGAAACTGATGTATTAATTAGCACGGGAGTTTTCCGGGGTTAAGAATGGAACAGCATTCCGTACTCTAGCCATTCGTTTACTTGGTGTGGATCAGTCCAATCGATCCACCGATTTATTGTCGGTAGCAGACCAATTGGAAATTCATCCAATTGGTCTGACCTCACGCTCTATCTACAAATCACTCAACAAATAAACTTTCCTGCCTTCTGCGAATTATCCTGGAACGAAGTTCACTCGCTGAGAGTTTCTTCGATCCAGATGCTTCGTCAGACTCCAGGACGTCAAAAGCGTTTGAAACCATGATGGCTTCGTCTGCTGAGAATTCCCGGAGACCGTTGAAGACGCCCAGAGTTGTAGCAAAATTTCTAAAGTTTTCAAATGTTTTCTGAGATCCTTGGTCGTTCGCACCCTTGATCGATGGCATCAAGATCGCGGTTGTCCAAGCACCAGATTGCTCTAACGTTCTGGCCTCAGCGAGGGATTTGCTCATCCCGACGCTGAAGAACCAGCGGTTAACCTCGGCCAACCCTGAACCATCCGGGTCGCTTTCGAGGACTTTGCCTCCGATGTTAAGAGAAACAATTTGGCTTGCTGCCGAGTTCGTGGTGACCAACGACTTCATCAAAGAAGTCGGTTGGCCTGCCGTCATACTAAACTGACCAGAGGATCTTGAAACGGAGACGGTTCTGACCGATGAGGCTACGGTTTGGTAATTCTCTATGACATTGCCAACCGATGAGCCCAAGGTGCTCGATGTGGGGAACAACTGATTGTCCCGTCCCAGGGATTCACGGAATGTAAGTGCTGAGCCGCTGGATTTAGTTCCAGACATCGGACTTACCAAGACGTTGGTATTGCTGGTCGACTGTGCAATAAACAGGGAGTCGAATGCTTGAATTTCAATCGTTGCAGCGCGACGGCTTTGGGTCGTCGTCGAAAGGTTTATATTCGCTACGGAACCAACCGTTACAGGTTTGCTCGTCGCGTCCACTTTGACCGTCGAGAAGTTTGTTGTTGAGCCTTGGTAGAAAATCTGTCCAACGGTGTTGGATGCATCGGCCGCGGTGGTCACGATGGTTTGGGACCAAACTCCGTTTTCATCGTATAGATTTACCGTCACGCCAGCTAAGACATTGTCCACAACAATCACATCCCAAGGCAATGCGCCAGGTGTTGAGTCATTGTTGCGGTCGTTGATCCGAATGAAGAACGGATTCGAGTTGGTGACTAGGTAACCGATCGTCGCTGTGGTGAACGAGGATAGACTCCCACCTCGATATCCCCCGTCGGTTACCCGATCTCTCACCGCATAGCTTACAGGTGACGGATTACCCGCAAAATTCTTTTGCCCATTAAGCATGTTCGCCTGGAATTCCAGAACCTTGCGACCTGCCGCTGCACCCGTTCCCGCTACCACTCGCCAAGTACCTTGAGCAACCGTCAATTCGTTGACCAACGCATTCCCGTTGCCGACATCGACGAGCTTGAGCGTGTCAGAGTCGTACGTGTCAGCGAGGGTGTCGTTCAGAAGCACATCAACACTGACAAATTCTTGCGTCGGTGGAATCGAGTTGGCCGAATCTGGAACAACCCCAACCCCATAGTCGACGAACAACTGAGCTTTATTCAACGAGTAGTTGGAACCGTTGTCAGCACTGATCGCATACTCGATCGGCGTCGGGTCAGTCTTCTGGCTCGCAACAGGTGCAAACCTCACCTCACCGCCGCTTAGAACCGTCCAGGTACCCTCGGAATTCGAGAATGTCGATGAGACTGTACTGCTCTGCGGATTGAGCCCGATCGCTGACGAAATCGTTGCTCCATTTCGAGTCGTGTCGTTGGCTCGAACATCGGTCAATACCACCCCAGAAGCCGTTCGGCTGAAAACCTTGTCTCTGACAGCAATCACCCTGTCATCGTCTCGGAAATTGTTCGAAAACTGGGGCAAATCGTTGCCGAAATTACCTGTGAAGATCGTTCCAGAGCCGTTGTCTACGATCGTGGTGTTGGCACTGTTGCTCTTAGCTCCCGGTCCGTTGGAGGTAGCTGTCAAGGTAAACACCTCTCCGGTGTCCAAATCCGTTTCTTGCTCAGTCGTGATGTTCACGCGAACATAGAACGAACCGGTTCCAACACTTCCAGGTACAAGCGGTTTCGAAGACGAACCGTAAGTAAACCAATCAGTTCCATTATAGGAAAAGGCGATTGGCGCGGTCGCCAGGCCCGTTGTCGATACGTTCGAAACAGCCAGATCAATCGTATCCCCAGCCGCTGCAACCACCTTAAACATCGCCCAAGTCGAACCTTCGTTCACCGGCGAATAACTGGTCACTTGGACACTCAAGTCGTTGTCGAGATTCGTACCATCGGTCGCCGGTATCTTCGGAGCTCCCGTAAAGTCGCCGGTGTACTTCAGTCCCGATCCGTTGTCCACGATATCCGTTTCTGCCGTCGCCGTCACGCTACTGTTGGCTCGAGAGGTCGCTCTGAGCGAGAAACGCTCAGAACCTTCGTACATTGAATCGGATTCCGAGGTGATCGTCACTCGCACGTAGACCGTTCCTATGTTCCCCGCACCGGCAGGCACCGTTGGGAAACCATTATTGTCCGAGGCGTTAAATACGGTCCAAGTCGTTCCATCGAGTGAAAACTCGATCGTCGGCGTGACGAGCGTCGCAGTCCCATTGACCACATCGAAGTTCAATCCGTCGCCACTGGCTGCATCGACTTTGAACATCGCATACGTCGATCCTTCGTTGACCGGTCCATAACCGGTGACTGCAACCGACAAGTCGTTGTCTGGCGTTGCCGAGTTGTTGACCGTTCCGTCTTCGTTGAAGACCTTGCCGTTTCCATCATCGCGAATTGTCGCCGCATCGCTATTGGAAACCAGAATGCTGTCAACGGTAATCGAAGCGCTCAGGGAGAAGGTCTCGGGGCCTTCGTAAACCTTGGGGGTGTCATTCGTCGTTGGAACACTGACGTAGAAGACCGTGACATTTTGTGGCAGGGTCAGTACGTTGCCAATGATGCTCAGCGTTTGCTTGTTGTTCGAACCGTCGTAGTAGTAGGCTTCATCGTAGCCCGGGCCGTAGTCGGTTGACGAAGATGCCGTACCATCGGTCAGTCCAAGCGTCACGCTCGTTCCACCGACGTTGCTATTCGAGTCAAGCGAGACTCGGAAGATCGCATCGCTACCTTCGGACACATCGTTGAAGGCTTTCACCAGCAACGTTCCCTTGACCTCATGGTTCAAGGCAACTGTTGCAGCGCTATAAACGGTTGTGCCACCATTGTTCGAGACGTTCGTGGTCGAACCAGAAGCGTCGGATGCTCCGGTGTCACTGGCTTCGTCAGACGACTTGGTCTCAATCAACCGAACCGACAATGGCGTCGCATTGCCAACGTAGTCGTTAGCAGGTACGAATCTTAGAGAATCAGCAGCTCTCAAGACGAACGCAGTCGCATCGGAGCTGTTGGGCACATCCGCCACAGTTGAACCGATCTTGTACTCCCAACGTCCCTCAGAAAGATTTTGGGTCAGGCCTCGGATCGCTACGCCGTAGAACGAATCGGTGGTGTTGCCCGTATCGAGCGGATCGCTGAAGTTGCCCGAGAACAAGGAACTGACAGTCGCCCAAGGTGGACTCGTGTCGTTCTTAAAGACGCTGGCAAGCGATGCACTACCGCTTGCAACCGGCGCGTCGTTGACCGGTGTAATGTTGATCGTCACCGTGTACGAACTTAGCGAATAATCCGTTCCATCGGAAACCTTGAACCCGAAGCCCGTAAACGGAGATCCAAACGCATTGGCAGGTGGCGTGTAACGAAGCTTGGATGTCGCTGAGGTTCCAGTAAGTAGATCCGGCGTGATTTCGGCGTTAAGTGCAGATACCCAACTGGTTCCGTTGTTGTACTCGAGTGTTCCAAGCGACGGAAGGGTCGTGATCTGTACCTTGGCCAACGGATTATTTTCAATATCGGAGTACGTTCCAAAGTCCGAAACATTGAAATAGTAGACCGCATCCTCGTTGGAGGTGACTGAGTCATTGGTCGATATCGGCGGATCGTTGACCGGAGTGACGTTGATCGTCACTGTGTAGGTGCTTCCCGAGAAATCAATACCATCGGAAACCCGGTATTCGATCGTCGTGTAGTTGCTACCGTTTTCGTTCTGAGCAGGGATGTATCGGAACTTGATCGACGCATCCGAGATTGAGAAGTCACCGGTAGTAACGGTTGTCCAGACACCATCGATGTTGTATTGCAAGGTACCCTTGTTTGGCGGAGTAACGATCCTGATCGCCGAGAAGGGTTGATTCTCCACGTCAGAATAGTTACCAAAGTCAGCAGTCGTCAGCGGACGGACTTGGTCTTCGAGAATCGTGATCGTGTTGTTGGTCGTAATTGGCGGATCATTGACAGGGTTGACCGTATGGGTCAATGTCACCAAACCTTCGGAAATCTCCGTCGTACCGCCGTTCGTTGTAGTATCAACAATGGATCCCGCAGTTTGTGCATTGGTCGTATTGTTGCTCATGTCTAGCAGACGCACGACAAGCGGCGTAGCCGGCCCATTGTAATTCGCAGCGGGGACAAATCGGATTTGATCGGACGCTCGCAATAGAATCGCATTGTTGCCTGAGACGCTCGGGAGGGGAGTCCAAGTTGTGCCGCTAGTGTACTCCCAAGTGCCGCGAGCAGCGTCTATGGTGTGCCCTTGGACAGCAACACCTAGGAAATTATTGGCGTTGGACCCGCCGATGACTTGATCCTTGGCATCTGAGTAATTACCTGTAAAGAGACTCGAAACGGCTGCTCCTGGAGGATTCGTTGTGTCCTCATTGATCGCAGACAGCGTGGCCGATCCGCTAGCCACTGGAGCGTCATTGCGTGCAGTCACCGAGTGCGATAGGACAACGGTGCCGCTAGAAATGGTGGTTGATCCACCATTGGTCGAAACATCCACGGTTGCCCCGGAGGTAATCGATCTTGGGGACTCCAGGAGTCGTACCGTGAGCGTCGGAGCAGGCCCGTTGTAGTCCGTCCTCGGCAAGAACCGTAGCATGTCGGTGCTGAGCAAGGTCATCGCGCTGGCATTGCCACTGATCGACGAACTGATGCTCGTCCAGGTTGTTCCGCTGTCGGACGAGTACTGCCACTCACCCTTGGACGAAGCGCGGGTGTAATTGGTAATCGCAATGCCCGCAAGTGTATTCCTGTTGTCCGAACCGCCATTGGCGGTTTGGTTGTCGACAGCATCGCTAAAGTTTCCGCTAAACAAGCTTGACACCAGAGCTCCCGGAGGATTGGTAGAGTCTTCGGTAATCGAAGCAAGGCTCGCAGTTCCAGTTGCCACAGGTGCATCGTTGACGGCCATGACCGTCACGCTGATGCTCTGGCTAAGCGTGTCGCTGCCTCCATTGGCCGTGCCACCGTTGTCGGTAACGGTGTAAGTGATCGTGCCGGATCCATTGCGGTTGGCAACGGTTCTTACCGTGAGCCCTTGGAGTTCGGCAACCGTCAAGGTTGTACCGGCCGTCACGGCTGTCGTGCCGTCTGACTTAAACAACGTTACCAATCCAGGTATCGTCGAAATCGTTACCGTCAGACTCTGCGAAGCTTCATCAGAACCACCCCCAGGACCGTAGTTCAAGCTGCCTAGTTCAGCGGAGATTGCAGTGCTGTTGGCAGCATCTTCGCTGATCGAAATCGATGCGGTCGTACCGGTAAAGATCGGTGCGTCGTTGACACCCGTTACCGTGATGCTCAAGGACTGCGGTAAAGTATCCACTCCACCGTTTGCAGTTCCACCATCGTCCTTGACATCCCATGTCAAAATACCGGCACCAGGAACATCGGCCAGCGTCTTGTACTTCAGTTCTCGCAACTCCGTCAGGGTCAACACATCGTTGGCGTTGACCTGAGTCGTTCCGTCCGCCTTGTAAAGCTCAATAAAGCTTGGAATCGTTCGGATGATGTAGCTGAGCGATTGAGTCAACTCGTCGGCAGGAGCGCCTGGAGTGTAATCCAATCCGCTAAGTCCCAGGCTTTGAGCCGTCGCGTTGGCCGAGTCTTCCAAGGCACTCACTGCTGCCGGAGCTGTACCGACACTCACAGGAATATCGTTCACTGCGGTGACCGAAGCCGTCAGAACCACCGTGCCCGAAGAGAATCGGGTCGTTCCACCATTGGAACTAACGTCCAAGCTACCGACGCTAACGGATGTCGAAGAACTTTCGATCAGGCGAACCGTAAGGGTAGGAGCAACCCCGTTATAATCTCCAAACGGCACAAACCTCAACTGATAGCTCGCTGGAAGGGCAAACGCTGTGAGGTCATCATTGCTGCGACCGGGAACAGCCGTCCAGCTCGCGCCCGTTTCGGAATACTCCCAAGCCCCCTTGGTGGCATCTGGCGAATAATCGCGAATAGCGATCCCCGCGAGTGTCTGGTTCGTTGTGTAATTGTTGTTGGGAGACGAGTCAATCGCGTCACTGAACGTGCTGTTGAACAAGGTCGATACGGAGGTTCCGATCGGATCCGTGGCACCCTCAAGAACCGCTGGGGATGTAGTACTGCCACTAGTGACCACTGGCGCATCATTGACGTTCAATACCGACATGTCCACATTCGCATAGGCGGACGGATACTGAATCTGTCCTGAGTCAGGCTTATTACGAGCCGACACCTTCAAAATCGCGTAGGTGTCAGTTCCGCTGATGCCGTTGAGCCCAGGATATCGAGGATCTGCCTGAGCGCCCAAGTCGGTTGTGCTAAAATGATCGAGATCGGGAGTGAAATTCAACGCAGCCAACGCCGAGTTAACAAACGCGGTATTTCCTTCGATCTGATATTTAATAATCTTTGCCCCGTCGTTGGTAGCCGTCACACCACTGGGCCAATTACCGTCGAGCGAAAGAGTGCCCGGTCGGGAGCGAGAGTCAAGTTCGACAACAACCACTAGGTCATTCACCGGCCCGCTCGGAGGTGCGTAAGTAACATACAATGCATTCGCTTCACCGAAAGCATTGAACGAGAGAGTCGTATCCTCGTTGAAGTACTGCTCGCCCGGTACATTCAATACAGGAGTGAAACCGTCGATAAGCGTGATCGGAAGGTCATTTGGGGTTGGATCCAAATCCACTCCACCGTTGGCTGTCCCGCCGTCGTCTTGAACCTGGAACTTGATCGTTGTGAAAGTTCCCGCAGTTGCAGTCAACTGGAAGCTACCATCGCGATTGTATCGAGCCACACCGCAGAAGCACGGGCTGTATCGTAGCTTTTCGGCAGTAATGGTTGCCTTCGGAACGAACTCTCCATCGACAACGGTCTTCCAAACATTGCTTTGAAAGTTAAAACCTGAGCCAGTTCCGGTCAGGGTGAAGGTCAGCGTTCTGCGGAAGAAGTCCGTTCCATTTTCGCCAACATCGAACAAGAATCCGTCCGAGACCATCGTTCCAGTAGGGATGTTAAGCGGTTCGTATACAGGAGTGTATGGAGCGCTTGATCCCGTGTATTGAGCAATGAAGGTGAAACCACCAGCTCCGTCGGTGAACTGGTCAAAGTAGTAGTTACCCGTCGTCGAATCTAAGTAGGCCGTCCCGTAGCGACCCATGAGTCGCTTGTCATAGGTGACACTCGAAAAAGTCCATGAGCCAGACTCTGCGGTGACGAACTGAGGAGTGCCTGCAGAGGTCGATTGGCTAAACGCCGAGGTGCGAATGTCCCTAGCTCCAAGGATGTTACCAGTTCGGGATGTTGAATCCTCACCAACTTGGACTTGCAAGGCTCCTCTATTTGGCACCGCAGGTGTTGCGGTTGGATTTGGTCGCTCAGGTACATCAGTGAAGACCACCCCGAGGAAATTGTTCTGTGGATCATCGTTTGAATCGCTCATGATGAATTGCGATTCGGTGAATGTAATGAATCCACCGACATAGGCACTCTGTGCTGGCGAAACATCCGCACCCGCCGGTGCATCATTGACCGGGGTGATGTTGATCGTCACGGTGCCGCGATTGGTCGTAGGCGAGTCTGACGAGAAATTCACTCCGTCATTGACGCGAACCGAGAATGTCGGGGCAGCAGACAGAGTCTGATTGTTTGCATTCGACGGAGGCAAATACCTCAATGCACCTGCACCAATCCCAAGCGGGCCTGAAATCGTTAGCACATCATCGACGGCAACCGGTGTCCATCCACCCAACGTGGTGCCACCAAGGCCATCGGGAGTGCTCGTGGTTGCCTTCTGAAGCACGCCTGTTGGAGTGCCTCCAATAGCTGGAAGTGTCTTGACCTGGATCGACCAAAGCGGAGCGTTCTCTGCATCGGTATAACCAAAGTCAAATTCACCGAACACGTACGGAATATCCTCGAGTGCCGGCTTGGTAACCGTTCCTACGGTGGTGTTGCTAGCCGTCGGTGCGGTGTTAGCGTCGAGCAACGTGCCGGTCGCTTCGGTCTTGGTAGGATCTAGCAAGGCTCCACCCGTTGGATTGCTGATCGCAAAACCAAATGTTTCTGGACCTTCGGCAACGCTGTCTTCGATCGTTGTGACCGTGACCGTCTTGGCACTTCCTGAACCAAACTCACCTGGATTGAATGTCAAGCTACCGCTGGTCGCTATAAAGTCATTGATCGCCGTCGAGTCGCTGGCGCGAATCACCGTCGAATAATCGATCGATTGTGGTTGCTCCGAGTCCGCATCGCGGGTGATGATAAAGGTGATCGGGTTGCCTTCGATTACACTCGATGGATTACCGACAACGACACTGAACTTGGGTGCTGCATCGTCATCGAGAATCGTCGCGGTGACCTCGTTGCCATCGGGATTCGTTTCGGTGGCTGTGGAGTTACCCGCAAGCAGCGTCGATGGGTTGCCGAGGAAAAATCCGAAGGTTTCATCCCCTTCGTAAAGCGAATCGTTGGTGGTGTTTACTGTAACGGTTACCGACCTGGCGTTCGCAGGAAAGGTGATCGATCCTGGAGTGCCAACAGGAATGCCGGTGAAATCCCCAACTTCAGAATTGTCGCTCGATCGGATGCTTGTCCAATAAGTGATCGACTGACCTACGTCAGGCAGATTTTCATTGCTGAAGTCGATGTTCTGAACGGTTCCCGTTCGGCGAATCACAAACTGGATCGCGTTGCCTTCGACGGTCGGTGTCGGAGGATCCACGTAGTAGAAAACAGTGCTTTCGTCGTCTCGGATCGTTCCGGTGGCCTGCGCTGTCCCGATCGTCAAACCGCCGGTGGCGTTGGTTAGGTTCACCAGGAAGGTTTCGTTGGGTTCCAAAAGTTCGTCTTGGGTGGTCTGCACCGTGAACGTCTTGGACGTTTCCCCTGGGTTGAACGTTAGGACGCCCGAAGTGCTGGTAAAGTCGTCGGGAGATGCGATCGGTGCGGTCGTCGCAAGAGCCGTTGCGTACCTGACGGTCTGAACCGCTTGTGCGTCTCCGGTACGGGTCACCGTAAAGGTAATCTTGTTGCCTTCAATGTTGGCCGCATTGGCGATGCTTACCGATGGAACCGGATCGTTATCGATGATGGTTCCGGCGGCAACTGCCAAACCAAGCCTGGAGTTGAGAGCGTCGCTCAACGTCACGGTGAATGTCTCGTCAGCTTCGTACAAGGTGTCATTCACCAAAGAAACTGTCACTGTCTTGGTCGTTTCGCCACTTGCAAATGTAGCAATATCAGACTTGGTAATAAAATCAGCCAAGCTTGCCGTGTCGGTGCTTGAGATGGATGTGGTGTAACGAACGGATGCTGTTCCAGTGATGCTTGTCCCAGTGCGTGTGATGACGAAGCTGATGGTGCCGGCAGACTCGTTGGCTGAGGCACTTGCAATGGAAACAACGTTTTGATCCCTATAAGCGTTCAAGTCGCTATCAACACGATCGGAACTGCTGTTGTAAACCGTGCTGTTGGCGAAGTAGTTCGCATCGATCACAAGCAAAATCGCCCCTTCGGTTCCGAAGGCTTGGGTGCGGTCGGGCACCCACATGTAGAAACCTCGGGTGTTGTTGCCTGAGGTCTTTATCGGCCTGGAGGCCACACCGACAATGTTGACCACTTGGCCATCGGTGTTGATGTAGCTCAAGGTACCCGCGACGTTGTTGCCGTTGAAGAACGCTGGGTCTGCACCGACTGGGAAGGTCGATTGGTAGAAAATGAAATTGCTGCCGGCAAGAGGAGATGTAGCTGTCTTGAAGGAATTCGTTTCTTCTTGGTAGAAGCCAGCATTATCGTAGGTCCCACCGTTAACTAGATCGAAAACCCTCGGGAAACTAACGTAGGAGAAGAACTTTTCCGTTCCACTTTCATTCAAGGTGTTCTTAGGGGCAATGGTAAAGTTGCCATACTCAGACAATCCTTCGGTGTCTGTCGCCACTAGGCGAATGATCAATTGCTGGTCCGTTGGTGCAACCCCATAAAACCGCATCAATGAACTATTGAAGGTCAACCAACCAGGTAGTGGAGATAACGTTGCGTTGGCTGCGGTTGAGGAGGCAACGTACGCTTGGTAGGTCATCGCCTTGTCTTCAGGATCGACGAAAACGCTCCCTGAAACTCCGGAACTTCCAGGCAACGAGTAGCTAAACGGCAATCCTACTGACGGAGTTTGATTCACCAAATTGTTCTGGTAAACCGGGGCGTCATTGGTATCGGTCATCGAAACTCTGGCCACAGCGATGTTACCAAGCAAATTCCCCGCATCGGTTGCTTGAACCTGGATCACCCGTTCGGTCAAGTTCGGGCTATTGGTCGTGTTATTAAATGCAACCGTGCGCAGTGCTTGTTGGAACAAAGCTAGCGTCGCAGTTGTCGCGGGAGCCACCGGAGTGATCGTCAGGACACCACCGGTGTAACTCGATTGCAAGCCCGAAACCGAACCCATCGTTAGTTCATCACCACTGAACGCGTTGGTAAGGGTGATGACCAAGCTTGCCATCCCGTTGCCACCATCGGCATCGGTGATCAGTGCACCGGGTGCCAACAACACAGGTGTTCCTTGGGTGTAGTCATCCAAAGTATCGGTACCATCGAGACCTCCATTGAGATCGACGCGTGGAGCACTGAGGATCGGCGTGATGTCGATCGTCGAGGTCGCGATGTTCGAAAGATTCGAAGATGCCGATCCGTCATCGACTCGCCAAGAGATCGTCCGCGTTGCAGATGTGCCGGTCGGATCGGGGGAAGTCGACCGGTAGGTGACCGACCTGAGAGCCGTTTGGTAGTTGGCTAAGCTGGCCGTACCAGTGAGGGTCAGCGCACCCGTGGTCGAGTTGTACAGTCCGGTGATACCATTTTGGCCGATGAACCCAAGGATATCGCCAGTGGTAAGTCCAGCCGAGATCGTTACCGTCGCGCCCTTGAGGGTCGTATTGTCGACGTCATTGACCGTGATCGTGTTATCGATGACCTTCGCAGGATCGTTCTCGGTATAGGCCAATGTTCCACCGGCAGTGAGCGTCGGTGCGTCATTGACGGCTGTGATGTTGATCGTCGAGTTAGCCGATGCACTCAATGACCCATCCGAGACGCTGGTGGTCAAAGTTCGCTGTGTCGTATTGTTTGCCTCGGTGGTGTAGGTGATGTTCCCAGCGGTGGTGAAGTAAGTGCTAAGGTCGCTTACGGTACCGGCGAACGTTCTTTCCGTCGCCGTACCTCCAATGGTAATGCCAGTTGCGAGTGCACCTGAAATCGTGCCGTCGGCAACCGAAAGAGTTACCGTCAAGTTCGCTGAATCCACGTCAGCAAACGGTGTACCGGTGTAGACCAAGTTGCTTGCGACGTCTTCGGTGACGCTAAAGGATGCAGGTGCCGTCACTGTGGGAGCGTTGTTGACCCCACTGACATTGATGGTGCCAGAAACACTTGCGGATTGTGCCCCACCTGTTCCAGTGTTACCCCCGTCATTGAGAGTAACTGTCGCAGTGCGGGTCGTTGCATTACCAAAGTTCGTCGGATTGTTCGATGTGCTCGAGAATCGCAATGCACCCATCAGAGCTTGAACGGCCGCAGCGGTCGCGTTGGTCGAAGTAAACGTGATAACCAAGTTAGATGCTGATCCGCCCGAGAATGTACCAATCGTTGCACCGGCGAAAGAGACGTTGCTACCTGATACTCCAATCTGACCAGCTCCCGTACCTTGGTTATTGATCGATAGAACATCTCCGGTCTGATAGGCAGAAAGCGATACTGTTACGCTACCACCGTTGAAGTTCGACGCATCGACATCAGATACCGCTGCGCTGGTCAAGAAAGCCAATGCCGTGCCGGCCTCGGTGTAGGTGCCGCCGATTGTTCCGGTGAATGTCGGAGCGTCGTTGACGGCATTTACGGTGTGCGAAAGGACGACCGTTCCCGAAGAGATCGTGGTTGTACCGCCGTTGGTCGATGCATCGATGCGAACCCCTGTGGTAATAGATCTGGGGGTTTCAAGCAATCGAACGGTCAGAGTAGGCGCAGCTCCATTGAAATTCGAAGCAGGGAGGAATCGTAGTGAATCGGTGCTCAGGAGGGTTAGAGCCGAGGTGTTGGAAATAGCCGTCGTCGTGTCAATCGTCGTCCAGTTTGTTCCATCGGTAGAATATTGCCAATCACCCTTGGCTGCGTCCCTGACATAGGCCGTGATAGCCACACCGGCTAGGGTATTAGCCGATGATCCACCGGTCACTGAATCTTTGGAGTCATCAAAGTTTCCATTAAACAGAGCCGATACGGTCGAGCCTGTTGGAGATGCTGCATCTTCGTTGATAGCAGCCAAACTCGCGGAGCCACTGGCCACAGGAGCGTCGTTGACTGCATTAACCACCATGGTGACCGTGTCGGTTGCCGTGGAAAAAGCACTATTGCCGCCGTTCGAAGAAGTATCGACTTTGTTCCCTGCTGTCCCGCTTGTCTGATCCCAAGCGCGGAAGGTCAAAACATCGGTGATTGTCCCATTAAAGTCCGTGTTTGGAACGAATTGTAAACGGGCATTCGAGACGTTCGAAGGTAGCAGCAAAGCGCTCGTGTTGCTGACAGTACCAACGGCCGACCAACTGGCCCCGTTATCAAGGCTATATCGAAGCGATCCGTTGGTGGTATTGACCGCCGTGATAGCGATACCCTTGGGGTCAGCACCGTTGGCATCGGTAATTCCCCCTACCAATGCTGAAACCAAGGTGCTATTGGAATTGGTACCATTCGCCGGTGCAGCGGTATCCTCATTAAGAGCGCTGAGCGTTGGAGATTGGCTTGCGTCTAGCACTGGAGCAGAGTTCGCAACGGCAGTAACCGTCACCGCGATCGTATCGGTCTGGACCGAATAGGGATTTGTATTGTTCGGAAGAGCATTCGTTGGTGTCCCTGCGTTTCCAACGCTCGCACGCGTTCCATTGTTGAACGACGCAGTTGTTCCAGATTGGTCCCATGCGCGGAAAGTCAGGACGTTGCCAGTAAACGCTGCGTTCGTGGAAGGTTGCCAGTACAACCGGGTTGCCGGAGTGTCCTCAAGGAGCAACGCGCTTGTTCCGGAAATCGGGTTGTTCACTGGATCAGGCTCAACTCGCGTCCAGGCTGCTCCATCATCAGTTGTGTACCAAAGTGTTCCGTTTGCGGTGCTCGACAATCCGACGATTGCAATTCCAAATAGGGGCAATTCGTCGACGTCCGAAACCCCGGATATCAAACTAGAAATGAGTGTGCTGTTCGATCGCGAAACAGCAGATCCATTAACTGGCGCTCCGACCGTTCCGGACACGCTTGTAAGCGTTGGATTGATCGCCGTGTTAATTACCGGAGCGTCGTTAAGACTAGAAACTGTAATGGTTCCAGTTGCAGGAGACGATACGGCAGTGGTTCCTTGCTTCACTGCGATTGTAGGATTCGTTGCTCGACTGGGATGCTGAGAAATGCTAATGAATTTCGCAACGTCCATTAGAGCATCGCAATTAGCCTTTGATACCCCGGTAGTTGTGGTGGCACCAGAGAACAACAGAATTGTTTTGTTAGTCGGTGATGAGGTTCTCGTGGTGGAGTAATAAATGCCGGACGTTCCGATTTGCGTGATAGGCACACCGCTTACTGTGTTAAGATCGACCGAAAAGGTTGTCCCGAAGTTCGTAATCCCAGAATTTGCGAAGGTTAAATAATCCCCAGCTTTTACGTTGTCTACTTCGATTGTAAGAGGGGTTGGTGTATTGTTATAGTCGCCCTGGTTGGATCCATTGGCAAGAAACTGGGCGTTTGTCGTTGTCGCTAACGAATTACCGTTTTCAGTGAATGTTAGAGTATTGAAGTTGAAAAATTCAACACTAGCCCGGGCGTTGCCAATAAGCAAAGTGCCGGCATCCGATTCATTCAGAATTCGTCCTGAGTCAGATGCTTCCATGGCAACTCCCACCACGCGACTCGCAAACAACTCCCCTTCGTCACCGGGCGAGTCGACACCGGCGTTGATGCGGCGGTCAAGCGAGTGGCCGAACTCTTCGATCAAGACCTTCGAAACAGCATCCGCACCTGGGTTGCTGGCCAACCAATCACCATTGACGAAGATCACCGGACTGCCTTGATAGTCGGCAGCGAACGCACCCAAACCGCCCGACATGGATTGACCCGAGAGGATCTCGACTCGAACTCCCAAATCACCCGAAGCCCACTGCGCGTGCAAACCCGAAACGGCAGAGCTTAATGCAGTGGCATCGATTCCGGTTCGTCCGAAAACTTCCTGCATCGTCGCTGTGTAGTCGCCTCGCTGAGCAAACTCGCTGAGTTGCTCGGTGGCCTGCTTAACCCCCGCAGCCAAATTCAAATCCGCAGACGTAGAAAATCCCCGAGTCGCAATTGTGAAGAATCCGTTAGCCTGTTGGAATTGACTCGAGGCTACCTGCCCTGGCACCATCGAGCCGACTTCGGCGGCGATAGGTTGCCGACTAAGTGTCGAATCGAGGCCCAAATCGGCGGCCATGAGAGCTCGGAGTTCGAGTTGCTCGGCCATGACAAATCGGCGGCGAAATTCACGTGCTGCCGATCGCTTGGCCCGCTCCTTGGCCGATACTCGCAAAACACCACCCTTGTGGATGTTTTCGGACCCCCTACCAATCAAACTCGAAAGGGTCTGCAACCAACCCATTCGGCCGCTTAGCACCGGGCGAATCGATTCGTAAATCGAGGATCGAAACAGGCTCCTGAAGAGCATGGCCTTGAAGGAACTTGCAGCCTGGAGAACACGACGCGAAAGGGACGAGCGGTTTGGTGTCTTAGTCATTTTCAACTTTTTGGATGTCTGGAAAAAAAGCACAACGAAACAACTGCTTCCCTGGGTTGCGGCCTTGGAAGTAGGGATAACGCCAGACCTAGAGTACTACCCTAGATCCGTTGGAGCCTTGTGTTCGTGACCGCGTGTGGGACGGTGTTCGTAACAAGGTTTGGTTGTGTGTGTAAAACTTCTCGGCTGGAAGTTTTGCAATCGCCCGACCGGCTGCGTCGAAACGAATGATTGAAACCGCTAGAGTGCAGAAGACCAATCCTGGGGCAAACCCTTCGGAGTCACGAATTCCTGTGTGTCAAGAAATTCGCGTGTTTTTTCGAAGAGCGGTGCGTCCCCGGGTAGATACAACCGTCACCATGGCGGTTAACGTGGGCAGTCTAGCGAGTAGCGGTTCGAAAGCAATCCTAAAAAGCCCAAAACATGACATAATCCGCCATGCTACAAAGCGATACAAAAGGTTTTGGTAATCCTAGGCTTGTTTTTAGGTGCACGTTTTTGCAGAGATGATATCTAATTTTGGTGGGTGTTACAAAAGACTACAGATAAAGCTCGCAACGTAGATGATTTCTCCGAAATCATCTACGAGCGCTTGGAGTGCGGCTGATTTGGATTGAGGTGGTCTAGGGCGCTGGGAGCTGATTTCGGAGAAATCAGCGAGTGCGCCTTCGAAGGCGTTTAATCAGTTGGGTGCAAGTCCCGACCAGGGTAACGTTACCGCCCTGTATCCGACAGTGGTAACTGCGTTTCCGT
>Ga0315900_10003637_pt1 | contig 22377 bp, 23 predicted proteins | sample LakEriMetagenome_FD_203521 | JGI IMG/M metagenome (GOLD analysis project Ga0315900, IMG submission 203521) | Freshwater fungal communities from buoy surface, Lake Erie, Ohio, United States - Buoy 12 MA114 | ecosystem: Environmental > Aquatic > Freshwater > Lake > Lake biofilm | place: USA: Lake... | reverse complement strand
CATGGCAGCATGGTGTCTGGCTCAGCAGGACATGCCGCTCGAACCCAACGGGACCGCCTATGGCGATACCTGTCTCACCACCTGCGAGGTCATGCCCAAGTATCCGGGCGGTGAGGCGGAATTGTTTGCGTACATGTCATCCAACGCCATCTACCCCAAAGAGGCCCGGAAGCAATGGATAGAGGGCACGGTGTATGTCTCGTTCATCATTGAGAAGGATGGGGCCGTTTCGACCATCAAGCTCGTGCGAGGCGTTCATCCGTTGTTGGATGAAGAAGCCATGCGGCTGGTGGGTTCCTTGGAGCGCTGGGCGCCGGGTACCCATTATGGCAAGCCGGTGCGGGTCCAGTTCACTATGCCCATCAAGTTCTCGATGCCGGGCAGACCACCCAAGCGGGTGAGGGAGCGCAGGGCCGAACTGGGTTGGTGACCTGCGTTACAGCGCAGTGCTGCCATAGGTGCCCACCTTTGTGCCCATGAAGCGCTGGATGTGGTATGGCCTCTTCATCACCCTCGGGGCGGTGGCGGGTTGGGCCTATTGGAACTGGTATGGATGCCTGAACGGTTGCGCCATCACGGGGCGCTGGTGGACCAGCACGGCCTATGGTGCGGTCATGGGCTATCTCGCACTGGGCCTCATCCTGCCGCAGCAGAAGAGCGACCATCGCCAATGAACCGGTGGCCACGCCAGGCCATGAGGTGGTGGCCCTTGAGCATCCGATAACCGCAGTGGAGCGCGAAAAGCACTACATGGAACAGCTTCCCCGGCGCGCCTGCGTGGCGTTGTTCAACCTGCTCGGAGGTGAGCATCCGCTCTCCCAGCACTGGCGGCGGCGCTTCCACATGGCCTTGTATTGATCACGGATCCGGTATCCCGGTCCGGCCCCTCCCCACTAGTGGGCATCCTGATATTGCTCATGGCGGAAGGGCATGCTTCATGGGTAGCTTCAGGCTGTAAACCTCAGATCATCATCCGATGACCAGCCACCGTCCTCTCCAACTTCCCCCTGGATGCGGACCTTCACTTGGAGGACGGTGGCGGTCATCGATCAACACCTTTCAGCCATGAGACAGCAACTACGATCGGTACTGATGGCCTGGGCGCTGTTGTTGGATCCTGCAGCTGGCGTCGCATCCAGTGCGGGCAGCCTGCATCTTGACGGTATCATGATCATTCGTGGTGACAGGACCGCCACGGCACGTATGGTGGTCACCGATATGCAGACCCCGGGTATGGCCCTGGAGAACGTCTCGGGGCACTTCACACTGGACCTGGGCCTTGGCCGCAATTACCTGCTCAGTTTCGAACGTGAGGGGATGGTGACGAAGCTCGTCTACTTCGACACCAACGTGCCCGACGAGGAACTGGCGAGGGCATTCCAATTCCCCTTCCAGGTCACCTTGTTCGAACAGGGCTGGAACGGTGTCATGGCCTATGCTGGGCCTGTGGGCTTTGTCCGTTACGTGCCCGAGAAGCGGGACTTCCTGCATAGCACGGACTATCGGGTCGTTCCGGGTAGCCCGGAGGAGGAGCGGATCAAGGCCCTGATCGTGCGCCGCGTGGGTGCTGCGCCGCGCTCGTGGAACACCAAGCCGCCTGCAGTGCGCGGGGACCTGAAATTCGAGCGCCATGGCAAAAGGAACGGGCTCTTCGTGGGGAAGGCCTACGATGCCGATGGTCGATTGCTCGCGGAGGGACGCTTCCTCGATGCCGGGCTGAAGGAGATGCATGGGGATTTCGTCTATTATCACCTGAACGGAAAGGTGGAAAGCCGCGGACGGTTCGAGAACGGCCGCAAGAGCGGCGTATGGGAACGCTTCGATACGGAGGGACGACCGATGGCCGAACGGATCTATGGTGCCGCCGCACTGGAGAGTGGTTCAAAGGCAGGCAGCGCACCTGCGTTGCCGGTAAGGAGCGTGGTGGACGCTTCTGCCGAGGTCTCATCACCGGAAGAGAAGTTGGATCCTCTCGATGATCATCCTGTGCGCGTTCAGGCCACCACTTCAACATCGGTGGTGACCCGCTCGCGGGATACGGTGTCACCCGTGCGGACCTTACCCGTGACCGTGGCTGATGGCGCTGAAGCTCCCCTTTCGGATAGGTCCGAGGAGCTCATCGTGGAGCGCCAGCGGGTGATCACTGTCGTTCGCCTTCCGCAGCGCACCGGGCATGTCAAGGAGTACCGGCGAGTGGCGGATCGGCATGGGGCGGTCCTGTATTTTGAGGATGGACGGTCCGTTCCGTACAGCACGTTCCACGCCGCTACCGGCCGCTGAAGTTCAGCCCAGGAACGCCACCTCCACCCATTCCTCCGGCCCGAGCCGCAGGTCACGCAGCCGCAGTTCCACGGACCAATACGCCACGGGGGCATCCGCGCGCAGTTCAACCGGCTTGTAGGGCCAGCGCGTGATCTTCAGGAAGACGGGCTCGGGCCAGGTCTCGTCGTACAGGATGCTGAATCGCATGGCCTGGTGGTCCACCACCAGCTTGCGGTCGCGGACATCCAACGCCGTGGTGGTCACGATGAGCGCGGCAGGGTAGAGGCGTCGTTGCCACCCGGGTAGCGGACTGCGGAAAAGCGCCTGTCTGAACTCCAGCCGCGGCATGCTCGACCCACTGAGCAGGGCGATGGGGTTGGAGGCATCCAGTCGGATGTGCTGCAGTGCCATGGCGTTGCGCAAAGGTCGTGCGCTGATGTCCAACAGATCAGAACCGCCAGCGCAATTGGGCCTTGATGTCGCTGCGCATGTTGCCAGGGATCTCCTGCAGGCTGCTGCCGATGCTGGTCTGGTCCTGGTAGATCCATGCGCCATAACGGAGCCAAAGGTCCACGCTGCGCAAAGAGGTGACCCGAACCATGCCGTACCAGCGCATGCCGCGACCGGAATAGGGCGGTATCGAGTACACACCGATCAGGTCCTGTTCGAAGGCATACAGCCGCGCATCGTAGCTGTCCGTCTCGAACAGCGCGAATCGCAGCGTGAGCTCCACCGGGCTGGACAAGGGGCGGTGTACGATGTCCTGGTACAGGATGAACCCGTGCTCCACCGGCTCGCTTCCGCGCTGGAAGTCCACGGTCTCCAAGCGGGTGCGCAGGCTGACCGACGGGCTCACCGCATAGCTCGCATTGAACCGGTAGTTGGTCTGTCCCACCCGCACCACGGGGCGAATGCCGGCCACGTCCTCGGACGAATTCCGTGCGCGGTCCTGTCGCCGCATGCGGGCATAGAGCTCGACCTTCTTGCTCGGACGCCAGTTCACCTGTGCCAGCCAGTCCGAGCCTTCCGACGGGGCGTTCACCTGGTAGCGCAACCACGGAAAACGGAACTGGTCGAAATACGCGTTGAAGCTCCACTGCCGGTTCGGCCGGATCTCCACACCCGTGTACAATCCGCGTTCGTTCCATGGATTGGTGCCCTCCGCAAAGGCCACACTGTACAGACCGTGGAAGTCCCTGCCGTAATCACGGAAGAGCATGCTGAGGCTGACGCGCCGGTCCAGGGCCACCAGCACGCCCGTGTTCATGGCCAGACCTCCGTTGGCGCTGGTGGCCGCCTCGCCGAACCAGTTCAGGTTGCGGTACAGCACGTTCCAGTCGATCCCGGCCGTGGTGTTCTCCTGTCCGTTGAACTCGAACTGATTGTAGGTCTGCAGGTTGCGGTCCAGGCGACTGTCGTAGCGGGCGTGTGCCACGGTGCCGCCCACACTGAACCCGGTGCCACGGTAGCGCACATGGGTGCCCAGCACCTCCTCCAGCACCGCGTCCTTCTTCTCGAGCTCATTGTAGGTCCGGTGGAAGCCATCCTCCTGGAAGCTGGTGAACGTCGACTCCGGGATATTGGTGCCCAGCGTGTCCTCCCCGGGCTGCAGGCTGCCGAGGTTCGCGTCGATGTATTTGCGGGACCAGAACGCCGTGGCCTCCACGCGCTTGGTGACGGAGATGGTGGCGGCCGCACCGCGCATGAAGAGGTTCTCGTTCACACTGGTGTATGGGGATAGCCCGACCGCATTTCGCTTCACGTTCATGGTGAAGCTGCTCTTGGCGGCGAAGGCGAGTCCGTTCCAAAAGGTGAGTCCCTGCCCGAACTGGGCCTGGTAATCACCGATCGCCAGCGCCTTCACGCGACCCATGTCGCGTAGGAAGAGGTGGGCGCTCACAAAATCGAAGCCGGGCTGCGTGCCCCGGAAGAACTCCTCGCCCTCGTCCTTTTCAGTGGTGATCCCGAAGCTCAGGTTGTGGCGGTAGCGGAACCGGTAGCGCGTGTAGAACTTGTAGGGGCTGCCCAGGTAGAGCCTGCTGTTGGTGCGGAGCGAATCCACCACGGCAGGGTCCCCCAGGTCGGGCAGCGGATCGCCGTCCGGGTCGTAGTACTCCTTGCCGAAGGGGTTCGTACGGTCCATGAACCCGCGTCGTTCCTCCACGTTCACGATGCTGCGCACGATCACCTCGTGCGAGCCCTTGCTGAGCATCTGCATCAGGGTGGCCGTGCTGGCCATCGGGTCCTCCCGCACGGTGATGAAGGGTCGTATCAACTGGATGGTGCGGGCATCCCAGCTGGGGATGGTCTGCAGCTCATAGATGCTGAGCAGCTTGCCGTTCCTGCGCACATGCTGCAGCAGCGCCCCGATCTGCACATCGTCCAGCAGGAACAGGGCGCTGAGCTCCTGCGCATCGGTATGGTTCAGGTCGATGGGGTCCAGGTAGCGGTCCGTGAGCACCTCGAAGAGGTTGTTCAGGTCCACATCGCTGTCATCGCCCAGGCGCTCCGCGGCCTCCTCGATGCGCTGTTCGATGAGGTCCCTCGGCACACCGTCCACTTGCGCTGCCGCAGTGCCCGCCAGCAAGGCCATCAACAGCGCCAGGCGCCTCATGGGAAGCGGTAGTTGATACCCACCACCGGCGTGGTGCCCAGGGGTGTTCCGGCCACCACGGCCAGGTCGATGTCGAGTTGCTTCACCCGGAAACCCGCCCCGAAGTGTCCCTGCACTGGACCCGTGCTGATGCCGGTACGCAGGTACAGCACCTTGTTCGGGTTGTACTCAATACCGAACCGGAAGCGCTCCGGGCGGTCGATGTCCTTCTCCGCTTCAGCGGTCATGGCCAACCGCTTGCTGAAGGTGTACGTGAGCCCTGCACGGAGCATCGTGGGCACACGCTCCTCCACGACCACGGCGCCCTCATTGATCGTGCCGAGCAGCGCCCTGGTGGGATTGTACAGATGGGCCCCGATCCACAGCGCCTCGGTCAGACGGGCCTGCATCCCCAGTTCTGCGGTGAACGCCGATGTACTGCCATAGTTCTCCCCGAGGCGAACGTTGAGGTAGTTGAGCTGCACACCGGCCCGGAACCCATCGCCGAACCGCATGGCATAGGCCAGGCTTCCGCGGGTCTCATTGTACAGGTCATAGCCGAAGCGGTCGGCGGCGATCCCAAAGGCTCCCTTTCCCACGGGCAGGGCCACGGCCAGGCCTTGCTGGGCCAGTTCGTTCGCGAGGAAATGCTGCTGGTAAAAGAGGCCGGCCGTCGCCTGCTCCAGGCCGGCGATGGCCGACGGGTTCAGGCGCAGGCCCCAGAGGTCGGCGGTGGCCAGCCCGGTGTAGCCCATGCCGGCCGCCCGGGCACCCATGGGCAGATGGTCCCCACCTGCATGCACACCAAGGGCCAGGGCCGCCAGCAGAGCTGTGAGAAAGGACCGCATGCGGTCGAAAGTACATTACGGTCGCGAGTCGCACGTGTTGCGGTGACGATCGCTGTCCGGACCCTGGGCGGCGCGCTGGACGCGGACGGCCCGTGACCCTACCTTTGACCCGACAGAAGGACCGGCCCCCACGCATGACGAACTTCACGAGCTCCCCATTCCCTGCAGGGGGGCAGGCCGTCTTACATGCTCAGTGGCGCTCTATCGCCTTGTTCCAGGTCCACGGCCTCTTCGGAACCAGAACGCCCGCTCATGCGTTGAAGGAGCATTCCAGTTCCATGGACACGTTCCAGCGACCCTTTGGTCAGACGACCAGTGCATCCTTCGGGTCGGTATTCAACCATCCGTTCACGCCCTGACCCATGATCATCATTGTGGACTATGGGCTCGGCAACCTGGCTTCCGTGGAGAACATGGTGCGGAAGGCTGGTGGGGAATGCACCATCAGCAGTTCACCGGAACAGGTGGCCTCCGCATCACGCCTCATCCTTCCCGGTGTGGGCCATTTCGCCAAGGGCATGGAGCAGCTGCGCCAGCGCGGGCTTCAGGAGGCGCTGGACCAGGCTGTCATGCGGGATGGGAAGCCCGTACTCGGCATCTGCCTGGGTATGCAGTTGATGGCCCGGTCCAGTGAGGAAGGCCATGGGGCCGGACTCGGTTGGTTCAAGGCGGACGTGGTCCGCTTCGCCCAGGAGCGCATGGAGGGGGCCAAGGTGCCGCACATGGGCTGGTCCGAGATCACCGTGAAGAAGGACCACCCCTTTCTTCCCATGGATGGGCTGGAGGAACGCTTCTATTTCGTGCACGCCTACCACATGGTGTGCGACGAGCCTGCCGATGTGCTGGCCCTGTGCGAGCATGGTTACCCTTTTGTGTGCGCTGTGGCCCACCGGAACATCGTCGGTGTGCAGTTCCACCCCGAGAAGAGCCATCGCTTCGGCATGGCCTTGATGGAGCGCTTCATTCAATGGCAGCCCGCATGAAACGTGTTCGCGTCATCCCCGTGCTGGGAATCGATCAGGGCCGCTTGGTGAAGACCGTGCGTTTTGGTGAGCCGCGCTACATCGGTGATCCCCTGATGGCGATCCGGATCTTCAACGACAAGGAGGTGGATGAGCTCATCATCTCCGACATCCGGGCCAGCAAGGCCGGGCGAGGTCCCGACCATGAGCTGTTGCGCCGTATGGCCGGGGAGTGCTTCATGCCCATCGGTTATGCCGGGGGTATTCGGAATGTGGACGATGCCAAGCGCATCTTCGATCTCGGCATCGAGAAGGTGGGGGTCTGCTCGGCCTTTCTCGACCGGCCCACCCTGGTGAGCGATTTGGCGGCGAGCTACGGTTCGCAGAGCGTCATGGTCTCCATCGATGTGGACAAGCCCCTGTTCGGCGGATTGCGCGTGGTGGGCCGATCGGGCAGCCGCAGTGTGAAGCGCGGTCCCGTGCAGATGGCCCGTGAGGCCGCCGATGCCGGTGCCGGAGAGATCCTGCTCAATGCCGTGTACCGCGATGGCACCTTCAAGGGCTACGACCTGGAGCTGGTCGCCGAGGTGGCCTCAGCTGTGCAGGTACCTGTTGTGGCCTTGGGCGGTGCACGTGACCCCAACGACCTGGCTGCGGCCATTGGAGCGGGCGCCAGTGCTGTGGCTGCATCCAGCATGTTCGTGTACAAGCGGAACGATGTCCGCTCCATCCTCATCAACTACCCATCGCCCGGGGCGGTGGACCAGGCCTTCCGCGAACGCAACGGTCGCGCTGCGGTCTGAGCGCAGGGCCCGCGTGTGGCCATCCGAGATGGCCGGCGCACGGCGCGATCGCTACCTTCGTGCCCCACTTGGCCCGAACCATGCGCGTACGCCTGCATGAGCACGAATTCGAACAGTTCATTTCCGAGAACGAGGTGAACGCGGCCGTGGCGCGCGTGGCCGGGGAGCTGAGCGCGCAATACGCTGGCCAGCGCCCCCTGTTCGTGGGCGTCCTGAACGGTGCGTTCTTCTTCGCCACGGAGCTGCTGAAGCGCCTCACGATCGAATGTGAGATCACCTTCGTAAAGGTGGCCAGCTACCACGGCACCAGCAGTTCGGGCAAGGTCACGGACCTTATCGGCTTCAACGAGCGGATCGAGGGGCGCCACATCGTCATCCTGGAGGATATCGTGGATACCGGCAGCACCATCGTCCACCTCCTCGACCTGTTGCGCGACCGCCACCCGGCCAGTGTGCGCATCGCCACCCTGCTGTTCAAGCCTGATGCCTACAAGCAACAGGTCCCCATCGATCATGTGGCCATCCGCATCCCCAACGCCTTCGTGGTCGGTTCGGGGCTGGACCACAACGGCCTTGGCCGCAATCTCACAGGCATTTACCGGATCATTGATCAAACCGCATGAAGAAGCTGAACATCGTCCTTTTCGGCCCCCCGGGTGCCGGGAAGGGAACGCAAAGCACCTTTCTGATCGAGCATTACGGACTGGTTCACCTGAGCACCGGTGACCTGCTGCGCGCCGAGATCAAGGAGGAGACCGAGCTCGGCCTGCAGGCCAAGGAGCTGATGGATGTGGGGCAATTGGTCCCTGATGCGGTGGTCATCGGCATGATCCGCAACAAGATCGAGGCGAACCTCGATGCGAAGGGCTTCATTTTCGACGGTTTCCCGCGTACCAAGGCCCAGGCCGAGGCACTCGACGCCATGCTCAACGAGAAGCTGGAGCCCATCGTGGCCATGCTCGCTCTGGAAGTGCCGGAAGAGGAACTGGTGAAGCGATTGCTCGGACGCGGGGCCACCAGCGGCCGTGCCGACGACCAGGACGAGGCCGTGATCCGCAACCGCATCCGCGAGTACGAGGGCAAGACCGCGCCGCTGAAGGATTACTACGGCGCACAGGGCAAGTACAAGGCGATCGAAGGCGTGGGCAGCATCGCGGAGATCACCGCACGCCTGGTCAAGGCGATCGGCTGAACATGGGCCCGTGCGATCAGGTGCACATCGGCGCATGATCACATGAGCATATGAACCATCGGGCACATGAACTTCATCGACCATATCCGCATCGAATGCCGCTCCGGCAAGGGGGGCAAGGGGAGCAATCACCTGCGCCGCGAGAAGTACATGCCCAAGGGTGGCCCCGATGGCGGTGACGGTGGCCGTGGTGGTCACATCATCGTGCGCGGCAACGCCCAGCTCTGGACCTTGTTGCACCTGCGCTATACCAAGCACGTCATCGCCGGTGATGGCGAGGGCGGCGGAAGCAACCAGTGCTCCGGGGCCAGTGGCCGTGATCAGGTGATCGAACTGCCTCTGGGCACCGTGGTGAAGGATGATGAGACCGACGAGGTCCTCTGCGAGGTGACCCGCGATGGTGAGGAGCACGTTCTGTTCCCCGGCGGTCGGGGCGGGTTGGGCAACCAGCACTTCAAGACCAGCACCAACCAGACCCCGCGCTACGCGCAGCCCGGAGAGCCCGGCATCGAGAAATGGGTGGTGATGGAGCTGAAGGTGCTGGCCGATGTGGGCCTGGTGGGCTTCCCCAACGCGGGCAAGAGCACCCTGCTCAGCGTGGTCACCGCGGCCAAGCCCAAGATCGCCGACTACGCGTTCACCACGCTGACCCCGAACCTGGGCATCGTGCCCTACCGCGACCACAAGAGCTTTGTGATGGCCGATATTCCCGGCATCATCGAAGGTGCACACGAAGGCCGTGGCCTTGGACTGCGCTTCCTGCGGCACATCGAACGCAACAGCGTACTGCTCTTCATGGTCCCAGCGGACAGTGCCGACATCGCACACGACTACCAGGTTCTCCTGAACGAGCTGCGCGAGTATTCCCCCGAACTGCTGGACAAGTCGCGCCTGCTGGCCATCACCAAATGCGACATGCTGGACAATGAGCTCATGGAGCAGCTGCGCCGTGAGCTGCCCAAGGGCGTTGACCACGTGATGATCTCCAGCGTGGCACGCATCGGTCTGGACGAACTGAAGGACAAGCTCTGGCGCATGCTCCACGGGACGCCTTCCGCCGACAGCGACGCATGGGCCTGATCGAACAGCTCGATGCCCTGGACCGGGCCGCCTTCCTCTTCCTGAACGGGCTTCATGCGCCCTGGCTGGATGGGTTCATGTGGCACGTCAGCGAACTGCAGCTGTGGATCCCGCTCTATGTGTTCTTCCTCTACCTGCTTCAGCGGCGATATGGCTGGCGCGGTCTGGCGTGGTCCGTTCCGGTCATCGCGCTCATGGTGCTGTGCACGGACACCGGCTCCGTCATCCTCTTCAAGAACACGGTGCAGCGACTGCGACCAAGCCATGTGGCTGCGCTGCAGGAGCACATCCATCTGCTGGTCGGCCCGGATGGGCAGGTCTACCGGGGCGGCCAGTTCGGCTTCGTCTCGTCGCATGCCAGCAACCACTTCGGCATCGCCATGTTCATGAGCGGTATCCTGGCAGGCCGTCCGCGCTGGGCGTTACCGCTGTTGTTCCTGTGGGCTGCGCTGATCACCTACAGCCGCATCTATCTTGGGGTGCACTATCCCGGGGATGTGCTCGTGGGCGGCCTCTATGGGTTGCTTATCGGAGCATTGGCTGTTCGTGGTTTCCGGGTGATCTGCAACCATCGGTCCATCCCATGAAGCTCTGGCTCGCGGTCTTTTTTGGAGGAGGGGTGGGCAGTGTGGCCCGGTACGCGCTCAGCAGGCTGTTCCTCCGCTTGGACCTTGGGGTCTTTCCCTGGGCCACCCTCGCAGCCAACCTGGCCGCTACGGGGATCCTTGCGTGGCTGGTGATGACCTGGCAGGTGCACCTTCCCGGACGTGAGCACTGGCGGGCCCTGCTCGCCATCGGTTTTTGCGGCGGCTTCAGCACCTTGAGCACCTTCAGCCACGAGAACTACCTGCTGTTCCGTGACGGGCTGATCGGCCACGCCATCCTCAACATCGTGGTGAGCGTGGGGTCTGGCATCCTACTCTTCCACCTTCTGGCGCGTTCCTCATGAAGCATCCGTTCCTGATCGCTCTTCTCCTCGTCACCCTGCGGCTGTCCGCCCAGGACGCTTCATTGCCCTCATGGCAGGCTCCGCCACGACTGGTGGTGGGCATCGTGGTGGACCAGATGCGCGTGGATTACATCTATCGCTACTGGGGCAACTTCGGCGAGGGCGGTTTCAAGCGTCTGGTGAACGAGGGGAGCTTCCAACGTGATGCGCACTACACCTACATGCCCACCGTCACAGGACCCGGGCATGCGAGCATCTACACGGGCACCACGCCGTCCATGCATGGCATCATCGAGAACGAGCGGTACGATGCACGCACCCGGCGCAGTGTGTATTGCGTGGAGGATACCGCCATGCGTCCGCTGGGCAGCACCTCATCCGCCGGACGGCGTTCTCCGGTTCAGCTGAGGGCGGGCACACTGGCCGATGAGCTTGAACTGCGCTTCGATGGTGCTTCGCGCACCGTGGGTGTGGCCTTGAAGGACCGTTCCGCCATCCTGCCCATCGGGCGCACGGGGGACCTGGCTTGTTGGTTCGTGGGCGGGAACGAAGGGCGCGCCATCACCAGTACCTGGTACCTGCAGGAGCCGCCGGCCTGGCTGCAGGCCTTCAACGAGCTTGGCCTCGCCGACAAGTACCTGCAGCGCACCTGGTCGCTGTTGCTGCCGCCGGAACACTACCATCTGCTGGTGCCCGACGACAATCCGTACGAGATCCCACTGGTGCGCGGGTTGAGACCCACGCTGCCTGTGGACCTCGATTCACTGCGGCGCGCCGGTGCCACGCTCGATCTGCTCTCCTACACGCCCTGGGGCAATACGTGGACCACGGACCTGGCCTTGGCCGCGCTGGATGGCGAGGACATGGGGCGCGACAGCATCACCGACCTGCTCGCCGTAAGCTACAGCTCGCCGGACATCCTTGGCCATCGCGTGGGTCCGCGTGCCGTGGAGATCGAGGACATGTACCTGCGCCTGGACCAGGAGCTCGCGCGCTTGCTGAACGAGCTCGACAAGCGCGTGGGGAAGGGCCGCTACACCGTGTTCCTCACCGCCGACCATGGCGCGGTCGATGTGCCGCAACTGCTGAAGGACCGCAAGGCATCGGCGGGGTATGTGGACATGAACGCCGTGGCGAAGGGCGTCGAACGCGAGTTCCCCGCCCTGGTGAGCGGCGGGCACCTGATGCTGGACACCGTGGTGGACGGCCACGTGTACATCGGTGGCGGCACGGCGTATCTGCGCCTGTTCGCTGAGCGGCTCATGGAGCATCCCGCCGTCGCCATCGCCATCCCCCGCGAGGACCTGATGACGGGTGCGCATTGGCATCCGTTGATCGGCAAGCTGGCGAACGGCTTCTCGCCGACCATGTCAGGAGATGTGCTGTACGCGTTGCGTCCCGGCTATTTCGAGGCGGTGGGCTCACTGGTCGGACGCGGCACCACGCACGGCAGTGGATGGAACTACGATACGCATGTACCGGTGATCCTGTTCGGCCAGGGCGTGCGGCCGGGCGAGGTGATCGAGCGCACCAGCATTACGGACATTGTGCCCACCGTGGCGGCCATTGTAGGCATGGCCCTGCCGGATGCTTCCGTGGGCAGGGTGGTCGAGGGCAGCCTCCAGCGTTGAGGTTTTCCACAGCGATCGTGGAGATCATGGCTTGGAAGGTCCCCCCAGCCCCCGCTCCACGGGACTAGCTTTCGGCATGCTTAGCTGGGAGAAGCCCGCCTTCCGCAGTCCATTCGAGCTGTGGAAGGACGATGGCATCCTTCACTTGGTGCTTGCACCGGGTGCCACGATGCGCACCCGCGATATGAAGGAGCTGATCCGGCTCATCTCCGCGCTTGATCCCACCCGTCGTTCGCCCGTGCTCCTCGAGTACCCCGCAGGTGTGGTGGTGCAGGAAGAGGCCCGGCAGCTGCTGCGGCGTGTGTGCAGTGCGCAGGGCCATCCCGTGGCTTTCTTCACCACCGATCTGCAGTCGCGGCTACAAGGTGTGCTCTTCAAGCAGGTGCATCAGCCCGCGTTCCCCTTCCGGGTGTTCGGCTGGCGGGAGGAGGCGTACCGTTGGGCCCGTGAGCGGCGGCAATTGACCGAGCTTCTGGGCCAGTGAAGCAGCGTTCAATATACCCTTGGAGCAACTCGATGTCCGTGCTGATGTTGAGCACGCTCTGCTGGAGTGCTCCATTGGTGGCGGTGCCACAAGAACTGCTGCAGTTGTCCGGTGAGGAGCAGGACGGCACCATCATCGTGCAGGGTCGTCGGGCCAACGAAGAGGGTGGACCGGTGCTTCAGGCCGTATGGCGCAATGTGCCCGGAGCAACACCGCAGTTCCAATGGCAGCAGGGCATGCAGGTCGATGCCGATGTCCACTTGATGCTGGACCGCGTGGTGGAGGCTGCCATTGGCACCTACCTCGATGCCCGCATCCATTTCACGCGCACCGGTGTGGTGGCCGACCTTCCTCCCGCGGAAATGGCCACCGAGATCGATGCATTGGTCCGGGAGGCGGTCGCTTCATTCACCGATGAGGCGGTCTTTGGTGGTCTCAGCCAACCCACCCGCCAACAGTTGGAGCGGTTGGTGAAGATCGATTGGAGCCAGGCACGGGCGGGCGTGGTGAGCGGCGATGGGGAGGACAAGTACATCGCGATCTATCACTACGTGCGGTCACAGCGCGATGAACTGGAGCGTCAGGTCCGTGCCGATCTGCTGCCGCTTGCTTCGCTAAGCGTGCTCGGTGATGCCGATGAGCTGGTGACGGAGGTGCGCATCAATTCCACCTGCGGCACGGTGTTCGATGAGCAGAACTTCCTTTGTGCGCTCGACCTTCAACTGGCCGACACCGGCAATGGCGGTGTGGACCCGGCCCTCGGGGAACAACTCATGGCGGCGATGGCCCAGCGCACGACCGGATCGTCCGGAACACCGGCCGATGCCGTCCCGCCCAAGGTGCGCAAGCGCGATCGTTGGCTCAAGGAGGAGCTGGATGCCATCAACCAGCGCATCGACCGCATGGACCAGCGCAAGGAGCTGTGGGAGCTCCGCGACCGCATGGAGGACCTGGAGGACCGCCTAAGCGGGCTGGAACTGGATGTGCGGGACATGGACCGGCGGCAGGACGAGAACCCTCTGGCCGATCTGAGCATGCTGACGGGCCGCAACATCGTGATCCGGTTCGCGCGCAACAGCACCGAGCTCGATGCCGAGTATCGTGTGGTGCTCAATGAGGTGTTCGAGCAGTTGGCCCGCTCACCGCAGGACCGGGTGCTGATCACCGGTTACACCGATCGCAGCGGCGACCCGGCTGTCAATCTGCGCTTGAGCGAGGAACGGGCCAAGGCCGTGCGCAACTACTTGATGCAGCGGGGTATCGGCGGTGAGCGACTGCTGGTGAACTACTATGGTGACAGTCGCAGTGTGGGCCGCGACCCAGGCGAGCGTCGGGTGGAGGTGGAGTGGCTCCGTTAGCCGGACCTCATCTGTTGAAGCGAGAACGAGGAGGGATCACCTCTTCTTATTCGTTCGGCTCCACATCCCCGGTCACGGGGTCGGGTGATGCACTGTCGCGCAGCATGCGGAACAGCACTTCAAAGGCCACGCTTCCGTTGGTGCGGATGTGGAAACTGCCATCCAATTGGGAGGCCAGTGCGTCCACGATCTCCAGGCCCAGTTTGCCGGGACCTTCGCGGTAGTCTGCAGGCAGGCCCTTCCCATTGTTCTTCACCAGCAAGCGGTACAGGCCACCTTCCACCTGCTGCAACCCGATGTCGATGTGGCCACCGGTGGCGTGCGGGAATGCATGCTGATAGGCGTTGCTGACCAGCTCGCATACGATGATGCCCAGTTCGATCGCGGTATCCTGATCGGCCACCAGGCCATGCACGTTGATGGTATGGCTCACTGCCCTGCTGACCGGGCGATGCATCTCGTTCAAGGAACCGATCAGGCCTCCGAAGAAGGTATGCAGGTCCACGTTCCGCAGGTCCTTCGATCCGTACAGCTTGTGGTGCACCAGGGCAATGGTGTCGATGCGGCGCTTGCCACGCAGGAATTCCTGTCGCACAGGACCGTCCTGCAACCGCGAGGCCTGCAGGTTCAGCAGGCTGCTCACCACCTGCAGGTTGTTCTTCACGCGATGGTGCACCTCGCGGTTCAGTACATCGCGTTCGCCGAGGGCCTTGGCCAGCTTCCGTTGAAGGTTGCGATTGGTCCGATGCTGTTTCCGCATGCGTTTCCGGACCACCGCACGCACCCGCCAGGTGGCCAGGAGCAGACCGCTCAGAATGGCGAGGAACAATCCGAAAAGCAACACCATGCGGCGCTCCGGGCCGGTCCAGAGGCTGATGGCATCCATGTCCAGGAAATTGCCCAGGAGGAGCTGCAGCCCGTTCAATGGATAGGCTGCGACCGTGCCGATGTGCTCTTCACCGTCGTGATCGAACCGGAACGTGCGCCGTGACCTCACCTGGGACCAGGTCGCCTGGGCGTTCTCGACCGCCGATCGCGTCAGACTGTCCGATGCGGAGGGGAGCACCAGCGGGGTGCCCTCATCGTCCAGCAGGATCGAGCGCAGCACCCCCAGTTCGGCCCTGTATGCATGGAAGGGTGTGGACCGGGCCAGGTCGATGTCGAACATCATCACCTGATGGGGCTGCTCTAGCGCTGGGTTCCGGATCAACAACGAGACCTGGAGGATGGCCTTGCCATCCGGATACCGCCGCAGCGTCCACACGGGGTCTCGGCTTCCGATCTCGAGCGACCGGCTGAACCAGATCCGTTGCCGCGGGTCGTGCACCGTATCGTTCACTGGTCGGTCGGGAACCCCAATGGCCTGGGACCCCGCATCCAGCAGGGTCACCAGCGGAGGGGCGGTGCGTGATCCTTCACGCGTTTCCATCCACATCAGTCCGTTCTCCCTGCGCGACAAGGCCAGTTCATTCCCCAGCTCGTCGGCGAGGCGGATGGCCGTGATCTCCCAGTGGGCATCCAGCAGTGGGCCCCAACGCTCGAGCACCGATGCCTGGTCCGTGGAATCCATGTAGCCCACGGCGCGGGCTTCCTCTTTCAGGTCCTCTTCCGTCATCCTGAACAAGGCGTCAAGCCTGTTGGTGACCATCATCTGGTTGCGGGCCAGCGCCAGTTCGGCCAGGTCGGTCTCCCGCTGGTCGATCTGCCGGTAACTCCAGGCCACGGTGCCGAAGGCCACGATCAGCGTGGCCATGAAGAGGATGATGAGCCAGCGGTCCGATGTGGCGCGGGCGCTCATGGTCGATCACAAGGTGTTACGGTGGTGCGGGCAAGGTCGAGGTCGGTGCCGCCCGTTCGGATCTGTTCCGTGCTCACTTGTTGCGGGATGAAGTAGATGCCGTTCAGCTTGCCATTGAGCACCTGGCCGGCACGTATGCACGTGTCGGCGTTGAAGGTCTCCACGGTGCGGCCCTGGTAGGTGAGGTCGATCTCCAGGTCGATGCGGAGGTCCTTGTCCGTGGTGTTCTCCAGCCGAAGCAGCAGTTCGCTGGGCTTTCCGGTCGGGTGGTTCCACCGGTAGGATACCCCGATGCCATCGTACGTGCCTTTATGCAGGTACTGGGTGGGCGCACAACCAGCGGAGAGCACCAGAAGAAGTAGAAGCAGGTTCCTGGTCATGGTCGCAGTTCGCCAAGGACGTTCACAGCATGCTCGATGGCCTGGTCGTCCACATCGAGGTGCGTCACCATGCGGATCGTATGCGGACCGAATGGAAGGGCACGCACACCCTTGTTCCGAAGCAGGTCGAGCACATCGGCGGCCCGTCGTCCGCCAGCGAGGTCGAAGACCACGATGTTGGTCTCCACGGGTAGTACCGTCTGCACGTAGGGTAGGGCGGAAAGCGCTGCAGCCAGACGGGCGGCCTTTCGATGGTCCATTACGAGCCGGTCCACATGGTGCTCCATCGCATGCAGGCAGGCAGCCGCGAGGTAGCCGGCCTGTCGCATGCCGCCACCCATGCGCTTGCGCACACGTCGGGCTTCGCGGATGAGGTCACGTCCACCCAGCAGCACGCTGCCCACGGGTGCCCCAAGTCCCTTGCTCAGGCATACGCTCACGGAATCAAAGGGGGCGCCCCATTCGATCGGGGTCCGGCCATCCACCGCCATGGCGTTGAAGATGCGCGCGCCATCCAGGTGCAGCGCCAGCCCGTGCCGATCGCACACCGTGCGGATGCGTTGCACTTCCTGCAGGTCCCATACCGAGCCGCCTCCGCGGTTGTGGGTGTTCTCCACGTTCACCAGCCGGGTGCGCGCCACATAGTTGTCCGCTGCATTGTTGATGGCCGCCTCCATGGCCTGCGCTGTGTAGCGCCCGCGGTCGTTCGGAACGAACTTCACGCTGCAGCCGCTGTTGGCCATGATGCCACCACCCTCGTAGCGGTAGATGTGCATGCCCTCATCGCCGATCACTTCGTCGCCGGGCCGGGTATGCACCCGCACCGCGATCTGGTTGGTCATGGTGCCACTGGGGCAGAACAGCCCGGCCTCCTTGCCGAAGAGCGCGGCCATGCGCTCCTCCAGCGCGTTCACGGTGGGGTCCTCGCCAAAGACATCGTCGCCCACCATGGCCTTCGCCATGGCCTCCAGCATGGCCGGGGTGGGGCGGGTAACGGTATCGGAACGCAGGTCGATCATCGCGCCTTCGGGCATCGGCCCAAGATAGCGTGGCGGCCGATCGGTTCAGGCGTGGCGGTCCAGGTGCCGGTGCAGCTCGCTGAGGAAGGGCATCTCCTTCCTGCCCACCCCGTGGAAGGCGCGGGCCACGGTGTCGGCCGCCCGGTGGATCAGTTCCCGGCGTTCCTCGTCCAGGTCGGGCCGGTGCCGGACCGTGTAGGTCGTGAAGGACTCGAAGGCCTCTTCACTGGTGGTACCGCGGTCGGCGGGCACCTCGAACTCGAACTCGGTGATGCAGGCCTGGTCGGTGCCGAAATGATCGGTGCTGGCCTCCTGTGGCATCAGTTCCTCCTTCACGATGCGTTTCAGCGCGGCCACCTCCTGGTCCGAGACGCTGCCGCGATGGCTAGAGCGATCAACCCAGTTCCTGGTAGAACAACTGTGCTTCCATGGATGCACCGAAGTTGACCTCGGGATCCGCCTGCCGGACTGATGTCCGTCACCTTCGGCGGCTCACCAACAGGCCATCGCGCAAGGGGAGGAGCAGGTTCTCCACACGAGGGTCATCGGCCACCTTGCGCGCATACCGAACAAGCCCACGCGTTTCGCCGTCCTGCTTGTCCGCCTCCTCCAGCACCTTGCCGCTCCAAAGCACATTGTCCGCGATGATCAACCCACCGGGCCGCACACGGTCCACCACCAGGTCGAAGTAGGTGCAGTAGTTCTGCTTATCGGCATCGATGAAGACCAGGTCGAAGGTGCCGGCGATGCGCGGGATGACCTCCGCGGCAGGTGCCAGGTGCTGGAAGATGCGCTCGTGGTACCCGGCCCGCCGCACGTACCGGTCCACCAGCGATGCCAGCGGTGTTTTGATGTCGATGGTGTGCAGCACACCGTCAGAGGCCAATCCTTCGGCCATGCACAAGGCACTGTAGCCGGTGAAGGTGCCGATGTCAAGCACGAGCCGGGGCTTCAGCAAATGGCTCATCAGGGACAAGAAGCGGCCCTGCAGGTGGCCGCTCAGCATCTGCGGCATGTCCACGCCCGCACGCGTCTCCTCGGCAAGGGCCCATAAGTGTTCCGGTTCGGGCGCAGTGTGTGCTGCGCTGTACCGCTCAAGGTCTTCGGAGAGGAAGTGCATCAGGGAATGATCACGAGTGGAAGGGTGCTGCGCAGGGAGTGGCCTTCACAGCGGAGGAGGTAGTGTCCGGGAGCGAGATTCGGTAGTTCAAGTGTGCCCGGCGGACGGCTCCAGGCGTGCACGGGTGTGCCTCGGCCATCGAGGAGCACGATGCGGTCCAGCACGTCATCCTTGGGACGCTCAATGGTCACCTGATCGCTCGCCGGATTGGGGAACACGCGCATCATCTCTTGGCGGTCCTCCGACACCCCAACGGGAAAGGTCAGCATCCACCAGTCGCGGTATCGCTGCTGGTTGTCACTGCCGGTCCCGAAGAAGATCATCCCCGCATCCATCAGGTACAGGTTCGGTGCGGACACAGCGCTCCTTCGTGGTCCCCCGGGGAATGCAGGCAGCGTAACGCTGTTCCACAGGTCAGTGCTGTTGTCATGGCTCCACACGTCGGCATGCAGGGCCGAAGCGGAAGAGGCTCCGCCGATCAACAGGTTGTCGACCGCCTCCCCACCATAGCGTGGCCCGGGCAGGTCGCTGCGGACGGTCCATGTATCCGTGCTTGTGGAGTATGCATGGGCATCCGCGAGGGCGTTGCCTGAGGCATCCGCCCCGCCCACGATCAAGTGGTCGAGCGCCATGGCCCGGTGACGCGCAGGTCCCGGTACTGCCGTCCGGGCGGTCCATGTATCCGTGATACGGTCATACATCCACACCTCGTTGGTGGGTGTGCCTCCCTCCAACATGCCGGTGCACACATAGGCTTTGTCGTTCAGGGTGAATACGGCACAGGCATAGCGTCCGGGTGCCGGCAAGGGCGCGCGCTGCGACCAGGCGTCCGTGAGCGGGTCGTAGCACCACAGTTCGTTCAGCGGCCCGCTTGCATCAAGCCCCCCGAACAGGTAGCCCTGCTCGTTCAAGGCAAAGGCACTGGCATACTGCCTGCCGCTTGCGGGCAGGGGCGTGATCGTGTCCCAGCGCCATTCCGACAGGATGAACACGTACCAGTCGTTCGTCAGTTGGAACCCCTCATCGAGGCCGGTGCCCACGAACACGCGGTCATACATGGTGAACGATGCCGCATCATCACGGGCGGTCCCCGGAAAGTCCTCCAATTGGGTCCACTGCTGTGCGGCGAGTTGCGCGCCACAGAACAGGGCGGGGATGAGCAGGGAACGCATGCCCGAAACTAAGGCGACCCCAAGGAAATGGTGCTTCCATGCGGATCGCGATGGTGCACGTTCCGCCCCTTGTACGCCAGATGTTCATGTCCCGCTGCGGTCGCTGGCTTCGATGCCAAGTTGGCCGAGCAGACCCTGTCGCGGGCGAGCGGTGGATTGCTGCCGGTGTTGGGGATGCAGCCGTAAGGACCGGCAACGATCCTGCCCCGCCACTGCACAATTCGCGTCCTTGATGGGATCCTCTGCGCGTTTGAATCTCTGCTGCTAGAACTCAGTTGAAGGACCTGCCCTCCATCGCGGTCTTCGCCACCGATTTGCGCAGCTCGGCCGTGTTCAGCGGCGTGTTCCCGCTCCAGTGCTTGGTGGCATTCCGCTCAGCCCCTTCGGAGCGTGGTTGACCGTTCTGCACCCCGTTGTTGGCATCGCGCCTGGTCCCTCTTGCCGCCTCTATTGGACCGACGCTCCTACAAGCGCGTTCCGCAAGTAGTGCTCCATGCTCTCAGGCGCACGACCCAGCAGGTCGGCCAGACCGCTGTTCGGTTCGTGGATCACGCCCTTCGCCATGGCATCCGCCAGCCCGGCCAGGAAGTTGGCCTGTCCCGGAGGCAGTCCGACCTGCACCAACACCTGCTCATAGGCGTCAACGGAAAGGTCCACATGCGCAACGGGGCGCCCGCAGACCTTGCTCACCGTGGCCGCCACCGCTGCGTAGTCCACTGCCTGGGGCAGGCTCAGGGAGTGTGCCTTCCCCTGCAATGCAGGGTCGGCGATGATGCGGGCCGTGGCCTCGGCGAGATCAGCGCGTGACGCCCACGAAACACCGCTCGGGGACACAGGCAGCGCGAACACACCGCTCTCCACCGCATTGCCGAGGAACATGGGCACCACGTCGAGATAGATGCTGTTGCGCACGAAGGTGTGGGGAAGTCCCGACGCGATGATGTGGCGCTCCAGCGCTTGATGGTCGCTCACCGCGGCACCGAACCCCGTCTCGTCATGGTGGATCACACCCGAGTAAAGCACGTGTTGTACTCCCTGGGCCTTCGCGATGTCGATCACCCGCTGGTGCTGCTCCAAGCGGTTCGTTGCGGCAGTGGGGACCAGGTACAGCGTGCCCACGTTCTCCAGCACCCGCTCCACCGAAGCGGGGTCATCGAAGTCCACGTGACGGGTGCTCACCCCTTGCGCGGCGAAGCGCGCCATCGGCTCCATTCCACGCCCTGCCGCAATGAGCTGGGATGCCGGTACCAGGGTCAATAGATGGTCGAGTACGCCACCGCCCAGGTGTCCGCTGGCGCCGGTGATCAGGATCTTGTTCTTCATGCGTGCTTGTGTTGTGGCAGCAAAGATCCATGGGTCATACTATACAGAAGCTATCAGTATACCATAGGATACTACTATCCAAGCGTATACTCTCCCGATATTCGTGGCCTGTGGAAACACGACGATGAAACACTTTCCCAACGTTCCGGACCGGATCAAGTGCCTTACGGAGATCCTGCCCACAAGCGATACCGTGGAGCTCCTTTCCGGTAAGTGGAAGGTGCTCATCATCCTGGCCCTGTTGGCCAAGGGGCGCTCACGCTTCAACGAGTTGGTCGCCGATATCGGGACCATCACCCCCAAGATGCTCAGCAAGGAGCTGCGGGACCTTGAGCAGAACCAGTTGGTCACCCGGACCGTGCAGGCCACCATACCGGTCACGGTCGAGTACCAGCTTACCACGCACGGTCGTAGCCTCGAGCCGCTCATCGCCGCCATGCGCGATTGGGGCATCAAACATCGGGCTCGCATCGCAGGACCGCGCGCGCGGGTCAAGACCGCCTCCCCACGCAAGCCGTGATGCAGGGTGGTGGGGGTGCAGTGCCCCAGCTATCAGCGCGCTCCGGACCGCATGATGTGCAGAACGCCGGAGCGGACCATCCCACCCCGGCGTTCATGTGATGATCTTCTGATCAGTAGCAATACTTCCCCTCCCCGATCAACTTCTTCGCGATCGCCTTTCGCAGTTCGGCCGTGTTCAGCGGCGTGTTCTTGCTCCAACGCTTGGCGCCCATCAGCATCGCCTGGCGCTCGTCGCCCTCGGCGAAGTTGCACACGGCCTCCTTGGCGTACTTGTGGATCCGGTCGGCCGCGTCATGGATGTACAGTTGGCACATGGCCAGCTGCTCCTGCACGCTGGCCGCGCCTTTCATCTCGGCCAGCTTCAACGTGCGCAACAAGGTGCTCTCGGCGAGGTAGGTGTCGATCACCATGTCGGCGATGTGCATCAGCGTCTCCTGGTGCTTCGCCAGTTCCAGGCCCAGCTTCTGAGCGGCGCCACCGGCCACCATCAGCACGGCCTTCTTGAAGTTCGCCACCATCCGCTTCTCGTCGCCGAGCAGGCTGTCGTCAGGCTCCGGGAAGTCGGGGATGCCCATCAGCTCCGCGGCCACGGCCTGCGCCGGACCCATCAGGTCCAGCTGGCCTTTCATCGCGCGCTTCAACAGCATGTCCACCGTGAGCATGCGGTTGATCTCGTTGGTGCCCTCGAAGATCCGGTTGATGCGGCTGTCGCGGTAGGCGCGCTCCACCGGGCTTTCGGCGCTGTAGCCCATACCTCCGAAGATCTGTACACCCTCATCGCACACGTAGTCCAGGCACTCGCTGCCGGCCACCTTCAAGATCGCGGCCTCGGCGGCGTACTGTTCCACGCCCTTCAGCAGCGCCTTGGCATGGTCCGCGCC
>Ga0315900_10003636_pt1 | contig 22382 bp, 8 predicted proteins | sample LakEriMetagenome_FD_203521 | JGI IMG/M metagenome (GOLD analysis project Ga0315900, IMG submission 203521) | Freshwater fungal communities from buoy surface, Lake Erie, Ohio, United States - Buoy 12 MA114 | ecosystem: Environmental > Aquatic > Freshwater > Lake > Lake biofilm | place: USA: Lake... | reverse complement strand
CCCCCCAAGGGCGTGATGCTGGAAACCCCGCAGCAGCTTCGCCGCTGGGCGCAATCCATGCGCCAGCAGGTCGCGACCGAGGCGATGCCGCCGGGCAACCTCACCGAGATCACGCCCGAGGAGCGCGCCAAGCTGCTCGCCTGGGTCGCCGCCGGAGCGCCCCTGCAATGAAGGCCTCCGCGCTGACCACGCATATCCTTGACACCGCCACGGGCAAGCCCGCGGCGGGGGTGAAGGTGGAGTTGTTCCGCATCGATCCGGCCGGCCCGGTGAAGGTGACCGAGCGCCTGACCAACAGCGACGGCCGCACCGACACGCCGCTCATGAGCGCCGAGGATTTCATCCCCGGCCGCTATGAGCTGCGCTTCCATATCGGCGCGCATTTCGGCGGCGCGGGCTTCCTCGATGTCGTGCCGATCGCGGTCACGCTCGCCGCCGGCGAAGGGCATTACCACGTGCCCCTGCTCTGCACGCCCTGGTCCTACGCCACCTATCGCGGTTCCTGAGGCGCTTGTAGTCTTTCGCGAGTTTTTAGGGGGAAACGGCGCGCATGGGCATCAAGGTCGCGGTGATCGGCGCCGGAACGATGGGCCATGCGCTCGCCCTGGTGTTCGCGCTGGGCGGGCATGAGGTGCGGCTGACGGATTCCTCCATGGCCACGCTCGACAAGGCCGGCCCGCTGATGGAGGCGGCGCTCGCCACCCTCGTCGCCGCCGACGAAGCGCCTGGCGAAGCCGATGCCGAGTGGCTGCACAGCCGCGTGACGCGCCTGCCCAATCTGGCCGAGACGGTGGAAGAGGCCGACCTCATCCTCGAGGCGATCATCGAGCAGCCCGAGGCCAAGCGCACGCTCTTCGCCGAGATCGACCGCCACGCGCCCTCGGCGGCGGTGATCGCAAGCAACACGAGCTACCTCGACCCCTTCCCCCTGATCCCCGCCCGGCGCCAGGCGCGGTCGCTGATCATGCATTGGTACACGCCGCCCTATCTGGTGGATCTGGTGGACATCGTCGGCGGGCCGGAGACCGATCCGCGCGTCGTCGCCTTCGCGCGCGAATTCTGCGAGGGCATGGGCAAGATGCCCGTGGTGATGCGCAAGTTCATCCCCGGCTATGTCGCGAACCGCGTGCAATCCGCCATCGCGCTCGAGGTGCAGAAACTGCTCGATGAGGGCATCGCCTCGGCCGAGGAGATCGACACCGCGATCATCGAGGGCATCGCGCTGCGCCTGCCGATCCTGGGCGTGCTGGCCAAGGCGGATTTCACCGGCCTCGGCTTCACCCAGACCAGCCTGAAGAACCGCATGTATGAGCCCCCGCCGGTGCGCGGGCGGTCGGATGCGGTGGACAAGCTCGTCGCGCAGGGCCGCACCGGCGTGATGGCCGGCGCGGGCTTCTATGATTGGGGCGGGCAGGACCCGACCACGCTGTTCGAGGCGCGCGACCGCCGCCTGCTCGAACTCAAGCGCGCGCTGCGCGCCATCGGCACCATGGCAGGGGCAGGACGCAAGCCATGATCACCTACGACCTCACGGGCAAGACGGCGCTCGTCACCGGCGGAGCGTCTGGCATCGGCCTCGCCACCGCGACGCTGCTGGCGAAGAGCGGCTGTTCCGTGGCCGTGAACTTCCTCGCCGGCGATGCGCGCGGACCGGCGGCCGTAGCGCAACTCCAGGCGCTGACCAATGCGCGCATCCTGCCCGCGCCGGGCAATGTGGCCGATGCCGCCGATGCCGCGCGCATGATCGGCCAGGCGGTGGCCGATCTGGGGCGCCTCGACTACCTCGTGAACAATGCCGGCACGCCGGGCACGCAGAGCGCCATCGCGCCGCATGAATTCGACAAGCTCACGGAAGAGCTGTGGGATGCGGTGCTGGAGGTGAACCTCCGCGGCGTCTTCCGCTGCGCCAAGGCCGCGGGGCCGGCGCTGCGCGCGGCGGGGGGTGCGATGGTGAACATCGCCTCCATCGCCGGCATCAACTCCGCCGGCTCCTCCATGGCCTATGGCGCGACCAAGGCGGGCGTCATCAGCCTGACCAAGAACCTCGCGCGCGGGCTTGCGCCGGAAGTGCGGGTAAACGCCGTGGCGCCGGGTGCGGTCGATTCCACCTGGATGATCGAGTGGACGCCGGAGCAGCGCCGTTCCTCCATCGACAACGCCCTGCTCAAGCGCCGCTGTACGCCCGAGGATCTGGCCGAGGTCATCGTCTTCCTGCTCGCCGGCGCGGCGATGGTCACCGGGCAGACTGTGGTGGTCGATGGCGGGCTGACGGTGTGACCCACGCCATCCCATCCCCCTGCATCCGAATCTGCAAGCTGGATCCCGGCTTGGGCATCTGCACCGGTTGCGGGCGCAACATGGCGGAGATCTCCGCCTGGCCGCGCGCCACGCCCGAGCAGCGCGCCGCCATCCTTGCCGCCGCACTGGAACGCAGGGGCGCGCTACCTTAGCGCGGCAGCGCCGACGCCGTCGAAGCTGATGCGGCAACGCACGCCGCCCGGCAGGGCGCGATCCGCATTTGGCAGGGTGAGGCGAACGCCGAAAGTGCCGCTCGCCGCGTCGAACACGTCATCTACCACGCGGATCTCGGCGCTGTAGACCCCGCCCACCGGCGGGTCGGGCCGCACCGTGGCGCTCGTGCCCAGCCGCACGCGCCCATGCAGGCGCACGGGCAGGAAGGTCTCGACATGCAGCGGATTGAGCTGTGCCACGGAAAGAATGTGATTCTCCTGGTTCACATATTCGCCGGGGCCGAGGTTGCGCCCCGTCACCACGCCATCGACGGGGCTGCGGATGGTGCGCTGTTCAAGTGCGGCCTCCACGCGCTGCGCCTCGATCGCGGAGAGGCGCCGGTTGAGCTCGGCCAGCGCCAATTCGCTCGTCGCGATCTGCGCATTCGCGCGCAGTTCCTCGAGCCGCTGGGTGGAGACGACGGAGCGTTCATGCAAGCTCGCCGCGCGCGCGACCTCGCTGCGAATCTGGTCGAGCCGCGCGCGACGCGCCTCGACCTCCGCAGTGCTGACGGCGCGGGCGCGCGCGAGTTCCAGCGTCGCGGCCTCCACCGTGCTCTCCATCCGCGCCACCACCTGACCCCGCGTCACCGCCTGGCCACGCTCGACTTCGATGCTCGCGATGATGCCGGTGATGGGGCTGCTGAGGCGCAGGGTCAGCGAGGGCTCGATGACGCAATCGAAGCTCTCCTGCGCCCAGGCGAGGCCCGGCAGTAGCGAAAGCCCGAGTGCCATGCGGCAAAGTCCACGCCTCATTCCACTTCTCCCGCGAAGGCCAGCATGGTGCCGAGCCTGCGTTCCTGTTCCAAGAGGTCGATGCGCGCGCGCCGATGCGCCCGGCGCGCGCGCGCCTGCGCCGCATCGAACAGCAGCCGCGCGCCACCCAGGCCAAGCCAGCGCGCCGGATGCGCAGGCACCAGCGCGAGCAGCGGATCGCGCATCGAAACGATCACCTCCGCACTGCCCGGCAGTCCGCGCCGCCCGGCCCGGCCTTCGAGCTGGCGGTCGATGCGGCGCGTGTCGTGGCGTTCGGTGAGGATCACATGCAGACCCCCGGCCTCGGCCACGCCCTCACCGAGCAGGATATCCACGCCACGCCCGGCCATGTTGGTGGCGACCGTCACGCGCCCGGCCTCGCCGGCGGCGGCGATGACGCTCGCCTCCTCGCGATCCTGCTCGGCATTGAGCACGGCATGGGCGATCCCGGCCGCGTCCAGCACGGCACTCACCGCGCGCGAGGCCGCGACCGAGCGCGTGCCGACCAGCACCGGCCTTCCCTGCGCCGTGACCTCCGCGACGCGTGCCGCCACCGCCTGCCATTTCGACTCTTCGTCGGGCAGCACGCGAAAGGCGCCGCGATCGAGGCGCGAGGGGCGATGCGGCTGCACGCGCGCGACGCGCAGCCGGTAGACGCGCCAGAACTCGCCCCGCGCTTCGGCCGCGGTGCCGGTCATGCCGGCGAGCAGGCGGTAGCGGCGGAACAGACGCTGATAGGTCATGCGCGCGAGGGTGAGCTTGCGCGTGGTGACCTCCACGCCCTCCTTCACCTCCATGATCTGATGCAGCCCGTCGCTCCAGGATCGGTCGGCCATGATGCGGCCGGTGTTCTCATCGACGATCTCGACCTTGCCCTCGCGCACCACATAGTGGTCGCCGCGCTGGAACAGGGCGCGCGCGCTGAGCGCCTGGCGCGTGGCCTCCTCGCGCCGGATGCGCCCCGCCCAGATGCCACCCAGCCGCTCGCCCATCTCGGCGAGGCGCGCGCGCCCGGCCTCGGTGAGTTGCACGCGCCGTTCCTGCAACAGGACCTTGTAGTGCTGGCCCTCGACCAGCGCATCGCCCAGCGCCAGCGCCGCCTCCGCCCATTGCCGTTCGGCCGCCGCATCGGTCTCACGCGAGATGATCAGCGGCGTGCGCGCCTCATCGATCAGCACGCTGTCGGCCTCATCGACGATGGCGAAGTCGAGGCCGCGCAGCACGATCCCCCTGCCCTCCGCCTCGCCGCCCAGCAGGGCGCGCAGCTTGCGCCGGGAGGGCCCCACCACGCGGCCCAGCGCCAGGCGGTCGCGCAGATAGTCGAAGGCGAGTTCCTTGTTGGCGGCATAGGCGATGTCGCAACGATAGGCCGCCCGCCGCGCCTCCGGCGCCATGCCATGCAGCACGGCGCCCACGCTGAGGCCAAGCGCTGCATAGAAGGGGCGCAGCGTGGCGGCGTCGCGCTCAGCAAGGTAGTCATTCACCGTCACCACATGCGTCGCCATGCCGGCGAGGGCGGCGAGGCCGGCGGCGAGGGCGGCGGTCACGGTCTTGCCCTCGCCCGTGTCCATCTCGGCGATGCGGCCATCGAGGATGGTGAGCGCGCCGAAGATCTGCACGTCATGATGACGCAGGCCGAGCTCGCGCCGCGCGACCTCCCGCAGCAGGGCCGCGCCGCGCGGCAGCAGCGCGCGCGACAGGCCCTCGCGCCGCAGGGCTTCGCGCAGCACGCGCAACTCCGCCACGAGGCCCGGCGCGTCGAGCGCGGCGATGCCAGGCTCCAGCGCCGCGGCCTCGCGCACCACCTGCCAGGCGATGTGCGCGCGCGCGCGGGCAGCCAGCGCGCGCGGGCCGGCGAGCACCGCCGTCTCGACCCCGTCGAGCCAATGCGGCTTGGGGTCCGCCCGCTCGGGATAGGGGTCGAGGGCGGGCGGTGCCCAGGCGGCCAGCGCGGTCATGCCACGGGCCCGTGCCTCAGTGGACGGCGGCGGGCTCGGCCAAGGCGGGCTCGGTGGCCGCGGCGGGGGCCGGCGCGGCTGCGGGCGCCTGTGTCAGCTCCAGCATGTCCTGGAAATGCCGCAGCGAGGCCAGATGCAGGAAGGTGCACTCCATCTCGTCCTTGGCCAGCATGTCCGCCAGCACATCGGCCGGCAGGGCCTTCAGCTTGGCGCGGTCGATCACCATGAAGCCGGAGAGCGAGCGCTGCTCGCCGCCGCTCAGCGTGAATTGCGCCTGCATGGGCTGCAGCAGCTTGAGCTCCAGCAGCCGGTCGCAATAGGCCCGCGTGCGCTGGAAGCGCGCCTGGTAGTCCTGCAGGAAGCCGAGCACGGTGCGCAGATACTGCGTCTGTTCGCCATCCGCGTCGAACAGCTTCTCGCCTCGGCCGGCCTGGTTGCAGCCGCTGAAGGTCTCGTCGATGTGCAGTGTGAAGGTCTTGCCCTCGGCATCCTGCGAGAAGACGAAGGGGTAGCGCCGCACGAAGGCGGGGATGTACTTGCCGCTCCACTTGCCCTCGGGCGTCACGTGCAGGTTCTGGTTGTCGCGCACGCCCAGGATGATCGCGGGGAAGACCGACTGCTCATTGCCGGCGAAGACCACCGGGTATTCGGCCGCGGCCTGGGCGAATTCGATGGCCGTGACGGGCACGGAGTTCACGTCCGCCGCGAAGCTGTAGCTGTCGCCGGTCTTGACCGACCAATCCTTGTGCCGCTGGAAGCTTACCGGCACCGCGGTGCGGTAGAAAAGCTGCTGGGTCGCCATGGTCCTATCCCCTCCTGTCCTCGATATGGCCGGGTTGATCGTGCCCGGCCTGCGCGCGCATTGAGCCCCGAAAGCGCGTGGCCTGTGTTTCAGCAACGTGCAACTCGGCTTCAGATTGTTTCGCCACGTCGCGCCGCGCAGCCTGCCCGGCCCCGGTGTGGGATGGCAATGGGGGGGCCGCTACACCTGGAAGTGCTTGAGGAAAACCTGCCGCAAACCGCGCCAAAAGCGGCTTGCGATGGGTTCCTCGGCATGGGCGAAGCGCACATGCACGCGCTCGCCGAAGCGGGCGGCTTCCTCGCCCGGCCCCTCGAACACAAGATCGAGATGCAGGAAACGGCCGATGGTGCGCTGATGCGCCGCATCCGTCGGGTCGAGCGCGATGGAGCCGCCGCCCTGGATGCTCAGCGCCGGGCTCGGCACCGATTCCTCGAGCCTTGCGCCGATGCGCTCCACCCGCGCGGGGCGAGCCTCCGCCCGCAGGCTGGCCGCGCGCACGGCGACGGCGCGCGTATCCTGCAGCACGAGATCGGCCTCATTTTCCGGTACCGCGACGCGGATCACCGGATCATCGTGGCGGATCACATGGCCGATCAGCTCGCCCTTGCGGACATAGCGGCCGATCAGCTCCTCCGGCCGGCGCAGCGCGAGCCGCCCGGCGGTGCGGGCACGGATGGTGAGCAAGGCAAGCCGCTCCTCCGCCGCGACCAGATCGGCGCGCGCGAGGGTGAGTTCCTCCAGCGTCATGCGCGCCCGCACAGGGTCGGAGACGTCGCGCATGGCGTGATGCGCCTCAAGCTCCGCCACCCGGGCGGCAAGCAGCCGGGTGCGCGCGGCGAGTGCGGGATCCTCAAGGCGCAGCAGGGGCGCATCGGCCGCGACCTCGGCATTCGGGGGCGCGAGCAGCGCCACGGCAACGCCATCCGCGCCGGCGAAGACCGCGGCCTCGCCACGCATCCAGACCACGCCCTCGGCCATGGTGGCGTGCGGCAGGGGCAGGGCGAAGACCAGCCCGCAGCCGAGCGCCACCGTGCCCCCCGTGACCGCGAAGGCGCGGCCGCGATGCCGGCGCAGAGCCGGGCTCGCGAGCAGGAAGCGCAGCCACTTGCCCAGCGGCACAACCATCATCAGCACCAGCGACCAGATCGCGATCAGCACGCCGATGATGAAGAACTGCGTACCCACCAGCAGCGCGATCGCGAAGGCAACCACCAGGCGATAGAAGAAAGAGGCGATGGCGTAGAAGAACAGCCAGGGCGCCTCGCCCGGCGCCATCGCGGCGGGTTCGGCGCTGGTGACGCCGAAGGCGTGGCGCTGCACCAGGTAGCCGATGTGGTTGTTGGCCCGCGCGGCGAGATTCGGAATCTCGATCAGGTCCGAGAGCACATAGTAGCCATCGAAGCGCAACAGCGGATTGCCGTTGAACACCACGGTCGAGATGCCGCAGATCAGCATGACGGAGAAGGCGAAGGCGCGCACCAGACCGGGCTCGGCATTCACCCAGACGATCATGGCGATGGAGGCGAGCGCGACCTCGACCAATATCCCCGCCCCGCCCACCACGGCGCGCCGCCATTTGGAGGCGAAGGACATGCTGTCCGACGCGTCCACATAGGGCACCGGCATGAAAACAAGCAGCATCACGCCGATCTCATGCACCTCGCCGCCCCAGCGCTTCACCGCCCAGGCATGGCCGAGTTCATGCACCGTCTTGACCAGTGGATAGGTGATGACGAGCAGCAGGATGTTCTCGGTGGCCAGAACGCGGTCGGTGATGTCGCCCGAAAGCCCCTCCCAGTTCTGCCCAGCCAGGAGCACCGCATAGCCCACCAGCAGCAGGAACAGCACCGCACCGAAGCCCGAAAAGATCAGCCGCGCGATCGGCGCCGTGGCGTTGAGGAACTCATCCGGGTCGAGCAGCGGCACGCGGATGGCGAGCGGGTTCATCAGCCCCGCCATCAACCGTTTGCGCCGCTGCCGCCGGCCGCGATCGGCCAGCTCGCCGATATCGGGCGGGATGTCGCCGAACAGCACATCCGCAGCATGCAACTGGCCGAGCAGGCGGATCACCTCATCCTGCGTCAGCGCATCATCACCCAGCTTGGCCGAGGCCGCGCTCCAGACCTCCTCCAGCGTCCGCGCGCCATCCATCAACCCGACCAGCAGATGCGCCGAGGGCGAGAAGCGATGGAAGCGGCCCGAGGTGCGGTCCTGCAGCACATACCAGACCTGGCCGCGGAACAGCGTGCGGTGGAAGCGTGCATGCGCCCGCAGCCGCAACCGCAGCCCGGCGACGCGATACCAGGACGGGCTGAGGAAGGATTTTTCGCTCACGGCGTCCAGCGCCAGGCGGCGAGGCGCAGCCAATCCACGAGCCGGCGCGTCCAGATGCGGATGAGCAGGCGCTCACCCACCACGGTGCGGCCCACGCCGACCATGCTGGGCCGCAGCCGTTCGCTCGCCCCTTCCAGCGCCGCCTCGACGCGGAAGAAGTTGCGCCCCTGGCCCTGCTCGGAGATCGGCGTGATGCGCTCGATCCGGTAGCGCTGCGGCGCGCCCGGCGCGGCGGCGAGCACCAACGTGCCCTCCTGGCCGATGGCGATGTCGGCGATGTCGCCTTCCTCCACCTCCAGCACCACGCGATAGGCATCGAGCGGCGCGATCTGGAACAGTTCCTCGCCCCGCTCCACCGCGCCGCCGACGCGCTGGCTGAGATTGCCGCGCACCACCATGCCCGCGAAGGGTGCGACGATGCGGGTGCGCGCGAGTTGTTCCTCGATCAGCGAAAGCTGCGCCTCGGCCTGGTCGATCTGCGCGCGGGCGATGTTCGCCTCGGCGCGTTGCCGCGCGGCCAGGGCGCGGTCGTATTCATTGATGCGCTGCTGGCGCTGCGTGGCGAGGCGCAGGCGCTCAAGCCGCAGATCCTGGTCGTCGAGCCGCGCGAGAAGCTGGCCCTCGGTCACGATCTCACCGGCGCGGGCGTGCTCGGCGCCGATATAGCCGGCGAAGGGCGCGACCATGGAGCGCTGGATGCGCCCTTCCAGAACGGCGGGCGAGGTCAGCGCGTATTCGCCGCGCGCCGTGGCGAAGAACCCCACCAGCAGCACGAGCGCGAGGGTCGCGAGCTTGCGGCCGAAATAGCCGGGGCCGAGCAGGCGCTTGAGCTGTGTGGTCAGGCTCTGCGCGATCTTCACCGGCAGCAGCCGGTCATTGGCGCGCTTCTCGGCCAGAACGGGGCCGACCAGCGTGGCCATGCCATCCAGCAACTCGACCAGCGCAGGCGGGAAGCTCTGCCCCGCCGGCCGTTCGAGCGTGATGGCGCCAATGCGCGCCCCCTGGTGGCTGAGCGGCAGCGTCAGGATCGCCCCCGCGCGATGCTGCGCGGCAAGGTCCGCATGTGCGCGCGTGACGCGGAATTCCCAGCCCGGCTGCGGCGGGAAGACGATGACCGCGCCCTGGTCGAGCGCCTCTTCCATTGCGCTGCCGACATCGCGGATCAGGTTCATCCGCTCGGCGAACCAGGCGGCGTTGGAAAGGGCTTCCACCCGCACATGACCGCCCCGGCGGAAGCCGATGCTCACCGGGTCGCAGTCGAAGCGGCGCGCGAGTTCCGTGGCCAGCGCGGTGGCGGCGGCGCGCGCCTCCTTGTGTTCGAGCACCACGCCCAGCAGGTCGAAGGCGGTGGTGGCGCGCTCGCGCAGCGCGGTGTCTTCCGCCATCTGCTCACGCCGCAGCAGGGATTCGACCCAGCCCGCGCCCCATTGCAACTGGCGCATGGCGCCCGCCGCACTCGCCTGGGGCGCCAGCGCGAGGGCACAGACACCACAAAGCCGCCCCTCGAGCAGGATCGGCGCGGCGACGCAATGCTCGCCTTCCGCCCCAGGCAACACCAGGCCCTGGCGCTGCGCCAGCGCCTGCTCGGCCGCGGCCGAGAGGCCGGGCGTGAGGGCGGCGATGTCGGGCCAGGCGGCGGCGGGGCGGAAGGGCCCGGTCTCGGGCTCGCCCAGCACCAGCACGCCCGCCGTCGCGCCCTCGACGTGGCGGCATTGCAGCGCGAGCCAGGCGGCGGCGAAGGCCTCGCCGCCCTCGGCCGCGCGGAAGCGGGTCCATAGTGCCTGGTCGAGCAGCGGATGGCTGACCAGGCTGGGCGCAATCTCGGCCGGGTTGCGCCGGTCAGCGACCAAGCGGGGCCCCTCCCCCGGTCCAGTTGCGCGACCAGTCGATCGCCCCGGCACTCGGCAGGGCCGCCGGCTTGCTCACCGGCGTGGTGCCGAGACCGGTGGCGAAGGGCTGGCGCAGATGCGCCGCCCAGGCCGGGTCGAGGAAGGCGCCGAGCCCATCCGCGAAGAGCCGTGCCGAACCGCCCGGCAGGCTGAGCGCCGGCTCGATGATGGCAGCCGCCCCATCCACGGTCAGGCGGCGCCCGACATCGAGGGTCGCCGCCATCGCCGCCTGGCCGGGCGCATTGTCCGCAAAACCCATGACATGGCCGAGTTCATGCACCACCACCGAGAGCAGGTCCATCCGCCCCGCCGCCGCGCTGCCGGCCTTGGCCAGCAGCGTGCCGGGGGCGAATTCCTCGGCGCGCAGCGGCGTGGCGTCGATGAACCAGCCATGGCCGGCGGCATCGGCATCCAGCGCGATGACGCTGCCCTGGGTGTTGCCGAGCATGAGGTCCGGCAGGTCCGCCACCAGGATGCTGACCGGCAGCGTCGCGGCAAGCTGCGCGGCGCTGACCTGCCCGCTCATCGCCCAGATCGCCCGCGCCGCATCAAGCAGCGAAGCGGCCCTGCCGGCATCGAGGGCCGGGACGCGCACCGGCTGGTCGGGCGCGCGCGCGGCCAGCAACGGCGGCGTGTCGTCAGGGAAGATCTCATCCGCCTGGCCGCCGCCCTCGATGAGGTCGAAGCCCGGCCCGCCCACCAGCCAATCATCGCCGTCATTGCCGCGGATCGTATCGTTGGCGCCGTTCAGCTTTGCGGTGGACAGGAATGTGCCGAAGCTGTCGAGCGCCGTGGTCTGGATCTTCTGCGGCATCGGATCTGGCAGGTTCGGATCCGCCACCTTCTGCTCCACGATGCCGTGGTCGCCGAAGATGATGTCGCGGGTCGTGTTCTCCTTGCCCAGCGCGGCCCCTGCGCCCTCGCCTTCCAGCACGTCGCGCCCGGCCTGCAGCCGGTCGCGCATCTGGGAGGGCGCGGGCGCGCTGAAGGTGCCGGTGATGTGCGCGCCAAGATCGAGGCTCGGCGCGGGGCTGGCATCGACCGTGGTGATGAATAGCGCGCGGGTGGAGATATCCACATTCACGCCGCTGTCGCCATAGATGTGGTCGTTGCCACCCTGCCCGAGGATGTTGTCATTGCCGGAGCCGCCGGCGAGGTGATCGCCTGTCTGGCTGCCGATGATCGTGTCATCCCCGATGCCGCCATAGGCGGTGATCCCGACGCTGGGCAGGGAGTCCGGCTCGACGCCGCTGAACAGCAGGCGTGCATCGATCAGGTCGTTGCCCGCATGGCGATAGAGATTGGCACGCGGGAAGATGAAGCTCGCATCCTCCTGCGCGCCGGGGGCGCGTTGCGGGAAGGGATCGAAGGGCGCGGGGCCGAAATTCGCCCCCAACGTGTGATGCGTCCGCCCGCCATACCAGACGCCGTCCTGGCTGGTGTCGCCGTAGATCACCAAGGGCGAGTCCGGCCCGCCGCCGGCGCGCACCACGAAATGATCGCCGCCCACGCGCACGCCGCCGGGCTGCGTCAGGTCATCGCCGGCGACGGTCAGCGTCATCAGCAGGACCGGCGCAAGCCCGCCCTCGGCGAAGCTCATCTTCGTCGCGGTCAGCGCGGTGATAGTGCGCATCTCGGCCTGCCCGGTCAGGGAGACCTGCATGCCGATCTTGAAGCCTTCCAGCAGCCAGCTACCCGTGGTGCGCGTCAGCGCGGCGGAGGTGACCTGCACCGGCACCGTCGCCTCGATCCGCAGCGGATCCATGATGCTCACGCTGAGAACGCCGGTGAGGTCAGCCGCGAACTCCGGACCGTCGAGCAGCAGCGAAGCCCCCTTGCCCCAGGAGTCGAAGGCGCCTGCCGGGCGCAGCGCCGTGGGCGCATCCGCCACTTCCTTGATGGTGCGCAGCACGGTCTCGCCGGCGATCAGCACCCTCTGGCCCGCGACGAAGCGTGCTTCCGGCCAGTCGAGGCCATCGAGGCGCGTGAGCCGCGTGGTGCCCTTCTCCATCGCCATCGTGCCGATGACCTGGAGAAGCTGGTTCCCCCCGCCATGCAGTACGGTGAGACCACCCTGCGGCCCGGCAAGTTCGAAGCGCGTGGTCAGGTTCACCGCGGTGATCAACTCGCCGCCTTCCAGCGTCATGGTCTTGCCATCGGGCGAGATGGCGGCGATGCGCCAACGCTGCGTGGTGGTGAGCAGATCGGCCATCAGCATCTGCCCGGCGCGGAAACCGTCATCGCGCCAATTGCCGCCGATGCGTTCGACGATGCCGCCCGTGCCGTTCGGCGTGGTGTTGACCGCGGCGGCCACGGACATCAGCGGATCGACCGCGACCAGCGTGCGCAGCGCGCTGCCGCCGGGCAGCGGCGCGCCCTGCAGCTTCATCAGGCTGTGGTCGTTCGGATCCGCACCCTCACCCAGGATGGAGGCGATGATCCAGCTGCCGGCGAGACCCTCGATCGTGATCTCCTGGCCTTCGAGGAAACCCGCCGCCGCGAAATCGAAGCCGGGCCGCTTCACGATCCCGCCGTCGCCGCTCGGCACGAACTCCATGTTGCCCATGGCGCGGATGGTGGAGTCGTTGCGCATCGTGCCGTTGACATCGACCCGGTCATCGCCCTGGCCAAGCATCAGGTTCACCGTCTCGATGGTGGTGACAGTGCTGCCGCGCACCACCTGGCCATCCACGACCATGATCCGGCCGTAGGAGATGCCATCGGCGAAGGTGCCGGGCTCGCCGAAGACCGGCGCGGAAAGGCCGAAGCCCAGCCCGTCCGACAGGCCGAAGCCACGCAGCGCGGTGGCGTCGACCTTGCCGTCCAGGTTCTGCTGGCTGCCATCACCGAAGATGTTCAGCACATCGATCTGGCGCGATTCCGCCGGCTGCACGCCGACCGGCAGCAGGAAGGCATCCTGCTCGCCGGGCAGCTTGGCGGCGATACGCAGGCTGCGATCCGCACCGATCGAGCCACCCTCGACCTCCAGCGGGCCTTCCAGCGCGGAGAGCAGATGTACCTGCGCGGCGGAAAGCTTCACGCCCTGGCGCATCGGCGGCAGGTCGAAAAGCGGATCCGCACGCAGCACCACATTCTGCGGCGTGTTGAAGTCCTTGCCCGTGAAATTCGCCACCGCGGCAATGCGCGACAGCGTCAGCGGCAGGCGCTTGCTGAAGTTTGTCGGGATCTGGCCCTCGGCTGTGAAGATGATGGACTGGTCGCGCGTGGGATTCTCACCCTCGATGAGTGCGATCTTGAAGTCGGCCGAGACCTCGCCATCCGACAGCCGCACGCGCATGCCCTCGAGGAAGCCATCCTTCAGCCAGCCGCCGCCATCATTGCGCGTCAGCGTGCGCGTGGTCCCATCGAGGTTCATCAGGCCGGTATAGCGACCCTCACGCGTCAACTCGCTCAGCGTCACGGTATCATCCTGCGTGATGCCGAGCGGCGTGAAGAAGCGGTCCACCGTGATCTTCGTTGCCGTAACGCTGGTGATCACGAAGTCGCCATTGTGCCCCGTCGTGCCGCCGATGCGCAGCAACTCGCCGACGCGGAAGCCCTCAGCCAGGAAGCTGCCATCCTGATTGCGCTCGACCTGCCCGCCAGTGAGCGTGTTGCTGAGCAGCGCGGCGCCTTCGAAGAAGAGGGATTCGCGGATGATCCCGATATCCTGGTAGCGCGCGGCGACGCCATCCACCGTCAGGACATCGGCCAGCCCATCGGTGAGCAGGGCGATTGTGACGGTCGAGTTCGGCTGTTGCGTCAGTCGGATCGTGTAGTTGTCCGTGATGCTTTCATCTGCCTCGGTCTGCAGATCGTCGCGGCTGAGCGTGGTGGAGCCGCCGCTCTGCTGCACGATAACGCCCGCCGTGTCGTTGTCGATCACCTTGATCGCGACGAAAGCCGGCGCGCTGCGCATATTGGGGAAGATGTATGCCGGGTCGGAGGTCGCGGCGTTGCGCGTGAAACTCACGCGAACGCTCATCGGGTCTTCGCGCCGCGCATCGTCCCGCGCCTCGACGCGGATGACCACGCCCTGGTCCCAATTGGTCGAATCAAAGGTGATCTGCCAGCGGCCATCCACGAGCTTCATGCGCGGGTCGGAGACCTGGTTGAACAGCTGGATCTGCCGATCGGCCTGCGCATCCAGGTTCACATCCAGTACCACTTCCGTTCCCAGGGCCGGCGGGCTGGAGAGCTGGACGATGATGTGATCCTCCTGCCCCGTCTTGTCGGCCCCTTCGACGACGATGGTCTGGCCATCCTCAATGAAGGCGTTGTTCTGGAAGACGCCGGCGAAGATCTGGAAGAGATTCACGCCCGGCGTGTCGTTGTCGCGAACCGCGACCTCCACGTTGCGAACGGCCGCGCCGTTATAGCCACCGACATTCGAGATGACGCCATGCTGGATGACGGAGACGCGGTCGCCCTCCGCACGGGTGTCATCCGGCGCATAGACCAGCACTGCCTGACCGACATTCCAGTTCGTCGAGTCGAAGCGCAGCACCAGTGAGCGGTTGGGCACCAGAACCGTCTGCCCGTTGATGACAACGCTGCGCTGGAAGCTGGCGAGCGAGATGCTGGGCGCGGTGGTCGCTGTGCCCAGCCAGATACTGTCGCCGGCCCCGCCGGCGAGCGGCGCGGGATCGATGAGGCTGTTGCTCGCCTCCTCCTGCGGGCTGCGCGCGGCGGAGACGGTGACGAAGACCTCCTGGCCCTGAACCAGCGCCTGGGTAAGGCGCACGAAGTAGATGTCGGGCACGAGCGTCGTGCTCTCGCGCACCGCGGTGAAGCCGGCCGTCTCGCTCACCATCACCAGGCCCGCGTTCGACCCGGCAACGTTGTAGTCGAAGCCGTTCACCGCCACGCCGTCATAGGCGGCGTCCTTCGAGAGCACCATGTGGTCCACCGCGCCGGGCAGCCCCTCGAGCTCCCGCGTCACGATATCCTCGGTCACGTCGCCGGCGACGTTCAGCACATCGCTCCCGAGGCCGCCGATGACGCGATAGCCCGTCCCCGCCGCTGTGGATTGCACGAAGATCTTGTCGTCGCCTTCCATCGCGTCGGTCTCGAAGACTTCCACCGCGGCATCGCGCACATTGAGCCCCGCACCCATCAGCCCGTCACGCGTCAGCACCAGGTCATCTGCATGCTCAGTGCCGATGACGCTGAGCTTGTCGAAGCCCGCCCCGCCATCGACCGAGACCGGGGCGGTGACATTCACCCGCACCTCATCCTGCACACCGCCAAGCCGAACCAGCGAACTGCCGCCAAAGCCGAAGGCGGGAAGCGCAGCGCCGGTCTGCGGATCCACCACGATGCCGCCCGTCCCGCCACCGATCGTCTCGTTGTTCACGAAGGCCAGAGCGAAGGCACGCACGGTGACGAGGTCATTGCCGTCATCGCCCTCGACGCGCAGTTCGGCCTTGTTGGAGTAGACTGTGACCGTGTCGTCGCCCGTCCCGCCCTGCACCAGCATGGCGGCCGTGTTGCCCGGGCTCATCCAACCGCGCGTCGTCGCAACCATACGCGGGAAGTTATCAGACGGCAGCAGCCCGGCCGCCGCGGCAGTGCGCGTAAGGCCGAAGAGCTGACCCACCTGGATGGTGTCATCGCCCGCGCCACCATCCAGCGTCACGGTGACGGTGCTGTCATCGACGAAGAAGGCATCGTTGCCGCCACGCCCCTCGATTGTGAGGCGCCCGCTGATGCCACGGTCATAGTTGATCCGCTGTACCTCGGGCGAGGCCTCATTCGCGGTCGTCAGGTCGAGATAGGGCGAGAGCGGGCCATGCAGCAACGCCACATAGGCCGGGCTGCTCGCCTTCTCGTTCTCGATCTCGCGGCCCGCGCGAAGGACGAAGATGTCATCGGTCGGAAAGGCGATGCCCGTGTCGCCGTCGCGGCCATTCTGCGTGCCGTTGCGGCCATAGATGAACAGCTCATTGCCGAAGGATTCGGTAGTACCCGTGTCGAGCACATTCACCACGTAGTTCCGCCGATCGACGCCATTGCTGCCGAGGGTGAAGATCTCGTAGGTGTCCGCGCCATCCTGCCCATCGAGCGTCAGCGTATGCGCGGCGAGCGAGGCGCCAAGACCCGTCAGCACCGCAAGTTGGGCCGGCGAGGTTACGGTGGACGTATCCTGCAGGTAGAAAACCCGCACGCGATCTTCGCCGCCGCCGGCCAGGACGCGCGTGCGCGAGCCAAGGAAGATATAGCCCGCATCGCCACGTGCGGTGCCACCGGAAATGCCGGAGGCATCGCCGAAGTTGATTGTGTCGACGTCGCGATCGCCCTGGATCGTGGTCCCGAAGGCAGGCGCCGTCAGGGTCGGAGCAAAGGTCCCGATCGGGTTTGCGCCCGTCTGGTTCCCTGCTGTGAGGATGCGTGCACCCGCGATGATCTGCCCGCGCAGATCCATGGTCGAGCCGATGCCGATATCGAGGTTCTGGTGATCGCCACGGATCTCGATGTTCTGGCGCGCGACGATCGCACTCGCGCGATGCAAGGCGATGTTGTCGCCCACCTGCAGAATGACATCGCCGGCCTCCGCGAAGATAAGGCCGCGGGTCACCACGCGCTCCGCATCCGCCTGATTGCCCGGCAGGCGCGTGTTGCTCTCGGCGAAGCGCGCCGTGCCCTGGCGCAGCAGTTGGAAGTCCTCGCCCTGGACGTTCGACTCACGCACAGTCAGACGGATGTCACCGCCGAAGCTGTGCGCCAGCAGCAGCCGCAGCGCGCCATTCGTCTCGGTGACGAAGATGCTGAAGGGAGCCTCGAGTGCCACATCGTGGCCCGCCGCATCCAGACCGGGCGTGGAGACACCTGCACCGCTGTTGATATCCAGGTCATTGTCCGCCTGGCCGATGGCCGAGCGGCCACCATTTGCGTCGATATCGATGGACAGGCCAATGACGTCCGCGTTGCTCTCATTGTCGAAGTCGATGACCGATCCATTGACCGTCCGCAGCGCGACATTCGCCTTGCTGTGGATCAGCCCCACCGGCATCGCACCGGTCAACTCGTCCAGGTAGATGCCCTCATTCACCAGGGCGAAATTGTCAAAGGCGTCGAGGCGACCGCCGGTGTTGTTCCGGTCGGTATTCACCTCGAGAAAGTCGTTGGGCTTGCCGACGCCTCCGACTGGCCCCGGATCCTTCCGCCCGCCATCGCCCGAGGTCAGGCTGATGTTCACGCCGGTCACATCGATCGTCACCAGGCCGTCCGCGTCGAGGATGCGCTGCGCGGACCGCAGCACGACATTACCCTCCGTCGAGTGGACATGCCCGACCAGCATGTCGCCCACGCTCTCGCTGGCGACAATATTGCCGTTGGTGGTCAGGAAGATCTGCTCGATGCCATCCGGCTCCGAGGTGCCGCCGGTCCAGTCAACATCGGTGACAAGCGTGAAATTCACCACGCGATCGGGCGGGGTATTGACGACGACGCTGCTGCCATAGGGTGCGCCGCCGATCTGAGTGGTGCGGTAGCTGCGCGCCTCGCCGAAGGTGGCGCTGGTGGTGATGTGGCCGATGTCGATGTCATCGCCAGCACGGACAAGGGCGAAGTTGTAGGTCGAATCGATCTCGACGAAGTCCGTGCCAAAGGCGCGGCGAATGTTCTCGAGACCCGCATCGAGCAGGTCTGGCCGGAAATGCGAGCGGAAGATATCGACCGAGAAGGCTGTCGCAGCGGGCGGATTGAAAAGGCTAACGACAACGTCGGCCACCGTGCTGAGCCCATTGCCCTCCTTGCTGTCATTGACGACGACGTCCACGTCATCCCCGGCCGACAGCCGCGCGACGGGGACGGTGAGCGAGAAGGCGCCGCTAAGCACCGCATCGGCACGATCGAAGGCGGTGAGGTCGAGCACCGTATCGATCGCCGCATCCGCGGTGGCGATGAACTCGAAAAGCACCCCGTTGCGCTCGCGGAAGCGCACGAGTTCGACGGCAATCGGGTTACGGGCTGCAACCCCGACCGACTGCTGGCCGATCGAACCCGTATCGGAGTCGAGGTCGAGCCGGTTAGTGCGGATCAATTCGACATCGGCATCGGTGTTGGCGCGGATGTTGCCGCGCTCATTCTCGATCGTCGTCGACCCCATGGGGTTCTCGATGCGTCCGTCGAGGATGATATCGGAGGCAGCGACACCGCCCGGCTGTAGATTGCGGATCTCGATCTGGGTGCGCGCGAAGCTTTGCACCAGATCGAACTCGAAGGTCGGGTTCGGGCCCGGAAGATTCGGGTTCTCCGGATCCAGCGGCACATTGTTGCCCGGCGCGTTGGTTGGGCCGTGGATCACATCCACCGCGATATCGATGGTGCCGCCGAAAGCGACGACATCGATGAGGTTGGTCCGCAGGTTCTTACCCGAGTTGTTCGTGATCTTCACAAAGTCCCAGGTCCGCTTGTACTCGAAGCTGCCGGCATTGCCCCAGATCTGCGCATCCGGCGCGCCGCTCAGCGCATTGGCGAAGAAGCTCGCCTTGGGCACCGTGTCGTAGTCGAGCGCCAGCACCGTGATTTCCGCCGTGGTGATGAGGTCACCGAGCTGAAATCCGCCCGCTACTTCGATATTCACCTTCCGCGTGATGCGGCCCGCTGCATCGACCACAAGCTCGGGGTTGGCCTCTCCGAGCATGATGACCGTGCTCTCCCAGAAGATCTCGCGCAGCGCGTTGCGGGTTGCGTTCTCCCCTTCGCTGCCGCCATCAAAGACCGCCCCGGACCGGACAGCGTCGGCCGCCGAACTCACGTTGGATTGAAGCACCTGCACATCAAGATCGGCCGTGCGGACCACCGAGGCATCACGCCCTTCGACCTTCGCACGCGAGTCCAAATTCGCATTCGCGAAGGAATCCGTATCGCCGCCCAGCGCATCCAGATCCGCGTTCGCATTCGCGCTGTTCGTCGTCTCCCGTACGTCGGCGATCAGGCTCACCTTCGTCTGCCCATTGGTCTCCGACCCAGTCAGCAAGGCAACCTCGGTCAGCGCCTGGATGCGCGTATCGGCATCCGCATCGGTGTTCGCACCGACCGCCCCGACATCCGTCTCCGCGTCCGCATCGGCACGCAGCTTCAGGTTGGTCGCCTTCAGCGTGACGAAACGCGCGACGAGGTCGGCATTACCACGAATCTCGGTCCGCGTGGCGGCATTCGCCTCGCTACCGGTCCCGGCACCCGCGCTATTTAGGATGCGCCCGATGCTCGCATCAGCGAAGGACTCTCCATCCGCGCCCACGCCGCCTGCGTCACTCTCGGCATCCGCATCCGCATCCGAGGTGGAGCGCGCATCCATCGTCAGCGCATCCGCCGCAGTCAGGTCGCCATCCATCGCGATCAGCGAGGTGAACTGGATATTGGACTCCGCGCGCGCTGTCGCCGCGGCGCCAAGGCCTCCGGTGCCAACCGAGGCGACGGAATCGACATCTGTATCGGCCAGCGTCTCCAGCGTGATGTCGTCCCGCGCCGTGAGCACGGCCCCATTCGAGACCAGAAGAGTCGTGTTGTTGATCGCGGTGCCCTTGGCAACCGCATCACCGAGGGCCACGAAGCCACCACCCGCGCCGTCGGACACTGCCTTGACAAGGCCGAAGCTCTGCGTGCGCGCGACGATGTCGGTCGCGCTGAGATTAGCGCCGGCACCAATTGTCAGGTTCGTCGTCACCGTCTCATTCGCGGTCGCCGAAGCGTTGCCGATCTGGATGAAACCGCCACCCACGCCTGTGGTGCTCGCGGTGATCTGCTGGTCGCCGGTCGGCGCGCCGGCCGCAGCCTTCGCACCGCCAATGCCATCAAAACGACCTGCGCCAGTGGAGCTGAGGTCGAGAACCACGAGATGCTGCCCACCGCCCCCGGCCGAGGTCAGGTTATTGCCCTCAATGGCGAAGCGATGCGAACCACCCGTGGTGATGGAGCCGAAGGTGAAGGTCTTCGCTGCGCCGCCGGGCGTGTCAGCCAGTTTGAACGAGGTATTGGCCACGACTTCGCGCACGAAATAGACGCGGCCATCGATCAGGCCGCCGATCGGCTCATCCGCGCTGCGGCGCAGCGAATGGATGCTGTTGTCCGTGGTGCTGCGGATGAGGTCGAGCACCGTCCCCGAAGTTGCATTGGCGGAGCTCGTCGCCAATTGGATGTTGTTCGCGTCGATGACCCGCGCGAAATACGTTGTGCCATTGACCAGGGTGCCGGCACCGGCAAAGTCAAGCGGCGTGCCATCCACGCGGTAGATCACCGCCGTGCCTGTGCTGAAGCCATGATTCTCGATGTAGATCCGGTTGTTGTTGCTGGCGGTGAACACGCCATCGGCCTCGGCCACGTCCACCAGCGCGGCCGTGAACTGCTTGGCCGGGACAACGCGGTAGGTCACCGCATCCCCATTTGCGAAGCCATGCGGCGTGGTGATCGTGCCTCCCGTCGCCACCGCTCCGCGCGAGACGGTCTGGCTGGCCGCGGTCACCGCGGCATCAAGCAGCTTGATGCGCGTCTCGTCCACGGCGAACACACGGTAGCGCTCGCCACTGGTGAGCCCGCCAATCGAGGCGTTGCCGTTGTTGAGATAGTAGATCATGTCGCCAGTGCGCAGATTATGCGCGGAGGGCTTGAACTCACCGTCTCCGGCCGTGAAGCCGAAGCTGATCTCATCGGTCGTCGTATTCACGCGAGTGCCCTGGAAGGCGCCCCCCAGATAGACGGAGAGGTCATCGCGCACGACCACGCCGTAGTCGCGCCCTGCAGTCAGGCCACCGCCGATCCCTGCGGTAGAGGTGATCACCGCGCCAGTCGAAAGCTTATGTGCAAGCTGGAACTGAACGAAATTGGTCGCCCCCGGCCCGGTCGCACCAGCCGCCGGGTTGCTGCCGTTGAAGGACGCCACAGTGCCGTCACTCGTCGTATCCGGCGTGGCGCCGTGCTGCGCGAGCAGGGTGATGGTGCCGCCCGCCTCAACCTGGTCGGCCCCGCCAACGACGAGGCTCACATTCGGCGTGGCGCTCGCACGCGACGTAAAGCCGTCCTCCACATTGATCAGACCACCGCTGGCACCCTGCGCTTTGCTGTCGGCATCCGTCGTCTGCACGGCCGCCACGGTAATGTCGCCCGTCACCAGCATGCGCGACGTGCCGGAGCCGAAGTTGACGCCCAGCGTGGGGTTCGAAGTCGCGTTCGCGCTACCCGAGGAAACGCTGAGCAGAAGCCCACCAGACGCCGAGTTCAGGGAGCTATCGGCGGTGGTCAGGGCTTCAGCCCGCACGATCAGGCTCGTTGCCCCCGCGACCCCGCCCTCGCCCACATTGCCGAGCAGGCTCGTCGTGGTCGTGCCGGTCGCCAGCGGCGTGGCATTGCCGGAACCGATGGTAATCGACGAGAAGCCGGCCGAGCGCAGTGAAGCCTTGGCCGTATTCGCGTTGCGAGAGAGCACGCTCACGCTGCCATTCGCCGCACTCAGCGTTGCCGCCGCGACGACGGTGGTGACGACAGACGCATTCGCATTGGCCGAGACATCGGCGTTATGGGCCACGACGCCGGCCGCGACCGAAACGTTCTGCGCGGACGCGGTGACCCCGCGGCCATGCTCGAGGGTCCGGAAGCCGTCGGCATCGGTGTAGTTGTGGCGCCCCGCGATGAGGATGTCGTTGCCCGCGCCCGTCGTTGCGACATCCGCATTCGCACCGACCTTGACGATGACGTCCGAATTGTCCTGCGCCCTAGCCTCCGCCAGCACGACCGCCACCCCCAGCGCGCCGCCGACGCTCGAGGCGATGGCGTTGGTGGTGGTGAGCAGCCCGGCATCCACAGTGATATCACCGCCCGTCGCCAGTAGATTGGCGAAGCCGCCTATCTCGGCGATCACGGTCGCATCCTGGGTGGCGATGGCCTTGTTCGAAGAGCCAACGCCCGCCAGCGAGAAACCCGCCAGGCGCGGCGTCGCCTCAACCGTTGAAGTGAGGTTTGCCAGCACGCGGATGCCGCCCGCGCCCGTGGCGGTCACATCGCTGCGGTTCCCGAGGCTTCCCGCGCCGGTCGGCCCGATGCGGGCCTCAACCGAGCCAGTGTCGGCCGCCTCTGCCTTCAGCGCGCTGACGCCGAGCAGGAAGGCGAAGCCGGCCGAGTTCAGGTCCGCACG
>Ga0315900_10003634_pt1 | contig 22387 bp, 19 predicted proteins | sample LakEriMetagenome_FD_203521 | JGI IMG/M metagenome (GOLD analysis project Ga0315900, IMG submission 203521) | Freshwater fungal communities from buoy surface, Lake Erie, Ohio, United States - Buoy 12 MA114 | ecosystem: Environmental > Aquatic > Freshwater > Lake > Lake biofilm | place: USA: Lake... | reverse complement strand
GGTGTTCCAGGCGCGGGCCCAGGCGCCGCGCCACGACTCCCCTGCCCCGCCCTGCTCCGCCGGAGTGTCGGGCCGCGGCCTGACCGTCACGATCCGCGAGTGGCTCATCGCGCGGCCTCCGTCGGCCAGGCGTACGTGCCCAGCGGTGTGACGAGGTCGGTGCCGGCCGTGCCCGCGACCACTTCCTCCGGGCCCGGCAGGTAGTGCTCGACCATCTCGAGCCGCACGCTCGTGCCGCCGGTCCGGCGCAGCAGGTTGCCGGCGACGCCCTTTACCAGCGGCAGCCACTCCGGCTTCGCCCGGGCCCGCACCTCCGCCGGTGCCTCGACCGAGGGCACCTGCGTGGCGATCTTCTCCGCGATCATGAAGCGGCGATGGTAGAGCAGCCTGGGCCAGTCGGTTTCGCGGTCGGGGATGGTTCCGCTGCGGGTCGAGCCGTCGGGCAGCGCGACCGTCCAGCGGATCGTATGCCCAGGCCCGGGGTCGGGGGCGAAGAACCGGTAGCCGTGATCGAGATAGAGTGCGCCGATGAGCGGCCGGAGCGGCCGCCGCAGCACGCCCGCGAGTTCGCTCGCCGGCGGCGGCCCGGCCAGCGGGGGCACGATCACCGCCGCCAGGTAGCCGGCGATCAGCAGCGACGCCACCCAGCGGGCGGGTCGCGACCAGGCGGACGCGGTCATGGCGGAGGTGATCGTCGAGCGGTTCACGGTGAATCGAACTGGGGCAACGGCCTGACAAGCGTCCGCTCGTGCAGTGCCATCGGAAGGACCGCGTATCGCGGTCCACTTCCGAAGGCTAGGTCGCGCCCGGCGGTCGTGCCGGCAGCCTGCACGACCCGGTCGGACGGGTCGTACCGGTCGTAGCGGTGTCCGGCGTGGCCGCCGGTGCTGTCGTGCCATGCTTCGCCGCGCAGGCATAGACTGCGACTTTTCATGTGGAGCACATGCAACTATGCTTTACGCATGAGCAAGATGATCCAGATTCGGAACGTGCCGGACGGCGTGCACGCCACGCTCAAGGCGCGGGCCGCGCTCGCCGGCCAGCCCCTCACGGAGTTCCTGCTCGCGGAAATCCGCCGGGTCGCCGAGCGGCCCTCCGCGGAGGAACTCGCCGCACGGCTCGTGCGTCGTTCCGGTGTCCGCCTGACGACGTCGCCGGCCAAGGCGGTGCGGGCCGAGCGGGATCGACGATGATCGTTCTCGATGCCTCCGCCGCGCTCGAGCTGCTGCTGCGGGCCGCGGATCGCCCGGGTCTCGTGGCCCGGATTCTGCGGTCCGGTGAATCGATCGCCGCGCCGCATCTGCTCGATCTCGAGGTCGCCCAGGTGCTGCGCCGCTTCGTGGTCGCGGGGGAACTGACGGCGGCCCGTGCCCGCGAGGCGATCGAAGACCATCTCGCCATGGGTATCGCGCGGTATCCGCACGACGGGCTGCTCGACAGGATCTGGGAACTCCGCGTGAACTGCACCGCTTACGATGCGGCCTACGTGGCCCTGGCCGAAGCCCTCGATGCGGTGCTGGTCACGTGCGACCGTCGCCTGGCCGACGTGCCGGGTGTCCGGGTGGCCGTCGAAGTGATCGGCGTCTGAATACGAGCGGACGACGCGGCGAACGCCGGCGTCGTGCTCGTGCGCTCACAGCATCTCGACGGGATCGACGTCCACGATCCAGGCGACGGTGTCGGGGGTCTTGAGGTCGGCCGTCGCGCGGCGGACGAGGTCGCGGAGCGCCGGGCCGTCGGGGCCGTGCACCTGCACGTGCCAGCGGAAGCGGTCGCGGAGCCGGGCGATCGGCGCGGGGGCCGGGCCGAGCACGCGGATGCCGGCCGCGGCGTCGGCGGCCTGTCGCAGCCGGTCGGCGATCGCGCCGGCCCACGTCGCGGCCGCCTGCTCGTCGAGGCTGCGGATGACGAACCGGATCACGTGGCCGAACGGCGGATAGAGCAGCGCCTCGCGGATCGGCAGCTCGCTGCGGACGAAGGCCTCGTAGTCGTGAACCGCCGCCGCGCGGATCGCGGGGTGGTCGGGCGTGCTCGTCTGCACCACGACCCGCCCGCCGAGCGGGCCGCGGCCACTGCGGCCCGCCACCTGCGTGACGAGCTGGCACGTCCGCTCCGCGGCGCGGAAGTCGGCGAGGTGCAGCGCCGCGTCGGCGTTCACCACGCCCACGAGCATCACGCTCGGGAAGTCGAGCCCTTTGGCGATCATCTGCGTGCCCACGAGGATGTCGATCTGCTTGGCACGGAAGGCGTCGAGCGTCTTCTCGTGGCTGCCGCGGGTCCGCATCGTGTCGGTGTCCATGCGGGCCACCGCGGCATCGGGAAACGCGCGGCGCACCTGCTCCTCGAGCCGCTGCGTGCCGGTGCCGCGCTGCACGAGTCCGGGGGCCTTGCACTCGGGGCAGTCAGCGGGGAGGCGGTTGACGAGGCCGCAGCCGTGGCAGATGCCCCGGTTGCCGGGCTGGTGGAGCGTGAGCGCGAGGTCGCACTGCGGGCAGCGGGCGGTGTGGCCGCAGGCGCCGCACTGCACGTGCGTGGCGAAGCCGCGGCGGTTGAGCAGCAGCATCACCTGGCCGCCTGCGTCGAGCGCCCAGCGGATCCCGGCCGTGAGCCGGGCCGTCATCGCGCCCCGCGGCCGCCCGGTCTTGTCGCGCAAGTCCACCGTGATCACCGCCGGCAGCTGCGAGCCCCCCACCCGCTCGGCCAGCCGGCACATCGTCCACTCGCCCGCCAGGCAGCGGGCGAACGTCTCGAGCGCGGGTGTCGCCGAGCCGAGCACGAGCGGCACCTTCTCCTCCCGGGCGATCCACTCGGCCACGTCGCGGGCATGGTAGCGCGGCGCGGTCCCCTGCTTGAAGGAGCTCTCGTGCTCCTCGTCGATGACGATCAGGCCGAGCCGCGGGGCGGGGGCGAAGACGGCGCTGCGGGCCCCGACGATCACGTTCACACGCCCGGCCGCGATCTCGCGCCACTGCGCGTGCCGCTCGGCGGGCGTGAGGTGGCTGTGAAGCACGGCCACCGTGCCGAACCGGGCCCGAAACCGGTCGCAGGTCTGCGGCGTGAGGCTGATCTCGGGCACGAGCACGATCGCCTGCCGGCCGTAGGCGATCGTCTCCTCGACCGCCTGCAGATAGACCTCCGTCTTGCCGCTGCCGGTGACGCCGAAGAGCACGATCGTCTCGTGCCGCGATTCCCGCATCGGCCGGCGGATCGCCTCCAGGGCCGCGGTCTGGGCGGGCGAGAGGTCGGTCGGCTTGTCGTGGCGAATCGCCTCGCGGCTCGCCTCGCCGCGGCCCCGCGGCCGCTCCACCGTGCCGGTCTCGGCGAGCAGCCCGAGCTTCACGAGCCGGCTGATCACCGCGCGGCTGGCGCCCGAGGCCTCCGCGAGCGCCGCGGCCGTCTGCGGGCCGGCGGCGGCGGCGGCGAGGACGCGGGCTTGCGGCGGCGTGGGGGTGCGGGCCGGCGTCGCGCCCGTGGCCGCGAGGAGCGGATCCATCCGCACCCGCGTGCGGGCCCGCACGCCGGCCGGCAGCACCGCCTCGAGCACCTCGCCCCACCGGGCCATCCACCGCTCGGCCATCCATTTTGTGAGTTCGAGCATCCGCCGTGAGAGCAGCGGCCGGGGGTCCTCGACGCCGATCACGCTTTTGAGCGGCGTCTGCGGGAGTTCACCGCTCCGCACGGCCACGCAGTAGGCGAGCCGCTCGCGGTTGGCTCGTCCCAGCGGCACGAGCACGCGCCGGCCGGGTTCGACGTCGGCTGCCAGCCGGTCCGGCACCAGGTAGTCGAGCGGCTTGTCGACGCCGTCGGGGAGGACGACCGTGGCGATCGTGCCCCGGCGGACGTCGTCTTCGTCCCACTGCGGGCGGTGCTCGAAGAGCTCGCGCTGGCTTGTGCTGTCGGCGGCCATGGGGATGATTAGAGCGTATTCAACGCACGCGGCACGGCCCCCGCTGGTCCGTCCCGGCTCGGGGACGGCATGAGTTGCGTCGCTGGCGAAGGTCCGCCACGCTCCGCATCCTCACGCCGATCCCCTCGCCTCGCTTTCCGGTGGCGCCTCCGTGGCGCTCCAGGCGGGGGCGAGGCAGTCCGAAGACATCGGTTGATGGAGGATCGGATGCGGATCGGGGTGTACGGCGGCAGTTTCGATCCGGTGCATGTCGGCCACCTGCTGCTTGCGGAGTGCTGCCGGGAGCAGGCGGGGCTCGACCGCGTGCTCTTCGTGCCGGTTGCGACGCAGCCGCACAAGCAGGACCGCCGGCTCGCTGATCCGCAGCACCGCATCGACATGCTGCGGCTCGCGACCGGCGGCCATCCCGCGTTCGAGGTCGCCACGCTCGAGGTCGATCGCGGTGGCGTCAGTTACACCGCCGAGACGCTCGCCGCGCTCGAGGCCACCCACCCCGGCGCCGAACTCTGCCTGCTGCTGGGGCCCGACGCGCTCGTCGGGCTGCCTACCTGGCGCGAGCCGCGGCGGATCGCCGACTTGGCCACGCTCGTGGCTGTGGAACGCGAAGGGCTCGACGACCTGCGGGCCGCGGCCACCTCCGCCGGGCTGGCCGATCTCCTCGGCGCGGAGCGGCTGGCGGCCGTGCTCGACCGTCGGGTGCGGATGCCCGCGATCGGCATCCGGGCCAGTGACCTGCGGGCCGCCGTGGCCGCCGGCCGCAGTATCCGCTACCGCACGCCGCGGGCCGTCGAGGCGTACATCGCCACGCACGGCCTCTACGGATCAGCCTGACGCCGCGATCGCGGCCAGTCGGGCCTCGAGGAGCCGACTCTTGGGCTCCGCCGCGAGCCGCGGGTCGGCGGCGAGCGCCCGCAGCAGGACGTCGAGCCGGTTGGCGACGGAATGCTCGAGATTCAAAAGCACGTGCTTGGCACCTGCCACGGTGCACGGCCCGCCCGGGAGGTCGCCGAGCGGTTCCTCGCGGACGCAAAAACCGAGATCCAGCGCGAGTTGCAACGCCTCCTGCAGGAGGCCGAGCGTGTCGGCCATGCGGTCACCTGCCCCACGGCGACGGCGGCATGCCCCGCTTCTCGCGCCGCTCGTCGATCGCCCGGCGGTACTCGACGTAGCGGGCCCGTTCGGCGGGCGACGTTCGGTCGATGATGCCCTTGCGGAACTTGTTCCGCTCCTCCTCGTTCGTGCTCCGGCGTGGGCCGCCCGGAGGCGGTGCGGCGGCCGTGGAACCGCTGCCGCCGCCGATCGCCGCGGTCACCTTCTCGGCCGCCTCGAACGCCTTGCTCATCACCTCCATTTCGTCGATCTGCCGATCGAGCACCGCATCCCGCTGCGCGGGCGGGGCGTCGAAGTAGGCATTCATGCGGGCCCGCATGGCGGTGCGGAACATGCTCCCGCCGCCGCGCTCCGCCTGGGGCCGCAGGTGCTCGGGCAGCGCCTCGATCTTCTGCCGGATGCCGTACATGGCCGTCGCCATGGCCGTCGCCTCGACGATGTTCGTGGGACCGGTGCCGTTGGGGTATTTCGCCGCCAGATCCGCGCGCATCTTCTGGATCTCCACGACCCGCGGGTCAGTCGCGGCGCCGAACCAGCCGAGCCACCAGGCGGCCGCCAGCGTTACGGCGGCCAGGATCGCGATCGCGGCGATCCAGCGGCCGGCGCCGGAGGATTCGCGATCGGCGGGAGCGGACGACGACCGGTATGCGGCCGATGCGGAAGCCATGGATCACCTCGCTGCGAAGAAGGGGCCGGCGTGGAGCGTGTCAGAGATTGTCCACGTGCCCATCGAAATAGAGGAAGTTGCGGGCGCCGTCCTGCGGCGGCGGCCGGTTCGGATCGGGATCGTTGAAGTCGTCGGAGGTCGAAGGCAGAAGCGTGAAGCCGCCGTGAAAGGCCTCGAACTCGTAGAGCACCCAGAGCCGCGACGTCGCCCCCTGGTTCCCGCGGTACACCAGCGCCTCCTCGCGGGTCTTGTTCGCGAGGCGGCGGGCCGGGTACTCGTAGCTCGTGCCTTCGTAGGAGAGGTTCTCGTACTCCGCGGGTCGGGCGGCAGCCGGCAGCGACGCGAGCTTCTGCTTCACCGCGTCCACGTAACTCTGCGGATTGGGGTAGGTGTCCGACACCATGTAGGTGCCGTTCTGGACGAAGTAGCCGTTGTCGGACGGGCACCGGAACACTTCCCGATTCTCCTCGATGAAGGGTCCGAGCACCTTGGCGATGCTGGGGCGGATCGGGCGCGTCGGTGTCCAGAACCAGAGTTCGGCGCTGGGGAGGACGGCCGCGTCGGGGAACCGTCCCTTCTGGCCGCCGCCGGTCTTGCGGTCGAGGTACTGCTGGAAGGCGATCCCGATGTTCTTCAGATTCGACTTGCACTGCAGCCGCCGCGCCTGTTCGCGGACCGACTGCACGGCCGGGAGGAGCAGGCCGATGAGCAGGGCGATGATCGCGATCACGACGAGAATCTCGACGAGTGTGATGCCGCGGTGGGCGGGGCGTCGGTTCGCAGGTCGAGCACGCATGACGGGTCCTGGGGGGCTGGGCAGTCCCTGTGGGCGGCAAAGTCAGCCCCACGGGCACGGTCCTCGGCAAACGCCCCGGCTTGTGCCCCGGAGCGTTCTGGTTCGCGGAACTTCAACGGTCGAGAGAACCAAAAGGATCGCCGCTCTGATTGTATAGGGGCCGTTTCGCCGCTGACGATACCCCACGATGAGCCGGAAGTGGCTGGCTGGAGGGGGTTTCGGGAAAGAGCGGGGGAGTCGCGAGCCAGGATGCAGCAGGAGTCGGCACAGCCAACGGGGCCCTGGACGGGGCCGGCGCCGGAGTCACCGCGCCGGGACCTGATCCTCGTGCGCGCCGACCCGCCGCCCGCTCCGTTTCCCTGCCCCGCGCCGCGGCCGGTGGTTCGTCTCGACGACGACATCGAGCGGCTGCGGCGGCAGTTGGATGCGGCCCGGAGCGAATTGGAGGCGACCCGCGCCCGTCACGCCGCCGAACTGGCTGGGTTGCGGCGACAGGTGCTCGAGGCCCGCAAGCTCGCCGGCCTGGGCGAGTTGCTCGGCACGACGACGCACGAGTTCAACAACGCGCTGACGACGATCCTCAACTACGCCCGCATGGGCCTTCGGCACCGCGACCAGCCGACCCGCGACAAGGCCCTCGACCGGATTCTCTCGGCCGGCACGCGGGCGGCCAAGATCACCGCCAGCGTGCTCTCGATGTCGCGGAGCCGGGCCGCCCGGTTCGAGCCGACCGACATGACGATGCTCGTCGAGGACGTGCTCGTGCTCCTGGAACGCGAGATGATGAAATATCGCGTCCAGGTGGAGCGGGAGTTCGCCCCGGTGCCGCGGGTTTCGGCGAACCCGAGCCAGATCCAGCAGGTGCTCTTGAACCTCCTCGTCAACGCCCGCCAGGCGATGCCCAACGGCGGGCGGCTCATCCTCCGCCTCGCCCACGACGAGCCGAGCGGCCTGGTGGACCTGATGGTCCGCGACACGGGCTGCGGCATGACGCCCGAGGTGATGCGGCGGATCTTCGACCCGCACTTCACGACGAAGGCCGGCCCGGACGAGACCGGCAAGGGGGGCACGGGTCTCGGGCTGACCGCCTGCCGGGAGATCGTGGAGGCGCATCGCGGCCGGATTCGCGTGGAGAGCGCGCCGGGCAAGGGTACAGCGATCACGATCCGCCTTCCCGTGCTCCAGGCCGCCGCGGCATGACCGCCGCGGCTGAGCACGACTGACGCGGCGGGGGTCGGGGTGGAGTTTGCCTACGCGGGCAGACCCGTCGGGGCCCGCACGGGTCTCTCCGACAACCGAACGCGGTGGTGCCAGCGTGAGCGCACACCACCGCCCTATACTCCGCGGAGCGGTAGCCCGCCGCGACGCTGCCGATGAACGTCCAGTTTTTCCGGCCCAAGGCTACCTGCTTCATCAGTTGCACGAAGGCCGGCAGGAAGCCGGCCCCGCCCGGCCAGGCGAACCTTGGCTTCGCCCACGCCGGGCGTTCAGGCTGCACGGGCCAGGATGGCCGTGCAGCCGTGTATTCAGAACACCACCGTCCCCCGCATCATCCACAGGTCGGCGTCGGTATGGCCGGCCGCGACCGCCGAGAGCGGGTTCCAGATGTGCTGGTAGCTCGGGATGAGCCGGATCGCCGGCGTGATCGCGTAGTCGTAGAATACTTCCATGCCCTGCTCGTTCTGCACGTTGATCGTGCCGCCCGAGTAGGTGCGGACCTGGTTGACCAGATCGGGGCTGATGCCGTTCATGTACCAGCCGATGCCCGCGCTGTCGTAGGCCCGCGATTCGGCGAGCCCGCGGGCGAACAGGGCCACGCTCCCGTCGCCCGTGATCGTGTTGGTCCGCTCGGGCGCCCAGCCGGCGCGGCCGAAGACGCCCACGCCGCGGAGCGGCTGACCGCTCTTGAGCTTCGCAGCCACCTCCCGCGGCCGGTCGGCCACGTAGAGATACTGAGAGGCATTCGCGATCAGGAAGCAGCTGTCGTTGTAGTTGTTGATCGGCAGGCCGGCCGTGTTGGGGCTGCCGAGCAGCGCGCCGATCGCCTGTGGGATCTGCCCGGGCTGGAGGGCGCCGAACGGCCGGGCGAGGTCGAGCTGGTATTGGTTCGACCAGTTGAAGGCCGGCGAGAACTGCCCCGGCAGGCCGGCGATGTCGTACGACGCCACCGCCGTGAAATACATGTTCACCCGGTCGAATGCGTTCGTCGCCAGGTTCTGCGCGCGGCTGTTGGGATCGAGCACGCCGCCTGCGAAGGCGAGCTGCTTGGTCGGGGCCCAGACGCCGAGCACGGCCCAGGCGGTCGGGTTGTAGAAGTTGGTGGTGATCGGGTTCTTGTTGAACGCGAAGTTGGCGAAATAGAACTTGTAGCTGTCGCCGAACAGCGTCTGGTCGGGAATGAAGACGTCGCTGATCTTGCCGACGATGAAGCTCGTGTGCTCGCTGAGACCCTGCACGAGGAAGTATTCGCTCGGCAGCATCGTCGAATAGGCGAGCGGATCGGGCAGGAGCAGGCCGGTGTAGGTCGGGACCGTGGCCCCGGAGTTGAAGGTCTGCTCCGGATCGGCCCCGTAGCGGGCCTGCGTTGTGAAGTGAATCAGGCCGCCGTCCCACCAGCCCGCGCGGCCGGTGTCGATGTTGAGCGACATCTGCGTGTTCTGCACGAACCAGTCGCCCGGATCGAGGCCGCCCGACATCAGATCCTGGTAGGCGCTCGTGGTGTAGACGTCGAAGAAGTAGCCGTTGCGGGCCAGCTCCGTCCGCCGGCCGCCCCAGTCGCCCGTGAGCTGGGTGTTGTTCCAGAGCCCCTGATTGGCGACCGTTCCCGGCAGGCCGAACACGGGCGCGTTGTTGAAGAACGGCAGCAGCACCGGGGCCGCATTGGCGAGCGAGAGGTGGTCGGTCTTCACCGGGCCGAAGGGATCGGCCGTCGCCCCCCCGGGCCGCGACGGTGCGGTGACCGCGGCCGGCGCCGCCTGCGGGTCGATGAGGTGGCCGAAGCCGTCGAAGTTGCCCCCCTGGCCGAAGGCGGTGGACGCGACGGCGAGCATGGCCAGCGCGGCCGAGACGACTGCGGCGGCGGATGAGCCGCGGCAAGCGGTCAGAAGCATGGTTCCCCCTCACGATCGGTCGAAGCGGATCTGATCCCGTGGTCGGTTCGATCGGCACGGCCCGCAGGGTGAAATGAGAAAGCCTGCGGGGAATGCGGATCGTGCAGGCAAGCGTGGCGGACTTTGCGGGCGGTCACGTGGCTGGTCGTGTCAAACCCTATCGCCTCGAGAAAGCCGACCGGCCGTAAGGCCGCGGGCTCGTCCAGCGCGCAAGCTCGGGGCTGTCCGTGCCCGTCGCCGGACGCTCGCGGATGCCATCGTGGCATCCGCTCACTGCATGTCCGCTGCGCTTCGGCATCCTGTCTACGCTTGCTCCCATAGCCCGGCTCCCGGGCACGGGCAGCCCCTCGCGGTCGATGCCTGGTGATTGCTTTGCCGTCTGGCAGTCGAGTGGAGCAGCCCGTCGGGCCCGAGTCCAACGCCGCTGATTGGCAGGCTCCAAGCACCGCGGGTAGCCGCTCGACGCCGAGCCCTACAAGCCGGTTCGGATGCAGGACCTCGTGGAGCACGGCATCGACCAGCCGTCGCCGGCGGGCATCTTCACGGGGATCGCGCCGGCGCTTCCGACGGCGGCGGCATCATGAGCCTCTGCTCGAAGTCGCTAATCGACTCCGTGCTCGCCCATCGCAACGACTGACCACGGCGGGCAGTGCTGCAGCGGGGGGCCGCGGTCAGAAGATGACCATGTACTGCGCCTGGATCACCGTGCCGGTAAACCCGGCACGGTAGGGATAGAGCGGGTTCTGGGCCGGGCTGCCGTCGATGTAGAGTGCCTCGAGCGTCAGCCGATTCTGCCGCGTGCGATGCATGTACCAGTTGAGCCCGCCCCCGACCTCGTGGGCGGATCCGTAGGGGCCGGTCAGGGCGCTCGAGCGGCCGTAGATCTCGTAGGTGCGGGGCACGAAGCACCAGCCGACGAAGCCGTTGCCTCCCTGGTCGAAGAGGCTCGAGCGGTCGAACGAACCCGTGCCCGTGAGGCCGTTGATCAGCCGCCAGTAATACTCCGCGAAGGCCGACCAGCCCCGATACTTCCAGCCGATGTCGGCGGTGGCCAATTGGTAGTTGAAGGCGGTGACCTGGGTGCCGGGCCCGAGGGCGTTCGGTGCCGCCAGGGGCGTGCCGTCGGAGAGTCGCACCACCGTGTTTTCCGGATTCGCCACGCCCGAGAGGCCGGGGAGCGCGTAGGCCGGACTTCGCGCCGTGACGCCGCTCATGCCCAGGCGGAACGCCGGCGCGGCGTGGTGTTCCATGTCGGAGTAGCCGAGGCCGAAGGGGCCCAGCGGCTCCCACCAGGTGTTTCCCGCCCAGGCCATCGCGGTGCCGCCGCGGGTCACCCCCGCCGCGCCGCCGTCGAGCCCGTTCCACACGCCGGCCTCGTACAACACCCGCTTGTCGAACAGCGATCCGATCGAGAAGAAGCCCGGACTGTAGCTCGGCCGCATGAAGGTGTTGACCATGCTGCGGTCCACGCCCATCGGCCACTGCGACGACATCAGCCACTCGCGGCTGCCCGGAACCTGCGTGACGCCCATGCCCAGTTTCACGTCTTCCGTGACGCTGTAGCCGACGAACCCCACCGGCGCGACCGACACGAGCACGCCCGGGGCCGTGGAGGCGAACAGGGCGAGGTTGTAGACCACCCGCTCGTCGCCGACGTAGCCCTGCGCCGCGAGGTAGATGCGGTTGAGATTGAACTCGTTCTCGTTGTTGACCGGAAAGGTCTCGCCCGCCGAGTTGGTCCATTGCGTGGTGCTGCGGGCGAGTTCGAGCCAGCGGCCCTGGATGAAACCGGTGAGCGCCAGCGCGAACGGATACCGGCTGGTGGCATGCGTGGTGGCGTGGAGGACGAGCCCCTTGGGCGGCGCGAAATCGGTGGACGGCACGTAGAGCGGCGGCCGGTGGGCCAAACGCGCCGCCACGGCTTTGTCGATCGCCGCCTCGAACCGCTCGTCCTCGGGAAAGAGCGCGAGCGGTTCCGTCGGCTCGGCCACGACCGCGTCCGCCGGCTGGGCGTAGGGCATGGCTGCCGGCGGCGCCATGTCGAGTTCCGCCCCAAGGTCGCCCTCGGCTCCGGCGGCCACGGCGGCAAACCCTGCCGTGGCGATCATGACCGCCGCCGCCATGACCGCGGCGCGGAGCCAGCGGCGGCCGGGCCGCGCCGCGGGCAGGCGTCGAAGAGCTTCGCCCTCGCGTCGTTCCCGCCTGCGGCACATTCGCACGTTGCCCCTCTCTCGGCCCGTGACCGCTACGATCGGCACGACCGTCATGACCCATGGAATCGTCGCTACCCGGATAATCCCGCCAGTCCGGCGCATCGGGCCCGCAAAGTCGCCCGCCATGTCCGGCAGGTCGGTAAGACAGGGAGGCTGGGCGGCGACGCGGGAGGGCTTCGGGCAAACCCCGTTCCGAGGTTTCGGGCCCGTGCCGGGGCCGGGAGCCGCCGTCGCATCCGGCTCACGGTTGAGAACATGTCGTCCCCGGTTCTATCCTTGCTCCCTTCCTACCCGCAGGCAGCACCCCCGAGAACCACCGCCTCATGGCCTTCGACATCAACGCCGAGTTCGCCAAGATCCTCACGCCGCTCGGCCTCGACGTGAGCCAGACCGGCGGCTCCGTGACGTTCACGGGCGAGGATCCGATTCTGCCCAGCCGCCACCGGCTCGGTGCGATCGTGTCCATGGCGATGATGGCGCCGGCGGTCGGCACCCAGGTGCTCCATCGCATGCGCGGCGGCGCTGCCCAGGATCTTTCCGTCGACCTGCGGAAGGCGGTCTGCCACACGCACCCCTTCGTCGCCTTCCATCCCACCGTCGGCGGCTATCCCTACCAGATGCTGTTCGCCGATCCACGGGTCAACCCGATGCTCTTCGGCATGTTCCCGACCAAGGACGGCCGCTGGTATCTCCCCACCGCCGCCTACCCGCACATGGTGCCCGACTGGCTCGGGCTGCTGGGGTGTTCGCTCAACGAGCGGAGCGTCACCGAGGCGATCGCGAAGTGGAACGCCCAGGAACTCGAGGATGCCGCCGCCGACCGCGGCATGATCGGATCGATCTGCCGGACGCCCGAGGAGTGGCTGGCGCACGAGCAGGGCGGGCTGCTCGCCCGCACACCCATGATCGAGATCGTGAAGATCGGCGACAGCGCCCCCGAACTGCCCAAGGCAACCGTCGCCGACCGGCCGCTCTCCGGCTTCCGCGTGGCGTCGTTCACGCACGTGATTGCCGGCCAGGTGGTGGGTCGGACCCTCGCGGAGCACGGGGCGGAGATCCTCCACCTCACGCGGCCGGAGTTCGAATACGACGTCGGCTGGATCGACACCACCCCCGGCTTCCGTTCGGCCTGGATGGACCTCACCAAGAAAGACTACGCCGCCAAGGGGCGGGAAATCCTCCGCGGAGCCGACGTGCTCGTGGAGAACTACCGCGGACGGAAACTCGCAAACCTCGGGTTCTCGGCGGAGGAGGTGGCGGCGCTGCGGCCCGGGATCATCTACGCCTCGATCCGCGCCTTCGGCTGGGAAGGGCCGTGGGCCCAGCGGGGCGGCTTCGACATGGATGCCAACTGCTGCACAGGCTACACGGTGCTCGAGGGCACGCGCGACAAGCCGGAACTTCCCCCGACGAAGATCCTGAACGACTACGTGGCCGGTTATCTCACCGCCTGCGGCGTGCTCGCCGCGCTCAAGATGCGGGCCGAGCATGGCGGCAGCTACCACGTCCGCACGTCGCTCTCGCGGTATTCGATGTGGTATTCGCAGCTCGGGCTCTTCGACCGCGAGGAGGTGGCCCGGGGACTCGCCGATCCGACGCACAAGCTGATCCCGCCCACGGGCGTCACGCTCGACACCGCGTTCGGCCCCGTGAACCGGCTCGAGCCGGGGATCACCTTCTCCAAGACGCCCGGCCGCTGGGAGATCCCCGGGGAGAAGGCGATCGTGCCCCGCGGCTCGTCGAAGCTGGCGTGGCTCGGCTCGTGATGCCGTGAGTTCGGATGAAAGACTTCCCGCCGAGTCGTGCAGCCGATGACACACTCGCGGCGTGTCCGAGCGGCGTAGCTCGCCTAGAATGCCGGCATCCCGCGAAGGAGCCGCCCGCATGTCCGCCGCCCCCCTGCCCCGCACGCTCGCCGCCCTCCGCGCTTCCGGCTGGAAGAGCCGCTCCGTCAAAGATGAAGTGCGGGAGAACTTCCTCCGCATGCTGCGGGCGGGCGACGAACTGTTTCCGGGAATCGTCGGCTACGACCACACGGTGATCCCCGAGATCAACATCGCCCTGCTCGCCGGCCACGACATGCTGTTCCTCGGCGAGAAGGGCCAGGCCAAGAGCCGGCTGATGCGGCTGCTCGTGCGGTTTCTCGACGAGCACCTCCCCTACCTCGACGATCCCGCGATCCCACTCCACGACGACCCCTATTCCCCGATCACCGGTGCCGGCAAGCGGCTCGTGGCCGACCGGCCGCCGGAGGACGTGCCGATCGCCTGGTGGCCGCGGGAGGAGCGCTACGCCGAGCGGCTCGCGCCGGGCACGAAGTTCGCCGACATCATCGGCGAGATCGACCCGGCGAAGCTGGCCGGCGGCACGAGCATGGCCAGCGAGGAGGCGTTGCACCTCGGGCTCATCCCGCGGATGCACCGCGGCATCTTCGCCATGAACGAATTACCGGAACTCGACGAGCTCGTGCAGGTGGGGATGTTCAACATCCTCGAGGAGCGCGACGTGCAGATCCGCGGCTATCCGGTGAAGTTCGACATCGACGTGATGCTGCTTTTCTCCGCGAATCCCTCGACCTACAACCGCTCGGGCAAGGTGATCCCCCAGCTCAAGGACCGGATCGGCGCGGTGATCCACACCCACTACCCGGCCGACCGCGACCTGGGCATCGCCATGGTCGAGCAGGAGGCGGGCATCGACCTCGGGGGCGAGTGGCCGGTGCTGGTGCCGCCGTTCATGAAGGCGATCCTCGAGCAGGTGACGATCGCGGCCCGGAAGAGCAAGTTCATCGACCAGCAGTCGGGCGTCAGCGCCCGGTTCTCGATCGCCAACTACGAGACCGTCGTGGCCAGCGCCCGGCAGCGGGCCGTCCGCCTCGGCGAGAAGCCCGCCGTGCCACGGATCAGCGACCTCGGCCACCTCTACGCCTCGAGCCTCGGGAAGCTGGAGCTCGACCTGATGGGCAGCCACCAGATGACCGAGCGGCAGGTGCTCGACGCCGTCGTCGCCGAGGCCATCGGGACGGTGTTCGAGGAGTACGTCGAGGCCCACGGACTCGACGAGATCGCCAAGGTGTTCGGCCAGGGCGTGAAGATCGAGGTCGGCGACGCGGTGCCGTCGGCGGCCTACGCGAATCTCGTCGCGGACGTGCCGCAGGTGTGGGAGAAGGCCTTCGAGGTGAACGCGGCCCAGGATCCGGCGGTGCGGGCGAGCTGCATCGAGTTCGTGCTCGCGGGGCTCTACGCCACGGAACGCATCTCGCGGATCCAGTCACACGGCCGGACGGTCTACGACACCGGTGGATTCAGGTGAAAATGAGCCCATTCACGTATCCTCGGTCGGGGATGCCCCCGCCACGTCTCCGGACGTTCGCTGCGGCCTTCCAGGAAATGCTGTTCGGCATGGCATGTGCGCCATTTCGATGGAAGCCCCCGGCGGAAGCCGGGGGACTCCGCGTTCCGCGACGTCCCGCCTCCAATGCAAAACCGTCGCGCCCAAAAACCCGGTGTCCCCGGGCTTCCGCCCGGGGCTTGTCGGTCTTTGCGCGGGCTCTCAGGGCACGGGCGGCCCCGCACGGTTCTCCGTGTTGGTGACTTTGAGAAGGTCGTCCTTTCGCCCCATTGTCGATCGCCGGGAGGATAGGTCCCATGCCCACTCGTGAGACGCTCGGCGGCATCGTGCACTCGTACCAGAAGTACGATCCGGCGCGGATTCCGCCGCCGCGGCCGCCGGAGGCCGACCTCGTGTCGCCGCTGATGGAGCATCTGCTCGAGTTCGGCGACACGGATGAATTGACAGAGGAGCAGCTGGCGAACGCCATCGAGCTCGACCCGAGCCAGATCGGCCGGCTTGGCCCGTCGCTGGATTCCCTGCGCCGCAAACTCGAGGAGGCGCGGCGGAAGATCCTCGAGCGGTTCGAGACCGAGTCCGTGCGGAAGAAGGCGCGGGGCGCGTTTCGCGACGCGGCCCGCCGCGCGAGCCCGCCGCCGCGGCACCGCGAGGGATTCGAGCGGGCCGTCCGCGAGGAGCAGCTGCGGCGGCTCGAACGGCTGTGGTACGCCCAGGAGGATGACCAGAGCCCGTTCGCCGCGCAGCTCGCCGGCCTCATCGAGCGGCTGGGCGACGTCTACCAGGTGGACGAGCTGGCGGCGAAGTGGACCTTCACCGGCCGGGAGAAGCTGACGGTCGAGGAGGCGTTGGCGGTCAAGGAGCGGCTCGAAGAGATCGAGGCCCTGCTCCGGGCGCTGGAGGAGGCCCGCAAGAATGCGCAGGTGTTTCTCATCGACATGGAGGCGCTCGGCCGCCACGTCGAGGAGGCGGACCTCGACGACCTGCGCGGCCTGCGGCGGGAGGTGCAGGACCTCGTCGAGCAGATGGCCGCCCGGCAGGGGCTCGAGAAGACCGGCCGCGGCTACGGCCTGACGCCCGCCGCCCTGCGAGTCTTCCAGGGCAAGCTCCTGGAGCGGATCTTCGCCGACCTCGACCCGGGTCGAACCGGCCGCCACCAGGGCGACATCGTCGGCGACGGGGCCGTGGAACTCGTGCCGACGCGGCCCTACGAGTTCGGCGACTCGGTGGCCCACATGGACATCCCCGGCTCACTCGTCAACGCCATGCTCCGGCAGGCGGGCGGCGGCGGCCCGCTGCGGCTCACGACGCGCGACATCGAGGTGCATCGCACCCGGAACACGCCCAAGTGCGCCACCAGCGTGGTCCTCGACATGAGCGGCTCGATGCGCTACGGCGGCCTGCACGTGAGCGTGAAGAAGATGGCGCTGGCGCTGCAGGGGATCGTGCAACGGGAGTTTCCCGGCGACTTCCTTCAGTTCATCGAGATGTACTCGTTCGCGAAGCCGCGGCCGGCGGGCGAGATCGTGAAGCTCATGCCCAAGCCGGTGACGATCTTCGACTCGGTCGTCCGCCTCCGGGCCGACATGGCCGACCCGCGGATCACGGAGGCCGACGTGCCGCCGCACTTCACCAACATCCAGCACGCCCTGCAGCTCTCGCGGCAGCACCTGGCCCGGCAGGACACGCCCAACAAGCAGGTGATCCTGATCACCGACGGCCTGCCCACGGCCCACTTCGAGGGCAGCGAACTCTATCTCCTCTATCCGCCGCACCGGCGAACGGAGGAGGCGACGCTCCGCGAGGCGCGGGCCTGCCGCCGCGAGGGGATCCGGGTGAACGTGTTCCTGCTCGCCGGCTGGTCGCAGTCACGGGAAGACATCCAGTTCGCCTACCGGCTGGCCGAGTCCGCCCAGGGCCGCGTGTTCTTCGCGGCGGGCCGAGACCTCGACCGGTTCGTCGTCTGGGACTACGTCGCCCGCCGCCGGTCGATCATCGGGTGAGTCGGGTCCGCGCCACGGGGCTTCCAGGGCAACGGGTTCCAGCTTCCCGCGACGGTGATCCCGAATCCATGAAAAAGGCCGGGCCTTCACGGGGAAGGCCCGGCCCTGATTCACGTCCGCCGGCTCGCGTGGAGCCGATGCGGAGCGGACCGATCAGCCACCGGCGCAGGCGCCGCAGGCCGGCTCAGCCGCACCACAGGCCGGTTCGGCCGCGGCGCAGGTGGGCTCGGCACAGCCGGCCGTGGCAGCACAGCCCGGCTCGCAGCAGTTGCTGGCGCTGGCCTTGGCGCGACGGCTGAACAAACCACGCCGGGCGCGGCGATGGCGGGGCTGTGAGCTGCAAGTCGGAGCAGCGGCACAGGCCGGCTCCGCGGCGGCGCACGCCGGTTCCGCGGCACCGCAGCCGGGCTCCGCCGCACCGCAGGCCGGCTCGGCGCAGCTATCGCAGCCACCGTGGCTGGCTGCCGAGACCGTGTCCGCGGCCACGAGGCCGATGACGGCAAGCGCGAAGAACATCGAGACGAACTTGGGGAAACGCTTCATGAGAACCTCCTGATGACGAACCGCGCCGGATCGCAGTCCCTTTCAGGTGATCCGGCGGGCTGATCGCCGCGGGCGCCCGCAGTCATTTCAGCCGGCGGCAATCTAGCCCGCGGCGGCAGAAAACGGCCAAGCCAAAAACCGATGGTCGCGAAATTCCCGGGCAAAACGCAGGTTCGCCGCCATTCAGGCCGGCGGCGCTCGCCGGCGCTCGCGCCACAGCATCGCCCCGCAGGCCGCGGCGGCGGCGGCCGAGCCGACCGCGAGCGTCCACAGGGGCACGATCCGGCCGGGCTGCGCCTCCTCGCGGTCGCGGGCGGAGTCGGCGAGATCGACGGGTTCGAGGCCCGCCGACCGCCGCGCCCGCTCGTCCGCCGCGGCCTGCCGGCCGAGAAACCGACCTTCGACCTGCCGCTGGCGAACGTCGAACTTCGGCGCGATCAGGCCGATGCCCGCCAGCGCCATGAGCGAAAACAGCAGCCCCCAGAACCAGGGGCTGTCGGTGAGGCCAAGGTGCTCGGAGGGGACGGGGGCGACCATCCTCCCAGTGTATGGAAGATGAAGACAGCCACCATGTGCCCCCCAACATGCCCCCGGCGGGAGCCGGGGGATCCCCGGGCTTCCGCCCGGGGCTTCTTGGGAACGACGCGCATGAATCACGCGTGGGCCGCGTCAGGCGCAGCCGGGCCAGCGGGCCTGGACGTCGCGGCCGGCGTACACGGCGCCGTCGCCGAGCGACTCCGCGATCCGCAGGAGCTGGTTGTACTTCGCGATCCGGTCGCTCCGCGACGCCGAGCCGGTCTTGATCTGGCCCGTCGAGAGGCCGACGGCGAGGTCGGCGATCGTGGCGTCTTCCGTCTCGCCGCTGCGATGGCTGGCGATCGAGGTGTAGCCGGAGCGGTGGGCGAGCGTGACGGCCGCGATCGTCTCGGTGAGCGTGCCGATCTGGTTGACCTTCACCAGGATGCTGTTGGCCACGCCCTCGGCGATGCCGCGGGAGAGCCGCTCCGAGTTGGTCACGAACAGGTCGTCACCCACGAGCTGCACCCGGCTCCCGAGCTTCTCGCTGATCAGCTTCCAGCCCTTCCAGTCGTCCTCCGAGCAGCCGTCCTCGATCGACACGATCGGGTACTTGCCGGCCAGGTCGGCGAAGAAGTTCACCATGCCTGCCGAATCGAGCTTCTTGCCCTCGATCGTGTAGGTGCCGCTCTTGGCGTCGAAGAGTTCCGTCGCGGCGACGTCGAGCGCGATCGCGATCTGCTCGCCGGGCTTGTAGCCCGCGTTCCCGATCGCGGCCAGGATCACCTCCAACGCCTCGGCGCAGGTGCCGATGTGCGGGGCGAAGCCGCCCTCGTCGCCGACGGCCGTGGCCAGCTTCTTGTCCTTGAGTACCTTCTTGAGGGCATGGAAGGTCTCCACGCCGGCGCGGAGGGCGTCGTCGAACGTGTCGAAGCCCAGCGGCATGACCATGAACTCCTGCACGTCGAGCGGATTGTCGGCGTGGGCGCCGCCGTTGATGATGTTCATCATCGGCGCCGGCAGGAGGCGGGCCGAGGCGCCGCCGAGGTAGCGGTAGAGCGGCAGGCCGCAGTGCTCAGCCGCGGCATGGGCCACCGCCATCGAGACGCCGAGGATCGCGTTGGCGCCGAGTTCCTTCTTGTTCGGGGTGCCGTCGAGTTCGAGCATCAGTTCGTCCACGGCCGTCTGGTCGAGGGCGTCGATGCCCTCCAGTTCCTCGGCGATCCGCGTGTTGACGTTCTCCACCGCCTCGAGCACGCCCTTGCCGAGGTACACGCCCTTGTCGCCGTCGCGCTTCTCCCAGGCCTCGTGGGCCCCGGTGCTGGCGCCCGAGGGCACGGCGGCGCGGCCGAAGGCCCCGTCGGCGAGCGTGACGTCGACCTCGATCGTGGGGTTGCCGCGGCTGTCGAGGATCTGGCGGGCGTGGACGTCGACGATCGTGGACATGGAAGGAGCCTCGGGGTGTGCGGGTGGGGCGGAAACCGGCGGCAATTGTGCCGGTGGCCCGCCGGTATGCAAGAGAGGCGCTGTCTGGTTGCCGAGGTCGGGGGTGCCCTGCCCACGTCGCCGGACGATCGCTGCGGCCTTCCGGGCAATCCTGTTCGGCACGACGTGGGGACACCAAGCCCATCAAGCCCCGGGCGGAAGCCCGGGGACACGAAGCCCAACAAGCCCCGGGCGGAAGCCCGGGGACACGAAGCCCATCAAGCCCCGGGCGGAAGCCCGGGGACACGAGGCCCAACAAGCCCCGGGCGGAAGCCCGGGGACACCGGGTTTTTGGGCGACACCGTTCTGTATTGGGGGCGGGACGTTGCGGAACGCGGAGTCCCCCGGCTTCCGCCGGGGGCTTTGTGTGCGCCGCGAACCGCGGGCATGGCTGGATGAAAAACTGGGGGTATCCTGCGGGTATGCGTTCCGCCGACCTGCGGCGGTTCCATTCCGTTCCCCAGCGGCGTGCTGTTTCATGTTCTCCGGACTCGTCGAGTCGCTTGGCCGCGTCGCCGCCGTCGTTCCCGAGCCGCCGGGCGTGCGGCTCGTCGTCGAGGCGGCGGAGATCGCCGCCGACGCGCGGCTCGGCGACAGCATCTGCGTGAGCGGTTGCTGCCTGTCGGTCGTGAAGAATGAAAACGGCGCGCTGCACTTTCAGGCCGGGCCCGAGACGCTCTCGCGCACCACGCTCGGCGGCCTCGGCGCCGGCGCGGCGGTGAACCTGGAGCGGTCGCTGCGGCTCTCGGATCGGCTCGGCGGCCACATCGTCACCGGCCACGTCGACGGTGTCGGAAAGCTCGCGTCGCGGATGCAGGAGGGAGACTGGGTGACCTGTCGGTTTTCGGCCCCCCCCGCCCTGCTCGCCCAGATGGCGGTGAAGGGATCGGTGGCCGTGGACGGCGTGAGCCTGACGGTGGTCGAGGCCGCGGCCGACTTCTTCAGCGTGGCGTTGATCCCGCACACGCTCGGCTGCACCACGCTCGGCGGTCTCGCGGTCGGCGACGGCGTGAACCTGGAAACCGACATGCTCTTCAAATACGTGGCCCGGCTCGTCGAGGCGGGCCGTCGATGACGCACGACACTCCGGCCGATCAGCCCGCCGCGCCGCCGCCCCGACAGACGACGGCGTATCTCAAGCAGCTGTTCGTGCAGGTCGGGTTCACGATCGACGCCCGCCGCGGCCAGAACTTCCTCGTCGACCTGAACCTCGTCGACCTGGCCGTCCGCACCGCCGAGATCCGCCCGCAGGACGTCGTGCTCGAGGTCGGCACCGGCACCGGCGTGCTCACCGAGCGGCTCTCCGCCGCGGCTGCGCGGGTCGTGACCTGCGAGATCGACCCGCGCCTCGCCCAGCTCGCCCGCGACCGGCTCATCGAGCGGGAGAACGTGACGATGGTCGAGGGCGACGCGCTGGCCGGCAAGCATCGGTTTGCCCCGGCGGTGCTCGAGGCCGTGGCCGCCGCGCTCGCCGCCGCGCCGGGGGGCCGCTTGCTGCTCGTGGCCAACCTGCCCTACTGCGTGGCGACCCCCGTGATCTCGAACCTCCTCGCCCTGCCCCGGCCATTCGACGCTGCCGTCGTCACGGTGCAGCGCGAGATGGCGGAGCGGATGACGGCCGCGGCCGGATCGCACGCGTACAACGGGCTCTCGGTGTGGGTCGGAGCCCAGTGCCGCGGGGAGATCGTCCGCGTGCTGCCGCCGAGCGTCTTCTGGCCGCGGCCCAAGGTGGAGTCGGCGATCGTGCGGCTCGACCTCGAGCCCGAACGCCGGGCGCGGATCGCGGATCTCCATCGGTTCCACGACTTCGTGCGCGATGTCTTCTGTCACCGTCGCAAGCTCCTGCGCGGCGTCCTGGCCCGGATGGCGGCGGGCCGCGACAAGGACGCGGGTCGGCGGGTGGTGGAAGAGGTGTTCGCCGCCCTGGCGCTCGCTCCTGAAGTGCGGGCCGAGGAGATCGCGCCCGACGACTTCGTGCGGCTCGAACAGGCCTTCGCCAACGCCGCGGCGGCGGCCGCAAACTCCCCCTGACCGGACGGGTCGAGCCCGGCTCAGCGGGCCACCATCGCGTTCAAGCCCGAGAAAATCGCGGAAACAGCGGGGTCGTCCGAAACTTCCGGTTGTCTGGCGCCCAGGAGTAAACTGTGGTCACCCGCCGGGGTTCCTGCCGAATCCCTTGGTGGTCTTGGGCACGGAAAGCGAGGGCGGAGGCGTTCCCGGCAGTGATCCCGAATCCCACCAGCGAAGCCTCGTTCGCCCCGACGATCGTCGATCTGCTCCGCCAGCGGGCCGCCTACCGGCCCCACGACCGGGCGTTCACGTTTCTCGTCGACGGCGAGAACGAGGAACTCAACATCACCTACGCCGAGCTCGACCGAAAGGCCCGGGCCGTCGGGGCGTGGTTGATGGACCAGGGGATGGTCGGCAAGCGGGTGCTCCTGCTCTACCCGTCGGGCCTCGACTTCATCGCCGCGTTCATGGGCTGCCTGTACGGCGGGGCGATCGCCGTGCCCGCCTATCCGCCCCGCAAGAATCGGTCCGTGGAGCGGATCGAGGCTATTGCCGCGGATGCCGATGCGGCCGTGGCCCTCACCACGCGGGACGTCCTGGACCGGTTCGACGGCCTGCGGGCGACCGCGCCGAGCCTCGAGCACCTGATCTGGCAGGTCGATTCCGAGATCGAGCCGCG
>Ga0315900_10003632_pt1 | contig 22393 bp, 39 predicted proteins | sample LakEriMetagenome_FD_203521 | JGI IMG/M metagenome (GOLD analysis project Ga0315900, IMG submission 203521) | Freshwater fungal communities from buoy surface, Lake Erie, Ohio, United States - Buoy 12 MA114 | ecosystem: Environmental > Aquatic > Freshwater > Lake > Lake biofilm | place: USA: Lake... | reverse complement strand
AGACAGTGGCGCGGGAGCGGGCTTACCAACAGTCTCGCGTGGCTGCTGGTGATACAGGTGTCGATCTTCCCCGTATGGCGGGCAGTTTGGTTCCTGCTACGGCTTTGGCCTTGGCTACACGCAATCCGCAATCTTTGGCTGGCTCTATTGGGGTTGGTGGTTTGCAAGGTGCGGCTCTTGGTCTTGCGGAGCCGGTAACTTCTGGCGAGTTCGCGGAGCAAAAGCCGCAACAGGTCGGCACGAGCGCCATGCTTGGCGCTATTGGCGGTCCTCTTGGTTATGCGCTTGGTCGCGCCATTGCGCCGAAGCTTCCGGCTGGGGTTCAAGAGTTGGCGGCTGAAGGTGTTCAAATGACGCCCGGCCAGGTAATGGGGGGCATTCCCCGTTCTATTGAAAGCGCGCTGACTTCTGTTCCGGTGCTTGGCCCGCGTATTGCGGGCGCCATGCGTGAATCTGTTGAGACATTCAACACAGCGGCGGCTAATCGGGCGCTAGAGCCGATTGGGCAAAAGATCGTTTCTGGCCCGGTTGGTCGTGAATTAATTGACACTGTTGGTGGCATCATTTCCAACAGGTATGATGACATCATTTCTCGCGCTTCGCCTTTAGCGCCTGACCAAGAGTTAGGGCGCGATCTGGCGAATGTGATGCGAACCAATCTGACGCCGGAAATGTCAGGGCTTTTGCGCCGCGAGTTGGATGATAAGTTGATCAGCCAACTGCAAAGCGGGCAACTTACAGCGGATCAATACAAAAACATTGTAAGCGATATGCGGAAGCTTGGCGAAAGCTACAGCGGCTCCGCCATGGCTTCTGAACGTAGTTTGGGTGACGCATTCAAGAAGGTGCGTAGCGCCATGCAAGATTGGTTTGAACGCACCAATCCGAACTTGGCGCCTGATCTTAAAAAGGCTGATGAGGCTTACGCCAACTTCATGCGGGTGAACCGTGCCGCTGCAAGCCCAGGCGCGGTTGAGGGGGTGTTTAGTCCAGCGCAACTTTCCGCTGCCGTACGGGCTGGCGATGCGTCTGTAAACCGTGGACGCTTTGCCCGTGGCGAAGCACTGATGCAAGACCTATCAGATCGTGCGCGTGGTGTACTGCCGCCTACTGTCAATGACTCAGGGACGGCAACACGCCAAGCCGTGGGCGGCGCCCTTACTGGTGGCGCGGGGTTCAGTTATCCAATCCCTACGCTTATGGCTCTCGCTGGCTTGTATGGCGCCTATACGCCAGCAGCCCGCCAAGCTTTCCAGCGGGCGATGGTGGCACCACGCGGCCCTGCGATGCAGGCGCTTGGGCAAAATGTGGCTGGTGCCGGTGGGGCGATGCTACAGCCCGCCCTTAATCCATTGGTAAATCCGCAAGAAAGCCTCTTGCAATAGGACCATCATGGTAGCCAAGACAGACCGCGCCGCCATCAAGGCGGCTTATGAAGCGGTAGCGAAGCACGGCTCCGTGATGGTAGCTGCGAAAGCAAACGGGCTACCGTATGAGACAATGCGGAGCCGTTACCAGCGCGCCATGCAGTTGTACAACAAGCCAGACATTCGCAGTTCAGCCCGCAGCCTGGCGCGCGAGCCGATCAGCAAGCCATGGTCTGAGAGTGAGGAACACAACAGCGCCCTGGTGATGGAGGTTCCCGCCATCAAGGACGGGGTGGGAATAGTATTTTCGGACTGCCACTGGCGGTCATTAAGCCAACCGCGCAGCTTGTCACATGAAGCCCTTTTGATTCTAGCCCGGCACATAAAGCCGGGCTTTTTGTTTTGTAATGGCGATGCGCTGGATATGGGGTCTGTCTCCCGCCATCCGCCGCTGATGTGGGCAGACAACCAGAAGCCCAATGTAGCGGAGGAACTCGCCGCCGGGCAGACCCACTTACGGGAGTTAAGGGAAGCCGCTGGCGATCCCACTTGTTACTGGATCAGGGGCAACCATGATGACCGTTACGATAAATATCTTGCTGCCCATGCTGCCGCTTTTGAAGGGATGGGTGCCTTTAGTCTTCAGGACCAGTTTATAGATTGGCCTATGACCTATCGCCTTGATGTGGGGGACGTTTCTTTTGTCCACCGCTACCATGGCGGAATCCACGCGGGATATAACAATGCCAGCCGCAGCGGCAGAACCATTATATCCGGCGACACCCATGCCCTGGATGTGCGCCCTCTGAACCATTGGTCTAAGCGCCTTTATGGCGTTCAAACCGGGATGCTGGGCGATCCTAATTGGCCACAGTTCAACTATCGCCTGGGCATCCCAGGGCACCAGCAGCAGGGCTTTGTGGTGCTTACTTGGCGCGATGGCGCCTTGGCACCGCCAGAGACTTGCGAGGTAGTGGATGGTGCCGCATGGTTCCGGGGCCAGGTGATTTGCGGGCGTGTACGGATCAAAGCCGGACGGGGGTAGCCATGAGACGGATAAAGATCGTCGATTCGGATGCGCCAGGGGAACACCACGAGGTGTCCTTTGCCGAAGCCGCCCAGCAGATGATTGCAACCGCCCTGGCGGATGGTGCGGTGGCAATCATGGTTACTTGGGAGACACCATCCGGCTACAAGTATGCAGCAGTTCCCTACTCCCATGCGGTGCTGCGTGGTCTGTCGGATCAGGCATATTCGGAACTTTGGATTAAGCCCGAAGAAACGGAGGATGATTAATGTTCGCGGCTTTGCTGCCTGTACTGGCGCCGATTCTGGGAGATGTAATTCGCCGCCTTGTCCCTGATCAGGGAGAGCAGGGGCGAATCGAGGCTGAACTATCCATCGCCCTGATGCAACGCGCCCAGGAGATCGAGACTGCCGCTGCTGATATTGTGAAGACGGAGGCGGCTTCTGAACATTGGCTAACCGCCACTTGGCGCCCGGTGGTCATGCTGGTGCTGACGGCGTTGATTGTGGCCCGGTGGCTTGGGTATAGCGCCCCAGGTATCTCAGAGGCGGAGGCGCTGAAGCTATGGTCTATCGTGGAGATTGGCTTGGGCGGTTACGTCATTGGGCGATCCGCCGAAAAGATAGCCCCAGTAATGGCGGAGGCAATGAAGCGCCGGTAGATCGGTTTCTACCATGCCTGAAGATTATTCTACACCATGAGGGCGGCTGGGCAGACCATCCAAAAGACCCTGGCGGCGCAACTATGCGGGGTGTTACTCTAGCGACGTATCAGAAGTTCCTTGGCCGGAAAGCCACCAAAGACGAACTCAGGAGAATCAGCGATGGCGAGTTGGAAGCGATTTATCGAAGTTATTACTGGGAGCCTGCTGCTTGTGGCCGGATGCCTAGTGGCGTTGATCTGGTTGTTTTTGATATGGCCGTTAACGCAGGCGTTAAACGCGCTATCCGCATATTGCAAGAAAGTGTGGCTTGTGCAGCGGATGGAATCGTGGGGCCGCAAACTGTGGCGGCGGTGGCGAAACAAGACCCACTATTTCTAATTCGTCAGTATTCAGATGGGCGCCGGGCTTTCTACCAGGGGCTGGGCGCTTACGTCACATTCGGCAGGGGCTGGCTTCGCCGTGTCGATGAGGTGGAAGCCGAAGCCATCAAAGGAGCGAAGAAATGAAACCGACTAAGGCTGACAAGAAGATTTCCAAGGTGATGCGCGAGTATGGCGCGGGCAAGTTGCACTCTGGCAGCAAGAAAGGCCCGGTGGTGAAATCAGAAAAGCAGGCTATGGCCATTGCGCTTTCTGAGGCTGGTAAATCACGAAAGAAGTAATTATATTGCGCTTGCCGGGTATCTCCCCCCGGCAGGGTAGTTTCCTCTTGCGACAAACTAAAACCCCGGCCTAACGCCGGGGTTCTTTTTTGTGACCACTATTGCCATATCCGCCAGGTTCATAAGGTGTGTCTGCTGGCCGGTGGCTTTTGCATCTGATGCACCGCCGATTATGCGGCCCTTCACTCCAAAACATTTCGCCGCATGATAAGCACTTTCGCTCTTTATCGAAGACGTTTTCATACTTGGTTGAATGGTGTGTTTTATTCCACCATCGCTTTACTGTCTCGGTATCCACCTCAAAATGCGCGGCGATCTGGTGGAAGGTTTCGCCGCGTTGCAGGGCTTCGCCAATGTAGGCTTCCCGCGCCCTTCTCACTTCCGGGTGAATAGCGCGGCCAGGTCCGTAGCGTAAGGGGACGCGGGGTTTGGTCATTCCTTCTCTCCCAGCGCCGCGCGAGCGATTGCTACAGTTTCTTCTTCATAGGCTCGCTCGGAAACGATCTGAGTATCGCCTGCTATTGGTCCTGCCCATTCCAATAAACCGCGCAGCGCCGCCCGCAGCTTTTCGATTTCACCTCTGGCTTCTTGGTAATCAGATAGATAAGCATGGTTTGAGGCGGCGAATTTCGCGTTCTCCGCCTGCAACTTTTCAATTTCGTCGGCGGCTTCCTGGCGCGCCAGCCGTATCATGTGTCCTACCTTTGCCGCCGCATCTGCGCCGAGCGTCAGTCCGGTGGCTGCGTAGATTTTATCTGCGATGTCAATCATTCTTTTTCTCCCAGCGCCGCCGTTGCCAGTAGCGCGGCGGCGCATAGGGCTAGTGCTGGGGTGGCTGCAACGGTGCCTCTAGTCCATATTCCACGACCGTCCCACATTCGACAAAGCGCCCTGCGAGCGCCGCTATTGCCTTGTCGTAATTCATAGCCCCACCCTTCCGGCACCAGCGTAACCGCCGCGTCTAGGCTGGCGGTGAATGATGGCGGAAAATTATGCCATCCATCATATCCAAGCTGTTGCCCTTTTGGATTACGCCACCAAGCAATACGCTGTCGGCCTTTCTTTTCGCGCGTATAGCCAATAGCCAGCGCAATCTCAGCATCCAATTCCCTATCCGGCCCGGCTGCCTGTTCGCAGCGTTCCGCAAGGGCGAGTAGGGTGGTGAGATCGCTCATTCCTTTTCTCCCAGCGCCGCGCGGGCAACAGCCTGTGCGTTTTCTTCATCGCCTTCTGGTTGGCGCGCTATATCGCGCAGCGCCGCCCGCAGCATATCTCGCTCCTTAGCAATGGAACGCAGAAGATCAGCACCTTCACGCATACCCGCTGCCAAAAATGACAGATAAAACGCACTTACCTCCGCGCTATTTGTGTCGCTCATCACTCCACCCTCCAAACCGTACACCCGCGCGGGGTGCTGCGAACTGTAAATTTCTTTGGCGCCAGGGCGCGGTTAAAGCGCGACACCATTGAGAAAACAGAAGCCGGTTTCACCGCATCTGCTGAAATGCGGAAACTTTGTCCCACCGACAGGCGGGCAATTGGATACTTACTAGACCCCTTCGGTCTGCCCCGCTTTGCCGGTGGCGGGATCGGCTTATCGTCACTGATCTGAATCTTCATCTGTCCATGTCCCCTTAATTTGGTTTTTCACTGCGCTGATTGCTTGCCACAGAACCCGGTCCTGGTCGGAGAGTCGCACCCATACGTCCCAGTTTGACCGCAAGGCGTCGAACTCCAGCGGCTTGTTGTTGGCTTTGATCAAAGCCCGCTTCATTAATCCTTCTTCCGCCAATATCATCGCGGTATTCAGCAGGCGCATTCTTTCGCGCTGTTGCGGTGTCACGGCTGTAAACTCCATTGCTTCCGACGACGTAGGTAAAGCCTTCCTCCTGTAGCCACTTCGCCGCCGCCTTGATGCTGGCGAAGGCGGCGAGAGGGCGCCAGGCTGGTTGGCTGATGTCATCCACCTCAACAAACAGATCAGTTTGCGAAGGGATGTTGCTGGTCATTTTGATGGACACGCGGACGGTGTTCACGGGCCAGGCTCCCCGCTGGCCGTCGCAATGCCTGCCGCCTTCTGGCGGGCAGCGGCTTCTGCTTCCATGAGTTCCCATTTCAGTTCATCCCGCACTTTGGCGAGGGCGTCATAAGCGCCATTACTGAAACAGAAATCATCCGCATATTGAATGCGAACCAGTTCATTCTCCGCTATCGCCAACTTGGCGCGCAGGGTTTCTAGGTCGATCAATTCAAATCCTCCTTCACAAGATGCTGAATGGCATCCGTCAGCAAATCTGCTGACCGCTTTGCGACGTTGTTCTCTGTTCCATGGTCCGTAACATCGTAGATGAAACAGGCTAGAGCCATGGTGGCAGCGAATATGACATCACTCACATTTTCGCCGTTGCCAATCTTGAAGATTGCGCGCTTCATTTTCTCAGACACCTCGGACAGGTGTTCCGCCTTGGCGTCGCTCATGCGCCAGCCATCGCGAACAAGATGATCAGCAGCAGGAAGAAGGCAGCAAAGCCAAGGCCCTGCAAGATTGCCAGTATCCACCAGGCGGCGGAGCGATGTTTCAAGTATTGCATGATAGTTCCCCTTGCGGCTTGATTGCCTGACATGACGATAAACCCACGCAGAAAATAACGTCAAGGGAAAAAATGCGCTTGACACGAATTTTTTTCACGCCTAGGGTTTCAATCATGGATCACCTCCCTTACCGAAAGCTGCTTCAGCAGAACGGCTACACCCTGCGCGATCTCGCCGAAGCGGCTGGCGTATCAACCGCCACTGCTAGTCGGTGGCTGATCTGGCTGACGTATCGCGGTGAATATGGGGGTATTGCGCCGCCTATCGTGCGGCTGATACCAGTGATCAGAATGTGTAGCACCCCAGAGGTGCCAATGAACGAGATTTGGGCGCATATCTGTACCGGCAACCGGCATGGACATCTGCCCGAAAAGGCTGCGCGCGATGGTAACTAGCCTCCCAACCATTGCGCGCCCGGAAGCCTGGCGCGACGACTACGAACCCGCGACGGGCTTCCGGTTAAATCCGCACGGTGCGGATACCCCCGCCAGCACTTTCAATATCCCCTCCCGAACTGTGCTGGCGGGGGTCTAACCGTGAGAACCTGTATCACCATCCCCATCGAACCCGTCGCCAAGGGTCGCCCCCGATTCGGGAAGCACGGCGCCTATACGCCAGCCAAGACCCGGCAGGCAGAGGAAACAATTCGGGCATTTATTTCACCTTTCGATTCCTTTGGCTCCGTGCCGATCTGTGTTGATTTGATGGTGCTAATGCCAATCCCCAAATCCTGGCCAAAGAAAAAGCAGGAAGCGGCGCTTGCGGGCGACATCGAACACACAGGCAAACCCGATCTGGACAACCTGGCGAAGTTGGTCCTGGATGCCGCCAACGGCATCCTTTGGGACGACGATAGCCAGATCATCAAGCTACACCTTTCCAAGATGTACAGCGGGAAACCGGGCTACATCCTAATCATCGAGGCAAACCCGTGACCGATCCTTTTGCGACACATGGCATTGGCCATTTATCCGCCAGCAGCCTGAATACCTACGCGGCGCAGCCCGCCGCCTGGGCCATGTCCTACCTGTTGAAGCGGCGCCTGCCGGTGGGGGCTGCTGCCCATCGCGGTTCCGCCATCGAAGCAGGCGTGTCGGCTGGCCTATTCAATCCCGAAAAGCCGGTGGATGATTGCATCGCTATCGCCCTGGCTGAATATGACCGGTTAACAGCACTCTCAAGTGATCCCCGGCGGGAAGCCCAGCGTAAAGTGGTACAAGACACTGTTCCGGTGGCACTGGCAGAACTTCGTCAATATGGCGTCCCGACAGCGCCAGAAGAGGGCCAGCATCAGCACAAGATCAGCAAGGCGCTGGGCGAGGGCCTGCCCGATCTGGTGGGGTATCTGGATTTTTACTGGCAGGAACACGGGCTGGTGCTGGACCTAAAGACCACGGAACGGGTGCCGGGGCAGATTTCCAGCAGCCATGCGCGCCAGGGCGCTGGGTATGTGGTGAACACCAACCAGATGTGCCGATTCGCGTATTGCAGCCCGAAGAAGGTGGCGGTGTATCAGCTTGAAGGGGTTGCCGATCATTGGGCGCACCTACAAGCTATTGCTAACCGGCTGCGCCGGTTCCTGGCGATCTCGGCGGATAAGAATGAATTGATCAGTTTGCTGGTGCCGGATGTAGATAGTTTCTACTGGTCCGATCCAGCAGCAGAAGCAGCCCGTAAGGAAATCTACGGGATGTAAGCAGCAAGCGCCACGCTGCCGAAATGTGGTGCATTCTTATGGAAAACAGAGGTTTATCATGGGCTTAGGTCTTAACATCAATAGCGGTTCCGGCGGCGGCGGGTCTTTCTTGCCGCGCATGGAATACAACGCCAAGGCCGGGAGGATGAAGTTTAGCGAGCGCGTCGAAGTGAATGGGATGTGGGAAACCCAGGAACAGGACGTTTCGTTTCAGCAGCCTGCCTTTGTTGCAGACATGGCAACTATCCAAGTTGGCTGGTTGATGTTCAAAAAGGGTACTCCGCCAATACGCGCGCTGGTGACAATCGGTGAGGAATTTCCGCCGTGTCCTGTAGGTGATTATGGGGTGGATGAGCGTGGTAGGGCCGCGAAGCCAAAGAAAGGTTTCGTAATGCGGGTGCTTGATAGCAATCGCACAGTGCGCGAGTTCAGCAGCAGCGCCAGTTCAGTTGCGACTGCTATTGATCTACTGCACGACGTTTACATAGCAGCACCGGAATCCAAGCAGGGAATGTTGCCGGTGATACAATTTACGGGAGCAAAGGAGGAAAAAAGCAATTATGGCGTAAATTATGCCCCGAACTTCGCGATCATTAAGTGGGTACCGCGTCCGGCAGAACTGCCTGCGCCTGGACCGATTGGCGCGCAAAGTGTGGCAACACCTATCGCCCAGAGCGCGGCTCCGCTACCTCCGCCAACGCCGCAAGCTGCTAAACCCCTACCGTTCTAATGAGGGTTAAGCCCCCCCGCGACATCACCTGTGCGAACTGTCAGTGGTACGTCCCCGCTGACAGCCGATCCGGTGAATGCCGCCTTACACCATCACACTCCGGCTACCGCTGGGTCATGATGAAGCCGCATGATTGGTGCAGCCAGGCCAAAGAAGCCAAGGCAAAGCCAGAGACGGAAGAATAATAAATAGGGCGGCAATTTAAGGATTGCCGCCTTTCCTTTCGCAAGAGAACGAGGAAACAATGATAGCCGCATTATATGTCGAAAAAGGCGGGACGTACTTCAACCTAGAGAACGTGGAGCCTTGGGATATTGATAAAGACGCGCGCCAATACGAAGGCCCCTGGCCCGTAGTGGCTCATCCGCCATGCGAGCGGTGGGGACGGTTCTGGCACGGAAGCCCGCGCAAACCCCACCAATTCAAACTAGGCGACGATGGCGGGTGTTTTGAGGCTGCGCTGTATGCCGTGCGCCGCTGGGGCGGAGTGCTGGAACACCCCGCCGACAGCCACGCATGGCGCACCTTTGGCTTGAACCGGCCCGCCAGGTCTGGCGGGTGGATCAAGGCAGATCAATTTGGTGGGCTGACCTGTTACGTCGAGCAGGGGCACTATGGGCACCAAGCGCGTAAGGCTACTTGGCTGTACGCCTGCGGGTTTGAGCCACCAGAATTGAAATGGGGGCAGTTGCCACAACGCCTAGACCCGAAGATGGTTGAGCGCCACGGCTACGAATATGCCAGACGGAAAGGGCTAGTCAGTATGATTGGAGGCAAACACAAGAAGGCGATTCGCAACGCCACGCCAATCGAGTTTAGAAATCTGTTGATTTCATTAGCCGAGGCGACAAACAATACCCGCCGCATCGACGCTGAACCCGTGCTGCGCCAGGACCGGGCGCAAGGTGTCGATGGTGTCATCCAGGGCGAAGCTGTTGGACAAGGAACCATCAGCCTTAAAGAGCGCCAAACGCTCCGGGCGATCAGCGCGGCGGCTGATGAAGCCGACAGCACCAACCGGCAAAGCCGGGATGGAAACCGGATGGGAAGACAGGGAGGGGATGGAAGTGCGCTTGCTCATAAAGCATAAAATAGAGGAGATGGAATTAATGTCAATGACAAAAAATCATAGACGAAAAATAAATTGCATCCCACTCAAAGACCCAGAGTACCCGCCACACACGGAATATCCGGGGAAGAAGCCATGAGCCTGACCGCACCAAGCCTATCAGCGCCCGCCAAAGAATGGGCGCTATATTACCTACGGCGCGGGTGGTCCGTGGTGCCCGTACGGCGGGGCGAAAAAATCCCCGCCATTCCCTGGCACCAATTCCAAAACAGACGCGCCACCGAAGCCGAGATTCAGGATTGGTTTGCCGATCCCACCATGGGGGTCGGGATCGTTACCGGCGCCATCAGTAACCTCACTGTGGCGGATTTCGATGGCGACATTGGCGCCGCCACAGAACAGGACATCTTGCCCCGACTCGGGGCTGGCCCGGTGGCACTGACCGGGGGTGGCGGGTGCCACAGGTTCTTTTCCCATCCTGGGAAGAAGGTTCCCACCAGAAAAGGTATCCTGCCGGGCATGGATATCCGGGGCGATGGTGGCTTTATTGTCGCGCCGCCTTCGGTCCACGCCAGCGGGCGCCAGTACTCCTGGGACGTTGATGCCCATGTGGATGATCTGGGGCTACCTAGCCTGACCGAATCGATGGTGGAACTGATCTGCCAGGATGTGATCCATGGCACGGGTTCTGTAAGCCCTGTAACCCATGCAACAGGGCCGCTGGGCTTGCCGGGCCAGATTACCGATGGCCGCGAGCAATACATGCGGAACACCATTCTGGCGGTAGTCTCAGACCTATACCGACAGTTAGGGCGCATCCCCACCGAAGAAGAGGTGGTGGCGGAAGGCTGGCCACAGTACGCCAGCAAAGTGGATTTCAGCAGACCTGGCCGGGGCGAAGCCGAGTTCCGCATGAAGGTGAGATATACGCTGGACCGGGCTAACAGGGGTATCATCAAGCTGGAAGCACCGAAGCCCCAGGCACCCGCCACACAGGCGCCCAGCGCCACCACAGAGGGCCAGAAAGCCCTCTGGCATGACCAGGGCGCCTTTGCAGGGGGAGAGATACCCAAGCGGCCCTGGCTGGTGCAAGGCTACCTACTGCGCGGGGCGGTCACAGTTCTCAGTGGACAGGGTGCCGGGGGCAAATCGTCCATGGTGGTTGGCTGGACACTAGCCGGGGCGCAAGGCAAACCCTTCGGCGCCTTCAGGCCAGAAACACCACTTACCATCATTAACTACAACGTCGAGGACGACAAAGACGAACAGCGCCGCCGGTACGCCGCCGCCATCAAAGCCCAAGCCGCTGACGGGGGCGCCATGCAGCGGATCATCCGGTGCGGTCCATACAATGTGGGGACACTGTTCGCCCGTGATCCACATACCGGGCAAATCAATCCCACCCAGGCTATGCAGGAACTTGAACGCATCTGTATGGAAGAGCAGGCCGATCTGCTGGTGTGCGATCCGCTAGCCGAACTCCACGACAGCGAAGAAAACGACAATACCGCCATGCGCCAAGTGGTCGCGGCTTTCCGGTCACTGGCGCAACGGCTAGATATGGCGGTACTGATCCTGCACCATGACCGCAAAGGCACCAGTACGCCCGGCGACATGGACCGGGTGCGCGGGGCTTCCTCAATCAGCGGGGCAGTCCGGGTCATGCTGACACTAACCACCATGACCGCCGAAGAAGCAGGCACCTTCGGTATCCAGGCAGAAGAACGCCGGTCCTACCTACGGATAGACAGCGCCAAATCCAATTACGCGCCAGCCCAGGAAGCCGAATGGTACAAGCTGACCGCCATTGAGATTGAGAACGGTGAGATCGTCGCCGCCGCCCTTCCCTGGACGCCGCCAGGCGTCTTCGGGGCACTCAGTATGGCAGACTGCGTGGGTATCCTGGAAACCCTTCAGCGGGGCTTCATGGAGGAAGGCAAGCGGTACGCCTTCGCAGCAGACCCAAAAGCCAAGAAAGGGGTGGCGTGGGAAGTACTAACGAACACCGGCAAAGCCACCAAAGAGCAGGCCAAGAACATCCTAAAGACCTGGGAAGACGAAGGAACCATAGTCAAAGAACTAGGCCCTTCACCATCAAGCAGGCATCCGAGGGACAACTATAGCGTGTGTCATGAGCGGCTAGCGCAGATGAAATTAGCTGCACCAAAACCCATTATTGAGGAGTTTTGAGGGTGTGCAACTTGGTGTTGGAAAACACCATTTTGCTGCACAAGTTGGACACATTTTTTGTGTGCAGCAACAAAAAGTCCCTAGGCAGGGGATTATCTGCACGCGCAGTTGCTTAAGCACAGCAACTGCACGCGCAGAGTAAGATAATCCACTGCTGACCTAGGGACTTGCCGCTTGTAGCACCACAACTAGTAGGGGAAGAAGTAATGGCGAATGAAGAGGTATTAGCCCCGCTGACTGAAGCGAATGGCGAATGGGTATGGCGATCTCGGATGGCGGGTGCGCTGGATACGCTGGTGGCGGGGCTGGAAAGAGAATGGGGGTTCGATAGGCTTCCGTTGCTGGTGTCCACGGCGACTAGGGAGCGGTTCCAGGCGGCAGAGGATATGCACCGGCAAGCGACAGTGGCGGGAGAGGATATGGCGGAACTGGACGCCATGATGATGCGGGCCTGGAAAGCATTGGCCGCTGAAGCACTGGCGGCTGGGTATGAACCGCTTCCGGGGCCGCTGATGACCGTGCAGGCCGATGAGGCGGAACGGGGCACCATCTGCATCTGTCAGGATGACACCCATGCACAGGCGGTCCTGGCGCGGGCTAAGGCCGAAGGGTGGAACGCGGAAGCCTGGACGGTGGAAGAGGTGGGTAGGGTTCTGAAAGGAGCTTCGCCTATCGCAGAGATCAAGGCTGCATTTCCGAAGGCGAAGGTGGTAAGACGGGGGCAATTGATCGCGGACGAAATCCCGATCTAAGATTGACCATGAGCCGGAACTTCGAGGCAGAACGCATAGACTTCGGGCCGGATATTCAGGAAGGCGATATAACGGTGTCTGAGCGGTTCTGGGCGCCCGACGCTATGTTGGCGAGGGGCATGATTAGTGAGGCGCTGTATGCCGCTGCAAAGCGGTTTAGGGACGATTACTACGCCGGGCAGGCTGGGAGGCTTGGGGCGCGTGAGGCGTTTACACGGGCTTCTAGGGCGGTTGGTAACACTGCTATGCCTGCGCTGGCTTGGACGGTTCTCAGTCACGGCACGGTGACGGGCTGGGCTGAGTGTAAGGGGATTGAGGTGGTAAAGGCGGCTGGCCAAGTGGTGCAGGCGCTGGAACGGTTGAACCGATTTTATGGAGCGAAAGTGTGAAAAAATTTTGGCCGGCTGAAAAAATTGAAATGCGGCAGTTGGATAAGTTGATCCCTTACGCCCGCAATTCCAGGACCCATTCGGATACCCAGGTGGCGCAAATAGCGGCATCCATAAAAGAATGGGGGTGGACCACTCCAATTCTGGTGGATGAGGAAGGCACGATCATTGCGGGGCATGGGCGCACCTTGGCCGCTAGGAAATTGGGGCTGGCTGAAGTACCTGTGATGGTGGCAAGGGGATGGAGCGAAGCCCGGAAGAAGGCTTATGTCATAGCCGACAATCTTTGGCCATGAATGCAGGCTGGGACACTGAATTGCTTGCGCTGGCTTGGACGGTTCTCAGCCATGGTACGGTGACGGGCTGGGCTGAGTGTAAGGGGATTGAAGTGGCTAAGGCGGCTGGCCAGGTGGTTCAGGGGCTTGAAAGGCTCCAAGCCCATTATGGCTCCTGAAATCCTAATCGGCAGTTTTGGTACAACCGGATCGATTGATTTCCAAATCCGGCATGAGCATTTTGGGGAAAGTGAGAGCCGAAAAAACTAAACGGCAATTTCGGTCTGACCTGATCGATCAGTTTCCAAATGCGATATGAACATTTTCAGGAAATGCGCTTGCGGATCATGGGCTTGGCCTTGGTTGTGGAAATGTCAAAGATGCAAGCGCAATGCCAGAAAAAGCCCGAAAAGCCGGGCTGAAAAATAATTTTGATCAGCGCATTTTTGTGCTTGTATTTTTCGTCAAGATTATTCACCTTTGTTGTGTCGCGTGATCATGCGCGCATCGCAAAGAGGATAAGACAATGTCTTTCAAAGCTGATCTAGGGGTTTGCGCTTTCTTTCTGGGGCTTTTTGTTTGGCTTTTGGTGTTTTGAGGGGGGGGGAAAGAAAATGCCTTATATCGCAGAATATACGGATACCTTTGGTGGAGAGGCTAATTATTCTTGGGTTAAACGCCGCACTATTGATGACGCGCCTTGGGAGCATTTCAAGGATTGGGATGGGAATGGGCGCAGAGAACCCAAGGCCTATCAGCGCACCATTATGCGCCGCGCCAAAGCTGCAATGGGTTTGTCTGGCGTGCGTGGTGTTACTGCCAGCTTAGGCGATGGTTACGAGTTCCGCCCCTATGGCATGGCTACTGTGCTTTTCGTTACCTATTCGGAGGCCTAAGCCATGCTTACACCATACCAGATTGCCGAACGCGCAGAACGCTATGAGGGCCGCGCCAATATCGCAGCGATTAATCGCCTATTCCGTCGACAGGATGAAAGCCATCTTTGGCCTATCAATGGGCGTTTCGATGCTACGGAACGCGCCATTAGGCGCTTGCGGCGCTTAGCACGCGAGGGCGCTTGCATTGAACCCGGCCTTGAATATGCGCTGGCGCTGTATGCGGAACTAAGCGCCATTGTGAATGGAGACTATTGATCGGCGCGGGCTTCAAGCCCCGCCTCCCGATCATGTCATTGCGGCATGATCCGGTGGCGATACCGCCAAACATGGGGACAAGATTATGCTTCAAGCTATTGTGACACGTTATCACGGCCCGACTAATTACAAGGGTTCGCGCGTATCGGCCAGGGCAGATGCTGGCCGCATTATCCTGCCTTGGGATTACGCGTTGAACGTCGACGAAAACCATGCGGCAGCAGCGCACGCGCTTGCGGATCGCCTGGGCTGGAAAGAGGCCATTGGCTATCCCGCGCTCGTCGGCGGCGCACTGCCGGGCAATGCCGGCTATTGCTTTGTTATGGCGCGGTATGCGTAAATTATGAAAAACAACACCTTAAAACGTGGCGCACCAAAACGCGGCCTAGCGGTGCATCCGGCAGTTATAGCGGCGCAGGCGGGCTATTCGGATGTTATCGCCGGGCGCCAATTCGAGGCTTGGCGGTTTACGGATCAGGTGGGGCAGTGCAATTACGAGCTAGGCAGATTATGGGCGCTGAACATAAAAAACGCCGGAATAAATCCGCCAATATGGCCAAGGGGGAAGAATATACCTTCAATTGTGCAGTTCATGATTAAGCAAAGCTTTCTCTTGGTGGGGGATTGCCAGCCCAGAAAATACGGCCGCGAATAGCCCGAATAGGCACCAAAATAGGCCCGGCTTCATGCCGGGCTTTTTTTATGGGCTTGGATTAGGTATCCTTTGGCTTATGCCATATCCGCCCAAATATGACCCTGAAAAATACATTCCCGAATTACTGCGCCGTGTTGGTAATGGGGAATTGCTTTGTGACCTATACGGGAAGGATGGCTTCCCTTCTAGCTATGTGGTGCATGGCGAATTGACGCGACTAGATGGGCGATGGCAGCAAGCATACGCGCGCGCCCGTGAACAACAAGCCCATGCAATCGCGGAAAAAGCCGTTCGGGATGTTGAAAAAACGATAGACCCCGAACAGGCGCAGCTTGCGCGCTTGAAATTCGACGCAAGGCGCTGGCTTGTCGGGAAAATAGCGCCCCGAATATATGGAGACAAAACAACGCACACACTAGAAGTAGGGGAGAGCTACGTTGAAGCGCTCAGGCTGGCCAATGACAAGATGCGCCAGAAAGAACGGGAAGCCCGGCGCATTATTGACGTTGACCCTGAGACGGGAAACGAGGTTAAAAAACTAGGAAACAATGCCGATAGGCGTAAACGCAAGAATGTAACCATATCAGACACTTAGCGAGTATTTTTACATAATGGGCCTTATGCGGTTCCAGGCCAGGCGCCCCGAAACTGGTACCCCCGGCCCAGCCCCCCCCTTCGAAAAGCGGCGGGGGCGGGCTGGCGGTGGCATATATGTACTTACCCCCCCGTGGGGTGGGGGCAAAAAGGCAAAACGTCCCTTTACCCCCGATGAAAAATTTTGGTAGGCTGTAACTCTCATGGCAGGCAGACCCAAGCGGCGGGCTAGATTAGCAGCGGAGGCAGCGGCGCGAGCCGCTGCCGAAGCGGAGGCCAATGGTGGCGCCCCACCAGCCGAAACCATTTTCCTGACATCAGGAAAATGGTCTGAAGCACCCCCACCCCCTTCTGCCCCCGCCACCCCGACACCCGAAGAACAGGCCGCGATCATCGAGCAACTGGCGACAGACCCGGTGTTGTTCGTCGAATCCATGCTTGGCGCTACCCCGCAAAGGTGGCAGGCGGACGCTCTTAGGGCCATCGCCAGTAATGACCGTGTGGCGATTCGCTCCGGCCATGGCGTAGGCAAAACAGCGTTCTTGTCCTGGCTGGTGTTGTGGTGGTTGCTTACCAGATTGCCAACCAAGGTCGTCTGCACCGCCAACACTGCGCACCAGTTATCTGATGTCTTGTGGTCTGAGATCGGGAAGTGGCACCGCAAGCTGCCCGAGGGAATGCGGCGCCTGCTGGAGATCAAATCAGACAAGATTGAGTTGGCTGGCGTCCCCGATAGCTTTGCGGTGGCGCGCACCAGCCGAAGGGAGCAGCCGGAAGCCTTGCAGGGGTTCCACAGTGAGAACCTTCTCTTTGTGATTGACGAGGCGTCTGGCGTTCCCGACATCGTGTTTGAGGTTGGCCAGGGCGCGTTATCTACCGAAGGCGCCAAGGTGGTAATGACCGGGAACCCCACCAGAACCACAGGCTATTTCTATGATGCGTTCAACAAGAACCGCAAGCGGTGGTGGGGTAAGAAGGTCAGTTGTCACGATGCGGATACGGTGGACAAGGCTTTCTTAGAGGACATGGTGGCGCAGTATGGTGATGGGTCAAATCAGTATCGTGTACGCGTTCTTGGAGAGTTTCCTGCTGGAGATGATGATGCTCTTATTGCGCGACATCTTATAGAAACTGCCACCACGCGCCAGGTTGCGCCAAGCCAAACGGCGCCTATGGTGTGGGGCTTGGATGTGGCGCGGTTTGGCGATGACAGTACCACCTTGGCCAAGCGCCGGGGCAATGCGATCACCGAACCAATCAAGATGTGGCGCGGCAAAGACCTGATGGAAACGTGTGGTTTGATTAAGGTCGAGTGGGATGCGACGCCGGGCAATATGCGCCCCCAGGAAATCTTGGTCGATGTGATTGGTCTTGGTGCGGGTGTGGTGGATCGGCTTAGAGAACTCAATCTCCCCGTCCGTGGGATCAATGTGGCGGAGTTGCCCGCCTTGGATGGGCACCGGTTCAGCCGGTTAAGGGATGAATTGTGGTGGAAGGCCAGGGAGTGGTTTGAGGCGCGGGATTGCACCATTCCGAATGATGAGGCTTTGGTGGATGAGTTGTGTGGTCCGCTGTACACGGTGACGAGTGCGGGCAAAATACAGGTCGAGCCGAAGTCTCAGATGAAGCGGCGGTTAGGGCGCAGCCCCGACAAGGCGGACGCCTTCTGTCTTACCTTCGCCACCACGGCGGCGGTGGTCAGTGGTGGTGGGTATTCTTTGAAGTGGGGCCAGCCATTGCGGCGCAATGTGAAGGGGGTTGTGTGAGGTATTATTGTATCTCGCTGCGTGAGACGCCTGAGCGCACGGCGCGTGTGAAACAAGAATTTGAGCGCGAAGGTGTCCCAATCAATTGGGTCTGGGGCATCTACGGCAAGTCGATGCAGATCAAGTCTGAGATACCGATGCACTCGGATTACTTTGTGACGCGTGGTGCTACGGCTTTGGTGTTGAGCCATCACATGGCGTGGAACCTGGCGGAGCATGACCAAGCGGACGAGTTTATGGTGTTCGAGGATGATGTAGTATTACCGGAAAACTTTCTGGAAAGGTGGGCTGCTATCCGCGCCAAGGTGGATGATGATGTGGATGGGGTTTACTTGCAGAGTTGCTGCGTGGATGACCAGAAGTGGAAGCGCAAGCACAGGGATGAATTGTGGGATGTGCGGTATCCGCTTTGCACGGCGGCTATTTGGTGGCGCGCCAGGGCCATTCCGACGTTGATTGAGCATACCAAGCCAGCGAATACACCGGTTGATATTTTGCTGGAGCAGAAGGTGTTGCCTAAGTTGAAGGTGCTGACGGTGTTGCCCGAACTGGTCAGTCAGTTGACGTTGCAGGGTAAAATGTCGAGCGAGGTTCACGCATGAACGAGATGGCGCATTTGGGCGGCTACTATGAGGAAGGCGACGGGCACACGTTCACGCCGGATATCTGGGGATGGCTGCTGCTGGAGTATGGCGTTGAGTCTGTGATTGATGTCGGGTGTGGAACGGCGGTCAATCTGAAGTGGTTCCAGGACATGGGGTGTCGGGTGCTGGGGGTAGAGGGGCACCCCGACGCTATTTTGAAGGCGAAGTGCGGCCCGATTATCTTGCATGATTACACCAAGGGACCGCTGGACATTGGGCAGCGGTTTGACTTGTGTATATCGACGGAGTTCGTGGAACACGTTGACGCCAAGTATGAGGATAACTGGTTTGCTACCATGCGGTGTGCGGATCGGGTGTTGATGTGTCATGCGGTGCCGGGCCAGGGCGGGCACCATCATGTAAATGAGCAGACGGCGGAATACTGGATAGAGAAATTTGGCCAGCATGGTTTCCGTAATCTGGTGGTGGAAACGGCGATGTTTCAGGAGACAACGCGGCGCAAGCCAGCCCCTTGGGGCCGGAATACGCTGATGTTGTTCGAGAAGGTGGCATGATTTTAAGCCAGTTTCCTGGCGCGGAGCGTGTGGAGATCAAGCTGCCGACTAAGTTGGCGGCTTGTAATCCTTCGATTGCGTGGGATGGGGACAAGATCAGGGCGGTGGTTCGCACGTTGAACTATCGTCTTCTGCCCAGTGGCTCTATTTGGATCAAGGGCAGCGCGCCGGATACGGTAAATTGGCTGGTGGAGATGGATACCGCCAGCTTGGTGCAATTATCGGCGGTCCAGATCGACGATACGGAGATCAGGCAGTCCCCCGTCTGCAAAGACGGCTTGGAGGATATGCGGCTGTTTGCCTGGAAAGGGGGCTGGTGGGGTTTGGCCAGCGGGCATTCCAGCCGAAATGATGCAAACACGATGGTTTTGGCGCCAGTTTCCCCGGTTATGACGGAGAAACAGGTGCTTTTGTCGCCAAATGGCGAGAAAAAGGAAAAGAACTGGGGTATTTATGTAGATGGGCAAGATTTGAAGCTAGTGCATTGGTTTTGCCCGGTTTCTGTGTACAAGTTTGGTGGTAGCCCGGTGTTAGAACCCATGTTTTACGGGGATGGTCGGGCAGATTTGGTGGGGTGGAGTGGTTCCAGCCAGATTGTACCGCATAAGGGCCGTTTGGTTACCTGTTTGCACCGCCGGATGGGCGAGAAAAATGGCAAGAAGCCGATTTATTACGCGCACCGGCTGGTGGAGTATGATGCGGATACTTGGGATGTGACCAGGGTATCTCCCATTTTCTTGTTTGAGGCGGAGCAGATAGAGTTCAATTCGGGGTTGGTAATTACCCCGGAAAATGTGTTATTTAGCTACGGGGTCATGGATGCGGCGGCGGTTGTGTTGCGGTTGCCGATTGGGGCCTTGGACATGATTTTTGAGGGCTGCAATGTCTGAAACGGTTGATCCACGGCAGAGGTTCTTATTTTCTATCCTGCCTGGGTTGTTGAGTCAGGCTTATGATTATGTGCGGTCTAATCCGTTGCAGGCTACAGCGGATGTCGCTCAAGCAGTAACTCCGGGTGGCGCTTTGCAGGATGCCTTAGCGGGTTCGGAACAGATCAGCAGATCGGCCCTGCGTGGTGATATTGGCGGCATGGTTGGCGGTGCTGGCGCCATGGGGGCGGGGTTGCTGGGGGCCATTCCTATTGCGGGGATGGTTGGGCGCGGTATCCGAGATGCCCAGCGCATGAGAGAGGCTTATGCGTTGGATGATGCTATGATAGCGCAAGTAAATGCGGCTCGCGCCAGACCTAATTTGCGTCAACAGGATGTAGATAGATTAGCTGCTGATTTAGCTGACAATCCTATGCGAAGCACTGATGAATTGTCTCTTTTAAGAGAAAAAGAAGCAATGCGTCAGGCCAGTAAAAATCTCGCTGAAGATTTATCTGATAATCCATTCTCATCTATTTTAAAGCGTTTTGGCCTGCTTGGCACTGTTGGCGCTGGCGCCGCGATGGCGGACGCCCAGGAGATGCAGCAATGAAATCCCCAGCCTGGACGCGGGAAGCCGGAAAGAACCCCAGTGGTGGTTTGAATGAGGCTGGCCGTCGTTCTTATGAGGCGGCTAATCCGGGTTCTAATTTGAAGGCGCCGGTGAAGGCGGGGGACAATCCCCGCCGGGCTAGTTTCCTGGCGCGCATGGGTAATATGCCGGGACCGGAGCGTGATGCGAAGGGTGAACCGACGCGCCTGCTGAAATCATTGCAGGCGTGGGGCGCTTCCAGTAAGGCGGATGCCAAGGCGAAGGCCAAGGCTATTTCTGCCCGGAACGAGGGAAAGAAGAAATGAAGAAGCCTGTTTGGGAAACCAAAGACCCGACGAAGGGCGACAAAAAGATGTCGCCCAAGCAGAAGGCTTCCGCCAAGGCGATGGCGAAGGCGGCGGGGCGCCCTTATCCTAATCTTGTGGACAATATGCGCGCCGCGAGGAAGAAGAAATGAGCCGCCAGCTAAAGGACGATACGGGGCACGTTATTCATCAGGTTTTTGAGATGAATGGTGTCCATGTGATCAATAACCCAAGCACCAGCACACAAACCTCCGCTTTTGGGGCGCAGACAACGGCTATCCGTGTGGCGACAACGGGGAACCATGTGCATATTTCTATTAATGATAACCCTACAGCTACGGACCAATCCTCTCTTTTACCCGCCAACTGGGTTGAGATTTTTGCTGTAAAGCCTGGCTGGAAGTTGGCGGCGATTAAGGGCGGTGGTGCGGGTAACCCGATTATTTCGGTTACGGAGTTGGTTTGATGCAGTGCCCGAAGGCAACCTATGATCTTGAAGAGAATGTGGAGTACCGTGATCGGGCGTTTAAGGACTTTGGTTATGGTCCTGCGAACCCGAATAGCGAGGATGACTTCTTCTGGAAACTCCGGGCGCAGGAATGGAATACGTCTGCTGATGAGGCTAAGACGATGCGGTGTGGTAATTGCGCCGCGTTCATCCAGACCCCGGAAATGATGGCTTGTATTGTTAAGGGCATCCAGGGGGAAGAGAGCAACGATGAGACGTATGCGCCCGAAGTATCTAAGGCGGCGAACTTGGGCTATTGTGAATTGTTGGAGTTCAAATGTGCGGCATCGCGCACTTGTAGCGCGTGGTTAGTTGGTGGGCCGATTACCAAGCCGATGACCAAGCGCCAGCGCGAGACGGTTTTGATGGCGAAGGTGATGTTGCCCCAGGGCGACGATGAAGAGGAAGATAGCTGATGTCTGATACTTGGTCCTGGCAGTTCAATCCGCTTCTTCGCCCTGTTGCGACGTATGATGCGCCTGGCGAGCATCGCTTCTTTCAGCCGATGCGGACGCGCCCTGAAGCGCCTCCTGTTTTAAATGAGGACCAAAGGTTTTGGGAAAACAGTGATGGGGAGTGGTTGCCAACCACGGTTGGGCGAGGTGCTATAACTAGCACTGGTGATCCTGTCCGTGACTTCGAAATGATAACGAACGACTCCGGCACCATGAATGCGCTTATGGCACTGGCTACGGGTCCGGTTGGTGCGGTCAGTATTGCGCTTGGAACTCTTCTTAATCAGGCGGCGGGTGTTCCGGGTGTGAACTCTCTTGGCGGGTTCTTGTTGGATCGTGCCCGCGAATTGGATTTGACGCCAGAACAGGTCACTGCGTTGCGTGAGTCCCAGCAGGGACAATACAACACGCAACAGCGCCTTAGTGATGACCGCCAGACAACGCGAGAAGATTTGGCGCCCATCAGTAGTACGCTGAACCCCAATGTTACCTCTTTGTTGGATACGACGGGTCAGACGGCGACTAATGTTGCTTCTACGGCGGATACGGGGAACCTTACCAAAACGGGTTCTGATGTTACCTCTTTGTTGGATACGGGTGCTACCGATCTGACTACTTCTAAGGGGACAGACACCACCGCAGCCACCACAGACACGGGCGCCATCACCAAGACACTGACTGATTTGGGTAATGTGGTGAACCCGAACATTACTTCGCTGTTGGATGTTTATCCGGCTGATGGTGAAGACGCTACTGGCGTTACGGGCGACTTTGGCATGGGTGAGCAGGCTGCTGGTTTTGCGACTGATGTTGCTGAAGGTCGCATGACCCAGCAAGAAGCGTTGAACGCCATGGCTGCAACGGTGTCTGATTTGACGGGGGTTCCGGCTGCTGATTTGGCCG
>Ga0315900_10003627_pt1 | contig 22418 bp, 9 predicted proteins | sample LakEriMetagenome_FD_203521 | JGI IMG/M metagenome (GOLD analysis project Ga0315900, IMG submission 203521) | Freshwater fungal communities from buoy surface, Lake Erie, Ohio, United States - Buoy 12 MA114 | ecosystem: Environmental > Aquatic > Freshwater > Lake > Lake biofilm | place: USA: Lake... | reverse complement strand
TATCACGCCCTTTATCTTCCTGTATGTCGTCTTCATTTGAATGGTCTGGTTATGGATGGTTTGAGTTGAATTCGTCTTCCGGTGCCTGCCGCACCGGCCGCATCCAATCACACCGCCGCATCCGTCCGCCATTCCGCACGGGTGACTTTTACGTAACCTCACGCGTGCCGTTTTTGTCACACAATTGGTTGCCGCCAGGACGCGCGGAAACCAGCCCGCATGACACGGTCAAGCCTAACTAATTGTTATGAATGTCGCCCGCCCCGCCTCAGCGGCCGGCCACCGGCGCCCCGCCTCCCGGCAGCGTGCGCAGGCGCTGCGACGGGCTGAGGCCGTGCCTGTCAGGCTCGTACATCGCCTCGATCCGCGCCGGCGGCGCGATGCTGTCCCCCTCCGCGACCACGCGCGCCAGGTAGCGAAGCTGGAACCGGCCTTTCTGAGGCGCGTGATTGGTGAAGAAGAGGACCCTGTCGGCATGCAGCTCGCGGTGGTCGCAGAACCAGGCCTCGACCCCTTCGGGAAGCTGCGCGCCGGAACGTGCGTTCTGGGTTTCATACTCCGGATTGACCGCCTCCAGCACGCTGGGCAGCGGGTCATTGATCGCCAGATAACGGTCGCCGCCGCCGATCTCGATGCCCAGCGACACGACCACCATGTCCCCCACGCGCAGGTCGTCAGCGCCGGCCATGGAGCCGTCGGACAGCAGCTTTGCATAGGAGCGTTGAATGGAGTATCCCTTGTTCTCACCCTTGAACTCACGGTCCCTGGCGAAGCTGCGGGCCTCCATGCGCGAGAACAGCCTGCGCCCGGCGGGAAGCTCAACCGTCATCGGGACGGCGGCCAGTCCCGGGTCGATCGGGAAGGAAGCGCTGGCGCTGCCCGGGTGAGCGGCGATGTCCAGGGCGGCCTTCCGCGCCCCCCAGGTGATGCGGGCAGGCACGGGCTCGGCGGCGCTCTTCAGGCTGCGCTCGTAGGCGGCAAGGGCGGTGAGCGTCCAGGCGTTGGTGTAGGTGTTGCCCCACTCGCCGAGGCCGTTTCGCGACTGAAGGATGGACCGGGTGAGGGCCTCCGCCTCGGAGCCCAGGCCGAGATGGGTGCAGACGATGAGGCGCATGGCCTTGTTCGGGCCGTCGCCGGCCCAGTGGCTCCACATCACCGGAGGCGTGGCGGAGGCCTTTTTCTTTTTGCCCGTCGTGTCAGCGTTCTTCTTGCCGGCCGGGGCCGCCCTGGACAGCCCGAGCATGTCCAGGATCTGGACCTCCGGCGTGCCCGCCAGGCACATGGCGAGGCTGGTGTAAAGACGCGCCGCCTCGGGCAGCGAGGAGCGCCTCTCGTGAAGCAAATTTTGGTAGGCCGGCTCGGCCTTGCCGCCCTTGGCCAGCGTGTAGAGGGCGAAGGCGCGGTCGGTGATGGCATGAAGGTCCTTCTCCGCCTCCAGGCCGCGCAGTTGCTTGGAAAGATAGGCCAGCAGCCTGTCGACCACCTCCCCGGGCACCTCCGCGCCGGCATCGCGGGCGCGCAGCAGCAGCAACCCGCCGTACGCGCTGCCCCAGAGCGAGGATTCCTGGCCGCCTGGCCAGTAGGCCAGACCGCCGTCATCGGTCGTCATGGCCAGGAGCCGGTTCACGCCCTTCTGCACCGCAGCCCGGGTCCTGTCAGCGTCAAGAAGGCCGGGAAACAACTCCTGGTAACCGCCAAGCGCCAGCCAGGGCATTGTTGCGGAGGTGGTCTGCTCCACGCAGCCGTAGGGGTAGGTGAGGATGTAGCCGAGCGCGTCCCGCGCCTCAAACAGGCGCGAGGTGCTGACCGTCACGGAAACCTGTCCCTCGCTTCCCTCCAGAACCAGGGGATTGACTCCCGCCAGCAGGCTGGGGACAGGCCTGTCGCCGAGGTTGGCATAACGAACTTCACGAAGCTCCGGCACCGGATGGGTGACTTCCAGAACTGATTCCGTGCCGTCCTGAAGCGCCGGACCGCTCCAGTCCGGAGAACTTGCGACGGACCACTTCCACCTCGCCGTCCCGACCTTGATGAATTGCGCGGGAAAGCTGACGGAGGCGGTTTCCTCCGCCTTGAGCACGACCTTCTGCGTCCATTTGCCCGATGCCGCCGGCGCCTTGAGGCCGGCGGGAATGAACGGGCGGTCCTCGCGGATGAAATCGGCGGCGGCATCCAGCTCCAGCGTGACCTCGACCTGCCCGGCGGATGCGGTGGTGTTGTGCACCACGGCCTTCAGCAGGGTCTCGTCCCCCAGGCGGGCGAAGCGCGGCACCACAGGATCGATCATCAGCGGCTTGTTGATCCTGAAGACGGATTCACCGCTGCCGAATCGGTCGGCGCCGGCGGCCACCACCGCCATGAGACGGTAGCGCGTGAGGTTGTCCGGAGCCGTGATGTCGGCGGTGACCTGGCCGCCCGCATCCGTCATGGCCGTCGCAAGCCACAGGGGGGTGGCGACAAAGTTCTTCCGCAGCTTGACGGGCGCGTTGTTTTCCTCGCCGCCCCCGCCGATCACGAACCCTTTGTTGCCGCGCTCACGGGCGGAAGACTCCTCCGGCAGCAGATCGTCAAACGACGTGTAATTGTGCACGGCGAGCGGCATCGGCGCATGGAAGAAGCTGCCTGGAGCCGGTGTCTGATGGTCCATGAGGCTGAGCACGCCCTCGTCCACCGCATAGAACGTGACCTCCGCGCCGGGCACCGCCTTGCCTGCATGATCCGTCACCGTGGCGGCGACGGCGAAGTTTTCACCCGGCCTGACCTCGGGCTTGGACGCGTTGATGACGGTCTTGAGCTCCTTCAGCTTCGACTCCACCGACAGTTCGCAGCAGCCAAGCCTGTATTCGGGCATCTTGTGCTGCTTCGGGCTGGCTTCACTGCCGCGCACCAGCACCACGGAGACAAACACGTTCGGCGCCTCGGCATCCTGAACGGGCACTCGAATCACCGGCTGATCCGGAGAAAGGCTTGTGACAAACTGACGATGCACCTGGTTGCGCTCGACCGTGACAAGAGCGGTGCCGGCGATCGGTGTCTTCACCACGATGACGGCCTCCTCACCCGGCTTGAGCGACTTCTTCTCCGGCTGCAGCAGGATGCGGGCGCCGTCCTCCATCGCCCAGGGAAATTCATCACCGCCGATGACTTGCAGCGGCATGCGGCTGAGCACCTTCCGGCCCCGCGAATCCACGGCCTCGGCAGTGACGAAGTAGGTGCCGCCACGCGCAGGCTTGAAGGTCACCGTGGCGGAGGGGGCGCTGCCCTTCGTCGCGGCCTTCATGTCCACCTGCCGGCTGAGCTCCTCACGCAGGATGACCTGGTCCTTCGTGGTGCTGCCGCCGCCGGCCGTGGCGATCTTGAGCGTATGATACTCCTGCCGCTCCACCTTCAGGCCGACCTTCGTCACGCCAGGGGCGGGGCTGCCCTTGGAATCAATCGCCACGATCTCCAGGGCCGAATCCTGGCCGGCACGGCCAAAAAAGCGGGGCCCCTTGATGCCAAGGACAAACTCCGAACCGGGCACTTCAAACTCCGTCGCGGCGCTGATGGTCTGCTGGTTGATGTCCGTCACCTCCGCAGTCACCCGCACCTGCTGCGGCAGGGAGGCACGGTCCGGAGGCGGCATGGGCATCTCGAGGACGGCGGCACCGTCTTCATCCACCGAGAGGTCGCCGTTCACCCACCATTCGCCCTCTGGATCATCCTCGCTGTCGTCATAATACCCCTCGGCGTCACGATCCTTGCCGTAATGCGCCCAGCGCGGGGCGTCGCCAAAATGAAAGTCACCGTAGGCTTCCGGAGGCTGATAGGCCCGCATGGAGGAGGCTGTCCAGCTCACCTTGGCGCGGCTCAGCGCCTTGCCCATGAAGTAGCCGGCGCTCATCGGCAGCTTCAGCCGGTCCGCGAGGATCTCGACGTTCCCGCCGTCGAGCTTCACCTCAAAGGTGTTGGGCTTGTAATCATCGACACGGAAGCTGTGATGCCCGGCGTCGGGGGCGTAGTCATCATCTCCCTCTTCGCCAAAGCGCAGCGTGAGGTGGTACCATCCCAGCGGCGCCTCGGGCAGCCTGAGGTCATCGGCCCAGCTTCCCTGCGCGGTGAAGGTGACCTGCTTGTCGAGCACGGTCCGGTAGCGAGGATCACGGAGGATCACACGGCCTTTGACGGGCTTGGTGTCGAGCATCAGGGAGTCACCGCTGCGCAGGCGGGTGTAGGCCTTCAGGTGCAGGCTGTCACCAGGCCGGTAAAGAGGCCGGTCGCTGAAGACAAAGGTGCGCCGCGCAGGCTTCCAGACATCTTCCCAGGCGGTTGGGATGTCATAGGGAATGACGCCGTTGATGCCGCTTCTTGAAGCCTCGACGGCCGTGCTGTCCCCCTGCAGCTCGGCGAGCACAAAGGCCGGGTCCGCAGTCTTCATCGTGGCGAGGCCGCCGGCGTCGGTGTCCGCATGCGCGAGAAGCTTCTGTTCCGCATCCACCAGCGTGAGGCGCACGCCCGGCACGGGTTTGCCGGTTGTCAGGGACGTCACGAAGACCAGGGTCTCCCTGCCGTTGCTCTTCTGCATGATTCCCAGGTCGGTGAACTGCACAAGCGACTGGGTGATGACGCCCTGCTGCACCAGGCCCTCCGAGGCACGTCCCTCGATTTCGACGAACAGCGGGGCTGCGGGCGCTCCGGCAAGCACCTCCTTCCAGCTCAGCCGCAGCAGCTCGCTCTTGTCGAACTCCTTGTTCACGGGATAGGTCCGGTCAAAGACCTGGAGGCCGGGATATTCGTCAATACCCGCGGGCCTGAAGGCCTTTTTCTTGTCCTCGTTCTCGTAGAACTTGCTGTGATACTCACGAAACTTCGCCAGGGCCTGCAGCAGTTCGGGGCCAGAGAGCTTTCTCACCCGCACCCGCACCTCGCGCACGTTGGCCGCCGTGATTTCAAACTCGCCCCCGCCCCCGGCAAGCTGCGTCCGCACAAACGCCGGCGCCGCCACGTAGGGTGGATTGGGGATGAAGCTGACCTCCGCCTCCCCCGGCTTTTCAAGGACCAGCCCGTCACCGGACACAAGACGTGGATCGACCATCACACGATGGGGTCTGTTCAGTGCAAAAGCCCCCCTGAGAACCAGCACGCGCCCGTCCACCTCGGGCACCACCGCCACGTTCGGCTCGATGCTGACCTGGATGGCCTGCTTTTCCGCGAGCGCCTTCAGCTCCTCATCTTTCCAGGGCTCCTCCCTTTCAGGAACCAGGGACTTGTTGAAGGCGATCCTCAGGTAGTAGTCGCGGTCAAAGGGCGTGTGCGCCGTGATGCCCGAGACGCTGAAGGGACGCACGTCACCGAGGGCGATGTCCTCAGGCTGCTCAAGCGTGTCATGCCCGGAGGCGTTGGCAAGCGTTGCTGCGACGGCAAGCTTCCAGTTGTCGGCCACGGGCAGCGGCTCCGCAGGCTCCACCACAAGCGCGCTGAGACGCACGGCGTCCTCCGCGAGCGCCGGCTTCACGCCGGCGATGTCCTCTGTCCAGGTCGGCTGCGGCTCACGGCCGTCGAAGTCACGACCTTTGGCATGGCGCACCCTGGCAGGCACCTTCAGCACAGGCTTTTCCGAAACAAACACCAGGCTCGATGTGGCGCCTGCGGCGTCGACATTGTCATTGAACTCGAACAGGAACCTTTGTGTGCGGGCTGCCTCGCCCCCGCCAAACCACCGGGGGCTGCGATCCGTGATCTCGAACGGCGCGCTGGCCACCGTGGCCAGTTCGGCGGTGGAGAGCGCGCGGCCCGCAAGATCGGCCAGCTCCGGACGGAGGGAAAAGACATAGCGCGTGTTGAACTTCGGCGTCTCCTGAAGCCTGAAATGACCGCTGCGTGTGCTCACCCAGTGGAACTCCCCCTTCAACGCCGGGACCGCCACGAGCGGTGACACGACCTCGGTCGTGCCGACGCGGCCCTTGTCGATCATCGACGTCGGGAAGACGACCTCGAGGGTGCTTTCCGGGGACAGCTCGTCCGGATGGATGGAAAACTCCGCCTCCAGGGCAGGGGCCGCCATCGTTGACGTTTTTTTGGTTAGACCTGCCGGCGCCGCGGGCGAGCTGAGGAGCGGAAGAAGGGTCGCAAGGACAAGGGCCGTCGTGAGCCCGGAGCGTGAAGGCGGTTTCATGGGGTGCGGAAGTACGCCCCCGAAAGTAGCATGACGGGAAAAACGCGAAGGCGGAATTCGGGGATTTTTTCAAGCCCGCTCAGGCGGCCGCCGCCTGTCCCTGCCGCATCTTCCGGCCCGGTTCGTCCCGGTCCACGAGCCCGTCCTTGAGGCGGATGATCCGGGAGCAGCGCTCCACCATGCGCTCGTCATGGGTGACGAAGACCAGGGTCCTGCCCTGCGCGTTGAGGTCGTCAAAGAGGGCGAGGATCTCCTGGCCGGACTTGCTGTCGAGGTTGCCCGTGGCCTCGTCGGCGAGGATGACGAGGGGGTTGTTGGAGAGGGCGCGGGCGATGGCCACGCGCTGCTGCTGGCCGCCGGAAAGCTCCGTGGGCTTGTGATTCAGGCGGTGTCCCAGACCGACCTGGTTGGCCAGCCTTTCAGCCACCTCGCGCATCCTGGCATCCTCCGCGCCGCCGTAGTACATGGGCACGGAGATGTTCTCCAGGACGGTGAGCTGCTGGATCAGGTTGTAGCTTTGAAAGATGAAGCCCAGGTTGCGGTTTCTGGCCGCCGAAAGCTCGTCGTCATCCAGGGTGGCGACGTTTTGCCCGCCCAGGAAGTAGTCCCCGGTGGTCGGCTGGTCGAGGCAGCCAAGGACATTGAGAAGGGTGGACTTGCCGCAGCCCGAAGGCCCCATGATGCAGACATATTCCCCGGGATAAATGTCGAAGGAGACGCCCTGCAGCACCTGGCTGACCATGTCACCCATCTGGTAGGACTTGCGGATGTCTCGGAGGCTGATGATGGGTTCGGGCATCGGCGGCGAAGGGCGGCGTGACAGCCCTCCCGGAGCCGGGAGGGCGGTGGGCGAAGATCAGGTCAAAGGGCGGCCTGGGAGGACGACGTCGCGGCCACATCCTTGGCCTTGCCGGCCTTCTGCCCCTTGGGTCTGGCCCCGGGCTGCCCCGGGTCGGCTGGCTGGGCGGCGCCCGGCCTGCTCATCTCGTCGGCGCTGGACTTCTTCGGCAGGGAGATGGCCACCTGGTCACCGGGCTGGAGACCATCCTTGATCTCGATGAACTCGTCATTGAAGACACCGGTCTGGATGGAGCGGCGCTCCAGCCTGGCGCCGCTGCGGATGTAGCAGAAATGCTTGTCCTGCTCGACCTCCACCGACTGGACCGGGACGAAGACGACGTCGCTCAACTGGTCCACGATGATCTCCACCTTGGCGTTCATGCCGGGCTTCAGCCAGGGATGGATGCCTTCGATGTGAATGGTGCAGGGGTAAACCTTCAGGTTAGGCGTGTAGCGGCTGCTGGAGGAGTCGGGCATCAGGGCGAGCTCGGCGACCAGCCCTTCGAGAACCTTGCCCGGCTCGGCATCCACACGGATCAGGGCCGTCTGTCCGATCTTGACCTTCTTCACCTGCGATTCGTGGATCTTCACATGCACGCCCATCCGGCTCATGTCGGGGATGGTCAGGATGGTCTGGCGCAGACGCACGCTGGCCCCCTCCTCGATGCTGTTGCTGTAGTTGTAGGAGCTGCCGGCGTCCAGGTCGCCATAGGCCACAAGGCCCGGCTGGGTGGCCTTGATCGTGCAGGCCTTGAACTGACGCTCCAGGTCCTCACGCTGGGCAAGCTCCATCTCGTAACGACGCTTGGAAGTCTGGAAACGAGTCTCGGCCTGCGCCATCTTGGAACGGTTGGCGCGCACCACGCGCTCAAGCTTGGTCAGGCTTTCGCGGTAGGCGGAGAGCAGCAGGGCGCACTGCTTGGAGAACTCGTATTTCTTGAAGAGATCCAGCTCCGTGGAGGCGGTCTTGACCGCCAGGGTCACCTTTTCAAACGTCACCTGGTCGTTTTCCAGCTGAGTCTTTGAGATAAAGCTTTTCGCCGCCAGACGCCCCGAGGACTCCACCTTCTGCTTGGCGACCGCCAGCTCGGACTTCCGGAGAAGCAGGTCGTCCTCCAGCTGCCGCAGCTTCTGCTGAGCCTCGCCATCCCCGCCGCCGGCACCTTCCAGGAAGGGGGTGAAGTCGATGCGCTCGCGCACGGGCGTCGCCCCGATCTTCCTGGCGGGCGGAAGCTTGGCGGCGGTCTTCTCACCATCGGCGGCGGCCTTCACCACCGCAGGGTCCACAGGGGTGTTGGCCTGGGCGTCGAGCATGTGCACAAACTTGTCCAGCGCGTCCACCGTCGCGGGAAGCCCTGCGTCGGCAAGGATCTTGGTGGTCAGCTCCCTGCCAAGGTACTTTTCAAAGTCCATCAAGGCGAAAGTGCTGGACTCCTTCATGTCACGAACCAGGCTCTGATTCTCACTGCGCTGAATTTCCCGGCCTTCGTCAGCATCAATGTAGTTGGAGACGGTGGTCTGGAAATCGATCTCATGCGTCTGGATGCGCGACTTGATGTCGGTGGAGTCCAGTTCAACCAGAACCTTGCCATCCTTCACATCCTCCTCGCTGACCATGTAACCCTCGGGGATGATGCTGAGGATCTTGGTCGGCGTCTCGATCTCGGACTTCACCTCATGATTGTGAAGGGCGCGGATTTCCCCGCCCTGCAGCACGGCGACCTGAAGCGGGCCGCGAGCGGCGGAAAAGGTCGGAACGGTGGTGACCTCCTCCGAGCTGCCGCCCAGAAGCAGCCATGAGCCGCCTCCAGCGGTCACCGTGATGATCGCCGTCCAGATTTTCCAGTTTCCCTTGTTTTTCTTCATGAGTCTCCTTGGGGCTTCTCCTGTTTCAATACGTCCGCCCAACGGACATCTTTCCGGATGAACAGCACCCCCATGTCAGCCCAGAGCTGAAGGCGGGCGAGATTGTGATCGATGAGGGTGGAGATCACCAAGTCGCGCGCGACGATGAGGCGGTCCTGCGATTCCACGATGTCACGGGCTGTACCCTGCCCTTCCGCCATCAGGGCCTCCTCGATCTCCAGACGCTTCTGCGAAAGCTCCAGTCCCTTGAGGGCCAGGTCATACTGTCGGCGGGCGACGTTCAGGGCGCGCCAGTCGCTGCGGATCGTGCTGCGCAGCTCTTCCTCGGCAAGGTCGAGGGAACGACGCGATGCCTGCTCGACGATCTGCGCGGCACGCAGGTCATTGCGTTCTGGCAGCGTGTTCAGGTTCAGGTCGATCTCGAGTCCGGCGTAGATCTGACGCTGGCGATGGTTGATGCTGAGCCCCTGGCTGCCACCGGTCGGCGTGCCCGCCTGGTAGCCGGTCAGGGCGTCCAGCGTCGGCAGGGTGCTCTGATGGGCGATCTTGACCTTTCTTTCCGCGTCGTAGAGCCGGTCGCGGGCGTTGAAGATGTCCAGCCGGGTGGTCATGGCCACGTCGATCATCTGTTCCAGGCTGCCCTCCGGATCAATGACCTCCAGGCGCTTCAACTCGGAGGATTCGAGCACCAGCTTCTCAGTCACGGGCAGCCCGAGGGAGATCTTGAGGTCGTCCAGCGCCTCCTCATAGGAGCGGATGGCGGTGATCCACTGGCGTTCATAGGTGATGCTCCCCTGCTCAATCTGCTTCAGCTGCGACTGCGACCGGAGGTTGGCCGCCGCCAGTTCACGTTCACGCTCAAGCGACCCAAGCGAGGCTTTGTAGGCGACAAAACGGTTCCGTGCCTGCTCACGCGACAGCAGCGCGCGCAGGAAGGTGCGGGCGATGTCCACGGTGAAGGATTTGCGATACTGGGTGAAGTCCCTGATCTCGTAGAGGACATCACGCTCATCCTGGCGCAGAGGCTCCGCCGCCGCGAGAACTCCGGCGCCGCTCAGCAGGGGCTGGCTGAGAGTGAGGGCTGTCCTTGAGTTGCTGAGGTTGTTCACGCGTCCGGTGAAGAAGCGCGTGAAGTCTGTCGTCAGGTCGAAGGCCAGGCGCGCCCCGGTCTTCATCAGATAGTCCAGCCCGAAGCTTCCATTGTTGGTGACTGCCGAAGTTCGGACGAAATCATTCACCCGGTTGTAAACCTGCGCTTCGCTGAACTTCGTGGCGCCTGAACCGCTGGCGATCGGCCCATATTGCTGGCGGGTCTCCGTCAAGGCCAGGGCGCTGAGATAGACGCGTTCCTTACGGCCCAGATAGACACGGTTCCGATGCACGGCAAAGTCCAGGGCTTCCGGCAGCGTCAGCACCTTCGCTCCTTTTTCCACAAAGGCCCTCTCCCCGAGGAAGTCGGCGCTTTCAGACTGCTTGATGAGCGTGTCCAGCTTGGCCGGCGCCGGCGGCGTGATGCTTTGCAGGACGTCATCCTCCGCCCCGGCCACCAGGCCGGATTTGTTGCGCAGGATGCCAAAGACCTGCTTGTCGGCCCACTTCTTGTAAAAGCCCTGCGAGCAGCTGCTCAACACCAGTCCCAGCACGGCCAGGGGCAGGGCCGGGAGGAGAAGGCGGGCGGATGGCATGGGGGATCGTCGGCTCATGGGTGTGGACTGCCGCCTGCCCTTGACCATGGGGCGGAGGGATGAAGGCATCAGTTACGGGGGGACTGAAACTACGCCCCCGGGGCGGGGCTTCTTTCAACCGGATGACTCAAGACCGGCGCAGGATGTCGAAACACACCGCACTTCAGGGGCAGGCTTGCCTCCTCATGGTTAGGCTTCGGGCGTACAGTTGATCATCCGCGACAGGACAGGCGGGGCTGGTGCGTAGGTTCACCCCGCCATGAACTTTTCCAAAGTCCTCCCTGCGGCGTTCTGCTGCCTGAGCCTGCCCGTCCTTGCGGCCGAGGCCCGCCGCCCGCTGAACTTCGCCAACGACATCGTGCCCATCCTGACCAAGGGCGGCTGCAACGGCGGCGGCTGCCATGGCAAGGCCAGCGGACAGAACGGCTTCAAGCTCTCGCTGCTCGGCTTCGAGCCCCAGGAGGACTACGAGCACATCGTCAAGGAGGCGCGCGGACGTCGCATCTTCCCCGCCGCCCCCGAACAAAGCCTGCTGCTGACCAAGGGCACCGCCCAGCTTCCCCATGGCGGCGGCAAGAAGCTCGACCCGAAGTCCGAGGACTACCAGGACCTGCTGCGTTGGATCCGTGAAGGCATGCCCTACGGCAGCGAAAGCGACCCCAAGATGGTGCGGATCAGCGTGGAACCCGGCGTGCTGACCCTGCCCCTGAAGGGCAGCACCCAGCTCAAGGTCACCGCCCATTACAGTGACGGCTCCAGCCGCGATGTCACCCGGCGGTCCCTCTATGAGGCCAACGAAAAGGCCATGGCGGAGACTTCGGAAACCGGCGAGGTCAGGCTCTTCGACCTGCCGGGCGATGTCGCGGTCATGATCCGCTACCAGGGCAAGGTCACCACCTTCCGCGCCACCATCCCGCTCGGCGCCCCGGTGGACAAGCTGCCACCGGCCGTCAACGACATCGACAGGCTGGTCTTCGCCAAACTGAAGACCATCGGCATCCCGCCTTCCGAAATCTGTGACGACGGCACCTTCATCCGCCGCGTCACGCTCGACATCACCGGACGCCTGCCGACGGCCGCTGAGATGAAGGACTTCATGGCCTCGAAGGAGCCCGCCAAGCGCGCGCAACTCGTCAACCGCCTGCTCGACAGCGCCGAGTACGCCGAATACTTCGCCAACAAGTGGAGCGCCCTGCTGCGCAACCAGCGCACGCAGCCGACCTACGCGCGCGGCAGCTACCTTTTCTGGTCCTGGATCCGCGACAGCATCGCCGACAACATGCCCTTCGACCAGTTCGCCCGCGAGGTCGTCGCCGCCTCCGGCAGCCTCGACCAGCACCCGCCCGTGGCCTGGTACCGCCAGGTGAAGGAGCCGAAGACCCAGATGGAGGACGTCGCCCAGCTCTTCCTCGGCACCCGCATGCAGTGCGCCCAGTGCCATCATCATCCCTTCGAAAAATGGAGCCAGCAGGACTACTACGGCTTCGCCGCCTTCTTCGCCAACGTCAGCCGGAAGAACGCCCCGGCGAAGGATGAGGAGATCATCTTCAACAAGCGCGGCGCCGCCCAGATGACCAACATCCGCACCAAGCAGCCCGTGACCCCCACCAGCCTTGGCGGCGAGCCGCTCAAGCTCCGGCCGGAGCAGGATCCGCGTCTTGAACTGGCCGGCTGGATGAGCCGCAAGGACAACCCCTTCTTCGCCCACACCCTGGTCAACCGCTACTGGAAGCACTTCTTCAACCGAGGCCTCGTCGAGCCCGAGGACGACATGCGCGAAACCAACCCGCCGGTGAACCCCGAGCTGCTGTCCGCCCTGGCGGCGGAGTTTGTCCGCGGCGGCTACGACATGAAGGCGCTCATCCGCAGCATCACCACCAGCACCACCTACCAGCTCAGCGCCGTGCCTAACCAACACAACGCCAGGGACCGTCAGAACTTCAGCCGCTACTACCCGAAGCGCCTGAACGCCGAGGTGCTCTACGACGCCGTCAACCGCCTGCTGGACGTGGAGAGCAGCTTTGCCGGCCAGGCGCCCGGCACCCGCGCCGTGGCCCTGCCCGACAACAGCTACAACCAGAGCAACTACTTCCTGACCGTCTTCGGCAGGCCCGACTCCTCCAGCGCCTGCGAATGCGAGCGCACCCAGGAGGCCAGCCTCGCCCAGAGCCTGCACCTGCTCAACGCCGCCGACATCCAGAACCAGCTCGCACGCGCCAACGGCAGGGCCGACCGCATGGCCCGGGATGCGCGTCCGGACGATGACAAGATCACCGACGTCTATCACATCGCCCTCAGCCGCGAGCCCAACGCCGCCGAGATGAAGCTCGCGCACGAACACCTCGCCAAAAAGGTTCAGGGCAAGACGGGCGAGGAGTCGCTGAAGGCCCGCAAGGAGGCGTTTGAAGACATCCTCTGGGCGCTGCTCAACACCAAGGAGTTCCTCTTCAACCACTGAGGCCGCAATGTTCCCCCTTCCCTTTCAGGCCAAGGCCAGAACAGCCCTCGCCGCCTTCTCCCTGCTGGTCTCTTCCCTGACTGCGCAGGTCACGGCCCACTCACCGATCCTGACTTCCATCCAGCACCTGGGCGGCAGGCCGGGCGACGCCATCACCCTGCAGGCCAAGGGCACCGATGTCGATGAAACGGAGGCCCTGGTGCTCACCCATCTTCTTGACGGCAGTCTGCTGACCGTTCCCGCAGCCGTGCCCACCGGGAAAAAAGGAGTGCTTGAGGCCAGGCTTCCCGCCGATGCACGCCCAGGCCTTTATGACCTGCGGATCCGCACCCGTCATGGAATGTCCAACCCCAGGGTCTTCCAGGTGAGCCCGGCCGCAATCGTCGAATCCACCGGCACCAACACCACCTCCGCCACCGCCATCAGCGTCGCCGCAGGCTCCGCCATCCACGGCACCTTCAAGTCATCCGCCCCTCATTGGTTCAGCCTGACCGGCAAAAAGGGGCAGCGCCTGCTCGGAGCCTTCATCGGCGGAGCCTGGGATGTCCGCACCAGCCTGGTCGGCACGGTGTTTGACACCGCCGGCCGCGAGCTTGCCCGCATGCGCGATGGCATCCTGGATGTGACCTGGCCGTCCGACGGCACCTTCCACCTGAAGCTGCACGACCTCATGTTCGGCAGCGGCGATGACTACGGCTACCGCTTCACCCTGACCCACGGGGCGGTGATCTGGGCGGCCAACCCGGACACGGTTCTGGGCTGGAACCTGCCTGGAGGCAAACCCACCAGCCTGCGGGTTCTTCGCGGCAGCCCCCTCGAACACCTCAAGGCCGCCCCGGACGTCATTGCAAAGTTGGTTGCCGAAAACCCCGTCCAGCCGCTGCCCCTGCCCAAGGGTCTTGACCTGCCTGGAAACGACGCCCTCAGCACCGTTTCCATCGGCCAGAACATCAACGGCTGGTTCCCCGCTCATGGTGAAGCGCGGCAGTTCGACCTGAGCTTCAAGAAGGACGACCGCTTCATCATCGAAGTCGTCTCCCAGCAGCTCGGCTTCATGACCGACCCCACCCTGCTGGTGGAAAATGTGAAGGGCGACACCTTGAGCGCTCAGGCCGAAGTCACCGACCTGCCCGCCCCCGTCCCGGCTCCTGGCACACGCCTCATCAACCTGGATCCAGCCTACGGTCTTGAAGCCAGGGCCGACGGCGTGTTTCGCCTCTCCATCAGTGATCCCAGCAACGCCGCCAACGGCCGCCGCCTGCCCTTTGAACTTCGCATCCGCAAGGCCGCCGACAGCAGCCTTGAAGGCGCGGTGGCCCTGCCTGCAAAACTGCCTGCTGCCGCCGCCACAGGCCCTTACGACATTGCTTCCGCCAACCTCTGGAGAAACGGCACCCTGGCCCTGGAGGTCTTCGTGCCCGGCCGCACCGCTGTCAGCGAGGCGTTCAGCTTCAACGTGGGCGGCCTTCCCTCAGGCGTCACCTGCCTTGGCGGCTTCATCGGCAGGGGCCAGGGCCTGGGTTATGTCCTCCTCAAGGCCGCGGCCGACGCACCCGCAGCCGTGTCCGTCCTGACCGGGATTGCGCGAACCAACTCTCTGACCTGGCCTGTCAAGGACACCGGCCGCGAAACCCTGGTCACCCGGCTTGCAGGAGCTCCCACCATCGCTGTCGTGCCGGAATCCGCGCCTGTGCTGATCGAGCCTGCCAGTCCGGCGGTGCCGGAAGTTCAGGCCACCGGCAAACTCGAGATCGCCTTGAAAGTGAGCCGTCATCCCGGCTGCACCGAGGCGATCAAGCTCAAGGTGCTCGGCTTCACCGACCCGGCCAAGGCTCCTGAAATCACCGTGGCCGCCAAGGCCGCCGATGGAAAGCTCAGCCTCGACCTCAAGACCTTGAAGCTGCCGCCCGGAGATCATGTCTGCGTGCTTCAGGGCACGGCGAAGATGCCGTATCAGAAAACCAGCGCTGAAGCCGAGGAGGCAGGGCGCAAGGCTCAAAAAGCGGTCGAAGCCCGCTCCGTCGCCCAGAAGAATCTCGATGCCGCCCAAGAGCAGCTGAAGGCCGTGAAGCCCGAGGACAAGGCCGCACTGACCGCCCAGCAGGCGAAGATCAAGGACCTGAGCACCGTCCTCGCCGCAGCCGACAAGGCTCGCACAGAGGCGGAGAAAACCGCCAAAGCGCTTGCCGCCAAAAACGCCCCCAAGGACACCACCTTCCTGGTGCACTCAGCACCCGTCCGATTCCGCGTTGTCGAAGCCGCGAAAAAATAACCCGCCCTCAGCGGAAGCCCTGTGCCAAAGTAGTCCCGGGCTTCAGCCCGTGCCCCCCAGGCAAACCAAAAAACCAGCGTTCCCCCAAGATGCCCCGCCCACCAGCGGGTATCCCCTCTCTCACAGTTGGGGCAGCACATGGGCAGGAGCCAGGTCCGTTCACACTTCGATCTTCAAGTCCTCGGCAATCGTGGCGAACTGCTCCAGGGCGGCTTGCAGGTCTTCCATGATGTCCTGGGCAATGACGCCGGGCGCAGGAAGGTTGGCGGACTCTTCGAGGGCGTCGTCTTTGAGCCAGAAGATGTCGAGGTTGATCTTGTCACGCTTGATCAGGTCGTCGTAGTCGAAGGACTTGAAGCGCTCGGTCTCTTTGCGGTTGTGGCGGGATGTGGAAGTGGAAGCGGCGTCTCGCCGCTTTTTCTCCGATTCAACACCAAGCGGCGGGACGCCGCTTCCACTGCTTCCACTTCTCCCAAAGTAACAATCCACAAAATCCTGCAGATGCTCGCGCTTCAGGGGATTCTCCTTGAGCGTGAAGTGCATGTTGGTGCGCAGGTCGTAGATCCAGAGCTTCTTCGTCCAGGGCTTCTCCTGGGCGGGTTTGCGGTCGAAGAAGAGGACGTTGGCCTTCACGCCTTGGGCGTAGAAGATGCCGGTGGGCAGGCGCAGCAGGGTGTGGACGTCGGCTTGCTTGAGCAGTTCGCGGCGGATGGTTTCTCCGGCTCCGCCTTCAAAGAGCACGTTGTCCGGCAGCACCACGGCGGCGCGGCCGTGCATCTTGAGGATGGTGAAGATGTGCTGGAGGAAGTTGAGCTGCTTGTTGCTCGTGCTGGCCCAGAAGTCGTCGCGATTGATGACGAGGCTTTCCTTGGAGGACTCGCCCGCGTCGTTCACGATGGTGACGCTGCTCTTTTTACCAAAGGGCGGATTGGCCAGGATGATCTCGTATTCGCCGTGCTTCCCGGCCAGGGCGTCCTTGGTGATCACGGGCAGGTCAAAAGTGGAAGCGGCATCCTGCCGCTTATCGTTCGGATCAAGCGGCGAGACGCCGCTTCCACCATCCCCGATGCCGTGCAGCAGCAGATTCATGGCGCAGAGGCGGGTCACGCTGTCCACCAGCTCGATGCCGTAGAAGGTGCCGCTCTTGAGCTGCTTCTTCTGCTCGCGGTCGAGTTGATGATGCTTGGCAATGTAATCATGCGCGGCCAGCAGGAAGCCGCCGGTGCCGCAGGAGGGATCGCAGATGGTCTCGCCGGGCTGCGGGGCCACGACTTCGACCATGGCGGCAATGAGGGAACGCGGGGTGAAGTATTGGCCCGCACCGCCCTTCTGCGAGGGGACGACGACGCTGCGGTCCAGCTCCTTCTCGGTGAAGGCGAGGTCTTCATCCAGGCGCTCCCAGCGGCGGCGGCGGGTCTCTTTGTGCCGACGGTCCACGTAGAAGCCCTTCTCCACCTTGTCACCGGCCTCGGTGACGCGGGTGCGGATGCGATAGACCTCGTAGCCGACATTCACGCCGTCGGCGACGGCCCGCTCGTGGCCATACTCCATGACGAGGTTCTGATTGAAGAAGCCGATGGTCTGCTTCGACGGGGTGGCGGTGAGGCCGATGAGGTGGGCATCGAAATACTCCAGCACCTGACGCCAGAGTCCGTAGATGGAGCGGTGGCACTCGTCGGTGACGATGAAGTCGAAGGTCTCGATGGGGATGGCGGGATTGTAAGCCACTTCCAGAGTGGAAGCGGCATCCTGCCGCTTTGGATCGGAGCTGCCTAGGTGCGTTGGATTCTCTGAAGGTGTCTTTTGCGCTGTCGTTGGCAAAAGCGGCGGGACGCCGCTTCCACTGTTTCCACCTTGCATCGCCGCTGCGATCTCGAATCCAGATCGTTCATCAACATCCTCCGGCAGTTCCTCGCCGCGCAGCATGGAGTAAAGCCGCTGGATGGTGCAGATGGTGACGCGGCAGACGTCGTCGAGCTTGTTCGAGGTGAGGTGCTGGACGTTATAGACGGCGGTGAACTTCCGGCCGTCATCGGGCAGCACGTATTGATCAAACTCGGTCTTCGCCTGCCTGCCGAGATTCGCACGGTCCACGAGGAACAGCACGCGCTTGGCCTTGGCGAACTTGATGAGGCGGTAGGTGAAGGCGCAGGCGGTGAAGGTCTTGCCGGAGCCGGTGGCCATCTGGATGAGCGCCCGAGGCAGGTCCGAGGCGAGGGACTGCTCCAGGCCGGTGATGCCTTCCACCTGGCAGTCCCGCATGCCGAGGGTGTTCAGCGGATGCGTGAAAGCCATCTCGGCCAACAAGGTGCGGAGGGTCTTGGCGGAATCCATCCACTGCGCCAGCGTCTCGGGCTGGTGGAAGCTAAACACACGGCGCGGACGTGGATGCGGATCGCGTTCATCGCGGAAAAAGGTCTCCACGCCGGTGGACTCGTAGCGGAAGGGCAAGCCCTGCGCGCCCAGACCCGAGGCGAGGAAATCCGGAAGGTTCTCCGCGTAGTGCGCCGATTGCTCCGCCACCGTGGAAAGAGTGACACCTTCTTTCTTCGCCTCGACAATGCCCACGGGCTTCCGGCTGGCGAGCAGCAGGTAGTCGCAGCGCCCCGACTTCATAGGCACTTCGCGCAAGGCGATGCCCTTTGAAACGGAGGGATCGAAGGCCTTATAATCCTGAACGGTCCAGCCAGCGGCCTGCAGCATCTGATCGATGTTGGCGCGGGCTTGTTGTTCCGGAAGGTCGGCCATGCAGGAATTCACCCATAAAAGCAGCACGCACCCACCTGGGCAAGGGATTAGACTCATTCAAAAACAACCTAAATAAGCCAAGAATTTCAGGCTTGGTGGGTTAGGCCCTCGGAGCCACTGTTACATCGACTATGCCGTTCAAAATCAAAGGCCTAGACATGACAATACCTCTTTCTCTTTCCCTGCTCTGTTTAATGAGCCCGGCAATCCCACGAAATCACCAGGAAGGAAGACTCGCAGGCACAAAGACGGCGGGTGAACAGCCTCTGCTACAGCAAGGCTCACGCCTTTCGTGACTTGAACGGCTTTCAACAAAGCCTTCACCCCACCACCTCGAGCACCGCCTGGGCGGCGCGGTGGTAGGAGCCTGGGGCGCCGAGCTGGGCGACGACGTCGGCAAGCTCGGCTTGAAGGTGGGTGCGGCGGGCGTCGTCGGTGAGCAGGCTCACCATTTCCTCGGCTAGGCTCGTCGGCGTCAGTTCGACCTGGACGAGTTCGCGGACGACGTCGCGGCCGGCGAGGATGTTGACGATGCCGATCTTCTCGATCTTCACGACCAGCTTGGCGGCGATGTAGGTGATGGGATTGACGTGATACACCAGGGCATAGGGCAGGCCGAAGCAGGCGGCCTCCAGCGTGGCGGTGCCGCTGGCGACGGCTCCCGTCTGGCAGCGCTGCATCAAATCATAGACGGTGCCGACCTCGATCCACTTCCGGGCTTCGGGAATGCCGGCGGCATCGGCCAGTTCACGCATGGTCTGCGCCAGCCGTTCATTGGCGGCCGAGACGGCAAAACGGGCGTTGGGAACCTGAAGCCGGATGGCCAGGGCGGCCTGCAGCATGACGGGAAAAAGCTTCTTCACCTCGTTCGAGCGGCTGCCGGGGAACCAGCCGACCAGGCCGGACTCACGCTTCCACTCACGTTTCAGCGCCGTGACCCGGTCCACCATGGGATGACCGCCGAAGACGGTGGGCAGACCGCTCTTCTCATAGAACTCCTTCTCAAACGGGAAGATGCAGATCATGAGGTCGAGCACCCGGGCCATGACCTTGACGCGCCCCTTTTTCCAGGCCCAGACCTGCGGGCTGATGTAGTAGATGAGCTTTCCTGCATAGCCCCCTTTGCGCAAAGCCTGGGCAAGCCGGAGGTTGAATCCGGGATAGTCCACAAAGATCACGGCGGCAGGCTGCTCCTGGAGGATCTGGCGCACGGAGTCGTTCATGCGCGCCTTGAAGTAGGAGTACATCTTGAGCACCTCCCACAGGCCGACGACGCCCGCCTTTTCCACCCAGTCCTGAATCCCCTTCCCTGCGGCCTCCTTCATGCGCGGACCTCCCAGGCCGGTGAAGCGCAGTCCGGGCTTCTGCCCCTGCAATTCCCGGATCAGCCCGGCGGCATGGGTGTCCCCGCTGATCTCGCCGGCGATGAGGTGAAGATGCATGAGTGAGCTGGCTGCTGCTGGCGAGGTGTGGCTTGAGGCGGGATCAACTGGCAAGTTTGGCGTTCTTCTCGATCTGGTCGGTGATCTCCAGGGCGATGCGCACGGCCTCGGCGCCCTCCTGGCCGGTGACGACGGGGCGCTTGCCAAGGCGGGCGCACTCGACAAAGGCGGCGATCTCCAGCTTCAAGGGCTCGTCCTTCTCGATCTCGACGGCCTCGCGGACGATCTGCATGCCGTCCTTGCGGTAGATCCAGCCGCTCTGCTCCTGGTAGTCGAGGCTGAGGTAACTGTCCTGCTGGAAGACACGGATCTTGCGCATCTTCTCGGGGCTGATGCGGCTGGCGGTGATGTTGGCGATGCAGCCGTTGGCGAACTTCAAACGGGCGTTGGCGATGTCCTCGCGGTTGGTGAGGACGTTGATGCCGACGGCGTCGATCTGGACCAGCGGGCTCTTCACCAGGTGCAGGACGATCTCGATGTCATGGATCATCACGTCGAGCACGACGCCGATGTCCATGCTGCGGTTCGGGAAGGGCGAAAGCCGGTGGGCCTCGATGAAGCGGGGCTGGTTCATGCGCTCCTCAAGCTGGCGCAGGACGGGGTTGAAGCGCTCGATGTGGCCGACCTGGAGGATGACGTTCCGCTCCTGGGCCAGGGCGATCATGGCCTGGGCCTCGGCGTAGCTCTCGGAGATCGGCTTCTCCATCAGCACATGGATGCCCTGCTGCATCAAGGGTTCGGTGGTGGCGCGGTGATAGATCGTCGGCACGGCGATGGTGGTGGCATCGACACGGGCGGCAAAGTCGGCAAGGTCGGAGGCGGCCTGGGTGCCGTACTGGGCGGCGAACTCCGCAGCGCGGACGGGATCGGCGTCATGGACGGCGGCGAAGGTGATGGCACCGCCGCTTTTCGAGGCGATCTCCGCCATGATGCGGGCGTGGTTCTTGCCAATGGCGCCAACGCCGGCCACGCCGATGCGGAAGGGAGGTTTCAGGGAGTCCATGTGCCGCCCTGTTTAAAGAAGGCCGCCCGGGAGGCAAAGGGAAATGTCAGGCGTCGCCTGCCAAAGCCACAAAAGGAGACATGGGCTCAGCCGTGACGGCCAGGGAGGAGGAGATTCCAGCCCCTGGAAAAACCTGCCGCAGAGCCCCCGGAAGATGGAAGGTTCAGGCCCTCCTCAGGCCGCCTCGGCCAGTTCATCCGGTTCATCCTTGAACTCGAGCTCCTTCTCGATGCGCAGGTTCTCGACGATGTGGGCCTGGCGTTCGGGGGTGTTCTTGCCCATGTAGAAGGTGAGCAGCTCCTTGATGTTCTTGTGCTCGGGCATGATCACGGGCTCAAGGCGAATCTTGGAGCCGATGAAGTGCTTGAACTCGTCAGGGCTGATCTCACCAAGCCCTTTGAAGCGGGTGATCTCGGCGTTCTTGCCGCAGCGGTGGATGGCGCGCTGGCGTTCCTCGTCGCTGTAGCAGTAGAAGGTCTCCTTTTTGTTGCGCACGCGGAAGAGCGGCGTCTGGAGGATGTAAAGGTGGCCTTCGCGCACGTTCGGGATGTGCACCAGCTCGGGGAAGAACTGGAGGAAGAAGGTGATCATCAGCAGGCGGATATGCATGCCGTCCACGTCGGCGTCGGTGGCCAGGACGATCTTGTTGAAGCGCAGGTCCTCGATGTTTTCATCGATCTGGAGGGCGTTGGCGAGCAGGTAGAACTCCTCGTTTTCATAGACCACCTTGCGGGTGAGGCCGAAGCAGTTGAGGGGCTTGCCGCGCAGGCTGAAGACGGCCTGGGTCTCGACGTCGCGGCTCTTCGTGATGCTGCCGGAGGCGCTGTCACCTTCGGTGATGAAGATGGTGCTCTCCTCGCGGCGCTTGTCCTTGGTGTCGAGGTGGATGCGGCAGTCGCGCAGCTTCTTGTTGCAGACCTTGGCCTTGCGGGCGTTTTCACGGGCGGCCTTCTGGATGCCGCTGATCTCCTTGCGCTCCTTTTCGTTGGCATGGATCTTCTCCTGGAGCGCCTTGGCGACCTCGGCGTTCTTGTGGAGGAAGTTGTCGAGCTCCTTGACGACGGTGTTGATGATGTGGGTGCGCAGGTTGCGGCCGTCGGGCTCCATGTGGGTGGAGCCGAGCTTGGTCTTGGTCTGGGATTCGAAGACGGGCTCCTGCACCTTCACGGAAACGGCGGCGATGATGCCGGTGCGGACGTCGCCGGGCTCCCACTGCTTCTTGAAGAACTCGCGGCACTCCTGAACCACGGCCTCTCGGAAGGCGGCGAGGTGGGTCCCGCCCTGGGTGGTGTGCTGACCGTTGACGAAGGTGTAGAACTCCTCGCCGTAGCCGGTGCCGTGCGTGAAGGCGACCTCAACGTCCTTGCCATCGAGGTGGATGACCGGGTAGAGGGGGCTTTCGGTGAGCTTGGCGGCGATGAGATCGCGCAGGCCGTCCTTGGACTTGAAGGATTCGCCGTTGAGCTTGAGCGTCAGGCCCGGGTTCAGCCAGGCGTAGTAGCGGAACATCTCGCGGACGAAGTCCAGGTTGAACTTCACCTTGGAGGTGAAGGACTCGGGATCCGGACGGAAGGCGATGCGGGTGCCGTCGACCTCCTCGCTGACCCGGGGCTTGCCCATGTCAAACTTCACCTGGCCGCGGCAGAACTCGATGGAGCGGGTCTGCTTTTCACGCACGGCCTGGATTTCAAAAAACTCGGAGAGGGCGTTCACCGCCTTGATGCCGACGCCGTTGAGACCGACGGAGCGCTTGAAGACCTCGCTGTCATATTTGGCGCCCGTGTTGATCTGCGCGGCGCATTCCATCAGCTTGCCCAGCGGGATGCCGCGGCCGTAGTCGCGGATGGTGCAGAGATTTTCCTCGGTGATGGTGACCTCGATGACCTTGCCAAAGCCCATCACGTGCTCGTCGATGCAGTTGTCGATGACCTCCTTGAGCAGCACGTAGAT
>Ga0315900_10003626_pt1 | contig 22419 bp, 17 predicted proteins | sample LakEriMetagenome_FD_203521 | JGI IMG/M metagenome (GOLD analysis project Ga0315900, IMG submission 203521) | Freshwater fungal communities from buoy surface, Lake Erie, Ohio, United States - Buoy 12 MA114 | ecosystem: Environmental > Aquatic > Freshwater > Lake > Lake biofilm | place: USA: Lake... | reverse complement strand
TCCTCTTCTTGTATCGGTTGAGGCATCTGGTCCTACTTCACCCCAATACAAATATCCTGTCTTGCTGTCAAGCGTTGGCCTCCAGGGATTGCGATGTCCCATGGTATAGATCTCGGGGCGGGTTTTGGGAGTACCCTTGGGAAAAAGGTTGCCGGCAGGAATCGAATAGCTGCCGTCATTTTCAGGATGGATGCGGAGGATCTTACCCCTCAGGTCATTGGTATTGCCTGGTGCACGCTGGTCGTCGTTGTTTTCAAAACCCGGACGATCATCCAGATTGGAAGTACCAGAGCGGGGATTGACGGTATTGTTACCGACGGTCAGCAAAAGGTTACCTTGTTTGTCGAATACCATTCCCCCACCGGTATGACAACACTCTTCACGTTGGGTGGGCACTTCGAGTACAATTTTTTTGCTGGCAGCAACCAGCTCATCATTCACCAGTTCCCAGCGGGCCAATACATGTTTGGTATCAGTAGGATCCGCATAATACATATAGATCCAGTGGTTCTGTGCATACTGGGGATGCGCAATCACCCCCATCAGTCCTTCTTCTGCCTCTCTGACCACACCCTGCTTGTTCTTGTATTTTGTATTGACAGGAATAGTTGCAATAAGTTTCACGGCACCAGAATTCCCATCTACGATCTTGACACCACCCTTGCGCTCTACCAGCAAAATGCGGTTGCCTGGGAGAAAGGTCATCTCCATGGGCTCATCCAACTTTCCAGGCTCGGTGAGCACCACTTTGGTAAACCGGTTAGGGTCGGGAGCCACACCCGGATCATCGCCATTGGTGAAAGATGTGATGATCAGATAAGTTCCTGTGCTGATGGAAAGTATCAGGAACAGCACAATGATCCTGATGAATACCGAAGTGGTTTTATCCTGTCTCATGAAAGCAACTGTTTTGGTCAATGAAAAATAGGCAAGAATTGGATGCCAAAGCGAAATAAAACTTTTACTGCTGAGGAACAATAAAATGTTTAGGGATTGTTTTTCCTGAAGGCCAGCGGACTTGTTCCTGTATGCTTTTTGAAAAAATTGTTGAAATGGCTGGACTCATTAAATCCGAGCGCAAAAGCAATCTCTGAAACACTCATGTTGCCGTGCCTGAGCATGATCTTCGCTTCCTGAAGGATCCTGCCGGCGATATGTTCTGATGAGGTTTTGTCGGTGATTTCCCGAACAGACTTGTTCAGATGATTGACATGAACTCCCAGCTGTCTGGCAAATGCTGCAGGGGTTTTGAATTCGATCTCACGGTGTGATTCATCAATGGGAAACTGGCGTTCCAGCAATTCCAGGAACAGCATACTGATGCGTTGTGCCGCATTCATGAAAGGGCTTTCAGCGGTTTCCGATGGCTTTATTTTCATCGCCATATGGATGAGTTCGAGCACGAGCCCTCGTATCACATCATATTTATGCAGATAGTCTGATTCAATCTCTTCAAACATTTTGCCAAAAACAGAAGCGGCAGTTTTGTACTGTTCATCATTCAATTCAAAAACCCTGGAGCCATGGGGTTGATAGACAGCATAGTTTTTGATGTTGATGAAATTATTGACGAAGACTTTGTCAAAAATGCAGAAGAAGCCCGTTTTGATCTTATCAGTATGTTCCCATTTGTAAGGAATCATGGGATTGCTGAAGGTGATGGCCTGCTTTTTTACCTGGATCACCTGATCAGCAAAATGTACGGTTCCCTTGCCTTTGATGAGGGTGATCTTGAAGAAATCTCTTTTCTTATACGGAACCGGACTCGCATGTTTTCCAATGAAGGGATCAAGTTTGAACACATTGAAATGACCGATCTCTTTCCCGATCGATGCTGGTATCCAATCGAATTTCCTCAGATAGAATTCCTCCAATTTTTCAGGCTTGGGCATAATTCCGATTTATAATCCAAGTGTTCGCATGTCCATGAATTTCCTGTTGAAGGAATAATTGATGGATAGGTTATAAATAAAATCCTTGCTTCCCACAATGCTGGTTTTGATCGTTTTGTTTACTATAGATGAGAGCGAAAAGGGAGATCCCTCCTTCACTATCGTAAAAGTTGAAGTTACATAGTATCCACTTTGCTGATCCATTTTCAAACGATAAACCTGCGGATTAATTTTAAAAACAAATCCCTTACCCAGTCTGATGTTGGAAAAGTTAGCATTGAGGGTGATGAAGAGTGTGTTTCTGACTGCTTCTGGTTCCAACCCTCTGGAGTATAGAAGATAGGTGCCGATTGAAGTTCCTTTTGAAAGCATATAGTTGGGGGAGATTTCACTGGCCAGATATCTTTGTGGTAAAAGAACCTCTCTTGGTCTGTTGTTCAGCAAAACATTGGTTTTTCGAAATGCAATTGCAGGATGGGCACCCACTTTCAGTTGGAATTTTGACGAATGAACTACTTTGTATCTCCACCAAAAAATCATCGACCAGGGTTTGCCTTCCAGCGCAAACCTGAACTGAGGTTCAAAACTGAATCGCTTCCCGGCAAGGTTGAGATCAAAAATTGCTGCAGGCTTACCCAAAGTAAATGTTGGCAATAAAGAGATGCCATTGTTGGTAACAGAGGCTGCTCCTCCAAAACGAAAATCCTCTTTTTTGGGGATGTTCAACTGCTGGGCATTGGCACCCTGAACAAAGCATAAGATTCCTGGAATGATCAGCAGAAGACTTGCCTTAACTTTCATGTCAATAATTGAAATGCAAAGGAACCAAGCCTTCAACACTTGCATCTGCTTGTTTCAATCAATCTATTGCAAAAATCAATCAATGGCACTTAGATACTGATGTCACCAGCTTTTAGCTGAGGGAGGAAAGGCTGTTCATAAAAGCGCTTACCCGTGGCTTTGTACAACGAATTGGCCAAAGCAGCAAAGACAGGCGGGAACAGGGGTTCACCCAATCCAGTGGGTTCCATTCCATTTTTTACGAAGTGAACATCAATGGATCTCGGTGCTTCTTTCTGACGAATGATTTTGTATTGATCAAAGTTTGATTTATCGGGCACACCTTCATTGAAACTCAATTCACCGAACAAAGCATTACCTATGCCATCCACAATACCTCCTTCTGCCATGTTGATGGCGGCATCGGGATTCACCACAATGCCACAATCTACAGCCGCAACCACTTTCTCTACAACAAGCTTCTTGTCTTTTATTGATGTTTCCACCACTTCGGCAACATAGGAATTATGACAGAAATAAGCAGATACACCTTTGTGTGTTCCAGTTGCTGATTTGCTGTTCCAGTTTGATTTTTCTTTCACCAGTTCCAATACACCTGCATATCGCTTGGCATCATAATCGTTGTTCTTGCCTACCGGATTGGTCATGGCACGCTTCAGCAATTCAAGCCTGAAGTCAATGGGATCTTTACCCATCGTTTCCGCCAGCTCATCCAAAAAGGATTGTTCTGCACTGGCGATGAAATTGGAGCGCGGAGCACGGAAAGCACCGATGGTGATATTCGATTTCTGCTCCCAGCTCTCTGCCAGATAGTTATCAATCGCCCCGGCAGGAAAACGGTTCTGGTGTATTGGAGATTCAGGAATACCGCCTGCCTTCACATGGAGAGCAAGCAGGTTGTTCTGCTGATCCAACGCCGCTCTGTAGGTAGCTGTATAGGTTGGCCTGTAAATACCATATGTCATGTCGTCTTCCCTGGTGTACAACATCTTGATCGGTGCGCCAACTTTTTGTGAGATGACTGCAGCCTCCACCATATGATGACTGTAAGCCCTCAAACCGAAGCCACCGCCCATTCTCGCCAGATTGATCTGTATGTTTTCCTTGGGCATACCGAGTCGGTCTGCAATCGTACCCACGATGAACTCGGGCGCCTGTGTAGGTCCATAGATCACTGCTTTGTCTTTGGTAACATGGGCGAAACAGTTAACAGGCTCCATGGTGTTGTGTGCCAGGAAGGGACATGTATAGGTTCGTTCAAGGATTCTGTGCGCTTTGCTGAAAGCCTCTTCCGGATTGCCATCCTTTCTTACTATGTTACCGGGTTTCTTTCGCATCTCTTCAAACACCTTGCGATGACCTTCGGTACTTTCCAAACCTGCAGGTATGGTTTGCACCTGAGGAGGATTGCCCTGAAATCCGGGTGTCTTGAACTGTGACTCTGGAGCCACTTCCCATGTTGCATTGATGTTTTTCTTCGCCTGCATCACTTCCCAGGTAGAATTACCCACGATAGCAACCATTTCAATGAAAGTTGCCGTATCAAAGAAATTCCTGAGGTATTCGTCGTTCATGATCTTGATGGGAAATACATCCTTGATGCCTGGCATGGACTTCACGGAAGCTGCATCAACTGATTTCAGTCGCATACCAAATGCAGGCGGATGTACGATCATGGCATACAACATGCCTGGAACTTTATGGTCGATACCAAATAGCGGTTTGCCGGTGATGATCTTTTTGATATCAACATTCTTTTTAGAGGTACCGATGATGTTGAAATCGCTTTCTTTTTTGAATACCACGTTCTTGGGCACAGGCAATGTTGCCGCCAGTGCAGCCATTTCACCAAAACTGGCTGATTTGCCGGAAGGCTTGTGTTGCAACACACCATTTGCGGAGCTGATCTCCGCAACAGGCACACTCCATTTCTGAGCAGCAGCCTCGTGCAGCATCTGACGTGCTGCGGCACCTGCAGTGCGCAAGGGTTTCCAACCCTGACGAATACCCTGGCTTCCCCCTGTGAACTGTCGGTTGTAGCGTTTGGGATAAAAATCAGCCTGCTCTACGGTTACTTTTTTCCAGTCTACATTCAATTCATCCGCCACAATCATGGGCAAGGAAGTCTTCACGTTGGAACCGAATTCAGGATTGGCAGAATATAGGGTCACTGCGCCATCCGCAGCAATCTTGATGTAGCTGTTCAATTCAAACCATTCTGCGGGCATAGCTGCAATTTCCTCAGGAGTTAGAGCATGACCGGCCAGCCAGCTGAAGTTGAGCAATAAACCTCCACCGGTGATACCGGTAACCTTGAGGAATGATCTCCTGTTGAATGAAGTATGATGAGTTGTCATGTTATTGATTTTAAAGTTGGTTTGATGCGGTCTTGATGGCTGCTTTGATCCTGAGATAGGTTCCGCATCTGCAGAGGTTTCCATTCATGGCATCCTCAATCTCTTTATCGGTAGGTTTGGGTTTACGTTTCAATAGTGCAGCAGCTGTCATGATCTGACCGGCCTGACAATAACCGCATTGCGGTACATCATGTTCTTCCCAGGCTTTTTGGAGGGCGTGGTCAGCCGCTTGTGAGAGCCCCTCTATGGTTGTAATGGCACCACTTCCAATACTGGAAACGGGCAACGAACAGGAACGAACGGCAACACCGTTCAAATGAATGGTACAGGCACCGCACGCAGAAATGCCACAACCGTATTTGGTACCCACGAGGTTGAGATGATCACGGAGAACCCATAGGATGGGTGTATTTGGGTCCACATCAACGGTTAGGGACTTGCCGTTCACTTTCAATTGAAACCTGGCCATATTATTTTTTTTTAAAATTACAATACTATGGCCAGGTTGAATTGCTTATTTCAATGAATAAATTGCAAAAATCAATCCATCGGGACGTGTTTAGCGAAAGCCAAAGACTGCTGGCAGAACAAAGGTCACCACAGCTGTCCAAATGGCATAAACTGGCAGAAACCGTGCAATAGCTTTTTCTACTGCGGTAATCTCCTGTTGTCCGTTCCATCGCTGGATAAGGGTTCTTGCTACCCAGATCAGGTGAAGAAAGATCAGCAGATTGGCGCCCAATACTGCAATACGGTTAGGGGTGATTCCAAATTCAAACAATCTAAACAATATGGCTGAAAGCGCAATACCATTGGCTATCACAGTAAGGATTGAGAGTGTGATCAGGAAAAATAATTGAATACGATGCAATTGTCCTTTTGCCGCTTCCGTGATGGAAAAAAGGATGATGGACATGACACCGATCAGCAGCGCATTGAAGACCACCAGCAAGTTTCTGTCGTCATATACATTTTTACCAACAGCGGCCATAGCAATCAGAAAGATAACCAGGGTGACGAGTACGATGGGGGTGAAGATCCTGGCAATCGTGGGTGAGATCCTGTTCACCAGCTGCGGATTTTTTTGCACGAGATAAGTGGAAACGATTGGTACTGCCGGCAGGGCCCATGTCAGGATATATTCACCATAAAATTCTCCGATGCTCATACCGATCATCTCAAACAAGCCAATCGTGATTCCTGAAAAGAGGAACCCGGAGAGCATGATGATGGCTGTCATGACAACAAAATTGCCATTGAATTTTAGGTACTCAATCCTGGCTTCAAGATTTTTCTCATCTGCCCCTGCAAAAGTGAAGCCCAGGAGTGACCACAGAAAAATGGGGAGGTGTATGGCAGCGAGAATAAACGAATCACTATTCTCGTTATGTGGTATCCTGTTAATATAGTAAGCAGCTGTAATTACAGCAAGAAACGGAAGCATCAGTTGTTTCGCCGACAACTTATTTTTCCATCCGAAGAAGACCATCAACATAGGAAAAACAACGAAACCGATATTGCGTTGCAGAAAAACATCTGTGTCCATGCCCAATAATTTGGGAAGATTGGCGATGATGCCGGAAACCATCGCTACTACAAATACCATAGCAACTTCTTTCTTATCGATGATGAGTGAAGCCGGTTCTTGGGGATGCAATCTTTCCTGCCATATCTGAGCAGAGAGTTCATGGGAATGTGATGCGTAGACGCTCTCAAACGCCTCCCGAAAGAGACCTTTTCCGCTGCGGTACAGTCGTTCAAGGTTTGCCGGATGGTGCAGATTTTCAATGATTGAACTTTGCAATGATTGTATGACCTCCTGTTTTGAAAATGGATTTTTTGTTTGCATGTATGTTGATTGAGTGTATACTAAATGGAATTCCTGATCAGTTTTTCCAATGCATCCAGGTGACCGGTAAACGCCTTCCTTCCGGCAGGGGTAACCATATAAGTGGTATTGGGTTTCTTTCCAATGAATTGTTTTTTAACCTTCAGGTAGTTGAGTTTTTCCAGTGCAGCAATATGACTGGCGAGATTGCCATCCGTAATATTCAACTGTTCCCTGAGTGTGAGGAAATCGACAGACTCATTCACTACCAAGACTGACATGATACCCAAACGGATCCGGCTTTCAAAGGCCTTGTTCAGCTCTTGAATGACATTTTTCACTTTTCGTGTTTGAAGTAAATGAAAATGCCATAAAGAACATGCACAATACCAAAACCTATGCCCCATGCCAGGAGCCCATATTGCGGAATGAAAGATGCCATCAGTCCCAGCACCAATTCAATGAAACCAAGCGTTCGGATTTCTTCGATGGTATAACGGCTTGCATTGATCAGCGAGAGCCCGTAAAAGATCAGCATAGCAGGTAAAACCAACTCAAGTTCCTGACGAAGGACCAGTGCAATGATATAGATGCCTCCGGCGAGCATGGGAATAAAAAAATTGATCAGAAATCGCTTGGCGATGGTATCCCAAGCCGGAACACCTTTTTGCCGCGCATTCCTTTCTGCCATGACGACTTCTATGGCAAGGCATATGATGAAAAGAGCACCAAAAAGAAAAGCAAGGGGCTTTAGGTTGTCTTCATCAATCCTGAAATAAGCATCAATGATAAGGCTACAGATAATCGAAAGGACGCCACTAGCCACACCAGCCTTACCGCTAAGGGGTAGGTAGCGTGATGATCTTTCCATCAAGTTTCGGATACCTGACAAAGCCTCCAGCTGCTCTTTGTATGTATTTTTATTCATTAAAAAGTACTTTGTATTGCAAAGTAAAAGAAAAAATTCAGTGTATATTGCAAGGATGGTAAAAAATGTTGAAGAATTTTTTAGGACCGGCTGTGGGCGTTGCTCTCATTGGAATACCCCAACCTGCAAGGCTTTGGAGTGGGGAGAAGGTTTGGCTGCCCTTCGTGCACTTCTGCTCAAATCGGGACTCACTGAGGAGGTGAAGTGGGGATTCCCCTGCTATACCCTGAACGGGAAAAACGTGATCATGATCCAGGCATTCAGGCAATACTTCGCGCTTGCCTTCTTCAAAGGGGAACTGCTGGATGACCCGGATCAGATGCTCGTAACACCTGGAGAACAAACACAGGCAGCGCGACAGATCAGGTTGCAAAAAGCAACTGATGTAAATGATAACCGTGAGGTCATCATGAAACTCATCGACCAGGCAGTAGCACTGGAGCGTTCAGGAAAAAAAATACCGCCAAAAGAAAAAAAGCCATTGGAACTCCCTCAGGAACTGCTTCAGGCTTTCCAACAAGATCCTGCACTCAAGGCTGCCTTTGAAGCGTTGACGCCCGGTCGACAAAGAGGATATCAGATCTTTATTGCACAAGCCAAACAATCCAAAACAAGATTGGATAGGATTGAAAAATACAGATCAAATATTTTACAGGGAAAAGGTTATCAGGAATGATAAAATTCTGAAAAACAATATCAACCTACTCGTTTTTAGGTGGCAGATAAAATACCTGAATTTTTATAGAAACTCAGAAGATTGAACTGCGACGTCTCGCTGACATCCTCATAATGATCAGGTTTACAATTGAGAGAAGCTATATAGTGAACTTGTTTCTCAGTGAGCTGATGGATAATGAATTTTATCTCATCCCTATTCATGATTCTTGAATCTGACCGCAGAGAATCCGATAACTGTTGAAGCGCCTTTTCTTGATCAGATCCAAGAGGAATCATGAATTTCAATTCCACTATAAGAAATGCTTGCTTGTTGCGGTTGATGATGGGGCCGTTGGATACAGAACCATTGGGAAGGATGGCAGTTTGGTTATCTTCCAGAACAAGAACAGTATTGAAGATCTGGATCTCTTTCACTTTACCCGTGAATCCGTTGACACTGATCACATCGCCTACCTTATAAGGTTTAAACAGCAATATCAGCACACCACCGGCAAGATTGGCCAATGAACCCTGTAAAGCCAAGCCTACAGCCAAGCCTACAGCACCAATGATTGCTGCCAGTGAAGTAGTTTGAAAACCGATCTGTCCTGCCACCATGATTACCAAAATGGTTTTGGAACCGATGGAAAAAAGTGTACGCAAGAAAGTAGTAAGGGATGCTTCAAAATTCTTTTTGTTCATTGCCACTTTGATCGACTTATCGATCTTACCGATAACCCACCAACCTATGATGAGGATCAGTACGGCACTGATGAAGTTGGGGAGAAAACGAATCAGCCAATCAGTAGCCTGGCTAAGATAAAATTCAATTTTTGCTGTGCTGATCATAATATTATCGTTTAAACTGAAGTCCTACACCAATAAGTGATTTTATTTGTAAGGCTGGAGATACTTGCTTGGGACCAAATAATCTGGCGTCATCGTCATATATCAAATCCACAGCCCACGACAAATTGAGAATCTTGGATAATTTGATGCTCACAAGATTGGCCATGAAAAGATCAACATTCCCGGGCTTATGAAGATAGTTGGAGAAGAGATCCATTTTACCTTTATAAACAATATTGGGTGCAATTTCTTTCATAAAATTAACAGTTGCAAATGCACCAACCTCAGTATTCATTGTCTCCCCTGCCTTGACCCCATAGACACCTTTTGCCGAAAGAACAGGATCAGTAACAAATACCCAACGGGCGGTAGCAGGAGATAGAAACAATGAAAAATTGGAAGAAGGTTTATAATCTAATCCCGAACTGAGAAGCAAGTAACCGGGTGACATAAAATTGGAGATTAGGGTCTGCTTTGTATCTGCATAAGAAAACCCCTTAAAAAAACCTGACCGCAGATTTGCTAGAACAGCAATATTTGATTTATCACTGATGGATCTTCCGTATTTAGATACAAGATCAAATCGATCATCATTTTTTCTTGCACCAAGACTTGTCGAATTGACATAACCGAGATTAAAATCAAAATTGTTATCCCAATTATCTTTCCCTCTGGCATAACGGGCAAATAAATTCAGGATTGAAGTCACAGAAACAGAAAATTTATCGCCACCGGCAGACCAATTGGTGAGAGATGACTGAGAAAAATTGAGGTTATAGAGCAGGCCCTTCTTCCAGGATGAATTGGAATCAGATTGAATAATTGTCTTTTTACTTGCCACTGCAGATTCTTTCTGTAAATTTTGAATAACATTATCCTGTGAGTATAATTGCCTGACAAATAGCAAAAGCATAAGCAGACTTAAACAGTATTTACTTAATCGTGTACAAGTACTTTTCATTGTTTTGATCGTTTGAATGGGCATTAACACTTTAATAAATGATATTTGATATAAATTGCAAAATAAGGTCATGGCATTGAATATTCCATTGGTACATAATCATGTGATATGAATAAGATCATACAAATTGGCATAATAGAGGACGATAAAGTAATTGGAAATACACTTCGTCAATTCCTTGATCAACATGACCATGTTGAAGTAGTTCATTATTATCAGAGTATTGAAGAAGTGGATACAGCATTCAAGAAAAACAAACTGAATCCCATGCCGGAAATCGTTTTACTTGATATAGTACTTCCAGGCATGTCTGGTATAACAGGTATCAAATCATTAAAAAAATATTGGCCACAAGCTGACGTTATTATGTTCAGTGTTATGGACAATTATGAAAATATTTTTGATTCCCTATGTGAAGGGGCGGTAGGGTATATCACCAAGGATTTAAAGATGGCGGATGTACTGCAGGCAGTTGAAGATGTTGCATCAGGAAAAGGAATAATGAGCCCCTCTATAGCCAGAAAAATAGCGGAGTCATTTCATTCCAAGAAAAGACTGGAAGTGCAGCTTTCTCCAAGAGAGATAGAAATTGTCCATGGTATTATCGCCGGATTGAGCTATAAGTTGCTGGGAGAAAAATTAGGAATTTCTATCGATACTGTCAGAAAACACATAAAAAGCATATATAAAAAGCTTCAAATCAACAGCAAGGCACAATTGATGAATAAATTCTACACTAACTGATCATTAAAGATAAAGGTTGATGACAAAGCCATTTACATTTTTTGAGAATGTAACACTACCATGCATTTTTTTAACACGCAGCATGATACTGGAAAGTCCCATACCCTTAAAATCCAATTCCTCGTCTTGATTTATTCCATCATCTGATATACGCAGATGCAAATGCTCATTCTGCATACTGAATTCAAATACAATCAAATTGCCATTCGAATGTTTGATTGCATTGTGGATACATTCTCTCGAAATGAGTAGTATTTCCCTTTTTTGCAGATTGGTGAGTTGACGACGTTCATCAATCCCTTCTTTTTTGATTAAAAAATCAAATTGCGAATTTTCTACTGCATTGTTTCCAATTTCATTTATTCGATCAAAAAGGTTCACAATCTCATCGGTTTTTGAATCAAGGCTCCATATCACATCTCGGAAATTGGTATGGATCTGACGACCATAGTCAATGATTTGCTGCAATCTTTTGTCATGCTCATTTGTTTCATCAAGAATAGACTGTGCAGCATAAATGGATTTGGTTACAGCAGTCCCTACGGTATCATGCAGATCGTTCGAAAGTTCTTTTCTGAAACGCAAGCGCTGCTTCAGATTGTTTACCCTGATCCAGTAAATGCCGACACCGATGATGACAATCAAAAAGATGACCAGCAGAAAGAACCATAAGGTCTTGTAAAAGACTGCGGGAACAAAAATAAACAGCTGGAGAATCTCAGAAGAATAACCATCATATCCACTCGCTTTAATTTGCAAATTATATTTCCCTGCGGGTAAAGAAAACAATTGTAGCGATGACCTGTTGCTTAGATCAATCCAATCCTGGCTAAGATTCTGAATACGATACTGATATTTTGTATTTTCCGAATTGAACAAATCGTTAATGGAATAACTGATTTCAATCGAGGACCCTTCTACCGGTAGATACAAGCTATCGTTATTGCCGACATCATAACGGACCTTTTCATTTTTATTACTACTGAATATCTTGATGATATTAAAATGCAACTGAGGTATTGACAACTGGTCACGATAATTATCCGGATTGATGGAAACAAATTCAGCTATGCTTCCAAAAAATAAATTTCCGTCTGATGTCTTCCAGGCAGAACTCCTGTTGAACTCGTCATTGCTAAAATACAATGGAGCATGAAATGCTCTTATGTTTCCACTGTTTGTGTTCAAACGATATATACCCTGATAAGATGAAAACCAGATATCATGATAGTTGTCTTCCAAAATAGATACAATCCTGTTGGAAGATTTTCCAAAACTTTTGGTATAGAAAAATCGTATCGGCTTATCAGAAAATGGAATGAAAATGAGTTCCCCGTCTAGTCCTGCATAAATACCATCCGAATTGGCATAGAAACAATTCACTTCATTTGTAGGTATCTTAAACCGTCCGGTTGAAGACGTGGAATAATGAGCAACAATTTTTAGATTTTTATCCAGTTCAAAAATTCCGACATTGCTGCCAATCCAAACTCTATTAGGGTTGCTGCTCCATAGAGCTTTGATGGTTACCCCGGAATAATCCTTTCCCGCGAATGATAAGGATACCTTTCGAATACCTTTTGAAAAATCTGAGGTAATAAACAATCCATCCAATGTGCCCAGGAGATAACTTCCGTTTTCCAGTTGATCGAAGGCGATAAATTGAACGGGCCTGTATTCTTTAATGAAAAGCCTTCTGGAACGATAGTCTGACAATTGCAAACTGTTGATGGTGCTTCCTTCCGTAGCCAGAATGAGGCTATCACCAATTTTGATTGCGCTATGGGTAAGCAACGAAAGATCTTTATTGAATACAGATCCTTTTAGCCGATCATAAACAGCTAGTTTGTCATAGGAAAAAAATAATATTTTTTTCCTGGCGACATCTTCCATGATTGCCCTGCGCACATGTGATTTACCATCCTTAAAAACATCCCATATTTTAAATGGAACAATTCGCCTGCACACGACCAGTCCCTGGTTGGTTATGAGAAATACTTCACCCTCATTACCCTCTTTTACATTCTTGAACTCTGTGTTTTTGTCGATAGGAGGCACAAGTTTATATTTCCGGCTACTTGAATCTACATACTCAAAATAGTTGAAACCAGTTATGATATACTTTGATTTAGACTGTCCTTCGTGATATCCTGTGAGATTTGCTTCAGCACCAGGTAGTATGCTAAAATTTCTAGATTCAGCATCATATTTTTTTAATTGAGCCTGGCTCAGAAACAAAATATCTCCATTTTTACTTAAATACAATTTGTCACTAAAAACAAAAGGATGCAAAATGATGGTTTGGATTAGCTTTTTGGTCTTTATATGATATCGCAGGCAACCTTTGTCGAGAGAAAGACAAAAAAGATCATCACCCTTAACCAGGATATCAACCAAAAAGCCATAGCCTGTATTGATCTTTTCGGACTTTTTTGATCGAATATCATAAAATATCAATTCTCCCCCCCTTGTAGACAATATGATTTGATCACGATAGAAGAGCATGTCCTCAAATTCATGATTGGAAAACCCCATCACAGGAGTAATCGTAAGATCATTGGTATTGACAGTATAAAATCCTGGTCTTCCACAAACATAAAGAATGGAATCTCTTATCAGCAATCTCATGCGATGGGATAAGGGGTTTCCCGTTGTTTGTTCAGTTACAAAATGAACTGAATTTTGATCCGAATACCTCGTAAGTCCAAAGTCAGTAGCTATCCATAAAAAACCTCGGTTATCGCGAACGCAATCGTTGACATTGTTTGTGTTCAGCCCACTTGAAGTATTGATAACTGAATATTGAAAAGAAACTTTCTCCTGTGAAAAAGAGGATAAACAAAAAATAAAAAAAATAAAAAGTATAGAGATCCTCATTGTATTATTTGTCTGCTGTTAAGATCAGCGAAGGAAACAAACGACTCAAACTGACAGGACTGATCTTTCGTGAGACAAAATTTGCACCACGATTGATCAAAAAGAAAGTAGGATTGGAATATGCATCATAATCTGTTCTGTAATTGTTTCCGGAGCCCAGCACAACGTGTGTGTAATTTTCCGAAAGTTGATGATCACTTATGAATTTTTTCCAGTCTGACACTTTCATGGAAGGCTCGTTACACACAGCATACTTACCAATATGTACATTGAATTTCTTTTCGAGCACTTTGATGGTACTGTCCATTGCAGGCACTTCAACCTGACAATGAACACAATTGGGATCGTAGAACATGATCACCGTATAATCATAAAGCCTGGCAAATTCATGTAAACTTATTTCTTTACCGGTTGTGTCTTTCAGCAACATGTTAACGGATAGGCTTTTATCATTCAACTTATCATTGGCTTCATAAAGCTTCAGATATTCTTTTGCTTTTATTTGATCAGGATATTTGCATTTCCCTTTTTTAATATATTTCTCAATGAGAGCCGTAACCCCCTCCGTACTGTTTACAACTGAACGGTTTTTTATGATACGAAGAAAATAATCAAATGAATACGTATATGCTTTATTGGTACAGATCAGCTTTGACATCACCGTATCAATTCCCTTACTCAAGGAATCTGATATCATGGGAAATGCCGACAGATATTCGTAATAGATTTTTTCCAATGCATTGCTAAACAATAGTCGAGGCTCGTTCAAATCAAATTTTTTGATAAAGGCCTCTCTAAGGTCGGGTCTGCTGCGTTGAGGTAAATAGCCATCAAGATCGTTCAATGTTCGAAAATACAAAGCGAGTACATCAGCTTGTTTCATCTTCTTGAGTACACTTTCCCTGAATGCCACGAGGCTATCCCGTTTGTTCCTGAAAAATATTTCCTGCTGTGCAAGGTTGAACTTTTTTCCGGTTGCTTTTTCCCTGGCAAATGTTGAATCCACTCCTGATAAAGAAAATTCAAGTCGCTGGTAATCAAAAAAGATGTTATTCTCTTTATTGTTTGACTGAATGGTTCCTAAAGGATCTTTACCCGTAAAACTGATGTTCATGGTATCCTTCTTCTCAAGTGAGAAAAAAACCTTCTGCTTGATTGTTGGAAAATAGAGGTAATAAATGCCTCCAAATATGGATGTTTTTGAAGTGAATTGTGCAGTACCCCTCTTCAGATGCAGGGTGTCCTTGGGTATGAAGTTCTTATCGTCAAACAACACGCCCCTGACATAAACTATACTATCAACCGGTTCAGCGACCTTGAGTCGAATCATGAACTGGGACTGAACAGAGATCGAACAAAAGAAGAATAAAAAGAGAAAGAAACTGCGCTTCATAATCTTAAGGTTCACGGCCAAAAATAGGACAAATTATTTTTCGCCATAAACCTTTTACTGACTCATGCCGTAAGGCTTCCCTTTGAATTCTTTGACTCCCATCTCCTTTTCCCAGATCAGATATTCTCTCATCAGTTCTTTCACTTTTTGTATTTCTATTCCGGAGAGATCATTCATTTCAACAGGATCAGCCTGCAGATCATACAATTCCCAATAAGTATCTTTTTGTTCCTTAACCAGTTTCCATTTCCCTTTGCGAATTGCCTTATTGCCTTCGTGCTCCCAGCAATATGTTCTCTCCGGTGTTTTTTTGCCATTCCACAAATATGTAAGTGATCTCCCTGCCAATCCCTTTGTCGAAGCTCCTGCCAGCTCAAGAGCAGTTGGCATCAGATCAATCACATGTCCCATATTTTCCAAAAAACCTTTTGTTGACTTGATGCCTGCAGGCCAGTGTATGATACAGGGTGTATTGATTCCTCCTTCGTGCATATGATGCTTGTACAAACGGAAGGGAGTATTAGAGGCATTGGCCCATGCCTCTCCGACTGTAGAATAGGATCCGCGTTCACCAATCTTTTTGGATGGATCATGAAGCAGCTTTACATTGACTGTTTCTGCACAGGCCCCATTGTCAGAAAGAAAAACAATCATGGTGTTTTCATATTCACCATTTGCCTTGAGATCATTGATCAGTCGACCTATATTCTGATCCATCCTGTCGATCATGGCAGCATAGGTTGCCATTTTTCTAACCCAATTCCCTTTTGCATCATCTCCCTTCCAATCAACTAAGCCCGCAGTTTTAGGTGAAAGCGCATACCGATCATCCAGCAATCCGATCTCTCCCATTTTACTGAACCTTTGCTTTCTGATCTCGTCCCAACCCCTGCTGTAAATCTCCTCGTACTTTTGGATTTCTTTCTCCGGAGCATGCAATGGGAAATGCGGAGCCGTATAAGCGAGATACAAAAAATAGGGTGCGCCTGCTTTCTTCGTCCGATGCTCACTCAAAAACTCGAGTGCATGGTCGGTGAAAGCATCTGTTGCATAAAAATTCTTATCCGGAATTGAATAAGGTTGATCATCCAGCGCATATTGACGCTTTCCTTTTTCTTGTGGCGTTATCTCGTAAAAGCTGGAAGCACCAGAGATCAAACCAAAATAATGGTCAAATCCTCTTTTTGTAGGCCAGTGTTCCTTTCGTTCACCCACATGCCATTTACCCGACATATAGGTTCCATAGCCCGCTTTCCGCAACGCTTCCGCAATAGTTGGATACTGAGGATCCAGAAATCCCTGATAACTCCCCGGCTCATATTCCGCGTTGGCAAGTGTAACCATGTGGCCCATACCAACTTTGTGAGGGTATTGTCCTGTGAGTAAAGATGCTCTTGTAGGACAGCACCGGGCATTGTTATAAAAAGTTTTCATTTTAATGCCATCCTTGCCGAGTGCATTGAGATTGGGCGTATGTACCTCACCTCCATATGCACTGATATCTGAGTATCCCATGTCATCCGCCAGGATATAGATGATGTTGGGTCTTGATAACTTTTTTGGAGGAAAATGGGCTGCTCCGGAAAAAACCAAAATGATGATCGCTGCACCTACTGTTGCTGATAAACGGGAGAGAGTGGGAATCATAAAATATCTGTTGAAGTGAAAACCTGAATCCTTACCGTGAATTTACTGATTTGTGTGGTCAGATACATAAAGCTCTCTCAGTTTCTGTTGATCAGATATTTCCGAAAGGTTGCTTCCAGGAGACCAGCATCCATAGGCTTCGTAAGAAATTCATTCATTCCAATTTGAAGACATCGCTCTTTTTGCTGAATGAAAGCATCAGCTGTGAGTGCAATAACAGGCACCCCACGTTGACCTGGAGTTTCATTTTCACGTAGCAGGCGGGTAGCTTCAATTCCATCCATCTCAGGCATATGAAGATCCATCAGAATAAGATCAGCAGGATTTTCAATATGTTGCTGTAGTGCCTCTTTACCATTGCAACATAATTGAATCTCAGCTGCAGGGTAAAAAAGCCGAATCTGGGCTTCTATCATCATCCTGTTAAGTGCGACATCTTCTGCTACCATAATCTTCCAGGGGAAATGATCAATTATTGGATTATTATCAACAATAGTGGATGCTGGACTCAAGTCTAAGGGAAAATCAGATGCTGTTGTTTGAGTTTGAGCATCAACTTCCATAACAGGTAATTCGAAATAAAAGATGGTGCCAGATCCAGTACTGTTATCAATTTCTATCTTGGATCCCATAAGACGCGCAAGCATATCAGAAATGATCAGGCCGAGACCTGTTCCACCATATTTACGGGTTGTGGAAGTATCGGCCTGTGAGAAAGCACGAAAAAGTTTTTGCTTCTGATCATCTGTAATTCCTATTCCTGTATCTCTTATAGAAAAACGCAAAATGCCTTCATTTTTAGATACCGACTGATACTCTGTTTTTAACTCTACTTCTCCCTTTTCTGTAAATTTTATGGCATTGCTCAAAAGGTTGGTAAGAATCTGCTGAAGACGCAGAGCATCCGTCAGAATACTTTTGGGCATCCTGATATCAGGCTGCAATATCAATTGAATTCCTTTGCTTCTTGCAGACATTCTGAAAAGGTTAAAAGTTCTTTTCAGAAGATCGCCAATATCGGTCTGGATCATTTCAACTGCCATCATACCCGCTTCGATTTTTGAAAAATCAAGTATGTCGTTGATGATACCCAGTAATAAATGACCAGATGAATTGGCATTTTCCACATACTGCTGCTGCACAGGCGTTAAAGGTGTTTTCCTCAAAAGGTCAGTGAATCCAATCACACCATGTAGAGGTGTTCTGATTTCGTGGCTCATATTGGCAAGAAATTCAGATTTAGCCTGATTGGCAGCCTCAGCCTTCGCCATGGCCTGATTCAATTGGGTTTGTGTATGAATACGATTGTTCAGATTCACCAGCATCAGGGCAAAGAGATTGAGTAATTTTTGCTCCCTTTCGGTATAAACATGGTATTGCCTTACTGAATCAAAACCTACAAACCCCGTACATGTCTGACCCTCCATCATTGGAAGAGTAATAAGGCTTTTGATTTCCTGGGGTTCCAGGATCTGCCTAAGGGTTCCCGCCGCATCCAGGGCCAAAACATCCGGAATTACAAGTACCTCACCTGCAAAATGTTTATTGGTCCAATCGGGCAATGCCTCGTAAGGAATTTGCTGCAGCTCCTCAAGCTGCGGAACGATATTTGGAGCGCACCATTCATGAGTATTGCTCGTGGTTTTCTCCTGATGATCATAAAGAAAAACATAGGCCCTGTCCGTTCCGGTGAACTCTCCCAGCATTCCCAATGATCGATTGATCATATCGTCTGATTGTTCCAATGTTACATTGATGAAATTATTTGCAATCTCCATCAGGAGATCTGCAAGTTGAGTATTCTGATCGGAAGATGCCATATTTTGTATTTTCCCATGGGAAACTACATAAATACATGGAACTTATACAGAGAAATTTTTATCTGGGTGACTGATAAACGGATCAATAGAAAAACTATATCCAGACTCTGTTCATGAATTAATTTTCGATTTAGAAAAAAGAAAGAATTGTCCAATTGACTTTTCTTACTCTAAATGAATTACTCATTGAAATTGAGTAACTTAATGAATATAAATATGTGCATTAAAAATGTCTGGTACTTTATATCTCAATAACTCAAACTCGATGAAGAAGAAATTATTGTTTTTTTGTTTTCTTACTTCAATCGTATTTTCTTCCCAGTCACAGAAAATTGTCCGGCCATCAATGATGTACAGCGATACAACGCGCTTGGGTTTACCATTTGCGAAAGACCCACACGTCATCAAATTCAGAGACAGATACCTGATGTATTATACGCTTCCGGCGCATAAAAAAACCAAAAATCACCCGGTGCAGGGATTGGGTATCGGAATAGCTGAAAGCACAGACTTAAAAAAATGGGAGAAGATTGGCGAAATAACGCCATTCAATGAGCCGGAAAAAAACGGACTCGCAGCACCTTGTGCTCTCATTATCAACGATCGGGTGCATCTGTTTTATCAGACATACGGCAATGGACCCAAAGATGCTATCTGTCATGCAGTTTCCGAAGACGGAATTGATTTTACCAGAAATCCTACCAATCCCATTTTTCGACCTACCGGTGAGTGGAACTGCGGAAGAGCCATAGATGCTGAAGTATTTGCTTTTGGTGATAAGTATTTGCTCTTTTTTGCTACCCGAGACACCAGTTACAAGATCCAGATGCAGGGAGTGGCATCTGCGCCACTCAATACCAATTTCAATCGTGACCAGTGGACGCAACTGACCAATGCTCCAATTTTGAAGCCTGAATTACCTTGGGAAGGACAATGCGTAGAAGGGGCATCCATCGTTCACAGGGGAAATACACTTTTCATGTTCTATGCAGGGGCTTACAACAACAAACCTCAACAAATCGGGGTCGCAAGAAGTACAGATGGAATCAAGTGGGAAAGACTTTCCAACAAGCCCTTTCTCACCAATGGTGATCCGGGTTCATGGAATTACAGCGAGTCAGGTCACCCACATCTTTTCAAAGATGACAATGGCAAAACCTATCTGTTTTACCAGGGAAACAACGATGCAGGTAAGACCTGGTTTCTGTCTAAAAGGGAAGTGAAATGGAAAGAGAATCTGCCCTATCTGAAATAATCATTAAAATCAGAGAAAACAAAATGAGAAAATGTTTTTTGTTTGCTTTCATGAAAAGATATTGTTTCCTCACTTTGGCTATCCTTCTCTTTTCAAAGAGTTGGATCCAGGCACAAGACTTGAACTATCTCTTCAAACCCGGAGACAACGGCTATAAATGCTTTCGCATACCGGCAGTAATAAAAACTTCCAAGGGAACTCTACTTGTATTTGCAGAAGGGAGAAAGAAACATTGTGGCGATGCCGATGACATAGATCTTGTACTGAGAAGATCCAATGACAATGGTAGAACCTGGTCAGACTTGACCGTAGTCTGGGATGATGACAACAATACCTGCGGCAACCCTGCACCAGTATTAGATGAAAAAACAGGAAAGATCATTTTACTGTCCACATGGAACTTAGGGGGTGATCATGAAAATCAGATCATTGACCAGGTGAGCAAGGATACCCGAAGGATCTTTGTTCTATCCAGCTCGGATGATGGTAACACATGGACGAAACCAAAAGAGATAACCGCTGATGTCAAGCTTCCGAATTGGACCTGGTATGCTACGGGACCCTGTAATGGCATTCAGATCAAAAAAGGTAAATATAAAGGCAGACTTATAATCCCCTGTGATCATATTGAAGCTGGCACTAAAAAATATTTTTCTCATGTGGTCTATTCCGATGATGGCGGAGAAAACTGGAAACTGGGCGGTACCACCCCAACTGATCAGGTAAATGAATGCACCGTAGCTGAATTGCCAAAAGGTAAATTACTCTTGAACATGCGCAACTACAACCAAGTGCGTTACCGGCAAACCGCTATCAGTGAAGACGGAGGTATGAGTTGGTCAGCACTCAAACAGGATACTTCACTGCCTGAGCCAGTATGCCAGGCCAGCATGATTCGTTTGTGGAATACCAATAAAAAACCTGTGCTTGCATTCTCTAATCCAGCCTCTCAAAAAAAGAGGGAGAACATGACCATCAAATGGTCATACGATCTTGGTAAGACATGGAGCAAATCGAAAGTGGTACATGCCGGTCCTGCTGCGTATTCCAATCTGGTGGAAATTTCATCCGGACAATTGGGCTTGTTGTTTGAAGGAGGAATCAAAAGTCCTTACGAAGGGATAGCGTGGATGATCATTGAATAGTGAGGAACCTCCCTTTGTCATTCCGAGCAAAGCGTGTCATTCCGAACGCAGTGAGGAACCTGCTTTTTTTCATTCCTAACGAAGAGAGGAACCTAGTTCCCTCGCTACGCTCGGGATGACAAGTGCTCCTGAGAGAGAAAAGGATTAGACTTCTCGCTTCGCTCGAAGTTTACAATATCAGTATCGATAAAATTCTTTCGACGGAGGCCATGCACCGCAAATCTCTTTATTAAGAAAATGCCAATCTGGATTCTTTAATGCAATCAATGCCTCTTTTTTCAATCTTGACCATTTTTTAATTTCTTTCTCTCTAGCAATTGCGGTTTGGATATATAGGTAACTTTCATTTGGTAACACCAATGTATAAAGTGGTCCTTCTCGGATTGGTTAAAATATAAACATAAAAGAAGTTAATCCGCATATGCATTGAATAAAGGATTCAATGCAAAAATCTTTATTGGTTATAAATTGACCATGTGATTTTCATCATAGAAATATGAGAAATAAACTGGTAACTATTGATATTTTTTTCATCATGTTGTTGATTGAAGTGATGGTCACACTACTCAGGACTGTTTTTTGAACAGCAGAAAAGCAACCATGCTGATCATGGCAGCACCACTGAGATAATATCCTACATATTCCAGACCGTATGAAGTTGCCAGTGTAGTGGCAATATAGGGAGCGAGTGATGCCCCAAGGATGCCGGCAAAAGTAAAGGCCAGGGATGAACCTGAGTAACGAACTGCAGTGGGGAAGATCTCCGATAAGGCTGTACCAAGCGGGCCATACGTAAATCCCATGAGCAACAATCCCATAGACAAGAATAAAGTTGTAAGCAACATGTTCCCTGACTGAAACATAATTTTGAAGGTCAACCCAAACAGGAAGATCAACAGGGTTGCAATGATGAGGGATCGAACCGTGCCGATCTTGTCTGCTAATCTTGATGCCACGGGAATACCGAGGGCGAGAAAAACAATACCAATCAGTTGAGCCAGCAGAAAAGATTCTCGTTGGTACCCCAGATGGGATGTGCCCCAGCTGAGGGTAAAGACTGTCATAAGATAAAACAATACAAAAGAGGTAGTTGCCGCAAAGCTACCCAGCAATAACATTCGGGTATGTTTACTGAATACAGTCAACATGGGCACTTTCACCTGCCCCTTTGTTTCAAGTACCTTCTGAAAATCAGGTGTCTCTTCAATATTCAACCTGACATAGAGCCCCACGAAAACCAGAACTGCACTGGCGATGAAAGGGAT